>JACCDO010404418.1_pt1 | contig 113966 bp, 99 predicted proteins | sample 7446101 | NCBI WGS metagenome assembly JACCDO01 (sample SAMN15323440, study PRJNA562643) | freshwater metagenome | isolation source: river surface water | place: USA:Blue River Watershed | collected 2017-08-16
AGAAGATTCGAACTTCCACACCCGTAAGGGCACCACCCCCTCAAAGTGGCGTGTCTACCAATTTCACCACGTGCGCGATTGGGGATTGCAAAAGTAGAAAACCGAGCTTTGGGAAGCAAAGCTTCGCGCTGCTTTTCTTTACTTTTTTTAAAGTTTAGCCAAAAACCTTCTTTTCAGCGGATTGAAGCGTATTGTACAGCAAAGCTGCAATGGTCATGGGACCTACGCCGCCTGGCACAGGCGTGATTGCAGATGCAAGAGGCGCTACTTCATCGTACTTTACGTCACCAATCAAGCGAAAGCCTGTTTTCTTGGTCTCATCAGCAATGCGGTGAATCCCCACATCGATCACAACCGCACCTGGTTTCACCATATCTGCTGTCACAAACTCGGGCTTGCCGATTGCCACAATTAAAATATCAGCAGTTTGACAGATCTTCGCCAAATTCTCGGTCTTAGAATGGGTCAGAGTGACGGTAGCATTGCCTGGATAGCCGTTGCGCGCCATCAAGATGCTCATTGGACTCCCCACAATGTGGCTACGGCCGATGACCACACAGTGTTTGCCAGAAGTTTCGATCTGGTAGCGCTTCAATAGTTCCACAATTCCATAAGGAGTCGCTGCCACGTAAGCAGGCCAGTTAAGTGTCATCCTACCCACATTGGCTGGAGTAAAGCCATCCACGTCTTTTTCCGGACGAATGCGGTTGGTCACCTTGTCTACTGAAATGTGCTTGGGCAAAGGAAGCTGTACGATCAAGCCATCGATGTCTGGATTTTGGTTGATGTCCTCTACCGTACGAAGCAATTCATCCTCACTCACATCAGCAGAAAGTCGTACCAGCGTAGAAGTAAATCCAACCTCCTCGCAGGCCTTTACTTTGGCTCCTACGTAGGTTTGGCTCGCGCCATCTTCCCCTACGAGGATTGCTGCAAGGTGCGGTTGCTTGCCGCCTTCTTGTTTAATTTCCGCTACACGGACTGCAATTTCATTCTTGATGTCTTGCGAGGTTTTCTTACCGTCTATTAGGATTGCCATGGGATCTTTTATTCTACGTTATTCTACAATCGACATTCATTATTTTTACTTTATTCTAGCTATTGAAATCTATTTCTTTCGGCGGTCAACACACTTTTGACAAAAATAGAAATCAACTGATTGCACTCATCTTTTACTTTATTCAAAAATTCCTCATCCTGATGAAGCTTTGCTTTTTATACAATTTTTAAGCCTATCAGGGTCTCTCTTAACTCTTTTAATATGACTTTAAACTTATGGATAAAATCTTTTCTCGATTCCCCACTCTGCGCTTCTCCATAATTCAAAGCAGGACTTGTTCCGCTTCTCAATAGTTGATTTGCTAGATGATTTCCCGATTTACTAGAAACCATGGTTTCCGTAAACTGGATTAATTGAGCAGCAAACTCAATTAATCGCTCTTCTAGATCAAACTTCTTTTCCATCCTTACTTCAATAAAAAAAATTAGGTGTAATCGATTAAAAAATTGAAAATGGGCATTCTATCTATTTACAGTACGTAAATGTCGAATGATGAATGTCCAATGTCGAATTAAGAATAATGAAGAAGACTTGCTAGTGTAACTAACTCTCTTAATCTAATTTCAACACCGCCATAAAGGCCTCTTGAGGGATCTCGACGTTTCCGACTTGACGCATACGCTTCTTCCCTTTCTTCTGCTTTTCCAAGAGTTTTCGCTTACGCGAAATATCACCGCCATAGCACTTGGCTAAGACGTTTTTGCGCAAGGCTTTCACCGTTTCACGAGCTATGATTTTCTGTCCAATAGCCGCCTGAATGGCAATTTCAAACATTTGTCTTGGCACCAACTCCTTTAATTTCTCACATAGGCGCTTGCCCCATTCGTAGGCCTTGTCGCGGTGTACAATCGCAGAAAGTGCATCTACAGGTTCTCCATTGAGCATGATATCCAAACGAACCATGCTGGATTCTTGGAAACCCTTCAATTCGTAATCCAAAGACGCATAGCCTCTGGAAATGGTCTTCAAGCGATCAAAGAAGTCAAAGACAATTTCTGCCAAGGGCATATCGAAGGACAACTCCACCCGATCAGCCGTGAGGTACACCTGGTTTTTGATCTGACCGCGCTTGTCCATGCAAAGCGAAATCACAGGGCCTACATATTCAGCTGCGGTGATGATGGAAGCTTTTACAAAAGGCTCCTCAATATGTTTGAATCGCGTAGGATCAGGCATATCTGAAGGCGCATTGACCACCTGATACTCATCATTGGTCATGAATGCACGGAACTGTACCGAAGGAACTGTGGTGATCACCGTCATGTCAAACTCACGCTCCAAGCGCTCCTGCACAATTTCCATGTGTAACATGCCCAAAAACCCGCACCGAAACCCGAAACCCAAGGCCGCAGATGTTTCCGGCTCCCAAACGAGGGAGGCATCGTTGAGCTGCAACTTCTCCATGGAGGCGCGAAGCTCCTCAAATTCAGTGGTGTCCACGGGATAAATCCCTGCAAATACCATGGGCTTTACATTTTCAAAGCCCTTGATCGCTTCTGCACAAGGATTTTTGACATGGGTCACCGTATCTCCTACCGCTACTTCTTTGGCAACTTTAATACCCGAAATCAGGTATCCTACATTACCCGCACTCATGGTTTGTTGCGGAATTTGGTTGATGCCCAAAATGCCTATCTCATCAGCAAAGTATTCCTTGCCTGTATTGACAAATTTAATCCGATCACCTTTTTTAAGCGTGCCGTTGAAAATTCGGAAGATTACCTCTACTCCACGGAAGGAGTTGAACTGGGAGTCAAAAATCATGGCCTGAAGCGGAGCCTCAGGATCCCCTTTGGGTGGCGGAATATTTTCAATCACCTTGGCCAAAATATCCTCAATACCAATGCCCTCCTTACCCGAAGCCAATACGATGTCTTCACGTTTGCAACCCAATAAGTCAATCACTTCATCAGCAACCACCTCAGGGTCTGCACCTGGTAAGTCTATTTTATTCAAAACAGGGATGATTTCTAGATCATGTCCCAAAGCCAAATACAAATTGGAAATGGTTTGCGCCTCTACCCCTTGGGAGGCATCTACGATAAGCAATGCACCCTCGCAAGCAGCAATGGAGCGAGACACCTCGTACGAAAAATCCACGTGACCTGGCGTATCAATCAAGTTGAGAATGTACTCCTCTCCCTTGTAGTTGTACTTCATCTGGATAGCATGGGACTTGATCGTGATGCCACGTTCACGCTCCAGATCCATGTCGTCTAGCAACTGGTTTTGCATTTCTCGGTCAGAAACCGTGTTAGTCGTCTGCAGCAACCGGTCTGCTAGGGTACTTTTGCCGTGGTCAATGTGGGCAATGATGCAGAAATTTCGAATGTTTTTCATAAGCTTAGGTGTTGCAAAAGTAGGAAAAAAGAAGCTTTCTTGGTTAGGACATCCAAGAAATAGAAAGCATCAACGCCAAGCTTTTTTTTCAGTTCTTTGTGCATTTTCTTAATCCCTTGTTTAAGGCATTTGTTTTGATCAAAACACCTCGATTTCAGCTATTTTTAGAGATCCTTTTGTGAGCCATTTTGGTTTCTAACTTACCTTTGCTTCTTACTATTAATTCTTTCCCATGCAGGCGATAGCAGAACGAAAAAAATCCCAAAACATAGGTGAATACCTCGTATACATGTACCAAATGGAAGACCTCATCCGCTCCTACCAAGGGAATATGGAGGAAATCGAACAGTATGTGATCGTCCACTACCCGGTACCTGAGGAGGAAAAGAAAAGCATAAAAACCTGGTTTGCAGGGTTAACAGACTCCATGAAGCAGCAGGAGCTGATGCAAAAAGGGCACCTTCAAGTACTCCAGGAGCTGGTGCAGCAGCTGCTCGAACTTCACTACCAACTGCTCAAAACCGACGCCAACTACGTGGCCACCTTTCACCTCGTCAAGCCTCACCTACTCGAGGCAGTGGAAGCTGCCCAAACGCAGGAGCTTGAAAATGAAATTCAAATCTGCTTGAATGGAGTCTATGGCTTGCTGTTGTGCCGATTGCTTGGTAAAAAAGTGACTGATCGGCAGCTTGAAGCAGCAGAAGCTTTTGGTATGCTGCTTAGCCATCTGAATTTCAGCTACCAGCAACGCCTTTTTTTATCACCAAACTAACTTTTATTCTACAACAATTCCCTTGAAGAAAAGAAATCAACAAACCAGCAGTCCATTTTCAGCAAGCAGCTCCCAAACTTCGGATTCAAGCAGCTCTTCAAAATCTCCTAACTCCTGTTCGTAGTCCGCTCGAACGTCTCGAACTAGAGTAGTGGTCGATTGCCTGAAACTCACTTTTTCCAAAAGAAGGAAGAGCCACTGCCCCAATTCTAGCGGAAGCTCGAGTGCAAAATCTTCTTTTTTGCCCGAAAAAAGGAGTTCGCATAGCCCATCCTCGAGTTCATCCAGCTGCGGCGCGCTGCCCAACCAGCAGATGCGGTGTTGGTCTTTTAGTGGTTTTGAGGAAAGTTCTTCCAGTTGTTGGGAAATGTAGGTTCGAGGGATGCTTGTTGGAGGAATCTTGAAGTCAAACCAGTTTTTCAAGGGAAGATCTAGACCTACTCCTTGCATGTAGTTGAACAAGGATTTGCGCAGCCCTTCCGAAAAAATACCGTGATCCACTCCTACAGGATCCTCAAAATCCACCTCGTTGTTGGCAAAAGCACCAAGTGACTCATCCAGACGCTTCACCCCAAAAGCAGCAGGATTCAAACCCACTGGGCTGTGCACGGTCATCGCAAAGCGATGCCAGAAACCCGATTGAATGATCCCCTGCTCAAAGAGCTGCCGAACCATCTCCAGGGAATCAACGGTTTCCTGAACCGTTTGGGTAGGATAACCATACATCAAGTAGGCATGCACCAAAATCCCTGCTTGTGTAAATTGCTGGGTAACCTGTGCCACTTGAGGTACGGTCACACCTTTTTTGATCAAGTCCAAAAGCCGATCGGAAGCCACCTCTAATCCACCTGACACGGCAATGCAACCCGAGGCGCGCAGGAGGCGGCAAAGGTCTGCCGAAAAGCTACTTTCAAAACGGATATTGGTCCACCAAACGACCACGAGTTCGCGGCGCAGAATTTCAAAGGCCAGCTCACGCAGCAAGGCGGGAGGTGCAGCCTCGTCTACAAAGTGAAAGCCGTTGGTGCCCGTTTGGGTCATAATCTCTTCAATGCGGTCGCAGAGCAAGGATGCAGTGATGGGTTCGTAACGGCCAATGTAGTCTAGGGAAACATCACAAAAGGTGCATTTGCCCCAATAGCAGCCATGAGCGAGCGTCAGCTTGTTCCACCGCCCATCGCTCCACAATCGGTGCATGGGATTGGCCACTTCGATGACCGATAGGTAGGAAGAAAGGGGAAGATCGCTGTAATCTGGAGTACCAAGTTCCCGCTGAGGGAGATCTTTGACAGCTAGGTTATTCACGTAGGTCACTTTCCCATCCAGGCGTAGAAAGGTACGCTTCAGTTCCGTGTGCGGTCTTTTTTCTGCGAGGTGCTCCAAAAGCAGTACGATAGGAGCTTCCCCATCGTCGAGCACAATGTAATCCACATAATCAAATACCCGAGGCTCTTTGAGGGAGCGCAATTCCGTATTCGGGTAACCTCCACCCATCCAGATTTTGATGTTGGGGTGATGGGCCTTGAGGTACTGCCCGCATTTGAGTGTTGCATAGAGGTTGCCTGGAAAAGGCACCGAAAAGGCAACTGACCTAGGACGATAGGTTTGAATTTTTTCCTCGAGTAGGCGAAGCAAGAGTTCGTCCACTAGACTATTGGGCTGCTGCAGCGCTTCCTGTAGTTCGTCAAAAGACCTAGCAGAGAGTCCTAGTCGCTCAGCATAGCGAGTAAATCCAAAATGAGGGTCAATGGCTTCGGTGATCAGGTCTCCCAAATCCTCCAGATAAAGGGTAGCTAGGTAGCGGGCTTTGTCGCGGATGCCCAGAGCCCCAAAAGCCCAATCCATGTCTTCCACCTGTTCAAACCGGCCTGCCTCCGGTAGAAAATCACCTTCCGCGATCCGATAAGCGAGTGTGGGGTTTTTGTCTTGCAAAAAATCCACCACCGGGCCGATGGTTTGCAGGTACTGTGCACGAATTCGAAGGATGCGTAGCGCATTGTCCGAGAGGGAATCTACCTTTTCTGCCTGCTCAAAAATATGGCGAAGGCCATTGGGACTGAGGATTTCCAACATTACCTCGATCCCCAAATCTGCTTGTTTGGAAGGCACCCCAAGTGTATTCAAAAAACCCTTCAGGTAAGTTGTCGCCGGATAAGGCGTATTGAGCTGGGTAAAGGGTGGGGTGATGAATAATACTTCGGTAGACAAGAGACAGCGGGGTTTGGCTTGTGCAAAGGTCGTAAAGAAAGGAGATTTTCTCGCTTTTTTTGCCGCAATGAACGAAATATCAAGCCTGATTTTGGAATACAGCAATTCCCGAGGGAGGAAGAAGAAGAGACTTGGGGAAGATTTGCGTAAAATTTCGATCTTTGACAGCATGAGCAACAACGACATCCTGCGCACCCTCCGCTACACCTTTCATTACCACGACCACAAGATGAAGGAGATTTTTGCTTTGGGGGGGAAGGACATTACGTTTGAGGAAGTGGCCCTTTGGCTCAAAAAAGAGGAGGATCCTGACTTCGTGAAGTTGTATGACAAGGATTTAGCACACTTTCTGGACGGGCTAATCGTCGCGAATCGTGGAAAAAGAGAAGGAGCCGCCCCGATAGTCGAAAAGAAACTCAATAACAACGGCATCCTGCGGAAACTCAAGATTGCCTTGAATCTCCAAGAAGAAGGGATGCTGGAGATCTTTGGCTTGCGTGGCTTTCGACTAAGCAAGCACGAACTGAGTGCTTTTTTCCGTAATCCCTCGCAGGCGCAGTACCGCGAGTGCAAGGACCAGGTGCTCCGCAATTTTTTGATGGGGCTGCAAGAAAAATACCGGGGAGAGGGGAAGTAAGCCTGTCATTTTCTGACTTAGTAAATGTATTGGTCTTTAATTTTTTGACCGAATCAAAACCTTTTTTTGAATACTTCCGTAGAAGATCCTATGGCATTTTGGTGATAGTAATTCTTTTTAATTCTATACAAATTCCTCCAACTTCATTTTTGAGCTTTTTTAATTATTCAACAACCTAAATTTTTAAAGTTATGAGACAAAATTTTTTTTCAATATTGAATTTGATCGCAGTTACTGCTCTAATTTCCTGCGAACAAATAGATCAAAATAAATTTCCTGAAGCAGAGGAAAAAAACACGTTTTTAGCATCTAGTACATTCGAGAGAATAAAACCTTCAATAGATTTTTATGGTGATATTGATCTTAAAAATATCAAGGAAGAAGTACTAAATGATGGTGAGATCAAAATTTCAACATTTCGGATACCAGTCACAAAAAATGGGAGGTTAATTGGAAACATAATAGCAGTGGACCTAGGTAAATCAGGATTTTTACCTTTTGGAGACACATTCGCAGTAAATTTTGAAGATTACTCAGACTTTAATCAGATGACTCTTTCGGGAACAATAGAAATGGTGGATATGAATTATGAAAATTTTGTTCACTCTAAAATTCGAGTAGTTGAAAATAAAATTATTGATTGGGAAGGAAATGGCCTTTCTCCAAAGTTAAAAGCAAAATTTTCTTACTTAAGAAAGGATTCTACAACCAACAAAAAACTTAATGTCCGAACACAAACCTACACTTGTGATGACAATAAAAATGGTGATATTTCTTTTTCCGAGTGCTATCGCTGTGTAAAAGAGTCTATCGATATGGATGGTACAAGTACCTTTTTATGTGATATCCCATTAAGTGGCTGGATCGGCTGCTGGGCAGTATCCACAGTTTTTTGTGTTTTTATTTCTTCTAATTATTAAGACTTAAACAGATGGAAACTCTCCTAATCTCTTTTATTCTACTATTGGTATTGATTTTGGTAGTGGTCACGGTACAAGAAATTGCAAGTAACACCTTACTCCATCTCAGAGAAAAAATAAGTTTTATTGCTGTTGTGATTGGATGCCCTCCATTTGGAATATGGTTTTACCACTTTTTCAAGCGAAAGACGCAGAAAATTAATGGTGCGGTTCCCAAACTTTCCGTAGGTTTCGAGACCAAAACCGAGTTGAATGAATCCAAACGAAACCTCCATTTTTAAAAGAATGCTAGCCGGAGGGCTGATTTCTTTTGCGGACCCGGAATACCCCAAGATTTTTGAGGAGGTGTCCAAGACTTTCCAGCAATCCCTGGCCCTAAATTCCTCCACTGATATTGCCCAAATTAGAGAGCGCCTGTCAGAAGTGATCGGGCAGGTAGTGGACGAGAGCACCATGGTGTTCACCCCTTTTCACACCAACTTTGGGAAGCACATTCAGTTGGGTAAAAACGTGTTTATCAACCATGGGTGTACCTTTTTGGATTTGGGAGGCATTGTGATTGAGGACGAGGTACTGGTAGGACCCAAGGTGAGTTTGATTACCGAAAACCATCCAGTAGCTCCAGAGCAGCGAAAAATGCTCGATCTCAAGCGCATCGCCTTGAAGCGAAACTGCTGGATTGGCGCCAATTCCGTAATCCTTCCTGGAGTGACGGTAGGCGTAAATTCCGTGGTAGCAGCAGGATCTGTGGTCAGCAAGGATGTTCCAGACGATACCGTCGTGGCAGGAGTACCTGCTCGGGTGATCAAAAAAGTGACGGAAGGATAAGCGAAGCACATGAAAGCCACTGAAGACCACCATCAACGCGTTGCTCAACTGACCTTTGCGTCGGTTTTCCCGCATTATTGTACCAAGGTCTTGAAGCATCAAAGAAGCCTGGAGGAATTGCACCAGGTCATTGAATGGCTAACGGGTTTTGATCCAAAGGAATTGGAGGCGTTGATCGCTGAGAATGTCCGCTTTGGCGAGTTTTTTGATCGAGCCCAGCTTCATCCCAATGCGCATTTAATCACAGGAGTGATTTGTGGTTACCGGATCGAAGAATTGGACAATGCATTGACCAAGAAAGTTCGTTACTTGGACAAGCTGGTGGATGAACTAGCAAAAGGGAGAAAAATGGAAAAAATTTTAAGAACCTAAAAATGAAAACGCTTCTTCTATTTTTGTTTACCACCTAAACACTTGGAAGCCTTGTTGATATAAGACTTATTTTTCTTCCCTATTTTTTTCCCTATATTATTTATCTATTCAAGCAAACCATGGAAAAACTCAACAAAGCCGATATCCCGCAGGAGGCCTTTGACCTCTACGACTACTACTGCCACAACAAATTGGACCGACGAACCTTCATCGAGAAGCTATCCGTCTATGCCGTCGGTGGCATTACCGTTGCTGCCCTACTGGGTAGAATGATGCCAGACTACGATAGTGGCAGAACTGTTGCGCTAGGCGACGATCGACTTCAAAGTTCGGACTACGTAATGTACAACTCCCCGAAAGGTGGAGGGCAAATCAAAGGCTTACTTTCAACCCCAACAGGAAAAGGGAAGTTTCCTGGCATCGTAGTGGTTCACGAAAACCGAGGCCTCAACCCCTACATTGAAGATGTGGGCAGAAGATGTGCCGTAGACGGGTTTATTTCCCTTGCTCCAGATGCCTTGACTCCACTAGGTGGCTACCCTGGCAACGATGACGAAGGCCGTGCCATGCAGGCCAAGCGTACGCGCGAAGAAATGCTCGAAGATTTTATCGCAGCCTATGAATTCCTAAAAAACCATCCCAACTGTAACGGAAAAGTTGGCGTTGTCGGCTTTTGCTTTGGCGGTTGGATCTCCAACATGATGGCTGTCCGCATCCCAGACTTGAAGGCAGCAGTGCCGTATTACGGAGGACAACCAGAAGCTGCTGATGTAGCGCAGATTCAAGCACCACTCTTAGTCATCTATGCGGAATTGGACGAGCGCGTGAATGCGGGTTGGCCTGCTTACGAAGCAGCCCTAAAAGCCCAGGGAAAAACCTACGAGATGATTAACTATCCGGGTGTGAATCACGGGTTTCACAATTACAGCACGCCACGCTATGACGAACCTGCTGCAAAAGCTGCTTGGGAAAAAACCATTTCCTTTTTCAAAGAAAAATTAAGTTGAGAATACACCAGCCCCCTCAGAAATATTTTCTAGGGGCTGGAATTACCCCTATAAGCCCGTAGTATCAAGCCTAATTTGTGCCCTTATATTTTATTTTTTATGGACCAGCTACTGATAGAAACGGATACTTTTTCACTTTCTCAAAAAGATTTTCTAATTCGCTTGCTTGTGAGTATCGGGATTGGAATAGTCATTGGATTGGAAAGGCAATACAGTGCTATAAAGGAACATGCACACGGCTATTTTGGCATCCGTACCTTTACCTTTTATTCCCTGTTAGGCTGCATTGCATGCCTCTTTTACTTTATTTTTTCACCTTGGGTTTATCTGGGTTTGTTTTTTGGTTTATTAACTCTAACAGCTTTAGCTTACTGGCAAACGGCCCTTCAAGGGGATCGGGGAATGACCACTGAACTGAGCGCATTACTCACTTTCGTATTGGGAAGTATGGCTGCTTATGGACTCATCGCTTACAGTTTGATGATCACCGTAGTCGTACTCTTATTTCTTTCTTCCAAATTTCGATTTCAAACACTAGTAGGTAAAATCACAGCGGCGGAACTGTTTGCTTTTCTACGTTTCGTTGTATTGGCTTTGCTCATTTTTCCATTTTTACCCGATAACTCTTTTGGCCCCTATGCAGTACTCAATCCAAAAGAAATTGGTTGGGTAGTCCTGCTTACTTCTGGCTTTGGTTTTCTAGGATACATTCTAATCAAAACATTTGGCGCGAATCGAGGGATTCTTTTAGGAGGACTTCTTGGAGGCTTGGTATCCAGCACGAGCATTACCTGGATTTATGCTCGAAAAAGTAAGGAAAACCCTATGCTATCTGAACCTTGTGCCACGGCTATTTTGGGGGCTTCTTCCATTCTATTTGTTCGGGTGGGATTATGGACTGCCCTTTTCTACCCTCCACTTTTTCGCTCCATGGTGGTGTATTTGCTTTTGCTACTGCTAATCTCCTTAGCAAGTACCTTTTATACCCATTCAAAAAGCAAAGGAAATCAAGAGGGGGAGAATGCAGGCTTACATAAGCCCTTAGATCTCGTCAGCGCACTGGTGTTTGGTGGGATTTACATGAGCATACTTTTGGCCGTAAGCTATGCCAACGACTACTTTGGAGACCAAGGCACCCTCTTCACTAGTCTTATTGGAGGTTTGGCCGACATCGATGCCGTGAGCATTTCAGTGACCAAACTTAGCAGTACCACCCTATCCCTTCCCCTAGCGGAGTTGTCACTACTTCTCGCTTGTCTCTCCAATACATTGGTCAAATTGCTTATGGGGAGCTATCTAGGTAGTCCCCAATTAAGCCGCCTATTGCTCAAAGGCTATGGCAGTACGTTGCTCGGCTGCTTGCTTGTGCTTCTCTATCTACTTGCCACCTAAGTATTTTACATAGGCATCTCCCATTTTTAAAAAATCTATTTTTCAAGGATTTACAGAAAGGGTAGCAGGTATTGTGCTGTTTTTTAGTACTTTTTCACAACTGTTGGAACTTCAGTTCACCCGCTATGCTCTCACTTGCCATCCTTTTGCTCGTCTTAACGCTCATACTAGTAGCAATCATTCGTTACGACACACATCCCTTCTTGGCACTTTTGGGAGGAGCAATTAGCTACGGATTTTTTGTGGGTATGGAGGGAAAAGAAGTCCTCGCATCAATTACTGAAGGTTTTGGAGCCGTAATGGGGAATATAGGCTTATTGATTTTGTTTGGGGTCATCCTGGGAACCTTCCTTGAAAAAACAGGAGGTGCCATGGTCATTGCAGAAAAAGTATTGGCTTGGGTGGGAGAAAAATCCGTCAACCTTTCCCTCCTACTGAGCGGATGGGTACTTTCTATCCCAATTTTTGGAGATAGCACCATCTTGATGATGAATCCCATTGCCAAGTCTCTTTCAGCAAAAAGCAGTATTTCTTACGCTGCTACCTTGGTAGCCGTTTCACTGGGAGCCATGGCCAGCCACTCCTTAATTCCACCGACTCCTGGGCCCATTGCTGCGGCAGGGATCCTGGGTGCCAACTTAGGTCAAGTTATTTTGTATGGAGGATTTGTATCCCTTATCGCCCTCATTCCCCTCCATTTTTTTGTTCAAAAATGGGTTACTAAAATTCAAGTTCGCCCAATCAACTTAACAACAGAAGTGCCAATTTCTAAAGAAGATAGGCCTTCTTTTTTTTCTTCCCTGCTGCCAATACTGGTCCCGTTGATCTTGATTTTTTTAGCCTCACTGGCTACTTACCCGACTAAACCTTTAGGAGAAGGTACACTAGCTGAAACCCTCGGTTTCCTAGGATCCCCCATCATAGCACTACTCGTGGGAGCGCTCCTGTCCTTTACTTTACCCAAGAAACTGGACCGAAAGTTACTTTCTTCCAGCGGATGGGTAGGTGAAGCACTTGTCTCCGCTGCTCCAGTAATTTTTATCACCGGAGCAGGAGCGGTTTTTGGCAAGATGCTACAAAATTCGGGCATTGGTGAGGTGGTTGCTGGCAGCATGCAAGAAGCCAATTGGGGTATTTTTCTGCCCTTCTTGCTAGCTTTTGGTCTCAAATGTGCGCAAGGATCCACAACGGTAGCCATGATTACTACAGCCTCCATCGTGGCGCCGCTCCTCTCCGCTTTGGGGCTAGACTCAGAATTCATGAAGGTACTCACCACCCTAGCGATTGGATCAGGTGCATTGGCCATTTCACATGCCAACGACTCTGCCTTCTGGGTAGTTACCCAGCTTTCGGGCATGAGTACCAAGCAAGGTAACTTGTCCCATAGTTTGGGCACATTGGTAGCTGCTACCGCATCGATGACTGTGGTGTACCTGCTTAGCTTGGTCTTGACCTAAAGAAAGCAGCTTTCTTTCCATTCAGCTGCTTACCTTTACAAAAAAATACATTGATGACTTTTTCCGAGCTAGGTCTTTCACCTGCACTCTTTGCAGCAGTGCAGCGGGCAAACTACAGCAGTCCCTACCCCATTCAGGAGGCTGCCATTCCTGCCCTTCTACAAAAAAAGGACCTCTTGGGCTTGGCACCTACCGGTTCCGGAAAAACTGCAGCCTATATCCTTCCATTACTCCAACTGCTACTGCCACAAGAAGCTCCTAGAGACCGACAAGTGTCTGTATTGGTTCTGGTACCCACCCGAGAATTGGCGATACAAGTTGCAGAAGTAACCGAAAACTTCAGCCGCTTTCTCCCTAGACGCATCAAGTCCCTCGCCATTTTTGGAGGCGTATCGATCAATCCACAAATGATGAAATTGGGCGGTGTGGAAGTCCTAATTGCTACACCGGGAAGACTCATTGACCTAGTAGGTCGAAATGCAGTTGGCATAGGGCGCATTCAAACTCTGGTCTTAGATGAGGCCGATAAAATGCTGCAAATGGGTTTCCGTGAGGAAATGGAACACCTCCTAGAGCTACTCCCTGCCAAAAAGCAAACCCTACTCTTTTCGGCAACTGAAGGAGAAGAGGTGGCTGTACTCATCCAACAACTCCTTAAAAATCCAGTGCGCGTACAAGTAGAAGCAGAGGATTTTACCCCCGATCTGATCCAGCAAGAAGCCTATCGCGTCAGTCCCGAGTCCAAAGGACCCTTCCTGCGTCAACTCATTCAATCTGGAGATTGGAAGCAAATCCTGATTTTTGCCTCCTCCATCCGTACAGCGGACAACCTAGTGGTCAAGCTTACTAAAAATGGGATCAATGCCACCGCCTTCCATGGGGACAAAAGTCAAGGTGCACGAACCGAAGCTTTGGCCAAGTTTAAGTCCGGAAAAACACGGGTGCTGGTAGCCACCGACCTTGCTGCTCGAGGAATTGACATTCAAGCCTTGCCTCTAGTGATCAACTACGAACTGCCGCGTTCACCCAAGGATTACATCCACCGCATCGGCCGTACAGGAAGAGCGGGGACTACGGGTCTTGCGGTTAGCCTCATCACCCCAGAGGAACAGCACCACTTCAAGGTCATTCAAAAGAAGATGGGCAAGTGGGTGACTTTGGTACCTGCCGAATCCTTTGGCAAAGAAAGTTCGGAGCCAGGAGAAGCTCCCAACGAATAAGCCCTTACAAAAATTCCCACACACTTTTGTAGCTCCCTTTTTCCTCAACATAGCGAAGTAGGGAGTCAAAAAATGCATGCTGGGCCAAGGTGCTGCTGTCCCCCACTACAATCAATTTGCGCTTGGCTCTAGTAAGGGCCACGTTCAAGCGGCGCTTATCAGAAAGAAACCCAATCTCTCCCCGGTCGTTGGATCGGGTAAGGCTGATTAGCATCAAGTCCCGTTCCTGCCCTTGAAACCCGTCTACCGTATCGATGGTGATCAGGTCAGCAAAGGCCCTCAAATTGGGAAAGGCATAGGTTTCAAAAATCAAATGACGCAGCCTGCGCACCTGCGCCGAATACGGGGCAATCAAACCAATGGTCCAGCCATTTTCTTTAAAAAGTCCAAATCCTATGCGAAGGACCGTATCGTTGAGGTACTGGCAAGCAAACTGTGCCTCCTCGGGATTGAAGGTGCTGAGGCTTTCGGATTCTACCTGGTCCGTGTAACCCGCACCTGCTGTGTCGACCCACTCCATGACGGGTTCATAGGGAGAAAAAGCATGCGTTTCCGTATTTTCTGCTGCTTGTAGTTTTCCCTCATAAAACTGCTGATTCGAAAATCCCATGACCGTGGCCGGCATGCGGTACTGCACCTGCAGCATTTGCGCAGCATGGGGATGGCGCTGAATCATTTTTTCAAACAAGGTAGTAGAGAGTCCTTGTCGTGCCGCATCGATGGACTTGATGGTGGGAGGAAGCTGACAGTGGTCACCCGCAAAAATCACTTTCTTGGCCTTCAATATCGGGATCCAAGTGGCGGCCTCCAAGCCTTGCGCCGCCTCATCGATAAATACCAGGTCAAAGACCATCCCTTTGAGGTGATGTGATCCAGCACCCACCAAGGTACTTGCAAATACTTGCGTCTTCTGGTAAACATCCGTTCGAATGTAGTCCTCTAGGTGCTCCGCAAGTTCTCGGATGCGACTCACTTCCTGATACAAGAGCTTACGCTGCGCCCGCTCCTCGGGTCCAAAATTCCGTTTGTATTGCTTGGCCAACTGCAGGTAGGATTCTGTTTCCTTGCGCAACTTCTTCAAGTCACGGTAGCTGTCGTGCAGGGCCACCTTGGCATCTAGGGTTTGGTTTAGGATTTTCTCCTCCACACGAGCGGGATGACCTATTCGAAGCGTAGCGATACCCCGATCTACCAACTTTTCTACAAGCAAGTCTACGGCTGCATTGCTCGGAGCACAAACTAGAATTCGCTGATTGGACCGTGTTGCACGTGAAATCGCCGCAATCAAGGTAGTGGTCTTGCCTGTACCTGGAGGACCATGAACCACCGCCATGTCTTGGGCTGCATCTATCTTTTGGCAGGCCAACACTTGGGAGAAATTCAATTCCGGTAGGTCGATCTTTAGTTCCTTCCCAAAAACAGGGCGGCCATCTCCGTAAACAAGATCCCTAAATTTTAGAAGCTGTGGCTCTTCGGTAACTAGCAATTTTTTCAGGGCAGTCTCCATCTCCCGGTAGCTGGCCTCATCAAAAAGTAGGTCCACGCCAAGCCTGCCTGAATCCATCCATTCTGGTACCTCATCCGCCTGAAGGGTAACGATGAGCGTATCCTTTTTGGCTTGATTGACAACTCCATTCACTCGGAATTCGGGGCTATGGTAGCCATCTTGGGTAGAAAAAAATGAAACAGACTTTCCTGAGCTGAAGGAAGAAGGGTAATTGGTATCGGTACGCTCCACCTCGATAATCAGCCGCTCACCCATGCCAATCTTCGTTTTTTTAAGCAAGATGGGATGCCAGGTGATGCCCTCTTTCTTTTTGTCCGCAATGGTCGTATTGAGAAACTTCTTTTTGTACTGAGCCAGATCCTCTTGCCGCTCCAGTTGCAGCAGCTTGAGGCCTACCTTAATTTCTTCGAGGGAATTCCGCATGAATGGTTGTACTTTAGCCTTGAAACAAGGGATTATCCCTAGTGTTTGCCTTTCACTGATTTTAGATGAATTTTCTTGCGCATGCGTACCTTTCTTTTGGTCAGGAGGAAATCCTAGTCGGTAATTTTATTGCCGACTTTGTCCGTGGAAAAGAGTTGGAAAATTACCCAAAAAAAGTGCAACTCGGCATACGGCTGCATCGGGCCATCGATACTTACACCGATTCGCATCCTTTGGTTAAGCAGGTGCAATCCTTCCTAATTCCACGTTTTGGGCATTATTCGCGGGTAATCAGCGATGTTTTTTTCGATTATTTCTTGGCGAAAAATTGGAAAAACTATTCGAATACCGACTTGGAACAGTTCAGCCTAAACTCCTATAGAATCCTGACCTCCTTTCCCCAAGAGCTCCCCGAAGCTTTTTGCCGGATGTTTCACTGGATGCAAGCTCAAAATTGGCTTTATGCCTACCGCGAGGCAGCAGGCATTCAAGCCGCCTTGGATGGGCTGACCCGTCAGGCCCGCTTCGATTCCAAAATGAATGAGTCCACCCAAATCCTTTGGGAAAAAGAAGAAGAAATTGAAGCGATTTTCTTCGCTTTTTTCGAAGATTTGGAGACTTTTGCCTCTACAACACTTGCAGCACTAATCCAAAGCCATGATCCTGCTTAAACCCAAGCTATCGACCTACATTTCCCTAGGTGCCGTACTTTTTATCTTATTGCTTGGCCTAGTCCTTATTCTACGGGATTTCGCCTACAGCAGGAGCTATGACTTGTGGTTTTACTTGTTGGCGAGTTCACTGCTTACGCTAGTACTCCTGATGCTGCTCGTCAAAATGATGGCAGGATGGCGATTTATCTCCGCTGGAAAAGAGCATGTCGTGATCAAACTTCCCCTTCGCGGCAGCACCAAAGTCTACCCAGTTACCGAGATTTTAGCTTGGGAAGAAGAAACTGTTCTTGCCAACAAACGGGAGTTCAAGCAGGTCACGGTGGCGTTTAAGGATCGGAATTCGATCTCGGTTTCCAACCACGAGCACGAGTCCTACACCGAATTTATCAACTACCTCAAAAAGAAAGCACCGAAACAATTGGTGAAACCGAAAAAATCTTGATTCAACCTTTAGGCCGAAAAAGGTTGATAATCGACCAAGGTTGAGAAACCTTGGCATAAAGGCTTTATACGGTTCAATGCTCAATTAATGGAACTTCAAGCCATATTTTTTTGACAACAGTTAGAAAGGAGTTTATCCTATTTTCCATCTAAAAAAAACTACTTAAGATAAGTCCTATTCCTAGCAAAAATAAAATTCCTGCAATCGCAATTAACTTAAGTTGTCTTTTTTGAAAATGTTTTTTTGAGCCCAGACCCAATGTGAGATTAATATAGTTTCTGAATGCAAATAGGTCAGCCGCAGCAGGCACTACCAGAAATAAAATAAATCCAATAATATTTGGAATCAATAAGAACAAAAGAGATCCTGCAAAAATAAAAATGGATCCTCCATTTCTATACAACATAATGACGAGCAAATTCCCATAACTTGCTCCTTCCTTAAATTTTGTAAATGTAGCTGCCCTCAAAAAACCTTGAGCAATAATAAAAATAACAAAGAACTTGCTTACAAAAATACCGAATATCCATTCTCCAATTTTCTTGTTAAAGTTTATCTCCTCTAGACTTGGATTATATTTTGGGTTAATTAAAGTGCTTAATTTTTGGCTAAACTCTAGCCATAAAGGAATGAACTCATTCCAGTTAATGATGTAATTTGCAATTAGAAGGTAAGCACCACCAGCAATCAAACAAAATGACATCGGCCTTGAATAGGTTAAATCATTTTGATGGTAGGCAGCAATAACATGGGCAGGTCGTTTAATGATATCAATAAACGTTCGAAGAACACCTTTATTTAACCCGAGAATGCCAAGTATGTCAAAAACTGACTCTAAGATAATTTCTTTTAGTGGTTTAGGCTCAAAGTTTTTAGGGGCATTTTCTAATTGATCCATCGGTTTCGCGTAGTATATCTTGAAAATTAATTCAAATTATACGATTTCTAAAGGAACAAATTAACCAAAAAGACATTTTTCCACTTTCAGCGAACAAACAAGCTTTCTGCTCGCAATAATGTGTCTAATAATAATATCAATAACAACAAAAATAGGCTGTCAACCGTGGACCGTCAACTGTCAACCAATAAGTTACTCCCACTCAATAGTTGCAGGTGGCTTGGAGGAAATGTCGTACACCACGCGGTTAACTCCCTTGACCCGATTGATAATGTCATTCGACATCTTGGCCAGGAATTCGTAAGGCAAGTGAATCCAGTCTGCAGTCATCCCATCTACGGAACCCACAGCTCGTAGCGCCACTACTTTTTCGTAGGTACGCTCGTCCCCCATGACCCCTACAGATTGGATGGGCAACAAAATCGCTCCTGCCTGCCATACCTGATTGTACAAGCCATGATCCTTCAAACCTTGGATAAAAATGTAATCTACTTCCTGTAGCGTCTTTACTTTCTCCTCGGTGATGTCACCTAAAATACGGATAGCCAAACCCGGACCTGGGAAAGGATGTCTTCCGATGATTTTTTCAGGAATTTCAAGCGCTCTACCCACCTCACGTACCTCGTCCTTAAACAAGGTATTTAGCGGCTCCACTACGGAGAGTTTCATGAAATCCGGTAGGCCACCCACGTTGTGGTGCGACTTGATGGTAGCGGAAGGACCTTTGACCGAAACCGACTCAATCACATCCGGATAGATGGTGCCCTGGCCTAGCCACTTCACTCCGTCAATTTTATGTGCTTCGTCGTCGAAAACCTCGATAAATACGCGGCCAATGGCTTTCCTTTTCGCTTCTGGGTCGGTCAAACCTGCTAAGGCATCGTAAAAACGCTGCTTGGAATCTACACCAATCACATTCAATCCGAGGTGTTTGTAAGAATCCAAGACCTCTTCGTATTCGTTCTTTCGCAATAAACCATTGTCTACAAACACACAGGTCAACTGATCTCCAATCGCTCTATGAATAAGCGTAGCAGCCACAGAGGAGTCAACCCCTCCTGAAAGGCCCATGACCACTTTATCTGCTCCTATTTTTTTCTTCAGGTCTGCAACAGTCGAATCAATAAAGGTATCCGAAGTCCAGTCTTGGTCACATCCACAGATACCTACGACGAAGTTTCGCAATAAATTCTTGCCCTCTAGGGAATGTGTCACTTCGGGATGAAACTGGATGCCGTAAGTAGACTCACCTTGCACTTTAAATGCCGCTACGCGGACTGATTCGGTACTTGCAATTACATCAAATCCCGCAGGAACCTCCTTGATGGTGTCTCCATGAGACATCCATACTTGGGAGCCATGGGTCATTTCCTTCAACAAATCCTGATGCAAATCAAGGTGATCTAGGTTGGCTCTACCATACTCCCGAATGGTCGATGGCAATACCTCTCCTCCATACTTGCTAGCTAGCAATTGAGCCCCGTAGCATACGCCCAATAAAGGCAATTTACCTCGAAATGCATCCGTATTGATATCGGGAGCTCCTTCGTCCCGTACCGAGCAAGGAGATCCAGAAAGGATAATTCCTTTGATGTCGGAAGTGATTTCAGGAATTTTGTTGTAGGGGTGAATTTCGCAGTACACGTTGAGTTCGCGCACGCGACGAGCAATGAGCTGGGTGTACTGGGAACCAAAATCTAGGATGAGGATCTGTTGGGCCATGTGCAAAGGTAAGCACTGCCAACCGCTTGCTAAAACCTAGGGGACAAATTTTGGTAGAACAAGCTCTTGATTCAATTTTTTATATTGATTATCAGCAACTTAACCAAAAAATAAAATCATTTTGTGATTATCCGCTTTCTCACCACTAACCAGAAAAAAAAGGTTAGAGGTTCAATTAAGTGAGCTGTGGACTGTGGACAGTCAGCTGTCAACGATTATCCGCATTTATAAATTGGAGAACTGAGCAAACGGGATGATTGCGGATAATCATAAATTCAAATTTGGGAGCCACTTAGCCCCTCAAAAGACTTACTCTTTTTCTTCCTCCCCAAAAAGCGTATCCAGTGCCACCGCATCGATTCCTTTTTCCTCTTGAAGGAATTTACCAAAACTTGTGGTGCTTCCATGAGTTAAATACACTTTTTCAGCTTCTGTGGCCGTAATCGCAGCAATCAAGCCCTTCCAATCGGCATGATCCGATAGCACAAAACCACGGTCGAGGGAGCTTCTTTTCCGAATCCCACGCACATTCATCCAGCCCGAACAGCTGGCAGTACGGTAAGGTGAAAATTTGGTCATCCAAGGACTGTTCATCACTGCCGGGGGTGCGATGATTAGCGCTCCTTTGTAAGCAGACTTAGGCAAGTCTTGATTGACACGGATAGCTTCTGGAAGAATAAGTCCATCCGCTGCCAATGCCTCGTTGGTATTGGCAATCACTCCATGCACAAAAACAGGTCCTATTTCAGATTGCAAGTGCTGCAAAACCCGTTGAGCTTTACCCAAAGAGTAGGCGAAAATGATGGAATTAAGCCCCTGGGCTGCGTTAGCCCTCCACCAGTTCTTAATTTGCTTGAATACTGTCGCTTGAGGCTCCCAGTCGTAAATCGGCATCCCAAAAGTACACTCAGACACAAACTCATGGCATTTGACCGTTTCAAAGGGTGTGGAAATCCCATCGTCTTCCACCTTGTAGTCCCCACTTACCACGGCAACCTTACCTTGGTATTCGAGTCGAACTTGTGCAGATCCTGGGATATGTCCTGCAGGATGTAGGGAAATGCGAACTCCTTGCGCATGTACAGGTTCATTATATGCTAAGGTTTGTAATTGAATCTCCCTGCCCAAGCGGAGCTTCATCACTTCTTTGGACTGGGCATGTGCCAGGTAATGGCCCATCCCTCTTCGTGCATGGTCGGCATGTGCATGCGTGATCACGGCTTTGGCTACAGGTCTCCAGGGATCGATAAAAATATCTGCCGGAGGGCAGTACAAGCCAAAATCGGTGAGTTCAAGGAGGTTCATCACTGCAAAAATTTACAACCTAAAGTTTTCAGACTTTTTAATTTTTATATCCCATGGAAAGCCCCGTATCTCCTTTCACCCGAAGTTTGACCGTTGCATCTCTTTTGGATGGATTTTCAATACGCAAGGCGGTGTTCTTTTCCACCTTTAATTTAACACTTGCTGAAGGCGAAATGATAAGTGGAGAATGATTTCCACCAGTTATTGGACTTTTCCAAAGAGTAAGTTCCGAAGGGGACTCATTGGTAAGTGTCACTCTAAACAGCCCATGTTTATTATTGCCAAGAATAAACGCATCCTTTGCCTTGATATAAGTCGTAGAATTGAGTGTTTTGAAAGGCAGACAAGCAGAGGCCACCAGGCAAATGATTCCGAAAGTCAGCAGAGATAGTTTGCTCATTTTATTGATTTAAAGATGTTTAGAGGAAGTGATTTGGCAAGGCACTTACGGAGCTACCAAGCAAGTAAAAAACTTTAAGTACCTGATCTACTGCGTAATGAGTAGTAAATTGTTTATACTTCTGAAGGAAGTATGCCCGGCTTGGCATACGCAAGTCTACCTAGAGAATGCCCACTATGGTATTCATCTAGTCCAGTTACAGTGGCAACCCCTAAGGCATTTAAATCCAGAGAACCATCTTCTCGAAGGCCCTTTTCGTCTACAAATACCTGTTCTATCTTGGCAATGAGCAGGATCGTCTGGTTGATCGCCAGGGTCTGAGTTTCTACTAGGCTGCAGGCCAATTGCACGGGGCTTCCTTGAACAAAAGGAGCCTGAACTCCTGCTTTGTACTCTTCGGCAAAACCCGTGGCTGCAAATTCACTTTCCTTCCAGCTCGCTGAAGTCCAGTGGGCTTGCACGAATGAATCTGTCCGCACATGATTTAGAGTAAAAACACCCGTAGCCAGGATATTTTCTAAGCTATCGCGCTTAACAGTATGAGGACGAAACAAAATCCCAATCAAGGGCGGATCAGCCCCTATATGTATAAGCTGGGAAAAAAGAGCCAGGTTAGTGACTCCCGCTGCACTTTGGGTACCCATCAGGTGCAGCGGTTTGTATCCTGGCAGGCAATTGATCAAGTTTCTTCGAAACGCAGCATCAAGTTGCGCTAGTTGGGCTGCATCTGCCTGCCACATCAGGTCAAAATAGCTACCTCGAGGGTATCGCAATAGGCAATATCGAGTTGGTCGATGATGTTGTCAGGATATTGGGTCAAAATTTGGGCTTTGGCAATCTGGACCATCTTCTCAAACCATTTTTCTTCAGGAAGGATTTTGCGGTGAGTTTTTACTCCATAACCAAGCATTTCCTTTTTCCAATGGATAAAATACCACTCCATGGTAGGCTGGTGAAAGGCTCTTAGTGCTCTTTTATCAAAAATGAATTTTTCGAAACCACCTGTTTTTACGAGCTCCCCTATTTCAAGAAATGCTTCCTTGAAATCCTCAATAGGAACATAGTCGGTAAGAAGTTCGCAAATAATGGTTTTTCTAGATCTATTAAACCAAACTCTGGCATAGCGCTGCTCAAAAGCAATCTCGAAGTCCAGAATTCCAGGAGATGGAAGGGTATCGTTCATGGCTGACATCGTGGGGAGTTAATAAATTGTTTTTCTGTTGGCAGAAGTAGCCTGTGCTACCTCTTCTTTGACTTCTGTCAATCGAATCTCCAGGTTGGATGCATATTCCAAGGTGGTACGCATCATATCTTGCTGAGATTGAATTTGTTCCTTTAGTCGATACAATTCTTGATTTACTTCAGCTAACTGCTGTTCGTAGTAGCGTTGGAGCCTTTCTTTTTCAAGTTGTGCCTTAATTAGCTCTTCCTTAAACAGGAGAAAGGATTCAGGTGGCGTCTTCATAATCACAATGCTTTCATCTCGGGACCGTACCCGTACTATAGACTTACAAGAATAGTAAATTGTTTTGAATTATTTGAGATGAGACATCCCACCATCCAAATGAAGAATCTGTCCCGTCATCCAAGAAGATTTTTCAGACAATAAAAATACCGTAGCCTCGGCAATATCTTCTGCTTTCCCCACCCGTCCGAGCGGATGCCGCTTGTCGGATGCTTCTTTTTTTTCAGGGGTCGAAAGTAAGGCTGAAGCAAGGGGAGTTTCTGTTAAGGAAGGAGCGATTGAATTGACTCTGATTTTGTTAGGTGCCCATTCTGCTGCAAGGGAACGTGTAAGTCCCTCCACGGCACCTTTTGCTGAGGCAATGCCTGCATGGAATCCCATTCCTGTTTGCACAGCTACGGTACTGTACAACACCACCGATGGGGAGCTTGATTTTTTTAACCCCTTCAAGCAAGCCTGAAGCAAGCGGATGGCTCCATAAAAGTTAACTTCCATCTCTTGTTTAAAATCGGTAATGCTGATTCGATGGAAAGGCTTCAGATTGATAGTACCTGGACAATACACTACCCCGTCAATAATTTCAGGTAGGCCTGGGAGTTCCTCGAAATCAGTTGAAAAATCTACTGCGGCAGTTCCTTCACCCGTCCTAGAGTAACTAAAAATCGTTGCTCCATTTTCCTGTAGTTGGGCGGCTACTGCCTTCCCTATTCCGGAGTTGCCTCCAACTAGAACAATGTTCTTTCCCCTCATTTGTATGCAAGTTTCTTTAGATAGGTAAATCAATCCGTCAGCAATTTGTTTGCGCAATTCCATAAAAAAACCCAGCTTTTTTGGCTGGGCTTTTTCGTTGGTTTAGTTTACGCTATTTCAAAAGGAGTGAAGGTGCAAATCGCCCACCACATTTCTTATTTTTTCAAACTGAGGTATTTCAAGAACTCATTTCTACTTTGCTCGTCTGTTTCAAATTTGCCTGAGTAAAAGGAAGTAACAGTAGAGCTATTGGTATCGTTGATGCCTCTAGAACTCACACACATGTGGAAAGCATCTAGAATTACTGCAACATCCTCGGTGCCTAGGATTTCACGAAGATCATTGCCGATCTGCATCGTCAAGCGCTCCTGTACTTGGGGTCGCTTGGAGAAATACTGCACAATGCGGTTGATTTTGGAAAGACCAATTACATTTCCATTGGAGATATAGGCCACATGTGCCTTACCATAGATGGGTACAAAGTGGTGCTCGCAGTGGGAGAAGAAGGTGATGTCTTTCTCAACCAACATTTCCTTGTACTTGTACTTGTTTTCAAAAAGCTTGGGTTCAGGCTTATTTTTAGGATTCAGTCCTGCAAATACTTCTTTGACATACATTTTTGCCACACGGTGTGGGGTACCCCGCAAGCTATCATCGCTTAGGTCTAGACCCAGGATATGCATAATTTCCTTAAAGTGCTTTTCTATTAACTCCACTTTGAGGTCATCGTCCATTTTGAAAGCATCGTCTCTCAAGGGGGTTTCTAGGGAGGTTCCTACATGCTCATCTCCAATTTCGTCAAAGGAGGCATTTGCAAGATCAATTCCCATCGTATTCAACATAGTTTCTTTCGGTTTCATAGAGTCGTACGATTAGTTCGTATTTCTGTTCAATCTGCTCTCTCAAAATTTGCCATATCACTACCGCGATGTTCTCGGCAGAAGGATTGAGATGCTTGAATTCAACAGTATCTAGGTTTAAGTTTTTGTGGTCAAATTTATTTAAGACATGAACCTTGATCAGGTCACTGAGCACTTTCATGTCGTACACATAGCCAGTATCAGGGTCAATTTCACCCTTGAGTTGCACAATCAACTCATAATTGTGTCCATGGTAATTCGGATTGTTGCACTTGCCAAAAATCGCCTCATTTTTTTCTTCTGACCAAGTCGGATTGAATAATCTATGAGCTGCATTGAAATGCTCTTTTCGGAAGATGGCTACTTTCATTGTTGTAGGAACAGAAGAATTTTAATTTTTGTTTAATTTTTACTCAATATTTATTAAACAAAAAATCAAATCCTTGCAGGTCAACCAATTAATTTAACAGTTGGTCGCAAAAATAGAGATATTCCAAGCGCAACCCAAACAAAAGAATACTCTCAAAACGGAAAAGGAAGGTGACAGGTTGTCTCCAAAATCTTCAATAGGGGAACTCTTTGCCAACTGCTAAGGTTAGCCTCCCTATACACCAAGTACTTAACTATCACACATGACGTTAGCAACAGGGTTTCTTCTTCCCATTTTCTGGGTTTTGTCTAGTTTAGGTTTTCTTGGAAATCCAACTACAGCCTCCAAATCCCTAACTTCCTCTCCTACCGCAAGTACCCTAATTTGGAATGAGCTGACGAAAAGTGAATCTTTACCTCCTTCCCTTCCCGTGCTGGAATTGGCCTTGAAAGGATACATACAGCTCCAAGACAAATTAAAAAAGCCCCTACTCACTGTCATCGATTACAGCCTACCCTCCACCCAAAAGCGGTTGTGGATCATTGACCTAGAACAGCAAAAAATCTTACTTCACACCGTGGTGGCTCATGGACGGAATTCCGGTGCTTTACTCGCTGAGAAATTTTCCAACCGCCCTGAGTCCTACCAAAGTAGCCTAGGTTTTTTCCAAACTGGGGAAGCCTATCAAGGAAAACATGGGTATTCGCTGCGCTTGGATGGACTAGAAGCAGGAATTAATGACCAAGCACGCGCAAGGGCTATTGTCATCCATGGGGCAGATTATGCAAACGAAACTGTAGCAGCGACAGCAGGTAGATTGGGAAGAAGTTTGGGTTGTCCTGCAGTTCCCCCGAAGCTATCCACTCCGCTGATTAAATTAATTAAAGAAGGCAGCCTCCTGTTTATTTATGGAAAGGACCCCAACTACCTACGCATTTCTAAATATTTATCTTCACCCTTACCGGCGCAATAGCGCTAAAACTTCTGCATCTCGATTGTAGACATCCGCAAAAAATCGAGGTTTTTCGGTTACTTCTGACCAAAAGGTAAAATAAAGGATCCCAACAGGAATCTTTCGACTCAGGGTTACAACCTCCTCTTTTCCTGCACCCATTGCTGTTAATAGCCTTTCGTTAGTCCATCCTTTTTCGCTTTTGAGCAGCAATTCAGCTAATTGCTGAGGGTACTGCATTCGAATACAACCGTGGCTAAACGTACGTTGCTCTCGGTCAAATAATTGTTTGGTAGGCGTGTCGTGCAAATACACATTGAACGGATTGGGAAACATAAATTTGACTAGCCCCAAGGCATTGGACTCTCCTGGTTTCTGGCGAATCAGATAGGGAAATGGTTTGGCGTTCCAATTGACATGCGAAAGGGGAACTGCCTGTCCTCCAGTTGTGACCACTTCCATGTTGTTTTTTTGTAAGTATCCTGAATTTCTCCGAATGGCTGGTAAGGTTTCATTCTTGGCAATGGAAGGGGGAATATTCCAATAGGGACTCAACACCAAATAACTCATTGGAGCTGTAAAAATAGGGGTAGGATGGCTCAATGTACCCACGATGACCTTGGTGGTAAACAGGGTGTCCACTCCTCGGTGGTAGACCAGCCGAAAGCTAGGAATATTGACTAGGATTGCCTCTTTTTCAAAGAATTCAGAAGGTACCCAGCGCATCCGTTCCAAGTTAACTTCAATTTTATCCATCAGGTAATTCGGGGATTCATTCAGCAGCGTCAGGGTAGCTAAACCAATAACTCCTTCACCAGAAATCCCCCTTTCTTTTTGGAAAGCGATTACTTGGGTCCAAAGCAAGGAATCGTAAACTTTTCCCTCCTTGGGGCTTGTAGCCGAAGCATATCCCAAAAAGGCTAGTCGCTGTCGTATCTCTGGAAGAAAAGCACTAGACTCCCCAAGATGAAGGGATTTATCCGTTTTGATGGGCTTCCATGAAATAGGGCTTGCCTTGGAACGGTCTTCAAGTTGGCGCAGCAGCAACTTCCCCTTTTGATAACTTGGGTTTTTGGGATACAAGGATTCCAAGGAGCTTCGTAATTCCTTCTTACTCCAGGCCACTTCCAAAAGCTGTTCGTATGCCCTCGATTTACTTTTTCTTGGGATGCCCCAGGAAGCTTTCAACCGACTAGGGTCCACTTTTCCAATATCCAAATCTTCGGCCAAGGCAAAAAACGCATCGCTAAGCAAAATTTCAAGTTCAGACAGCTCCATTCCAGTCACAGACATGCCTGAGGTTTCTTTTTTTTCAATTGCTTCAAAAAAAGTTTCGATCAAAGAAAGGTGATAGTCGCTTGGTTGTAGTCCATCGTAGCGAGACTGACGAATTTCGAAGCGAAGTTCGTAAGCCAATTCAGTCAATTTATCCTGATCAAACCAAATGGGGGTAAACTGTCGATGCGCATAAAAAGGATACACTTCCTTAATTTCGGATAGTACCCTGCCATGCAAAAGCGCAGGCGAAGTTTGGGTGGTTTTTTCTAGCGCAATACGCAATAAATCTGCATTTACCTGACCACGGGCAGCGGGCATTAACAAAAGAAAAAGGAGTACCATGGCTACTCCTTTTTTGATGCTTAAAGTCTTTTTCTCCAAAAAATTACACATGCGAATTCAATAAATGATTAAAAAACAAAACTTTGACTAAAGAAGTCCTATTCAAAAAAACACAACTCCTTTTTACTGTACGTTAAAATCCTGGTAGCGTTGTCCCAACTCCCAAGAATCCTTTAACATCGCCAAAAATTGCCCCATTTTATACAATGGGATCAAATTCGGCCCATCGCTAAGCGCTTTGCTGGGCTCGGGATGGGTCTCGATAAAAAATCCATCGATACCAGTAGCTGCTGCTGCTCGAGCCAAAATAGGCGCAAACTCACGCTGTCCACCACTGCTACCACCCTGTCCTCCAGGCTGCTGCACCGAGTGGGTGATGTCAAAAACCACAGGAGCAAATTGACGCATTATGGGTAATCCTCGCATGTCTACCACCAGGTTGTGGTAGCCTAGCGAAAATCCACGCTCGGTCAAACAGACATTGTCGTTGCCTGCAGCACGAACCTTACTGACGGCATAGGCCATGTCTTCAGGAGCCATAAATTGCCCTCGTTTAATTTTTACCGCTTTCCCTGTGGCAGCAGCAGCTAGGAGCAGGTCAGTTTGTCGACAAAGAAAAGCAGGAATCTGAAGCACATCCACCACCTCCGCCACTTCGGCAGCCTGGTAGCTTTCGTGGATATCCGTTACCAAGGGTACATTTAAGGCTTTCCCAACGCGCTGTAACACCTCCAAGGAGGCATCCATACCAATACTTCGAAAGGAAGAAGATGAGGTTCGATTGGCTTTATCAAAGGAAGCCTTAAACACATAGGAAAAGCCATGTTCCTCCGCCCAAGCCTTCACCTTGGTACCTATTTCTAAGCAAATATCATAACTTTCTACGGCACAGGGGCCAGAAAAAAGTACGGGCTTACCCGATCCTAATTCGATCCCATCCCTGATTTTCATCGTATTTGTTGATCTTTTCATGCTTCTTTTTTAGCGAATTGCTCAATTAACGGAATCAAATGTCCTTTGGCATGTAGCAAAAGGTCTGCTGCCTCACGGAAAACTCCTTTGCCTCCAGCAAATGGGGACACGTAATCCACCGCTGCACAGACATAGGGCAGGGCATCTGCAGGAGCGATAGAAAGCCCTACTTTGGTCAGCACAGGCAAGTCTATCAAATCATCTCCCAAAAAAGCAACCTCCTCTACTGTCAACTCCATCGTTTCTAGCAATTCAGTTAACTTTCTATACTTGTCCTTTACGCCATGGTAATGGAAGTCAAAACGAAGTTCTTCACAACGGTTTTCCACTACTTGAGAAGCACGGCCTGTAATGGCTCCTACAAGGAATCCTGCCTTCTTCAGATGCTGGACAATTAATCCATCCTTCACGTTGTACTTTTTGAATTCCATTCCTGCATTATCGTAGATAATTCCCCCATCAGTGAGGACCCCATCGATATCGGTGATGAGCACTTTGATCTGCTTTGCTTTTTCCAACACCTCCACAGGGACATGCTGTAAGTAGGCTGCCACTATTTTTTCTGTTTCCATTGAATTGAATATAGGTCTAGCCTTCGCTGCTCAAGGTTACGCACCGATCCTGCTTTCCGTTGCTTAGTTAATAAATCGAGGTCCACATCCGCTACAATGGTGGTTTCGGCATTTTCCGAGGCCATGGCCACCGTGGCATCGTGTGGAAAGGAAAAATCGGAGGGAGAGAAAATTGCTGCCTGCGAATACTGAATGTCCATGTTTTCTACCTTAGGCAGATTGCCTACTGAACCCGTGATGGCTACATAGCATTCGTTTTCGATAGCCCGAGCCTTGGCGCAGATGTTGACGCGCAAGAAGGCGTTTTTGGTATCGGTCCAAAACGGAACAAATAAAATATCCATTTCTTGCTCGGCAAGGATTCTTCCTAGCTCAGGGAACTCTACATCGTAACAGATCAAGATGCCGATACGACCAGCATCCGTTTCAAATACATTGATCCCATTACCGCCCTGCAAGCCCCAGTAGGCCTGTTCATCTGGAGTGATATGCAATTTGTATTGCTTGTCCTGTGTACCATCTCGACGGCAGAGGTAACTCACATTTCGCAGTTTTTTGCCATCGTACTCCGGCATGGAACCCGCGATAATATTTACGTTGTAGGAGACTGCAAGATCACTCATCCGATTCACGATTTCAGTAGTGTAGTCTGCCAAGTTTCGAATTGCCTCAGACGCATCCATGTCATTGAATTCTGCCAACATGGGTGCATTGAAAAATTCGGGAAGCAAGCAAAAGTCTGACTTATAACCCGACACCGTATCCACATAAAACTCAACCTGCTGCATGAGGTCATCCACGTTGGAGAATCGGCGCATTTTCCACTGCACTAATCCAAGGCGGACAATGGATTTCTTGTTACCAATCAGCTTCTCATCTTTTTCATAGTAGATATTGATCCATTCCAACAAGGTGGCATAGGCACGGGAGTCCGTGTCTTCAGGCAGGTATTTGGTGATTACTTTTCGGACGTGAAACTCATTGGCAAGCTGAAAGGATAGTACAGGGTCAAAGATTTCGCGGTTTTTCACCAAGTCAATGTATTTGCGAGGAGTCATTTCATCCGCATACTTGGAGTAGCCAGGGATACGTCCTCCTGCAATGATGGAGCGAAGGTTTAAGTTTTCACAAAGTTCTTTCCGGGCATCGTAAAGGCGTCGACCGAGTCGCATACCACGATAGTCGGAATGAACAAAAATGTCGGTTGCGTACAAGGTATCTCCATCCGGATCGTGGGTATCAAACTTGCCATAACCCGTGATCTCGTGGTAGGAGTGGTTGTCCCCAAATTTGTAGTAGTCCACGATGATACTCAGAGCTGCTGCGATAACTTTCCCATTGTCTTCGATACAGATTTGTCCTTCAGGAAACATACGGAGTTGATTTTTAAGCTCCGCTTTGGTCCATGCACCACCTTGGTTTTTGTAGATAGACACCATAATCTCTCGAATATCCTCGTAATCCGAAAGCTTTATATTTCGAAGTCGAAGTCGGTGTTCTAATTCTTCTCTTTGCTTACTCATGGGGCAAAATTACATGAAATCCACCAATTCTTTATACCTCACTGAAGACAGGCATACCCACACCAGAATATGGAATTTACACAACAGGTTTTGGTCTAAATATTCGGTTTGATCTGGTAACAAACCCCTTACCAAATTTAGTTACACCGAGTTTCTCGCTGCATTGATCACGCCGAACATGCTTCGTGTAACTAATTTATCGTAAGCGTCTTTCAGTGAGGGGTCATTTGTCTGGTTTTGTAATTTACCTAGTGCATGTTGCTGAATGGTGAGTAAGGGTAAAACTATTTTTTCTCTCAATAGGATAGATTGTTTTCCTAAAGGATCCTTTTCCATCAAGCTTGCATCTTGGGTCAATTCCAAATACAATTGCTGCGTAAGTTCAAACTCTTCTCGTATAATTTGGCGAAAGTCCCTGAATTCAGGGTCGTTCTCAATGTATTGAGTAATGGCAAAATTAGATTTAACCATGCTCATAATGCTATTATCGAGCAAGGTTCGGAAAAAGGCATTATTTTTCATTAGTAATTCTACCTCATTCCATTTCCCATTTTCCTTGAATGCTTTTAGCGCAGATCCAAAACCAAAAAATCCAGGTATATTTTGTTTTAATTGACTCCAACTTCCGACAAAAGGAATTGCGCGCAAATCTGAAAAGCTCAGTTCATTTTTTACCCCCCTTTTTGTAGGCCTACTAGCTATATTACTTTTGCCATAATAATTGAGCGGACTAAATTTTTGCAGGTAAGTCAAAAATTGGGGGTGGTGTTTCAGTTTCAAATACGCAGAATAACTGAGTTGACTTAGGGTATCCAAGGTTTCACGGTTTTCATCACTAAGTTGAAGCTGTGTATCGGAGAATAGTTCATTACTGACTCCCGCGCTTAGTAACTGCTCAATGTTAAATTCTGCGGATTGGATGGTTCCAAAATTTGATGTGATGGTTTGCCCTTGGATGGTTAATTGAATCTCTTCTCGTTCAATTCGATTGCCAAGAGATTCATAAAATTGATGCGTTTTGCCTCCTCCTCGAGAAGGGGGCCCACCACGGCCATCAAAAAAATGAACAATAACCTGGTTTGCTCTTGAAATAGTTGTCAACCGTTCTTTTGCTTGATAAATACTCCAATTAGCTTGTAGGTATCCCCCATCCTTTGTGCCATCACTAAATCCAAGCATAATGGTTTGCTTAAACTGCCGATCCACTAAATGACTTTTATAGAGAGGATTCGTGTAAAGGATCCGCATAATCTCTTCCGCGTTATCCAAATCCTCTATGGTTTCAAACAAGGGTACAATATCAAGTTGCGATAAGTATTCATCCCATCCACAAAGCCTAAATAAGGCATACAATTCCATCACATGGATGGCGGATTGCGTATTGCTAATAATGTAACGATTACAAGCTGAAGTTCCATTTACTTGTTGAATAGACCGAATCTCATAAATGGACTGAAGCGTGTCTTTGGTAAGGCTTTCTTCAAAATCTGCAGGGTTTAGGCTACCCGATAATTCAGCTACTACCTGAAGTTGCGCAACTAAACTAAGACTGGAATAAGTATCGGGCAAAATCCCAATCCCATCCTTTTTAAGGATGGTCTGATGCACATCGACCAAAACTTGATGATGTATTCGACTATCTTGTCTAATATCTAATGATGCGAAATGTGTTCCAAACAAGCATACTTTGTGGATAAATCGTTCGAGTCTTGGCAAATACATGGAATAATTTCGCTCAACAACTAATTCCTTTATTTTCAATAAACTTTCCAAAAGTTCCACTTTGGTGATTGGCTTGGCTTGGTCAGGAGTGAAGACATTTTGATAAAGTTTTGTCTCCAATTCATGGACTAAAACATCCACTTCAGAAAAGGTTAACTGCCTTTTTAGCTTTCTTATATCTCTGTAGTAGCAAACAATAATGCTGCTTCGTAAAGCCTTTGCTACAAATCGAGTAGTTTCAGCATTCACAAAGGGGTTTCCATCTCGGTCACCACCTGGCCAAAATCCAAGCTCAATAAAATTAGTATCGCCGGTATAATCTCCATGAAAAACATCCTTTACAATTTTGGTGTAGATGTTGCCTACTGCATGGTAAAACACATTTTCTAGGTACCACATCAAGGTGGTTGCTTCGTTTGTAGGAGTAGGCTGTTTTTTATTAAAAAAAGGAGTTAAACCCAGTTGTTGGATAAATTGACTGATTGCATTGAAGTCATTTTTACCAATCGCTTCCCCCATATCATGAATGATACCTAAAACATTGGCAGGGTAAAATTGAGTAGGGTGAGCTGTCAACACGAGCCGCAGCTTAAATTTTTCTAGTTTTTTAGAAATTAAAGCTGTTTTTTTTAATAATTCCGCATCCCGCAAGATTGACTTTAATGTTCCAGCTCCGGTGACATCATGCAGGCTTGAAAAGGCAGCATCCTCAATTGCGTCAAAAAGCACCACCTGACGCTCAATGTATTGAACATATTTAAAAAGGTGATTCAATTGTTCTTGTTCACTCCTTACATCTGTGTGTTGGTTAAAAAAGTAATCAATAATCTCACTTGGAGATTTCCTCTTCTCATACCCTTTCTCACAGGCTTGTAAAAAAATCGGTAGCAATGCACCCGCATTAGCTACTCCAGAATAGGGAAGTGCCGCAAATAAACTATTGTAAATGGTGTATTTATCCGCAACCTGCTTTTTGAATTGGCCCAATAAATGATTTGAATTTAATTCCATTATTTAATTGAAAATTTTAACTCAATTTTTAAAGTTGGATTGCTTCACAGCACATTCGCCTAATTCCCTTTTTATACTGAATTAGAGTCGGTTTCAACACTGGTAAATGCACTAAGGATCCTTCAACCTACCTTAACTAATTTGCAACAATCTAATTAACAGAAAAAAATGGTAAATAGTAATTATTTATTAATATTTAATCGTTTAATTAATAATTTTTCAATAATAGTGTAAATAAATTAACTATTCAATCGATGGGGTTTTTGATTTTTAAACCCTCTTTTTTTTATTGAATGAACTTGATCCCAAGCATAAATTTTTTGAATAAAGCCCCCTGTTTTTTTCAAAAAGTTTTCCATTTTAAACTTAGCAAAGTAATGGGATCAACTATTTTCTTTGATTGAGAGGGATATAAAAAAAACAAAAGATTAATTGTTTCTCAAGGCAAAAAATAAACCCCTTAATAATCTAATAAATCATTAAGGGGCTTACAACTAGGGTTTTGCTCAGCTACTCAATTGCGCTAAAGAGCATTTGTCTGAATTTCCAGCTGGTTTCATCACCATTGCCTGCACCTGACGTTTGTTTAAATAACAAGCCAATCACCTTGTGGTTGGGATCTGCAAAGTACTGGGTGTTGAAGTAGCCTCCCCAGTCAAAGGTACCTTCGCTACCTTGTCCACCTTGTGCTACTCCCTTGGCGGTTACTACGCCAAAAGCTAGACCATAGTGTTTATCGCCATTCCAAAGATCGCCCACCTGATTTTTCATAGCAGTTTGAATGGTGAGTGGACTCAATAAGCGTACACCATTGTAGATCCCTCCATTGAGGTACATTTGCAAGAATTTGGCATAATCTTCCGCTGTACTGGATAGCCCAGCACCTCCAGAAAAGAAAGTTTTCGCTCCTGTTTTGGGGTAAGCTGGGTCATAAAATGTGACTGGATACGCTTCCCATTTGCCTCCCTGGTAGGTATGCACCTCTACTAGGCGATCTCCTTGGGCATCATTTAGGTAAAAACGGGTATCATTCATGCCAATTGGATCAAAAATTCGCTCTTTTAAAAACACATCGAAGGGCTTACCAGAAACTATTTCGACCAAATAACCCAACACATCTAGTCCTTCGCTGTAGGTGTATTTGGCTCCAGGCTCGTGGTGCAAAGGCAGTTTGGCGAGGCGCTTCACACTTTCGCTAATGGTGATTTTTGCTGTCGTAAATAGGTCGACAACACCAGCCTTGTGATAAATCATCTTCATGCGTTCGTCCCCATCGATTACCCCATAGCCTAAGCCGGAAGTATGAGTGAGCAAATGCCGAATGGTGATGGGCTTGGAACTGGGTCTAGTGGTATAGCTACTGTCTGCATACCGAAAAGAAGCCAAAACCTGAGGATTAGCAAATTCAGGGATGTACTTGGAGATCGGGTCATCAAGCCTAATTTTACCATCCTCATACAACATGAGAATAGCAGTTGAGGTGATGGCTTTAGTTTGAGAAGCGATTCTGAAAATAGCGTTTTTCTCCATCTTTTTTCCATCAGCTACATCTGCAAATCCTTTGGCTGAATGGTACACTATTTTTCCATCTTTCACGACCATTGCGACTAAGCCAGGAATCTCCTCTGCTTTGATGGCCTCTTCGAGCATGGCATCAATCTTGGCAATTCGATCTTTTGAAATGCCTGGAACAGGATTGTTACCTGCTACACTGATCGTTTGAGCGATAGCCCCTACACCAAAAAAAAGGTAGAGCAGGCTGTAACTAAGAATTTTTTTCATGGGGATTCTGGGTTTTAATAGGTATAAATTAAGCAAAATAAGAGATAAAAAAAACCGGATTTCTCCGGTTTTCTAGATTTCCAATTACAAAGGGAAAATCTTTATTCTGGCTTAATTTCAAAGTAGTACTCCGTACCATCAGGGAACATACCTAATACTACAATTTCTTCTCCTTTGGAATCCTCCAAGAAATCGATCATTTCTTGCGCGCTAGTCACCCGCTTGCGGCCTTTGTCTGAGATCACAGAGGTGATAATAAATCCGTTGCGTGCACCTGCTTCTCTCCATGCTTCGTTGGCGTTGGACTTGATGACTGCGCCACCAGCAATTTTCAATTGTTCCTTAGTTTGTTGTTTAACATCCTCCAATTGCAGTCCTTCAAAGGATAGGATTTTTGACGCCTCCTTCTTAACAATATTCGTATCTCCAGAGAAATTTTTAAGCGTTGCGACAGCCTTTAAGGTTTTTCCATCTCTCAAGTAACTCACTTCCACTTGATCACCTGGTCGTTTTCTGGCTACAAATTCCTGAAGGTTGGCGACCGTGTTTACCGGCTTGCCGTCCAAGGCGATGATGATGTCTCCTTCTTTCAGTCCAGCATCTTTTCCAGCTGAATTTTCATTTACTCCACCAATATAAACCCCTTGTTCTACAGGAAACTTCTTACCCAAGTAGTCTGCCAACTCAGGGCTTACATCTTGGATTTGTACACCTAAAAGGCCACGCTGCACTGCTCCATGGTTCAACAGGTCATCCATCACCTTTTTGACCAAAGAACTCGGTACGGCAAATGAATACCCATTAAATGTGCCTGTACTGGAAGCAATAGCTGTATTGATACCAATCAATTCACCCGCTAAATTCACCAAGGCACCCCCAGAATTTCCAGGATTGACCACAGCGTCGGTTTGAAGGAAGGATTCAATCTGTAGGTTATTTTCTACACCTTGGAGAATACCTATGTTTCTTGCCTTGGCAGAGATGATACCGGCAGTGACTGTAGAGTTTAAATCAAATGGATTGCCTACGGCAAGTACCCACTCCCCAATTTTAGTTTGATCTGAATCGCCAAACTTGATAAACGGAAAGTTCTCCCCTTCAATTTTCAACAAGGCCAAATCAGTTGTTGGGTCGGTTCCAACCACCGTGGCTTCGTAGCGCTTATTATTATCCAAGGAAATATCCACACGAGTAGCTCCTTCAATCACATGATTGTTAGTAACGATGTAGCCATCCGGTGATATAATCACTCCAGAACCAGAACTCACCGGCATTTCTTGTCTTGGATCTCTTGGACCTGAATCAGGCTGGGGAATTCCAAAAAACTCCTGAAAAGGATCCCGCTGCGAACGTGAGCGAGGCGAAAAAGAAACTTGACTTTTTACGTGCACTACTGCTGGGGTGACCAACTGTGCAGAAGCAATAAAGTTGATCCCATCAGGAACAGTAAAGTTCTCCCCACCAAGCAAGTTGACGAAACTTGATTTTTGTTTTTCATCAAAGGTGCTGGCATTTTGCGGTCTCATCAAAAAACTCACTCCCGCAACTGCCACGAATCCACCCACCAATGCGGCCACTAGGACCCCGAGAAAGAATTGTTTTTTACTCATTGTTATCGCTTTTTAAAATCAATTAGTTTACTCTGAAAATCATTTTCAATTTTTACGCCGATTTTTTTCTAAGGTACATTTCCTTAACAAGAATTAACCAAGCTCTTGCTATTACCTAATTTAACCACCTAGTAAGCTGGAAGTTTAGAGGATAAAAAAAAATATTTTGGTACAAACTGACGAATTGACAGTAAAAAAACAAACTGTACCCAAATCCAAAAAAAATCCCCCAAAGTGATTTGGAGGATTTCATGTTCTAAGTTATCCTATGGAAACTTATGCCTTTTTCACGTTGATTGCGTTGGGTCCTTTTTTACCCTCCTTAATGTCGTAAGTAACTTTGTCGTTTTGAGCAACTTTGTCTACTAAGCCTGTAGCGTGCAAAAACACGTCATTTTGAGTTTCGTCATCAACGATAAATCCAAAACCTTTGGCTTCATTGTAAAATTTTACTGTCCCGGTAAACATAATAAATTGTGATAAATTGGAAATAAAAGAGGCTTAAAAATAACTATTCAATTAAAAAAAACAAAATAATCGTTTTTTTTATCCCATTATGAAAAAAATAATTTTGATTCGCCATGCCAAGTCAGACTGGGATAATCCCTCCCTGCCAGACTACGATCGACCACTCGCTGCTCGAGGGCTAGAGGAGGCCCCCAAAATGGCTACCTTACTCAAAAAAAGAGGAATCAAGGTAGACAGCATCCTATCCTCTACCGCCAAAAGGGCAAAACAGACTGCAGAGATTACAGCCCAAGTACTAGGCATACCCGAAACCAGCATTCAATGGAATCGCTCCTTGTATCACGCTTCTGCAGACCATTTGCTAGCTGTAATTCAAGCTCAGCCTACAGCACTTCAAACCCTTATTTTGGTAGGTCACAATCCAGGACTAACCGAATTAATTGTAAACTTGGGGGTGAGATTAGATAATCTCCCTACCGCAGGGCAGTTTGCATTCACAGTGCTTTGCCAGGATTGGAAGGACTTGAGTGCCAACAATTGTAGCTTTGACTGGTGGGATAGCCCCAAAAAACAGGGGTCTGCAGGCTAACCCTTCAAGGTTAGCAAGCCTCGAGACCAAGCACTTTACAGGATGTATTGGGATAGGTCACGGTTTTTGACCAAGGAACTTAGGCGTTCTTGAACCATCTCTCGTGTGATGCGAATCTTTGAATTTGGACCAATTAGATCTGGAACCTCAAACAGAAAATCATTGAGCAAGTGACTCATCACCGTGTGGAGTCTTCGGGCGCCTATATTTTCTACTTCCTGATTTATCACAAATGCTAAGTTTGCAATTTCTTCAATGGCGTCGGCTGTGAAATCTAAATACACTTCCTCTGCTTCAAATAATGCTTGATACTGCTTGGTCAAGGCATTTTTTGGTTCCTTGAGAATGCGCGTAAAATCTTCCTTGGTGAGCGACTGAAGTTCCACACGGATAGGAAACCTACCCTGCAATTCAGGGATCAGGTCGGATGGCTTACTCACATGAAAAGCACCTGCAGCAATAAATAATACATGGTCGGTTTGGATGACTCCATACTTGGTGGTCACAGAGGAACCCTCCACAATGGGTAGCAAATCGCGTTGTACACCTTCTCGGCTCACATCGGGGCCTCCCCCTCCCTTTCCGGATTTGGAAGCGATTTTATCAATCTCATCGATGAAAATGATACCATTGTTTTCTGCCAATCGAATCGCTTCCTCCTTAACTTCATCAAAGTCAATCAATTTGGAAACCTCCTCCTCCAAAAGAACTTTTCGAGCCTCTGAAATGGGGAGCTTCCTCTTTTTAGTTTTCTTGGGCATCATGCCCGAAATCATATCCTGAAGACCGGCCATGCTCGCATCGTCCATCATGCCGTTACCCACCATTCCAATTCCCATGGGAGCTGCTGCCTTGACTTGAATTTCAATCTTTCGGTCCTCCAACTCCCCCTGACGAAGCTTCTCTCGAAACCGGTCTCGGGTACGTTCGTTGAGTTCCTCATCAGAAGAAGGGACAGAACCCTCTCCAGAATAAGAAGTTCCTCCTCCAAATCCGATCCCTTTTACAGGAGGAATTAAAATATCCAAGAGGATTTCTTCCACAGATTCTGCTGCCTTTACCTTGACCTCTTCCTTTTTGGCATCTCGAACAAGGTGAACACTCTGCTCAACTAGGTCTCTAACCATGCTTTCCACGTCTCTGCCTACATAGCCTACTTCCGTAAACTTAGAAGCTTCGACCTTGGTAAAAGGTGCATTTGCAATCTTGGCCAATCGACGCGCGATTTCCGTTTTTCCAACGCCCGTACTCCCAATCAGTAAGATATTGTTGGGTACAATGTCTTTTTGGATATCCGAAGTGACTAGCATGCGTCGAATGCGGTTGCGCAAGGCAATGGCCACATTGCGCTTGGCATCCTGCTGACCAATGATATACTTGTCAAGTTCTTCGACAATCTGTCTGGGGGTGAGATTTAGGGGATTAAGCATCTTGCTTGAACTAGGGGTAGGGTATCAATACGATCGAAAATCTAGTGTGCTGCCGCTAATTAGGCGGAAGGGATAGTCTCCGGACTCAAATTAAACTTTAAGGGACGATCCACTTGAACTGAAGTCAACGCAAGTGCCAGTACTTCATCCACTTGGGTCACGTAATGAAACTGGATCCCTTTGAGGTAATGGGCATCAATTTCTTCGATATCCCGTTGATTTTTGTGACAGAGAATGATCTCTTTGATGCCTGCACGCTTAGCAGCCAAGATTTTCTCTTTAATCCCGCCTACAGGCATCACCTTCCCTATCAAACTGATTTCTCCCGTCATGGCTATCTTGGCCTTTACTTTTCGCTGGGTAAAGACAGAGGCCATTGCTGTCAACATGGTAATCCCTGCTGAAGGGCCATCTTTGGGAACAGCTCCAGCAGGCACGTGAATATGAAGATCGTATTGTTCAAAAATGCGGTGATCTATGCCAAACTGCTCGGCTTTGGATTTGAGGTAGGACAAGGCCGTCATGGCAGACTCCTTCATTACTTCTCCCAGTTGACCGGAAAGCGTCAACTTGCCTTTACCTTTACTCAAGCTGGATTCAATAAATAAAATTTCTCCTCCTACACTGGTCCAGGCCAATCCTGTCACGACTCCAGCAATGCTATTATCCTGGTAGATTTCTTTGTCAAAAATCGGAGCCCCCAAGATTTTTCGAACAGCCTCAGGAGTTATTTTGGATTCATAAGGCTCTTCCATCGCGATGGATTTGGCGATGTTGCGCACCACTTTTCCAATAACACGCTCTAAGCTTCTCACACCCGACTCACGGGTATATTCTTCAATTAGCTTTTGGAGTGCTGCCTTTTCAAATGTGATTTCCTTGGCCTTCAGCCCATGCTCGGTACGCTGCTTTGGAACGAGATGACGCTTTGCAATTTCTAATTTTTCCTCCTGTGTATAGCCTGTCACCTCGATGATCTCCATACGATCGCGAAGTGCAGGTTGAATGGAATCGAGGGAGTTGGCCGTAGCAATAAAAAGCACTTTACTCAAATCGTATTCTACCTCGAGGTAATTATCCAAAAATGCATTGTTCTGCTCGGGATCCAAAACCTCCAAAAATGCAGAGGAAGGATCTCCTCGGAAGTCGGAGGAAAGCTTGTCAATCTCATCCAAGACAAATACAGGATTGGAAATCTTGACCTTTTTCATGTTTTGAATCACCTTACCTGGCATGGCGCCCACATAGGTTTTCCGGTGACCACGAATCTCTGCCTCATCATGCAAGCCTCCAAGTGACATGCGGATGTATTTCCGTCCCAACGCCGAAGCAATGGATTTCCCAAGGGAGGTTTTACCCACGCCTGGAGGGCCGTACAAACAAAGGATTGGACCCTTCAAGTCATTCTTCAGTTTCAATACGGCTAAGTATTCGATGATTCTATCCTTGACTTTTTCCAACCCAAAGTGGTCTGCATCCAGAATGGCACGGGCATGCTTCAGATCAAAATTATCCTGTGTAAACTCATTCCATGGAAGTTCAACCAGGGTTTCTGCATAATTCAATGCAATAGGATATTCTGCCGCGGAAGGGTTGATTCGCAGGATCTTGTCGAGTTCCTTTTCAAAATGCTTCTTCACGGCTGCGGGCCAGGCTTTTAGAGCCCCCTTCGCTCGCAGATCCTCCACTTCTTTTTCTGGTCCTTCCTCTCCCAATTCGGTCTGGAGAATCCGCATCTGCTGCCGTAGAAAGTAGTCTCGCTGCTGCTGGTCGATGTCTGTATGCACTTTTTTGTGGATTTCTGACTTCAATTCCAGCATCTGGATGTCTTTCATCATGAATTCCAGCAACAAGGTAGCGCGTTCTACCCCATCGTTGATTTCCAATAAGCGCTGCTTGGATTCCACTGGCGCATTGATGTTGGAGGATAAAAAGTGGGTGAGGAAAGCAGTATTGTCAATGTTGTCTAGAGCCACCTGCGCTTCACGAGGAATCTCCGGGTTGAGATGAAGGATTTTGGTAGCAGCATCTTTGAGCGATTCTTCAATTGCCTTGATTTTTTTGGAGTTTTTAGGGAAATTTTCCTCTAAATAATCCACTTTAGCCATGAAATAGGGGTCATCTGTGATCTGCTCACGGATGGCAAAGCGCTTCTTCCCTTGGATGATGATGGTGGTATTGCCATCTGGTAGCACAATCATTTTGATGATTTTGGCAAGAGTACCCACCTGGTACAGATCTTCCCAGTTGGGATCATCCTGATTGGGTTGAATCTGCGCACAGACCCCAATGTACTTGTTGCCTTTTTGGGCCTTTTTCACCAAGCGAATAGAGCGCTGTCGTCCTACGGTGATTGGGATGACCACCCCAGGAAAAAGTACAGTATTACGTACGGAAAGAATTGGGATCTCCTCCCCATACCCCTCCTTGGAGGTGGCATCATCCTCTTCATCCGTGATTAATTGAATCAAGTCACCTTCAGCGGCAAACTCGCCGTTCATTAAATTATGGAATAAAGAATTTTCGAATTGGCTCATATAGACAGAATGACAGCAAGCTGTCAGGATAACGCTAAAATAAAGGAAGAACTTGGGTTAGTACCAAGTTCTTCCTAAAGATTCAATAGAAATGCCAAACAGGGAATTAGCCAAATTGACAGAAAGGTTAGAAGATCAATTTGAGGATATCATTTCCAATGGCAAAGACCATCAAACCGAGCAAAATGACCATACCCACCTTCTGCGCAACTTCCAAAAACTTGTCTGAAGGTGCTCGGCCAGAGACCATTTCATACAATAGGAACACCACATGTCCTCCATCCAAAGCTGGAATCGGAAGGAGGTTCATAAATGCCAATATCATGGAAATCAACCCAGTAATACTCCAAAATTTGACCCAATCCCAACGATCGCCGTAAATTTTGGCCATCCCAATGGGCCCACTTACATTTTTGGTAGACACCTCTCCGGTAAACATTTTACCCAAAGCCTTTGCATTGACAATGACAGCACCAAATGCACGGCTTGTACCCTTGGAAAAGGACTCCACAAAGCCATAGTCCCGCTTGACGGGTTCAATCAAAGGATTGACAGCAATCCCTATTCGAGCTTCATTTGTTACAGCTACGCTAAGCGTATCTAGTTTGGTTCCTTTTTTACGAACGAGAGTAACAGTTTGATTTTTTACCTGCTGTAAAGCCGTCTGCATCTCGTCAAAATAGGTGATAGGGAGTCCATTGACTGCTAGGATTTGATCCCCTGTGGCAATGCCTGCCGCTTCTGCTCCACTCCCTGGATCCACAGCACCCACTTCAAATGGAAAGCGTATGGCAATAAATTTACTGAAGGATTCCTCTGAGTTGAAGGTGTTGATAAATCCTCTTGGTATTTCCACTTTCACCTGTTGACCGGCGCGCTCTACGGTGTAGTAACCATTTTCGCTCAGCAAGGCAGATCCGCTGCTCAGTTCAGAGATGCTTTGGTAGGGCTGCCCATTTATATCCAACACCTTATCGCCGGTCTTCAAGCCAATGGCTTCTCCATATTCGTAAGCAACGATTCCATTTTCAATGACTTGATCTCTAGAAAAATAGGTTTCCCCATTGGAATAGACTAGCGTCACGAAAATGATGATTCCGGTAATCACATTGACGATAATACCTCCCAACATAACGATGAGACGCTGCCAAGCGGGCTTGGCACGAAACTCCCAAGGCTGTGGTTCAGAAGCCAACTGGGCGGTGTCCATAGACTCATCCACCATGCCAGAGATCTTCACAAAACCTCCTAGCGGAATCGCCCCAATTGAATATTCAGTTTCTCCCCATTGGAAACCAATGATTTTTGGCGGAAAGCCTATGGAGAATTTTTCTACGCGCATGCCAAAAAGTTTGGCGGTAAGTAAGTGTCCCAGCTCATGAAGCCCAACCAGGATTGACAATCCTAGGAGCAGCTGGCCCACCATAATTAAGGTTTCCATTTATTTTGACTTAAGTAAATTTTCAGTGAATTCTCTAGCTTTTCGATCGGTTTCGATGTAATCCTCCAACTGAGGACGGGCGATAAACTTGGATCGGGTTAAGGTTTCTTCAATCAAATCAGACATTTCCAAAAACCCTACCTGCTTGTTGAGGAAGGCAGCAACGGCAATTTCGTTGGCAGCATTCAACACACAGGGCGCATTCCCTCCTGCCGCAAGGGCATCAAAGGCGAGCTGTAGGTTTCGAAAGGTCTTCAAATCAGGTTGCTCAAAGGTCAATTGAGGGTAATTGGCGAAGTTGAAGCGCTCAAAATCACTTTTCAATCGATCGGGATAGCTGAGTGCAAATTGGATAGGGATACGCATATCGGGCAGGCCTAGTTGCGCTTTGATGGATCCATCTTCAAATTGAACTAAGGAGTGCACGATGCTTTGGGGGTGTACGACTACGTCAATCTGCTCCTTCTTGAGTCCAAAAAGCCATTTGGCTTCAATTACTTCCAAGCCTTTGTTCATTAGGGAAGCGGAGTCGATCGTAATTTTGGCACCCATGTCCCAGTTGGGGTGCTTGAGCGCCTGCTCCCGGGTTACTGTCTCCAAAAAGGCCTTGTCCTTTCCTCGGAAAGGTCCACCTGAGGCAGTCAAAATTATTTTTTCGATGGGATTGTGAAACTCTCCCACCAGGCATTGGAAAATTGCAGAGTGTTCTGAATCTACAGGATAAATATTTACCCCATACTGCTTGGCAAGTGCTGTAATCAACTCCCCAGCTACCACCAAGGTCTCCTTATTGGCTAGGGCAATTTGCTTGCCAGCTCGGATGGCATGAACAGTAGGAATCAAGCCGGAGTACCCTACCAAAGCAGTGAGTACCACATCGATGGTATCCATTTCTACCACCTGAGTGATGGCTTTTTGACCTCCATATACTTTGATGGGCAAGGAGGCCAAGGCTTCCTTGACTTGGGAATACTTTTCTTCGTTTCCGATGACTACCGCATTGGGCACAAACTCTACAGCTTGTTGAATAAGTAGCTCCGAACTGTTCTGGGCAGTTAGGACTTCTACGCTAAAGTTTTCTGGGTGCTGCCGGATTACATCCAGCGTTTGGGTTCCAATACTCCCGGTGCTTCCCAAAAGTGCTACGCGCTTAGCTACTGTCATTTATGATATACTAATAAAAATTTAAAACCCAGTTTAGAGAAGAAGGTTCGGGTATGAACTGACAAAATTACCAATTGGACTGAATTTCTAGGTACATCTCGTCAGATTTTAGTGCTTGGGCTGATTTTTGTCTGGATATTTTTTATGAAATATTAATAAAAAATTAGCAGCTCGCTTGGAATCACTCCTTTACACTCAAAACTTGTTTTCTATGATCAAGTCCAAACTTCAAAGCATTGGTATCCCTTTTCTTGCTGGCCTGGCTGGCGCTGCCTTGTGGACTACTTTTTTTATGGCTACTGGAAGCCCTAGTCCTTTACAAACTGATTTAAACAGTTTACCAAGACGTTTCTCTTCCCAATCTGCTACTTCCTTGCCTAGCCAGGCACCAGATTCGTTTGTAGGGGCTTCGCAAAGCAGTACCGGATCGGTGGTATTCATCAAGAATTTTAGCGGTACAGACTTCCGCCGCTACAGCATGTTTGACTACTTCTTTGGGACTACACCAAGCCAGCAAGTTAGTACAGGTTCCGGGGTGATTTTTTCCAAGGATGGTTACATTCTTACCAATGCCCATGTGATTGACCGAGCCGAGACGATAGAGGTGGTTCATCAAAAGCAAACCTACAAAGCCAAATTGGTAGGGACGGACAAAAATACTGACATCGCTGTTCTCAAAATTGAAGCACAAAACCTACCCGAGATCAAGTTAGGGTCTAGCCGCACACTCCAAATCGGCGAGTGGGTGCTTGCAGTTGGTAATCCTTTCAACCTAACCTCCACCGTCACTGCGGGCATCGTATCTGCTAAAGAGCGCCAAATCAATATTTTGGGAGGAGATTTTCCATTGGAAAGCTTCATCCAAACCGATGCACCCATTAACCCAGGTAATTCGGGGGGAGCGCTAGTGAATGTACGGGGGGAACTGGTGGGTATCAACACAGCCATCCTTTCTCGAACAGGCTCCTACACCGGATATGGATTTGCTGTGCCGGTAGATGTGGCCGTCAAGGTAGCCAAGGACTTAATTCAGCATGGAGAAGTTCAGAAGGCAATCCCTGGGGTAGAGGTAGCGGAAATCACTCCTGAGCTAGCAAAAGAGATGAATCTAAAGAATTTGGAAGGAGTGGTAATTACTCGGATCTTCCTAAAGGGTGCAGCAGAGAAAGCCGGTCTTCAAAAAAATGATGTGATTACCCAAATTGGAGACTGGTCCATCACAGGAAAAGGAAGCTTTGAAGAGGCACTCTCCTACTATTATCCTGGGGAGCAGGTGACCTTTGGCTACCAAAGAGGCGGCTCCTTAGATGTAACCACCCTCACCCTACAAAATATCGAGGGAGGCACTGGAATCACCAAACGAATTTTTTACAGCTCGGAAATCCTTGGAGCTAGCCTAGAAAGTATCAATGCACTAGACAAAGATCGGTTGAAACTTCCCTATGGGGTAAAAATCACCTCGCTCAGCACTGGCTATTTAATGGACCTTGGCTTCCGCGAAGGCTATGTGATCACACATGTCAACGAGATGCCAGCCAAAGACCCGAAAGTGCTTGGACCGTATTTGGAAAAATTTAGTGGACGCTTGCTTTTGGAGGGAGTGGGGCCGAATGGGCAACCCTTCACCCAAAGCTATCAGGTGAGGTAAATATGTCAACGGCTGACGGCCCACGGTCCACAGCTCATTGAATTGTACCCCAAACCTGAATATGGGTTTGGGATACAATTCAATCTAAAATAAATCAGCGAGTTTTTCTGATTAGAGCTGCGTGAAAAAAAGTTTGCCGCAAATCAATTCGACTTCGGAATAAAGTTCATTTTTAGGAATTCCAGTCCTTACTCTCCATTCGGAAAACAAGAGGCTATCTTATGTCTAAACTACCGGAAGAGAAATCCGGAAGGACCTCGTCCTACGGCAAATTTGGATACCTCAGCTCCTGATTTTTGGAATACGGTTACTTCTCCATTTCCTAGAAACCCCTTGGCGTTGGCCAGGTAGATTTGTTGCTTTTTGGAATCAAAGCCAATTCCATAAAACCCAGAACCCTTTTTCCAATCAGCCGTCAAGATTCCAGTAGTAAGAGAAACTACAGTTATCCCATCCTTGTAATCCGGCCATCCTGAACTGGTAAGCAGGTAAAAGGTGTCAGAATCACCTTGAGCGATACGGCCGGTGGCCTGTGCAACAGGAAAGGTACGGATGCCCTTTTGGCTCAAGCCACTTTTGGAAATGGAAACGAAATAGACCTTTTGGGCGTCGTAACAAAACACCCATAGCTCCCCATCCAATTCAAAAAACTGAACCGGTTGACCCGGCATATCCAAGGATTTGAATGGGAGCTCTGCATTGGCATCGAGGATCTCCACCTTTTTACCTTCAGATCCAGCTACAAAGACATAGGATCCAAAAGCATAGAGATCTTCAGGCTTGCTCGAAACGGGGATTTTTTTCTTTACTACCCCTCCATCTAGTCCTTGCACTACCGCCACGTAGGATGAAGGCGTGTTGTAGTTGGCATCGTAAGGGCCATAATCCGAAATAAATAGCTTACCGCGAGCAGTCACGAGCGATCGAGGCTGGTCCAGACCCTTGTCCACCGCACCAATCGACTTGAAATCACCAGGCTGTACCACCTCCACCTTTCCAGTGTTGGCAACCAGGTAGAGACGGTTCTCTTCGAGCACCAGGTCCTCCAAAAGACCAGCAAAAGGGCGAGCATTTGCAGACTCAAATAGATTGGATGTGAGGATTCCTGTACTGGTATTGAGGTGGGTCACCTCCCCATCGTTAGTACCAAAAGCACCTTCGTTCAGGATTAAAACACCTGTATCATAAACTCCTAGAGGACGTTCATCCCCAGTCGGATCACAGGCGGTCAATAGAAGTACCGCTAAGAAAATTGGTGAAAATAATTGAAAGAAATTTTTCATAGGGTAAGCGTTAAATTAAGTTGATAGGACCGTCCAGGCATAGCCCGCAGGTAGAGTACTTCGTAGGATTGATTAAATACATTGAGGACTTGAAATCGGAGCGGCAACTGGAGGGATTTCCAATTGACTCCTGAAAAGGAAAGGCCTAGGTTGCAAAGGGCAAATCCTTCAAGGACTCGGGAGGAACCCATCGCAATGCTTCGAGGTCCCACATAAAATCCAGAGAGGTCCATCGCCAGATGCCCTCGGGAGAGTTGCAGCCCCGCATTTCCCTGGTGCTCTGGGCTGTAAGGCAACTGCTGCGTCTCTTTTTCCGTCCGATCCCTGGTTCTTGAATAGGTGTAGCCGAGATTGGCTTTCCAGTTCCAGACGCCAGTAGTCCAGGAACTATTCCCTTGGTATTCCAATCCTTGGTTGTGCACCTCTCGGATATTTTCTGGGCTCCAGATGGCTCCCTTTGGAAGCCAAATGATCCAGTCGTCCACAAGCATCTGGTAATAGGTCAGGCGCTGTTCCCAAGAAAAAGTCCCCGACTGCTTCAATTGAAATCCGAATTCTCCATTCTGGCTTTTTTCTGGATGTAGGTTTGGGTTTCCTCCCGGACTCCAAAAGCGATCATTCAACGTGGGGAGTTTGACGCCGAGGCCAACCGCTGTTTTGAATAGCAGTTCGGTATTTTTCCCTTGTACCAACTTCCAATCCAGACCCAAGCCGGGTAGAAAAGGAACTAGTTCATTCGGATAGGCTAGCTGTCGGAGATTAAATGAAACAGAAATCCGATCATCTGGCTCCCAGCCCATGCTTTGATAGGCTTCTAAACGCCGCTCGATGACGGAGTAAGTACTTAGATTTGCGGCCATCCAAGTTCCGCGAAGCCCCACACGAAAGGCCCAATTGCCTGCTGAAGGGCGCTCCCAATCCAGACCAAGTATGCCCTGCTGGGTTTGATTATCCTGCGCATTAAACTGCAAGCGATCGTTAATAAAGGCACCTTTGAGCTTCCAGATCGCATTTCGTTGCTGGTATTGGTAGTCTACTACCACTCGAAAACTCTCGTCTTCCTGCACATCTTCTGTGTTGCTGCCAAGTAAAGGCTGAATCTCTCGCTCGGCTTGATTGTACCATACCGAGGCCTTGACCTGAGCACGTGATGTGGGTTGCCACCACAATTCCTGTAGGACTCCCTGCTGCTTAAAGTGTGCATGATCTTGCTGCTCCCAGGGCGCTCCTGCCCTCGAAATATCCCGATAACGGAAAGTATTGGGTTGGTTATGGCGGTACAACTTGCCTTGAAACCGAAGCTTATTTGCTCCATAGCCGGCAGTCAAGGAAGTTTGTGCTAGGCCAAAACTTCCCACCGTCTGACTCAAGCTCCCAGTAACCCCTTTTTCTTGTGGAGGGACAGTGGATAGGTGCACCGATCCCCCAATGGCCTCGTTCCCAAAAAGGGCAGACGAACTTCCAAAATGCACCTCTACTCGATCAGTAGCCTGAACCGGCAAAATACTCAGATCACTTTGACCAAGGGAAATGCTATTGAGGGGGATGCCGTTCCAAAACAGGGCGGTATGTCCCGGGGAGGTGCCACGAAACGAGGGTGAGGCAAGCATGCCGGCACCGTATTGGCGCACAAAAATTGGGGAGGTTTCTTGAAGCAGGTCTCCCAAGGAACGGGCTTGGTAACGTGAGAGGGTATTTTTATCGTAGGAAACTAGGGTTTGCCCTGACGAAAACCGATCCAGCGCTGCTGCATGCACGCCTACCTCTGCCAGCACCACCGTATCTTGGGGAGCGGCAAATGGAAATAAGGACACAAACCACAGGGCAAAAATCATTGGGCTCCGATTAGAAGATCTAGTCGAATCCGGCTCAGGAAGGAAAAAATAGAAATGAAAACCAGCTCTACCCAAATTGGAATACAGCCACGAAACGCTTCTATCCGCTTTTCCTCCGAAAGCTCAGAATCAAAGATTGAGGCAGGTCTCCTGGCTCGTTCGACTTTTGCAGGCCTTCTCAGTTCCGAGGAACCAATGGCATGGATTTGCAAAAGTTGTTTTGCTGTAGGCAGCAAAACTCAAACTTACAGTTGCGGGGACAGCTCCGGTTTTGCACCGGATTCCCTTTTAATTCCAAGATCCGAACAGTTCGGGTTGGAAACCAAAATCTGAACAAATGACGCTTAAAATGGCGGGTAAAAAAAGAAGCCCTTCCTATTTTTTTTGAGAGTCCAGCCTTCCCGCTTACCTTGTATAAAAATTTCTCTAAGGCCTGCATGCATTTGTTTCCAAGTAAAACGAGATTACTACCCTACCGGCTTCACTGCTTGCTGTTTTTGGGATGGGTAATGCTGCTATTTTCCTGCGGAAAAACAAAAACCGAAAACCTGCTCAAAAAATCGGTGCCCTTAGATTTCGCCACTGGTTTTCAATTGTACCAAGGGGAAGGATTTTGGGAAATTGAAGTCAGCCAAGGCTATGCAGGTTCCTCGGACAGCTACCGCTACCTAGTCTTGGACTCTGGCGTACAAGTAAATACGACCGGCTACGACGCCGTGGTGCAACTCCCCATTGATGCGGTAGTCCTCACTTCCACTACACAAGTCCCCCACTTGGATGCCTTAGGGCAAACCGATCTGCTGATGGGCTTTCCCCAAACTGACTTAATCTCCTCTACCACAGCTAGAGGACGAATTGCAGCTGGAAAAGTAAAAGACCTAGGGTCGGGCCCTTCGGCCAACTTGGAACTGGTGCTTGAACTGCAACCGGACTGGATCATGATCTCTACTTTAGGAGAAGACCTGCGCTATTTGGATGTATTCAAGCAGGCAGGCATCCCTGCGCTAATCAATGGAGAATATGTAGAGCAAAATCCGCTGGGAAGAGCCGAATGGATCAAGTTTACTGGGGTACTTTTGGGCAACTATCCTGAAGCATTGGCCCAGTTTGAACAAATTAAAAAAGACTATCAGAAAGCCGAAGGCTTGGCAAAATCCATCACAGAAATAGATAAACCCAAAGTCCTCAGTGGAGTGATGTACCAGGACATCTGGTATGCCCCAGGAGGCGAAAGTTGGGCAGCGCAACTCCTAGAAAAAGCAGGAGGAAGCTACGTCTTTGGGAAAGAAGGAGCTGCCGGCAGCCTGCAACTCAATTACGAAGTAGTGCTTGACCAAGCCACTGCTGCTCCGCTTTGGATTGGGGCCGCCGACTTTGCCTCCCTCGAGGCAATGGGAAAAGCCGAGCCCCGCTACCAGGCTTTTGCCGCTTGGAAAACTGGGGAAGTGTATACCTACACCGCCAAAAAAGGAGTTACTGGGGGCTTAGAATACTTTGAATTGGGGTATTTGCGCCCCGACCTCATCCTAAAAGACCTGATTAAAATTCTTCATCCTGAGCTATTGCCGGGCTACGAACCCTATTTTTACCAAAAATTAAAGAAGTAAAAAGTCCAGATTGGCTTTTCCTCCCTTAATTTTAGCCCATTGCAGCTCCCCAGAAACTAGTATTGCTTACTTCATGCCCCTTAGACCCCTTCTTTTTTCCCTCGTCCTCCTTGCCCTTGGCTTGAGCTTTTTGCTCAATCTGAGCATGGGGTCTGTTTGGATTCCGCCCAGCGAGATCTTGTCGGGCTTATGGTCTGGTGCATGGGGAAAGGATTCCTGGGAGCAGATCATCCTCCACTACCGCGCCCCAAAAGCCTTGGTGGCAATTTTTGCCGGCATGGGACTGAGCGTAAGCGGCTTGCAGATGCAGACCTTTTTCAGAAACCCACTTGCAGGGCCTTATGTGCTGGGAGTCAGTTCGGGAGCCGGATTGGGCGTAGCTTTGCTGATGCTTTCGGGAACCGCCTTGGGAATTTCAGCTTTGAGTCTCAATTCTTGGATGGTGGCTTTAGCAGGAATTCTGGGAGCCGGGGCCATGCTTCTGCTTGTTAGCTTGGTGGCTTGGCGAGTTCGGGATTCGATGACTCTATTGATCGTAGGCTTGATGGTAGGAAGTGCTGTCTCCGCTTTGGTCGCTATACTCTCCTTTTTCTCTGGTGCGGAAGCCTTGAAATTGTATACCGTCTGGTCTATGGGTAGCCTAGGTGCATTGAACTGGTCCCAGGTAGGTATGCTGGGGTTGGTATTAGGAATCGGGTTGGTGCCCGTGGTTTTTTCTATTAAATCTTTCAATGCCCTCCTGTTGGGCGAAAGTTACGCCCGAAGCATGGGCATTCGTTCCGAGCATTTGCGCTGGATCATGATTGGCAGTACAGGAATTTTGGCCGGAGGAATTACTGCATTTTGTGGCCCCATTGCCTTTTTGGGGATTGCAGTACCGCATTTGGCAAGGATGTTCTGGAAAACTGCTGACCACCGGATTTTATTTCCTGGTTCCGCGCTGCTAGGAGCAATTTTACTCCTACTCTGCGATGCCTTGGGCCATCTTCCGGGTTGGTCAAGCACCCTCCCCATCAATGCCATCACCTCCTTGGTGGGTGCACCTTTGGTGATCTCCTTGATTCTACGGAAAAATTTAAGCAAGGATTTTTAGCCATGGAAAACCACCACATCTCCTTAGAAGGAATCGGTCTTAGTTTGGGCTATAGCCGACAGGGCAAGCGAAAGGAGCTTCTCCATGACCTTTCTTTCCAGTTGTACTCGGGAGAACTTACCTGCCTTTTAGGCCCAAATGGAGTAGGTAAATCCACGCTGATCAAAGCAATCCTGGGCAACCTCAAACCTTGGGAAGGAAGGTTAATGTTGGACCAGCACGAACTCCACACCTACAGCCTGGAGGAGCGTGCCAAACGCATTGCCGTAGTGCTCAGCGAGCCGAGTTACCCAAGCAACTTGACCGTTGGGCAGCTAGTGGCCCTGGGCAGAACGCCTTATACGAGTTGGGGCGGGAAGCTCAGCAGAGAAGACCGCAACTGGGTAGATCAAGCGCTATCTGATACCCGACTGACTGCACTGCAAGACGAGCGTCTGGGGGAACTGAGTGATGGGCAAAGGCAGAAAGCTATGATTGCGCGGGCTCTTGCTCAAGATGGAAAGGTACTCGTGTTGGACGAGCCTACCGCCCATTTGGACCTGATCAACCGTCTGGAAATCATGACGCTGTTGCGAGAGATCAGCCAAAAGAAAGAAAAAGCCGTATTGGTCGTGACGCATGACTTGGATATAGCCTTGGAGACTGCAGACCGGTTTTGGTTGATGAATTGTGGCCTTCCACTTTTGGCTGGAAAGCCAGAGGATTTGGTTTTAACAGGACAGCTTCAAGGTCTATTCCCGGAAGATAGGTATCGCTTTTCCATGGCTCGCGGACGGGTAGAACAAAACATTAAGCTTCCTGATTTTGAGATTGAAGGTCCGTCCGAGCAGGTCTATTGGGTAAAAAAGGCCTTAGTAAAAGCTGGCATAGTCTCTTTACCTCTGTCCATAATTCTCAACTCCCCATTTGTATTGAAAGTGGGAGAACATTCCTTTCCATCCGTTGAAGCGTTTATATCTTGGTATTTTCAAGAGAGTAAACCAAAAAACACGAATTAAAAGCTGAGCAGCAAGGAATTAATCTGAAGGAGTATTATTCCTAATTTTTCATATTTAAACAACTTGGGTTTATCCCCATTTTCCATACTTGCCCTGAGGAAGCTATATTTATTTATCACAACTTTGATTAGTGCAGCACAACAGTTGGGATTTTAGCAAAATATAAATATAACTAATTGAAAATAAGAGTTTTAAAATTTTATTCGAAAAATAGTAAAGTGATATTTTTTTTACAATTCATTTTCTGAACCAAAAAACTAAACCAATTTTTACGCCATCTGATGGTTTTTTATGAAAAAACTTATTCAAGCAGAAAAGTATAGTGGTTTGTCGGAGGAACAGGCCAAGCATAAGTTGGAAAAAGAAGGTCCTAATGAACTCCCTTCTTCCAAGCCAGGAGGAATCCTACACTTAATTTTTGGGGTGTTAAAGGAACCCATGTTTCTACTTTTGGTTGCCTGTGGTACACTTTATTTAATTCTAGGCGATTTACAGGAAGGCTTGATGCTTTTAGGCTTCGTTTTTGTCATCATGGGAATTGAATTTTATCAACAAAAGAAAACAGAAAAGGCGCTAGATGCATTAAAAGACCTTGCCAGCCCGAGAGCATTAGTTATTAGAAATGGAATTGAAAAAAGAATTCCTGGCAAAGAGGTAGTCACGGATGACTTGGTCATCTTGCAAGAAGGTGATAGAGTGCCTGCAGATGCCTTCGTTTTGTTCAGCACCAACTTGATGACAGATGAGTCCTTACTTACTGGAGAATCTGTTCCAGTCAGGAAAAGGGAAGGAAAGGAAGGCGATTTACCTAGTAGGCCAGGCGGAGATGATATCCCTTTTATTTATTCAGGTTCAATGGTTGTTCAGGGCAGTGGAATTGTAAAAGTTGTGGCAACTGGGCTGAATACCGAGCTAGGAAAGATTGGAAAAGCATTGGAGGGGGTAAAAGAAGAGCCAACTCGATTAAAAAAGGAAATGACCATCTTGGTTAGGCGCTTAGCAATTATCGGGGTTTTGCTTTGTGTGGTAGTGGTCGTAGTGTATACCTTATCTAGAGGGGATTTACTCAATGGTTTCCTGGCAGGCATCACATTGGCGATGGCAATGCTTCCTGAGGAATTTCCTGTGGTGCTCACTGTATTTCTTGCGCTCGGCGCCTGGCGTATGTCAAAAAATAATGTGCTGACCCGTAAACCTGCTGCCATCGAAACCCTTGGATCTGCTACTGTCTTATGCACGGATAAAACAGGTACCCTGACACAAAATAAAATGACTGTCAACCGATTGTTTAATGGGAACGATTTTTTTACCGTATCTGAGGGGGTAGAATTTCCGGAACCCTTTCATGAGATAATTGAGTATGGAATTTTATCCAGTCAGGCTAATCCTTTTGACCCCATGGAAAAAGCAATTTCTCGAATTGGTGATCAATACTTTCAACATACTGAACATATTCACAGGGATTGGGTGATGGAAAAAGAATATCCCTTGTCTAAGGAAATGTTGGCAATGTCTAGAGTATTTAAGAGTACTGGCACGAGGGGTAGAGTAATTGCAGCCAAAGGAGCGCCAGAGGCAATATTTGACCTATGTCATCTTGATTCCGTTAAGATAGAGTCCTATGACAAGGCGGTTAAAGAAATGGCTTCATCCGGATTACGCGTATTGGGTGTCACAAGAGCACTATTAAGTTCTGAGAGCTTACCAGAAAATCAGCATGATTTCAATTTTGAATTTTTAGGGCTAATCGGTTTAGCTGATCCCATCAGAGAAAATATTCCGGAGGCCATTGCAGAATGCTACCAAGCTGGAATTCGTGTTATCATGATCACTGGAGATTACCCTGTCACTGCTATTAGCATTGCCAAAGAAATAGGGCTGAAAAATCCTGAAATATGCATTACGGGAAATGAATTGCTCGAAATGAGTGAGATAGAGCTTTCTCAAAAAATCAACAATGTAAATGTCTTTGCAAGGGTAATACCTGAACAAAAATTGAAAATTGTCAATGCATTAAAGCACAATAAAGAAATAGTAGCCATGACAGGAGATGGGGTAAATGATGCTCCAGCACTGAAGTCGGCCAACATTGGCATAGCCATGGGGGCAAAAGGAACGGATGTAGCACGGGAGGCCTCCTCTTTGGTACTGATGGATGATAATTTTGCATCCATTGTCGGGGCGGTAAAGATGGGACGGCGAATATTTGATAACCTTCAAAAAGCCATGGGATACATCGTTGCCATTCATATCCCTATCGCAGGCTTATCTTTGATTCCTGTTTTCTTTGGGGAAATGCCCTTGATTTTATGGCCTGTACATATTGTGTTTCTTGAGTTAATTATCGACCCTGCCTGTTCTATCATTTTTGAAGCAGAAAAAGAGGAATCCAACATCATGTCGCGGCCTCCAAAAAAAATAGACGAACCCTTCTTTGGTGCAAAAAAAATAGCCTTAAGTTGCATTCAAGGACTTGCAATCTTAATCGTTTGCCTTTTGATTTATTTTGGTAGCCAACAATTGGGCTACAGTGATAAAGCGTTACGAACACTTACGTTTGTTACCTTAATCGTATCTAACATCGCTGTTATCCTATCCAACCGTTCGTGGACTTCTACTATTTTTAAAATTCTTGTTACTCCCAATAAAGCGGCTAAATGGGTGGTAGGTGGAGCAATCCTATTTTTGATACTTATTCTAAACCTACCATTTTTTATTGACCTTTTTCAGTTTGAGAAAATTGGACTTAGTGAAACTCTAATTTGTATCGGGGCAGGAATTTTCAGTATTTCTTGGTTTGAATGGTATAAACACCGCAGCGCCCTTTCAGGAAAAGTATAAACAATCAAATTTTGGGGAGAGCTAATTTTGTAATCAGATTTCTTGAAGCAAAAAGGCTATCCTCATCTGCCAAGGGAAAGTGGAAAAATGACCCCTACCGCCTATCTTGCAGTACCAAAATAGATTTAGCATGATGCGACTCGCTATTCTTGCTTCCGGCTCTGGCAGCAATGCCGAAAAAATCATGGAATACTTTGCGCAATCCTCCAAGGGGGAGATTGTTCTGGTGGGAACCAACAAGGCAGATGCGGGGGTATTGGCACGAGCCGAAAAGTTTGGGGTACCCACCTTCACCTTTACCCGGAAGGAAATGGAAGCTGGGGTACTTTTGGCCAAGTTGCAGGTGGAACAGATCGATTGGGTGATTTTGGCTGGATTTTTACTCAAGGTGCCGGATGAATTGATTCGTGCCTTTCCAGATCGGATGATCAATATCCACCCTGCCCTACTCCCGAATTACGGAGGCAAGGGCATGTATGGCCACCACGTACACGAGGCCGTGAAAGCAGCGAGCGACCCTGTTTCTGGAATCACCATCCATTTGGTAAACGAGCACTACGACGAAGGAAAGATTATTTTTCAGGCGGCCACAGCCATCGCTCCCGAAGACAGCGCGGAGACCATCGCCGCAAAGGTCCTAGCCTTGGAGCATCGGTATTTTGCAGAAGTAATTGAAGGTTTGCTCTGATCAGACATTTCATCTTTATTCAGTGTTAGCTATTCGGCATTGAACATTCTTACATTGTTAGCAGTAAATTAACCCTAAAAACCAAATGAATTTCATTAAAAACCCCCTCCTGATCCTTTGTGCAATACTTATGCTTTCCTGCACAAAAGAAGAGGACACCGTACTTAAAAAAGATATTAAAGTACTTATCCTTGGAAATTCAGTGTTAAAGCATGCACCTGCCTCAAACATTGGTTGGCTTGGGGACTGGGGAATGGCTGCATCCGCTCCAGACAAAGATTTTTTAAATGTTTACAACAGATTATTACAAGTGTCTGATAAGTACAGTTATGTAGACGTAAGCTCCAAAAATATAGCGGGATGGGAGAATGATTTCTCCTTTAATTTGAAAGAATTCGTGGATATCACCTCAAAAAACTACGATGTCTTAATTGTTAGATTAGGTGAAAATGTGAGTAATACGGCAGAATATCAGACGGCCTTAAACAAAATGATAAACTTATTTAAATCACAAAATACCAAAGTGATCATTACAGGTACCGTTTGGGAGGATCCCATTAAGGAAGAAATACATAAAAAAGTGGCCTTAGAAAACGGCTATACCTATATCCCATTTGAAAGTTTCAGGTCCAACACAAAAAATTATGCGCTGGGCTTGTTTGAAAATGTAGGGGTTGCTGGTCATCCTTCTGATTTAGGGATGCAAGTCATTGGACAATTGCTCTACACCACAACTATAGAAGTATATCCATAATCACTGCTGTTGATTACACAAGAACGCTGGGCTTGGACTTGATTTAAAAGTTTTTTCTATTCTCAAGGATTCATTCAACCTCTAGTTTCGGATTAGTTATGCAACATTGAATATTCGACGTAGGATAGTGAGTTGGGGGCGAAAAAAATTACCGTATGAATCAATGGTAACGTTCATTGAAACCAAAATTTATTCGATTCAAAAAAACTCAAGCAAACAACAATTACCCATTATGTCATTTCAAGCCTACCTAGACAATATTAAAGCCAAAACAGGCAAGACTCCTGAAGATTTTAAGAAGTTAGCGGAGGAAAAAGGATTTATGATGGACGGAAAATTAAATCCTACTACAAAAGCCACAGAAATTACCAACTGGCTCAAAGAAGAGTTTGACTTAGGACATGGACATGCCATGGCAATTTTTGCCAGCTTCAAAAGGAAAAACGACTAATTCCTAAACCTTTAAATTTTTAAAAATGAGTACTAAGCGCTAAACTAAAACTTAAACCGAAACAATTTCGTGGAAACAAAAACAGCAGTTAATTCTGGTTTGCAAAAAGATGTTATGCCTTAATTCCTAGTTATTTTCCTTCACCAAAAAATATGACGAAATAAACCCAACATTTTTAAATTTTTACCCTCAAAAAACTGCCCGCAACCTTAAAATTTCTTCCCCTTTTCCCCAAGCCCTTCCGGGCATTTTTTCTACCTTTGTGCCTTCTTCGACTTTACCTGATTTCTCAATCCTCATGGCACTCAAAAAAATACAATCTGCCCTCATTTCAGTCTATTACAAAGACAAACTTGAACCCATTATTGCCTTACTGAAGCAGCACGGCGTCACTATTTATTCTACCGGCGGTACCCAAGTATTTATTGAGAGTCAGGGAGCTACGGTAGTTCCAGTCGAAGAGCTCACCAGCTATCCTTCCATCTTTGGCGGAAGAGTAAAAACCCTACATCCAAAGGTTTTTGGAGGCATCCTCCAGCGTAGAGACCACGAGGACGATATCGCTCAAGCTGCCACTTACGACATCCCGGCCATTGACCTGGTGATCGTGGACTTGTATCCCTTTGAAGAAACAGTTGCCTCTGGAGCATCTGAAGCAGATATCATCGAGAAAATTGACATCGGCGGCATCTCCTTGATTCGCGCTGCAGCCAAGAATTTCAAGGACGTCACCATCATCGCCTCCAAAAATCAATACGAAGACTTGGCTACCAAACTGCAAGCCCAAAACGGTGCCACCACCTTGGAAGATAGACGTTATTTTGCCGCGCAGGCCTTCCAAGTATCCTCCAACTACGACACCCATATTTTCAACTACTTCAACCGGGCAGAAAATATCCCTGCACTGAAGATTTCAAAAACCGAGGCTAAAGCCCTTCGCTATGGAGAAAATCCACACCAGTCCGCCCATTTTTACGGCAAGCTGGAGGATCTTTTCGCGCAGCTCCATGGCAAGGAAATGTCCTACAACAACCTAGTAGACATCGATGCAGCGGTTCACCTGATTGCTGAATTTCCAGACCAAACGGCCTTCGCCATCCTCAAGCACACCAACGCCTGCGGATGTGCTACCGGTGCTACGGTAAAGGAAGCCTACCAAAAGGCCTTCGCGGCAGATACTACTTCCGCTTTTGGCGGGGTATTGGTAACCAACCGCCCTGTAGATCAAGCAGCCGCAGAAGAAATGAATTCCCTATTCTTCGAGGTGCTTATCGCTCCTGCATTCAGCCCAGAAGCGCTTGCCGTACTGATGAGCAAGAAAAACCGCATACTCCTCCAGCAAAAAGGAGAAGTGCCGGGAACGAAGCAACTCAAAACCTTGCTCAACGGAATCATCGAACAGGACAAGGACCTCGCTACGGAAGGAAAGGCAGATTTCACCGTTGCCACTACCCTAGCCCCTACCGACAAAGAACTAGATGCTTTGGTATTCGCAGCGAAAGTGTGTAAGCATACCAAATCCAATACCATTGTCTTGAGTAACGATTCCCAACTATTTGCCTCTGGCGTAGGACAAACCTCCCGAGTGGATGCGCTGAGACAAGCAATCACGAAAGCAAATGAGTTTGGCTTCAACTTGAAAGGTGCTGTTATGGCCTCCGACGCTTTCTTCCCATTCCCAGACTGCGTAGCCATCGCCCACGAAGCAGGCATCACAGCAGTCGTGCAACCGGGCGGCTCCATCAAGGATCAAGATAGCATCGACTACTGCAATGCGCATGGAATGAGCATGGTCCTCACCGGCGTGCGCCACTTCAAGCATTAAAAACCAAGGCCTTCGAGGTTTTGAAAACTATAACCTCGAAGGTTTTTTTCAAACCTTTGAGGTTTAAATGAAAGCTAAGACCTTTGAGGTTTTGAAAACCTTAAAGGTCAAATTCAAACTCAAAAAAATGTTGTACTTCGTACGTAGTACTTTGTACATTGTACTTTTATGAAAGCACATCAACTCAAGCTCTACAATACACTTTCCAGACAGAAGGAGGATTTTGCACCCATCAACCCTCCCTTTGTGGGCATGTACGTGTGTGGGCCGACGGTTTATGGGGATGCGCATTTGGGACATGGTCGGCCGGCCATCACCTTTGATACGGTCAACCGCTACTTGACGCATTTGGGTTACCGCGTGCGCTACGTCCGCAACATTACCGATGTGGGACACTTGACTGGAGATGCTGACGAAGGGGAAGATAAAATTGCCAAAAAAGCAAAGTTGGAGCAGCTCGAGCCCATGGAAGTGGCCCAGCAGTACACAGACACCTACCACCGCGACATGGCGCTGCTCAATACCTGGAAACCGAGCATTGAGCCCCGTGCTACAGGTCATATCCCCGAGCAAATCGCCTTGGTAGAAGCCATCCTTAACGAGGGTTTAGCGTACGTAGTCAATGGATCGGTGTACTTTGATGTACTCGCCTACAACAAGCGCTATACCTATGGAAAGCTCTCTGGTCGCGTGCTCGACGAACTCATGAGTGGCAGTAGAGACCTAGATGGACAAGGAGAAAAGCGAAATGCAGTAGATTTTGCACTCTGGAAAAATGCTTCTTCCGAGCACCTGATGAAATGGCCCTCCCCATGGGGCCTTGGCTTCCCAGGCTGGCACCTAGAATGTACGGCCATGAGTTCCAAATACCTGGGCACCCAGTTTGACATCCACGGCGGTGGCATGGACTTGCTTTTCCCTCACCACGAGTGCGAAATCGCACAAGGCAACGCCTGCAATCACCAGGATCCTGCCAAATACTGGATGCACAACAACATGATCACCATCAACGGGCAAAAGATGGGCAAGTCATTAGGCAACTTTATCACACTTCAAGAATTATTCACCGGCAATCACCCGCTATTGGAACAGGCCTATAGCCCGATGACAATTCGGTACTTTATATTGACGGCTCAGTACCGCTCCACATTAGACTTCTCCAATGAAGCGCTTCGTGCTGCTCAAAAAGGATACAAAAAGATCATCAACGGCTTGCGCATCGCCCGAAGTATGGACTATACGCCAAATCCAGAAGTAGCCCTCGACGGAGAACAGGTCCAGCAGGTGGAGGCGAGCATCACGGCAGCCTACCGCGCCATGGACGACGACTTCAATACGGCTATGGCCATTGGCCACCTGTTCAACCTGCTGAAGAAGATCAACTCTATTTTCACCGGGCAACTTCAGTCCGCGAGCTTAGGTAAAGAAGTGTTTTCCAAAATGCTTGCCACCTACATCACCTTTGTGGAGGAGATTCTTGGTTTGGTGGAAGAAAAAGGCGAGGTGCAGGACGGACTTTTAGACCTTCTTCTCAGCCAATATACCGAAGCAAAAACAGCCCGGAACTATGCCAAAGTAGATGAAATTCGTCTGGGCCTGAAGTCCATGGGCTTTGTAGTCAAAGACATGAAAGACCGCATTGACTGGGCCTATGAAGAATAAATTATCTTGGGGAGTATTCGTACTCCTCTTCCTCTTGGCATCCTGTTCGGGTGAGAAAAGCACGGAAACCAAAACGGAATCGGTTGCCTTGAAACCTTATCCTGCCTTTAATGCGGATTCAGCTTACGCTTTTGTTCAAAAGCAGGTTGATTTCGGTCCACGAGTTCCTGGTACCCCTGGACATGCCGCCACAAAAGCCTGGATGGTAGCAACCTTGAAAAAATACGGTTGGACTGTTCAGGTACAAGATTTTCAGGCCCAGACCTACGATGACTTGACTTGGGACCTAAGTAACGTAATCGCATCTATCAATCCACAGGCCACCAAGCGCATTCTCCTTGCCGCCCATTGGGATACAAGAAGAATAGCGGATAAGGATACCGAGCGCATTGATCAGCCCATTGATGGAGCCAACGATGGGGCTTCTGGCGTGGGTGTACTGATGGAAATCGCTCGTAGTATTTCTGCACAGCCACTTCCTGAAGGTGTAGGCATTGACCTTATTTTCTTTGATGGGGAGGACGACGGAGAACCCGAATACGCCTCGAGCAGAGATAATTCTAAAATCTGGTGGTGTCATGGTTCGCAGTATTGGTCCAAAAACAAGCACCTTCCCAACTATTCCGCTTATTACGGAATTTTGGTAGACTTAGTTGGCGCGAAAAACGCCCGCTTCTACAGAGAAGGCTATTCTAGAAATTATGCGAGTGGTATCGTATCCAAAGTTTGGGGAATTGCAGGAAGGCTTGGACACTCTGGCTACTTTATCCAACAAGATGCACCCGAAATCCTGGATGACCATGCTTTTGTGAATGAATGGGCAGGTATTCCGATGATCGACATCATTGATTTCTCTCCAGATTTAGGATTTGGAGCGTATCACCATACGCACCGAGATGCGATGGATGGGATTGATGCACGCACGTTAAAGGTAGTGGGTGAAACTGTTTTGGCTACTATTTATCAAGAATAGTATTTTTTTTAAAAATCTTTGCTTTATTCGTAATTGAAGTGTGCTGAAGGTAGTAAAAGTTTAAAAAAAACGGTTCGGATGAAAAAGGGAAGACAGGTTACGATGAAGGAAATCGCCAAGAAGCTAGGCGTATCCGTCTCTACTGTGTCCAGAGCTCTTCAGGACTCACCTGAGTTACATATCGAAACCAAGCGAAAAATCGTTGAGGCTGCTAAGGAGATGAACTACAGGCCCAACTTGCTTGCACAAAGCCTTCGCATCAGTAGGTCCAAGACTCTAGGAGTCATTGTGCCCGAAATCACCTCCCACTTTTTTGCCTCCTGCATCAGTGGCATCCAAGACATTGCCAATACTCGGGGCTATAACGTGATGATTTGCCAAAGTAACGAATCGCTCAGTCAAGAAAAAGCAAATATCCAAACCTTAGTTTCCAGCCAAGTGGACGGTCTTTTGATCTCCCTAAGTCGCGAAACGAATACCTACGAGCACCTATACGAACTCTACGACAGGGAAATCAACTTTCTTTTATTTGACCGCGTACAGGAAGATATCCCCGTATCCAAGGTCACTTTCAATGATGTAGGTGGCGCCTATGAGGTCGTCAAGCATTTATTGGAAAATGGTTCCCGCAGGATCGCCTATGTGTCAGGACCCGAAGACCTATACATTTCCAAAAAAAGAAAGGAAGGTTACCTTCTCGCCCTTGCAGAATTTGGTGTTGCCGAGGATCCTTCCCTAGTGCTAATTACCGACCTCACCCTAGAAGGCAACCTTCAGGTAGCACAGCATATTCTTGCCATGGACCCTCGTCCAGAAGCTGTTTTTTGCATGATTGATCCTGTCGCCGTAGATGTGCTGACCGAATGGAAAAAACAAGGGGTTCAAATCCCGGAAGACATTGCATTGGCTGGATTTACGGATAATCCTACCGCTGCCGTGGTTGAGCCCCCCTTGACTACCGTATCCCAGCCTGGATACGACATGGGTAAATTGGCGGTGAGCCACTTACTCGACCAATTGGATGGCCAAGCCTCCGAAGACCCCATCTCGATTGTGTTGGACACTACCTTAGTGATTCGCAAATCTTCCCAGCATTTTCCTAGTAAAAAATAAGCAGATTGATTTGCCTCCCACCACGGCCTTGCAGATGAAACCAAAAATCAAAGCCTGCTTTAATGAGCAATTTGCAACTGATCCCTTGGTGGTATTTGCTCCCGGAAGGATTAACCTAATCGGTGAGCATACCGACTATCAGGAAGGGTTTGTTTTTCCAGCTGCAGTGGAGCAAGGAATCTGGGCTGGAATTTCAAAAAATGAATTAGAGATTTGCCGCTTGTTTTCTCTAGATTTTAATCAGGAATTTAGTTTCGAGCTCGATCACCTTGCCCCTAAAAAAGGACATTGGGCAACTTATGTGATGGGGATCTGTACCCTATTTAAACAAGCTGGTTATCCGGTCGGAGGATTTGACCTGGTAATCGGCGGCAACCTACCTCTTGGTGCTGGTCTCTCCTCCTCTGCCGCCCTTTCCGTAGCGGTGGGGTTAGGAATTTCGGAAGCTTTTGGTTTTGATGTTCCCAGAAAAGACTTGGCTCGCTATGCGCAGAAAGCAGAGCAACTTTTTGCAGGAGTCAATTGCGGCATCATGGATCCCTATGCTTCTGTCTTTGGTCAAGATGGCAAAGCCCTACTACTCGACTGCCGCAACCAAAGTCATACCTACTTCCCCCTGGAATTGGGAGAATATAAATTGGTACTAATCCACTCGAAGGTATCCCATTCCCTTGCAACTAGCGCCTATAACCAGCGCCGAGCCGCTTGCGAAGAGAGTGTCTCCATACTTCAAGTAACATATCCTGAACTACTTAGTCTCCGAGATTTAAGCCTAGTGGATTTACCTCAGGTCAAGTCCTTATTGCCCGCAGCCCTTTTTCCCAAAGCAAAGCATGTCATCAGCGAATGCAACCGGGTAATGGAAGCAGCTGAGGCCTTAACTCGAGCTGATTTGGTTCGTGTTGGTCAACTACTCCAGGCGTCACACCAAAGTTTGAGTCAAGATTTTGAGGTCAGCTGTGCTGAACTGGATTTTCTAGCCCAAGAAGTATCTAGTATGAAAGGAGTTTTGGGAGCACGAATGATGGGTGGAGGATTCGGTGGTTGTCTCCTTGGTCTTGTAAAATCAAGTTCCTGGGGATTTATACAAGAAAAAATCGCCAGTTCTTACCAAAAGGAATTCCAATTGACCCCAGATTTTATAGAAGTTGCTCCTGGTGAAGGAGCACAAAAAATCTAGAACCCTACCTTCATAGATAAAATCAACCGCTTGATCCATTATCTCTCGCAAAATGAGTCCTTTACATTACTAAACTTATTCTTTTTTGTTATTTTCGACAAATTAATTTAATCCTGATGAAGTACCCAAAAAACCTACGAAGCTTACTGCTGCTACTCGTTCTAGTTGGAGCAGTACTCTCCTCCTGCTCCAAAAAGCGTGAGGGCAAACCTAAAGTTCTTGTTTTTAGCAAAACAGCCGGTTATTACCACGAATCCATCCCACAGGGTATTGCTGCCATCCAAAAATTAGGCGCTGAAAATGGATTTGACGTTGATACCACCAAAAATGCAGAACTCATCAATGAAGAAAACCTCGCGCAGTACGCGACGGTGATCTTTTTGAGCACGACTGGTGACGTACTCAACCACTACCAAGAGGCAGATTTTGAACGCTATGTTCAGTCTGGCGGAGGTTTTGTGGGTATCCACGCTGCAGCAGATACGGAATACGATTGGGGCTGGTATGGCCGACTAGTGGGTGGATATTTTTCGGACCATCCGGGAATCAAGGATCCTCATCCGAATGTACAACCAGGAAAAGTGACCAAAACTGCGGAGAAACATCCTTCCACAGAAGCACTTCCTGATAGCTGGACTCGTACCGACGAGTGGTACAGCTACAAAAAAGTTAACCCAAATACCAAAAAACTACTTCTTTTAGATGAAGCTTCTTACAAGGGTGGATTGGATATGGGAGAGCACCCGATCGCATGGTACCATGATTTTGATGGAGGAAGAGCTTTCTATACAGGTGGCGGACATACCAACGAATCTTATGAAGAGGCCGACTTCTTAAAGCACTTGCTGTCTGGAATTCAATATACAATTGGAGAAAATTTAGAACTAGACTACGACAAAGCAAAATCCAAGCGTACGCCTGAGGAAAACCGCTTCACTAAAACTACCCTTTCCATGGGCCAGTTTACCGAGCCTACGGAAATGACTATCCTTCCTAATTTAGATATTCTAGTGGCGCAGCGAAGAGGAGAAATCCTACAATACAACCAAGCTACAGGCGAATTGAAAGAAATCATCAAATTGGATGTGTATTGGAAAACTGATGTTCAGGGTGTCAATGCAGAAGAAGGATTGATGGGCATTCAAAAAGACCCGAACTACGCCACCAACAACTGGGTATATGCATTTTATGCCCCTACAGGTGATAAAGAAATCAACCGACTTTCCCGATTCAAGTACAAAGACGGCAAGTGGGACATGGCTTCCGAGCAAATCATATTGGAACTCTATTCTCAGCGCAACATCTGCTGCCATACCGGTGGATCCATAGCCTTTGACAAGGATGGAAACCTATTCCTTTCCACCGGAGACAACTCCACTCCATTTAACCAACAGGGTTCTAAATATACCCTAAATGGCTATGCTCCAGTGGATGGCCGTGAAGGCAATAAGCAGTGGGATGCACGCAGAAGTTCCGGCAACGCAAATGATTTGAGAGGAAAAATTCTCCGAATCAAAGTTGCGGAAGATGGCACCTATACGGTGCCAGAAGGCAACTTGTATCCAAAAGGTACTGAAGGCACGCGTCCTGAGATCTATGCACAAGGTCTTCGCAACCCGTACCGTATCTCAGTGGATCAGAAAAACGGCTTCCTTTATTGGGGTGAAGTTGGACCTGATGCCAACAATGACTCCCTAGACATCAAAGGCCCAAGAGGCTACGATGAAGTCAACCAAGCCAGAAAGGCAGGTCACTTCGGATGGCCATATTCCATAGGAAATAATTTTGCCTACAGGGAATTCAATTACGAAACTGGCGAAGTAGGAGCCCCTTTTGACACGGCTGGTCCTGTTAATAATTCACCAAACAACACTGGATTGAAGAAACTCCCAGCTGTGGAGCCTGCATTCATCTGGTACCCTTATGCCGCCTCTCCTGACTTCCCACAATTGGGTACGGGAGGTAGAAATGCGATGGCTGGACCAGTGTACTATTCGGATATGTACCCTGCCGACACACGTATGCCTGACTACTACGATGGCAAGTTATTCATTTACGATTGGATCAGAGGCTGGATTAAAGTGGTGACCATGCAAGAAAATGGAGACTTCGACAAGATGGAACCCTTCATGGGAGGCACCAAGTTTAATGCGATGATGGACATGGAAATGGGTCCTGACGGAAAAATCTACATCCTAGAATATGGCAATGGCTGGTTTTCCAAAAATCCAGATGCAGGTCTCTTCCGAATCGACTACAATGGTGGCAACCGTGCCCCAGTGATTTCTGAAGTCAAAGTAGACAAGACTTCTGGCAAAAATCCTCTTCAGGTTACTGTAACAGCAACTGCCTCAGACCCTGAAAACGACGCCCTTACTTACACTTGGGAACTAGGTGCTGGAGTCACTAAGACGACTACAGAACCAACACTTACCCATACCTTTACCGCTGTTGGGGAATTTGAAATTCAGGTAACAGCTGCAGATCCTGCTGGATTGACTGGTAAGGGCCCATTGGTAGCTGTTTACTCTGGAAATGTCGCTCCAGAAGTGAGCATCTCAGTGGTGGGTAACCAATCCTTCTACTTCCCTGGAAAAAAAGTGAGCTATACCGTAGCAGTGAGCGACGAAGATCACCCAGAGGCATCTTCAGACTTGAGCAGCTTGTACGTAGCAGCAGATTACTTACAAGGCATTGACCAGGCAGAAGCTGACATGGGACACAAAATCATGAGCGAAGCCATGACCGGCAAAGCATTGGTACAATCACTTACTTGTAAGACATGTCATAAGGAAAATGAAAAATCTATAGGCCCTGCCTACACAGAGGTAGCCAAGAAATACCGCGAGCGTAACCGCGATTATCTGGTAAATAAAATCAAAAATGGTGGTGGAGGCGTATGGGGAGAAACAGCCATGCCTGCCAACCCAGACCTTAAAAACTCTGAGGTCAACGCCTTGGTTACCTATATCCTTTCTTTGAGACAAGAAAGCAAACCTAGCCTTGGTGCGAAAGGCAGTCTAGACCCTACTCTGGGTAACCCTCCTTCTCCAACTGGATCTTTGGTGATTTCGGCCACTTACACAGACAAAGGGGGAGCAAATATCAAGCCGCTCACAGGTTCAAGTTCTTTGGTACTAAGTCCAAACTCAGTGGATTTGGCTCAGGCAGGAACTTTCGCTGGGTATGCCAAGATGGTATTTGATGGAAAGACCTTGTTGACTATTCCAAATACGAAGGGGTCCTTCGCGTTGCAAGGAATTGACATCACAGGAATTGGATCGATTACCTTCATGACAGCTTCTCAGGAACCTATTAAATCGCCAATTGACTTTGAGATTCGTTTGGATAGTCCAACAGGTGAAGTGGTAGGTCGCGGCACACATGCTCCTAGTGAAGGAATGAAATTGCCAAACATGCCGATCTTGATGCATCAAGGAAATGTGGTTCTTACAGCTGCTGGAGATGGTAAAAAACACACCTTATACATCGTCAGCGATGCCAAGGGAGCCGAACTAGGCACCTTTATTATGATGGGTATCACCTTCAACGCGAAATAAGCAGAAGGCTGCAATCAATAAACAAAAAACCACTCCGGATATTCCGGAGTGGTTTTTTGTTTGTTAATATGAATAAACTTCTAGCTGCAAACAGAGGTGGCCGGTCGCCAGATGACTTTTTGATCCGTTACGTCTGTGATCGATGCGTTGATCACCTTGCCCTCACAATCTAGGATTTGAGGTACTGACCTGCAAAAAGGACAGCAATTCAAGAATGAAAAGACAGTCCCTCCTTTGTAAGTTCCCTGAACGAGGTAGAAGTAGTCTACCAAATTCAATTCTTCGGTGCTTTTAATTTCCTCCTTTAGCCAGGATAAATCTTCAATGGGGTTGGATACGCCACAGTTTTTTGGCCCCTCCGACTCCTGACAAGAAATAAGGAGTACAAAAACTAAAATGGGAAAGATCCGTGTCATGGAATTGAATGGGTAAGTAGCCTAGCAACGAATATTCAATTCGAATCGCTACACTACCCCCTGAAAACTTTGAATCGAAGAAGTAAAATCAGTTTTGGAATGTGGAAATCATTCAAAATGCCGTGAACTGTGAACGGTCAGTTGTCGACGATTATCCGCTACAACCCACCTTCCAGGGTTCAAACTTGCCAATTTACGGATATTCACCACCCCTTTACTTCATGGGAGAAAAGGGAAGCGCTGTATAAAATAGCGCATCAATCTTCTCTACGATCTTACCTGAAGCCTCAGAGGCATCGCGAACTTTAATCCAGTCAGGATCGGCTACGAATCGCCCAAAGGCAGCATTGAATTCTTCCTTGGATTGATGCCCAATAAAGTAAACCAACTTGGGTTGGGCTCCATCTTTTTCCACTGTAATCCAATAGGGATAATTCGATAGGCCTTGCTTTTCAAACAAGGCTTGGGTATGATCACGGAAACGAGTTTGAATAGCGTCCAATCTGCCAGGCAATAAATGATAGGTGCGTAATTGAAAAATTCCACTTGGACGCGAAATTTTCCTTGAATTAAGGCCTTTGGCCCACTCCATAAACACCTGATCTACTTTTTGGACTAGCTTCCCATTCGCTTCAGAAGCAGCGGCTACCGCCTTCCATTCGGGATCATTTGCAAAATTGTTCCATCGGATGTCCCGTTCTGATGCAGAAGGATATCCAATAATAAAGGTAAGCTGCTTATCAGGATGCTCCTCGGAAAGAAAGTATGCTACATTTTCAATTCCATGTTTGGTAAACAACGCTCGGGTATGATTTTGAAAGCGCTGGATTAGGTCAGGCATCTTGCCTTCGTGTACCGTGTAGGTGCGCATTTCAAAATAGGAACTGGTAAACTGTTGTGCTTTCAATGAAAAGCTGGTAGCAACGAAAATAAGGAGTAGGAGAAAGATTCGCATGGGAAAATTGGGTTAGGAAAAGAGTTGAAGAAGAATTGAATTAGCTTTTTTTCCAAGCACGGTAAAGTGCTGGACTCAGGACAAGTGCAATGGTAAGTAACCCGAAGGTTTCTCTATTTTCTTCCATTTGGGGAGTTTTCATGGTCAAATCTTTCTGTGCCCATTCGGCAGCAATCCAATCGCCTACTCCTCCCGGGAAGAAATAAACAGCTCCAAGGAGGCAAAAGATGACGACTAGGGTGAGTGGTAATTTGGGGAAAATACCACGCACAGCAAATAGCGAGAAAATCACCGCTACGGCATAGATACTCACCCAAACTTCCGGATCAGGATCATTGAATTGCCAGTACGCGAAAAGTGCGAAGAGAAATACCCAAAGACCGTAGAAATAAGAAATGGATTTCATAGGAAGCAAAATTCAAGTAGACTGAAATTTAAAGAAAATCTAAGACTATTCCATCTTTACTTGATATGCTTGTCTCTTGCCTATTTTTTTGGAAAGATTTAATCTACTTATTTGGGAAATTTTTCACCGCCACCGCATGGTTCACCTTAGTCTTTCCCAATCCACTGCTGACCTCGAGGGAATTTTATCCCTGCAACGAGAAAACCTGCTGACCATCCTTTCGGAGGATGAAAAGTCCGCGCAAGGCTTTGTAACTATTCCACATACCTTGGACCAATTGGAGGCCATGCACCACATTGCCCCACATGTACTTGCCAAAGAAAATGAGCAGGTGGTAGGCTATGTTTTGGCGATGACCTTGGCCTCAAGAAGGGTGGTACCCATGATGGCTTCCCTTTTTGACAACTTTGATGAGTTGGAGGTGGCGGGCAAAAAAGTGAGTTCCTATAACCCTATGGTCGTGGGGCAGGTGTGTGTAGGAAAGACCCAACGGGGAACCGGCTTATTTGACAAACTGTATACCGCCTATCGGGAGCAGTATGCCTCCACCCATGATTTTGCGATCACCTCCATTGCCTTGAGCAATTACCGGTCCATGGCTGCCCACCAACGAATCGGGTTTAAGGTCATCCATACCTTTGAAGACAGCATTCAGCCCTGGTCGATTGTCTATTGGGATTGGAACTCCAAATTCCTGCTATAGACCTACCTAGGGTTTTAGGAGAAGGAAGTGAAACCCTCCTCAATCCAGTTGCCGAAAGATGGGATTGGGACGATGGGCTTTTTTCATGATGCCTTCGAGTTCGTCCACTAGTGCAGGATGATCTAGGGCCACATTTGTTTGTTCCTCAGGGTCATTGGCCAGATCAAACAGTTCGAGGGTTGTCATTGATGTATCTTGAACTTGGTACTTCACCAATTTCCAATCTCCTTTGCGCAGCGCTTGCCTTCCCCCAGACTCGTGAAACTCCCAATACAGGTGATCGTGAAGCTGCTGCTGTCCAGCGTTCAATAAAGTCGGCAAGAAAGAAATCCCATCGATACCTGCAGGGCTATTAGCACCAATGACATCGGCTAGGGTAGGCAACCAATCCCAAAAAGCAGCCATGTGGCTGGACTGACTTCCGGACTTGATTTTTCCTGGCCAATGGGCGATCAATGGCACATGAATGCCTCCTTCATAGAGATCTCGTTTAAATCCCCGAAATGGGCCGTTGCTATCAAAAAATAAAGGGTCAGCCCCTCCTTCCCGATGCGCTCCATTGTCTGAGGTGAAAACCACGAGTGTATTTTCGGAAATGCCTAAGACTTCCAACTTGTTCATAATTTCTCCTACATAGCGATCAATTCGTGCTACCATCGCCGCAAAAGTAGCTCGGGGATAGGGTTGGGACTGGTATCCAGGGATGAGCATTTCTGGACCATAATCCCCTCCAGGAGGAGCAGTATGTGGGGATTCCTCTCCAAATTTTGTCCTGTAGTACTGAAAGGTCTCGTCCTCAGGAACTGCCAGTTCCGCGTGGGGCATCACCAATGGTAGAAATAAGAAAAAGGGTTGCTGCTTATTGGCCTCAATAAATTCCAAACTTTTCTGATGGATGAGGTCCGGTGCAAAGGTGGTTTTGGTGGACCAGTCATTTCCTAAGAGTGGAACCTGCTCTTGATTTTCCCAGAGGTAGGCTGGATAGTAGCGGTGCGCATAGCGCTGGCAGTTGTAACCGAAGAAATGATCAAAACCTTGGTTTGAAGGATCTCCTGTTGTTCCTACAAAACCCAAACCCCACTTACCAAATGCGGCGGTGCGATAGCCTGCTTTTTGGAAAATTTTCCCCAAGGTGAGCAGCGTATCAGGCATGGGATACTGTCCTTCGGGCTGAATTTCAAAATTTCCACGGATGGGTGTATGTCCTGTATGCAATCCCGTAAGCAAGGTAGAGCGCGAGGGGGCACAGACGGGAGCCCCAGCATAGTGGTTAGTAAAAATCATCCCTTGGAAGGCAAGGCGATCTAATGAAGGGGTTTGGATGTGTTGCTGCCCTAAAAAGCCGAGATCTCCATAACCCAAGTCATCTGCAAGGATGAAAATAACATTCGGTTTGTTAGGTAAGGGTAAATCGGGGGAATTAATCTGAAAGGAAGTTAGTCCAAAAAATACCCCGCAAATAAATACAAAAGGAAAAACAGATTTCATCTTTCGAAACTACTAAAAATGGTCTAAAAACAGAAACGGGAAGCATTTCTTGCGAAAGCTTCCCGTTTGGTCGATAGATCCCCGTAGATCACTACCTCCCTCAAGCTACAGTTTAAGACTTTTCCCAGTTGCCCAGGTCCAAATCGTTGATTGAAGTCGCCCTTTCGGACTTGTCCTGTTTTTTTAGATCCCATCTCCATTTCTGTGGTTTCCCCTTTCAAACACTTGTAGGCAAGTGCTCCTTCATGGTGGGTGTCCTGAAGCTATCTTTACGATAGGCTTCCAGGCCGATCATTAATGCACTTCTGCGGTTACCCGTTGCAAACTACCTCAATTAAGGGGCAGTCCCTTTGTGCCCGATGTTTGTACAAACTTTCCCGAAAGAAAATCTGTGCTGATAAATCCATTTTTCGCAATTCTGGGGTTGCCCCTCTCAATCTAGAAATTTCTTTCTTGATCCTTCTTGCATGGAACTTTGATTCTTTCCGAAGAAATCCTCAAATTCAAGCCCATCGTTTTTCGGCATTTCTGCAGTTTCCTGTCTCAGAGACTCACCCGAAGGCTGGCCCCCCTTTATGCCCGATCTCAAACTTTCAAACTACGATCCGAAATCTTACTTTCGGTCTTTTTTTCTCTTACTTGATGAATTAAAGTTGGCTGAATAAAAAAAATAATCCAACTATTTTTCTAAAAACTTCTCCACAATTTTTACCATGAAATTGCCTGTAAACGAACAAGTTATCCACCATTTTTTGGGGAATTATCCACCGAAGAATTGGATTAGAACGGCTAACTTCCTGCAGGCACTACTTTTCTGACTCCTATTTATCCTAAACCCATTTTAGACCAATCAAACCTTGGTACCTCAATCGATTCAAATACCTTAATCCTAACTCAATTTTAAAAATTAAGAATTAAAAAAGGGAGCAATCTTTCGAATGCTCCCCCTTGGCTTGATGACGCTTACGCTTCCTTAGACTTTGGATAATTCCATTTTATGAAACAAGGCAAAACTCTTTTTTATCAAAAACTCAATCGCTAGAATCAGAATACCCAACACAGGGAGCAGGAACAAAACCAAAAGTCGCAGAAGCTTTTCTTTAAACGTCCATTGCGCCTTTAGTAAGATCAATGCAGCCGATATCGTCAGCACAAGTGCATAGATCAAAAAAGATGCGGTCACTTGAAATTCAGTTAGAAACATTCTCGAATACTTTAAAAAAATTACTTACCTCTACTACTATACCCTTACCTACACGAGTAATACCCTAAGTCAGCCAATAAATCCTGAAAAACTTTTACTGAATCACACCCGCGTCAATTTAATCGGATAAGACTTCCCAGCATTCCATTGGCAAACGTAGATGTTCTCATCCTGATCAATGCACACATCGTGGCAATGCTGAAAAACAGGTTCGTCCTGGAGCATGACTTGCAAGACCCCCTTGTGGTAATGCGGCTCCGTCCCTCCTGGATTGGATACTACCCGGTTCTCTTTATTTAAAATGGTCACAAAACCCGAATTATCCGTTTGCTCTAGGTACCGCAACCGAGACCAACAAACACCTGCATACAGGTTCTCACCATGAATAACCGGTCTGCAAACATAAGCCCCTGGAAGGAAAATAGTTTCTAGATACTTCCCGTCTAAGGTGAAGCGCTTAAAGGAATTGTGCCCCCTTGACGTGCACAAAAGGCTTGGAGTGCCTGTACCGCGAGAGTCAATGGCAATGCCGTGCGCAGTGCTAAACTGATCATCTCCATTACCAGCACCTCCAAATTTTCGGATAAACTTGCCCTGCCTGTCGTACTGCAAAAAGTATTGGGAACCATAACCATCCGCCACATACAAGTCCCCGTTGGGAGCTACCGCTGTTTCTGTAGGTACCCAGCGCATTTTGTCCGTATAAATTCCCTCTGCTACAGGAGAAGAAAGTTCAGTCACCACCTTTCCATCCAAAGTGGTTTTAAGGACTCTACCTCCATTGTCCACCAGCCATAAGTATTCCGCATCCCCTTCATCTACCAAGGAAAGGCCATGGGCAGCAGTTAATCCCAAAGTCCAAGTATCCAGCAGCTTACCTGATTGACTGTAGATGATCACGTTATTCTTAGGCTCATCCGTCAAAAGAATCATTCGCCCTTTTCGATCCATAACCATTTCGTGGCAGTTGACCACCGGAACTTTTGTAGGGTCCAAATTTCCCCAGTTGGCATCGAGGGTATAGTGAAAATCACCATGGCCCAGAACCTTCTTTTGGGCTGCAAATAGAGATAAATTGGGTTGTACACTCATGGCTAAACCGAGTAGGGAGGTGTTTTGAATAAATTTTCGTCTTGAATTCATAGCGCTTGCGTCTTCCAAAAGTTACACATTTGAACTAGAAAACTCATTCTTGATCGCTAAAAAAGAAGCCAACAACTAAATTTAGGAATTCTAGCCACAGCATTCCAACTTTGGATTTGCGAGCATAAAAACCCACAAATTCACAGAAAAATTGTTTCCCCTTGTAGCGAATCAGGCTGGCCTATCGTTTCGAATTAAATTAGTTTTGTCTCACGCTTTTTAACCAGCTCAATAGATGAAAAATCGGATCAAATTTCTCTTTATCACGCTTTTTGGCAGTATTCTTCTTTTTTCGTGTATGGATGAAGTCAAAACAACCTACTCTTTTCGCACCATGATGCCCGTCTACCTAGAGATGAAAGATGTTCGTGCTCAAGAAATTTCCATTGCTCCTGCTCAGGAAATAGAAAACCCAGGAAAGATTTACATCTACAAGGATTTTTTGCTGATCAATGAACCAAATAAGGGAATCCACATTTACGACAATAAAAACCCAGCCAGCCCAATCAACCTGAGTTTTATTCCAATTGAAGGGAATGTGGATTTGGCAATAAATAACAACATCCTATACGCAGATAATTACGTGGATTTGCTTGCCTTTGACCTCAGCAACATTCAAAATATCCGCCTAGTGAAGCGGGTAGAAGATGTGTTTAACCATCTCTACCAGCACAGCACTGGGAAAATCATCACCTTCAAGGACACGGTCCTTACAAGTGATTCCCCTCAGTGGTTATACAACGACATGTGGACCGTTCGACCTGGCATGAGCTTTCTCTCCAACATGTCTAAAGCCTCCCAAAGCTATGGTACTGGTGGATCCATGGCTCGATTTACGCTAATGGACGGCCACCTCTTCGCAGTAGATGAAAGTACACTTCGGGTATTTGATGTGCTCAACCCGGCCGAACCCAAGTTCCTCAAGCCAATCGAGTTGGGATGGGGTATTGAAACGATCTTTCCTTTTGAACAAAAATTATTTATCGGTTCTAACCGGGGCATGCATATCTACGATGCCTCCATTCCGTCTGCTCCCACTCGATTAGCCGTATACGAGCATGTACTTTCCTGTGACCCAGTCGTAGTCAATGAAGAATATGCTTTCGTAACGCTTCGAAGTGGTAATTTTTGCAACAACGGGGTCAATGAACTGCATGTCATTGACATCAAAGATCCATCCCAACCCAAACTCAAAAAATCTTATCCCATGCTCAATCCACATGGTTTGGGATTGGCGGAAAGCTACCTGTATGTAGCAGAAGGCAAGCATGGACTCAAAAGTTTTAACGCATCCGATGTCCTTGCCATCGACAAAAACCAGTTGGAATTCATCCAAACCATGAAGTCTTCAGACCTAATTCCTGGACCCAAGTCCTTGATAGTCATCGGTCCAGATGGGGTATGTCAGTACGACTACAGTAATCCTTCAAAACTCAAAAAATTAAGCTGTATCCAAGTCAGCAACCCCATTGAAGTAAGCTAGTGGCATGAAAAAGAAGCTCCTCATTTTTATCATCCTTTCTTTTTGCGCGATACATTCCACCATGGCGCAAACAAAAACCTGGATGACTCAACTTGAACTGGGTCTGCTTGGCGGAAAAACGAAAGACCTGTGGGAAGAAAAAACGAACGAAAGAACCACTCTTTCCTTTTCCGCCTTTTATGGCAAGCAGATCATTCGAAATCAGATCCTTGGGGTTTACCTTGGAATGGACCACTATCCTAGCATTACCCTACTCCCTATAGGTTTAGGGTGGAGATGGTTTTTAGGAAAATCGACGGGATCGCAATTTTATAGCAGCCTTGATTTAGGCTATGGATCCACATTACCTGAAAAAGTCGAGCGAACAGATTGGTCCAGTACTTGGTATGAATCTGGACTGGTATTTCGCCCAGCAGTAGGGATAAAAATGCCCGCTAAAAAAGGAAAATGGGCATTGACTGCAAGCCTTGGTTACAAAAGGCAGCCAACCTACTTTTATGAAGGCACCCATAGCCAACCCGAGACAAGACCCAAGATTCCTCTTTTTCGAACCAAAGAGCTGCTACCCGAGGGATTTAGCTCCTTAAACTCAACCTCAACCTTGTACCATAGCCTGAGTTTCCAACTTGGTATTCTTTTTTAAAGCCAAATTTCTCGATAGATTTTGGACTCCACCTATACTTAGCTAAAGGTGTATTTTCTTAGAAAAAGAGTCTTTTTACCGACCAAAAAATGACGGCAAAGAGGAAAATCAAAATGGAAATCTTGTTGATGCCATGCATCATGCGCAAGTTAATGTTGGTGGGAGCATTTGGGTCCGGCTTTTTAAAAACCCGCAGAAAATAATTCCCTACTTCACCTAACTTGAAAAACTCTTTTACTTGATTCTTTTCTGACATGACAACTACAATTTAATGGATAACCAACAGGAACGAATTTAAGTTTATTCCTTCCCAACTGGAAGCCTTGTATTTTAGATAGTTTCGGGTTCGAGCCACTTGCCATCCTCTCGGATGATATTGATCAATTCGTCTACCGCTTTTTCGGAAGCCACTGATCGCTTCACCACTTCTTTGCCCTTGTACAAGGTGATTTTTCCTTTGCCCGAACCTACATAGCCATAATCCGCATCGGCCATCTCTCCTGGTCCGTTGACGATGCAACCCATAATGCCAATCTTTACCCCTTTCAAGTGGTCGGTACGCTTACGAATCATCGCCGTAGTTTCTTGCAAGTCAAAAAGCGTACGCCCACAGGAAGGACAAGAAATGTATTCCGTCTTGGACATGCGCGTTCTTGCAGCTTGAAGTACTCCAAAACTGACCGAGTTATGCAGTTTGATTTGCTCCAACAATTCACCCCGACTAGCCTGGGATTCTTGAGGCAAGGAAATGAAAATTCCATCTCCTTGTCCATCCACCAAAAGCCCACCTACATCGGTAGCCGCATAGAGCATCGTCTGGTCTGCATGCTGTACAGGATAACACACTTTTACTACCACAGGCACTGCACAATTGGCCAAAAGAAGGTCCACAAATGCCCTTCTTACAGCTGGAAGCGCATGGGCATTCGAGGTATTTAAAATGAGTACGGTGTCTTTTCGCGCACGAACTAGAGCAATTGCATCTTGTATTTCCAGTTCGGAGACCTCAAGGAAATTGAGTTCCGAATGAAAATGAGTCGCTCCCCTAAATTCAGAAAGCTGATACAAGGGAAACTTATTCTGTTGGTCTGCTACTTTTTCCCAAATCGAAAAATTCTGAATCTCCTTCATTCCATTGGGTAACATAAATGGAATGGAATGATTTCCTGAATAAATAAAGTCGCAGCCCAAATCATTCATCTTCCACTTGTCCAACTCAGGCAAGTAAAAATGCCCTACGGCCTTCATTTCTCGATCGGTCACTTGCTCGAGGCGTGAAATATCTGCAATCACTCGCGGCACATTTTGTCCCCCAAAATTATAGATTTCGGATGCCTGCCTTTTGCTGTAGTCAAAAGGAGTGATTGGGTATTCGGTAATGGGAGCAATAGGCGCATGCACAGCTCTATGCGTGTACCGATCGATCAATGCTCGAGCTACAGGCGCTTCAAATTCGGGGTCTTCAGTCAAGGAAACACGCACGGTATCTCCCAAGCCATCCTCTAGCAAGGTCCCAATGCCTACTGCGGATTTGATTCGTCCATCCTCTGCCTCACCCGCCTCGGTCACTCCCAAGTGCAGGGGATAGGGTTTAAATCCTCCTTCGTTTAGCTTTTGAACCAACAGGCGGTAAGCCTGAACCATCACTTGGGTGTTAGAGGACTTCATAGAAATGACGATGTCGTGGTATTTTTCGTCTTCGCAGATTCTTAGAAATTCCAAGGCTGATTCCACCATCCCTAGCGGCGTATCTCCGTAGCGACTCATGATACGGTCTGACAAGGAACCGTGGTTGGTACCAATACGCATGGCAGTACCGTGCTCCTTACATATTTGAATCAATGGCAAAAACCGCTCTCGGATACGCTCTAACTCTTCTGCATAGGAAGCATCCGTGTAGTCTAGGACTTCAAATTTCTTTTTGTCCGCATAGTTGCCTGGATTGATGCGCACTTTCTCAACGATTTTAGCTGCCAATTCAGCAGCATTCGGCGTGAAGTGAATATCGGCTACCAAGGGAGTGCGGTAGCCCCTTCTCCGCAATTCCTCTTTGATATTCCGCAAATTCTCCGCCTCTTTGAGGGATGGAGCTGTAATCCGGATCAACTCACATCCTGAGTCAATCATCCGAATGCACTGCTCCACAGAGCCTTGCGTATCCATCGTATCGACTGTAGTCATGGACTGCACGACGATGGGGTTGTTACCACCAATGATCACATCACCTACCCGAACAGGAATAGTTAATCTCCGTGAATACTGAGTTAGACTGTTGCAATAACCACCTTCCAAAGGCTTCAATTGAGGTTCCATAGCTTAAATATCTCCTAATTGGGGACGAATAATTAGTTCTTCAACTACTGCACCTGGGGAAAGGTTATAGGCTCCCCAAACTGAATCTGCTACATCCTCCGCATTCACGAAGCGAGTAGCCGGTAAATCCACCCCTGCCCAAGCATCGGTAAGGGTTGCTCCTGGTAAAATCGAGGTCACTTTAATTTGATGCGGTTTAAATTCCTCTCGGAAGCACTTGGTCATCCCGAGCATTGCCCACTTAGATACAGAGTAACTCCCCCCATTGGCATAAGCGGTGATGCCAGCAATGGATCCAATACTAAAAATATGTCCAGATCTGCGCTGAATCAGTTCTTTAGCAAATGCTCGAGTCAGGTAATAGGCAGAATAGAGGTTGGTGTCCATCAGGAACTCTAGATTTCCATCTGCCTCCTCATGAAGGGATCCTGGTAAGAAGACTCCGGTATTATGAACGATTATATCTGGAATCCCTAGTGCCTTTACGGATTCAGCAAAGGACAACACCTCCTCTTTTTTGGAAAGATCGGCTACCTGAGTGTACACAGAAATGCTAGGGTAGGCTTGCTCTAGGGATTGTTTTAAGTTCTGTAAATCCTGTTCCTTTCGAGAACAAGTAAAAATTGTAAACCCTTCCTTGGCAAACCGTTCGACGATCGCACGCCCGATTCCTTTGGTACCGCCACTCACTAGGACACTTTTTTTCATTTGTTTCGCTTCTTAATAGTTAGTACAACAACTATTTACTTCTCACAAAGTTACATTTTTTTATGAATTGCATGGTAGCTAATAAATGACTGAGGCGTGTTTGTCCTTTGAATCCAACAAAAAGCTTCTACGAGCTCATAAAGCAGGTTTTAGGTTTTTTCCAATGGGAAAGTCAGGAAAAAAGTAGTACCCTTACCCAATTCAGTTTCAAACCAAATTTTACCTCCAGCGGTTTCTACTCCACTCTTTGCAATGGCCAAACCGAGTCCTGAACCTTGACTTTTGGTGCTGAAGTTGGGGATAAAAATTTTGTCCCTCAATTCTACGGGAATCCCCTTCCCATTATCTGAAATCTCCAAAAATACCGCTCGATCCGTTAGCCAGAGCCAAATCCGAATTTGCGGTTTGATTCCAGGTGCCACTGCCTGCATACCGTTGATGATCAAGTTGGAAATAACGCGACCAAAAAGCTTATCATCACCCAAAATAGAAATTTGATCGGTAAAGGAATCGTCTTGGAACTCCAGCTCCATCCGCTTATCGGTTTTGAAAAGTTCCAATACTCGTAAAAGCACCTCTTTAAAATTCATCAATTCATTGTTGGGCAGCGGCATCTTCGCAAATGTGGAAAATGAGGAGGCAATTCCACTCAAGGCATCCACCTGATGAATCAGAGTTTCCAGCGATTTCTTCAATTTATCCGCATCTTCCAATTTCCCTTCTTTCTCCAAGCGAAGCAAGTGCTGCAGCGTAAGTTTCATTGGGGTAAGTGGGTTTTTAATCTCATGGGCCACTTGCTTGGCCATCTCCCGCCAGGCGGATTCCTTTTCAGTGGATGCCAACACCTTCTTACTTGCTTCCAACTTGGAGAGCATTTGGTTGTACTCGTTGACCAATAGCCCAATTTCATCCTTTGATGACCAATACATCGGTTCATTGTTTTCCAGATTGGTCACTTTGAGTTTCTGGGTAAGCAAGCGAAACGGTAAAGTCAAGTTCTTGGTCACCAAAAAGGAAATAATCAAAAACAGAATAAAAATGACCACAAATGTATTGAACACATTTCCCAACACATCTGAAATAAGTGAATTGAGTTCTTCCTCTGACTCAAAAAATGGAATGGCAACCACTGCATTAATGGAAGAGTTGCCAGGAGATGGAATCGCCGAATACACGGCTTGGTACTTGAGTTTTCCAACCTGTTCTTCAAGTAGTACTTCCACTTCTTTGGCCTCTACAAGTGCAGCCATGGCCCCAGGATGCATGCGACTAGACAACAGCTTCTTTTCAAAAATGGCCATTCTACTCGAAGTCAACAAAGAGCCTTCCTTCCCATACAAATGAATATCCGTGCCCACAGTCGTTGCTAGGGTATTAATTTCCTCCGTGAGCGCATCACGATCAACCTCTTCTATGGATTGTCCACCAAAAAACCGAACCAAATTTCCTTTAATTAAGCTGGCTTTTTGAATGTACTGCCCATTCAAGTCATCCCTGTAACTTTGTGAAAGTAGACCAGTGGTGATTATGGAGATAATTAAAATAGGAAAAAAGAATGCAAAATTCAGGTAAAGCTGCAGCTTGGTGGAGTAGTTAAACTCAAAATTTCGGTAACCTTGCATCAATACGCTCCCCAGTATGGATAAGAAGGTGAGGAAAACAAAGACTACAAAAAACAGCGAAAAAGTACCAAAAAACTGCTTAATGGAAACAACTGGAGAAGATAATACCCAAAGTTCCTCTCCATTTTTTATCCCAAGATGCTGGTAACCCAAGGCTTCAACTCCTTTAGTTACCAGGGAAGGGTTTTGTAACAGCATGCGTATTTCTTCCTGTTGGTAATTGAAGCTACCCGAACTACGGATTAACTCCCCTTCTTTAAATACCGCATAGTCAAAAGGATCTGATTTTAATTTTTCAGCATACTGTTCATCCAATAGCAGACGAGGGTAGGCATTGCCTGCTTGAATTCGTAGTTGATCAAACTCTAAATAAAGTGTTCCCAATGCCAAATTCCCCTTATTCATTGGCAGAAAGGCAACGAATTTAGGTCCATCTCCTCTAATTGAATCTTGAAGTACATACAAATTGGGAACTTGGGTAGCATAGTCGCTTTTGACAAACTCACGCTGCAATTCTCTCAAATCCAAGCCATCTGAAGGTCCTACCAGTTGCTTTTCTGTCGGTGAATAAATGCGTATTAATACCTCGAACTGATCAAAGTAGTTATCCAAATAAATCTTTCTAATCTTAGTGACTACTGGATCCTTCGAAAGTAAGGGATCCGCCAATCTATTTTGGATGAATAGATCGTTTTTAAGCCTTGAAAAAATGTCCTCTAGAATTAAGGCTGTTCTTTCTTCTGTAGCCAGCAATTGTTGATTTGCTACCGCAACTTTGGATTGCGCCAATCGAACTGCTGAAGCTTGGTAGCTACTTGCTGCCACAATTCCTGCTGCAACTAAGCTTGCATAAAAAAGAGTTAGGAAGGTTTCTAAGCCCAACCGATAAACATTGGCAACTAAATCAAATTTAATAATTGAAAAAAGAAACAGGAAGTGGAACAAACCCGCAACTCCAAACCAAAAGTTCAAAACAAACAACCCTACCGTACCTACTCCTGCTACTGCAAGCAAAACACGGTACATGCGTGGTTTAGCAGTTCCCACTCGGAGAAATAAATTAAGTGATGAAAAACTTAAAAAAACATAGGCTGATGCCCATAAGAAAATGATTAGAAAACTAATTCCGACCATTTTATCAAAACTTGGAACCGAGGAGATATCCAAACTCCAAGATGCATGGAGCGCCAAATCACGAACGATTGCCCAAAGGATACAAAAAAACAAAGTGGTAAACACAAATGCGAAGACAAGCAAGCCCTCCAACCGTACTCGATTCTGCCAGGATGCAAATTTCTCTAAAATGGGTTTGGAGGAGAACTGGTAAACCAAGAGCCCAAGAATAAGTACAGAACAAATTGTATGAAGCAAAAGATCTCCCAAGCTAGGTACCAACCAGGATGAATTGTACCTACTGGAATCAAAAATGGAAAGGTCCAAATAAGCCTCCGGAAAATTGAAAAATAACATTCCCGCTCTAACTACCATTAGAATGAAGAACCCGTAGCCTATCGCTTGCCATACCTGACCTTTCAACCATTTTTTCCGTAAAAAAATAAAGCTGAGAAATGCATACAGCAAAAAGAGGGAGAAACTAAAAATTAGCAAGGGAGTAGTCCAAGTTTTCCCTATTGATACAAACCCCATTTTAAAATCCAAGCCAAAAAGAGGGAATCCAGAAGAAGACTTAACCTGGAATGTACCATCGTCTGGTTTGGGATAAAGTGTAAATAAGGAATTCCCAAAAACCTCTGGGTTAGGCCCCATCACTACATCGTCATTTTTAATGTTCCCAGCCCAAACCAATCGAAAGGCTTGAACAAAAAAAACACTTTCCTCTTTCGGTCCCATTTTTTGAAGCTTTACCAAAAAAGTACCGTAGGGCGATTCCAAAACTTGAAATTCGCTCGTCAAATCCAACGTATTAAAATCCAGGACGAACTCATTGCTAGACCAATACAGCAGCTCTTTCTGGGGATTAACAATGAAGATAGGATGGGCAAAAGATGCACTACTTATACGGGAAAAACTCAAGGAATCTGGATTACCTCCTTGGCGTTGAAAAAGTTGAAAATCTTGATTAAATGCGATTTCTACAGCATGTACTTTCTTTTCAATGGCCTGGATGTAGGTCTCCTCTAGACTTTTTTGATAGACAAAAAAATTCAAAATCAGGACTAATGGCAGAAGGAGTACACTTCCCAAAAGAAGAATACCACGAATAGAGAGTTTCATGAAGACTAAAAATAAAAAAGCAAAGTCTGGTATCAAACTTTGCTGTAGAGTATTAGCGGGGCTGCAGTTTCGCTTTCTTCTTTTTGGAGGATCGATACCACAAGTAGCCTAAGATTCCAGCCATTAAATAAGGCATCACCACAAGATATAAGATCCCATTATTTAGTCCTGCACCGATTGACGTTTCTCCATTACTTACATTGTTTTCTACCGATGCCCTGCACATGGCACACTGTGCAGATGCTCCAAGGGAAACAAGGAAACTCATAGCGAAAAGAATTGCGGCTTTAAATTTCATTAGGATTGCTGTATTTGGTAGTTAAACTACAGATTTTAGAATGTCTGGGTATAGTATGGTGAAATCATCAAGTAAACGATCACACCCGTCACGGAAACATACAACCAAATGGGATAGGCATATTTTACCACCTTGCGGTGTTTCTCCCGTTGATTCGTGTATCCATAGTAGTACGCAAATAAAATTGGAAATAGCGCAATCGCTGCAAACAGGATGTGGGTGATCAACAAGAAATAATAGATCATGCGAATGTTGCCTTCCCCACCAAAAGGAGTGCTTTCGGCTGCGCCATGATAGATCACGTAAGAAACCAAAAATATGGCTCCTAATACAAAGGCAACTGTCATTGTTGCTCCATGCAAATTGTATTTCTTCTGCTTGACAAATACCAAAGCCAACACCAAGGCTAGTGAAGCAGCCGAATTGATAATGGCGTTGAGGTGAGGAAGGAAATAAACCCAACCTCCCAGGGAGGTGATTTTGGTAGGCATAAATAAAAGAATTGCTACCACAAGTGGAATCGCAATGGAAATGCCGATAATCCAATTTTTTACTTTCGCATCCTGCGGATTTGTATTCATTGTATTAGTCTTTCCCATAAAGTAAGATTTTAGTCTCCAACATCAAAAGATCCACTTGTTCTCGGGTAGTACCGCTGTAGTATCCTCTGATTCTTCCTTGATCGTCAATCAAAATAAATTTATCACTGTGTACAAAATCGTCTGGTACCCCATTACCATCCATTGCTGGTAGCACAAACCCACAACGCGCCAATTGGAAAGTCTCCTCTTTAGAACCTGAAAGAAAATGCCATTTACCTGGAATTGCATGATGCTTTTCTGCATAGTCCTTCAGGATTTGTGGGGTATCGTAGGTTGGGTCGATGCTAATGGACATGATTTGCACCAGTGGCTCATCTCGGAAATGATCATTCACCCGCTCCATCTCCTTAGACATCAAAGGACAAATGCTAGGACAAGAAGTAAAAAAGAAATCTACAATGGTGATTTTACCTTGCATATCTTTCCTTCCCATAGGCTTTCCCTCCTGATTCAAGAAAGTGAATTGAGGAATATAGTGCTGCGAACTATCGCTGACTGGACACTCTTGAAGAGGGTTATCTACCCCATTTTGAAAAAGGATAGGAAGCTCGTACTCGTTTTTCCCAAATCCCTTCAAGAATAAAAAGATCAGGATTGGGATCAACAAAATACAAACCAAGACTAGACCCTGTAGAATTCGTAAACTTCGCATAGCAAGGGTATAACAAAAAAGAAGGTTGAAGTGATTCACTCCAACCCAATTTTTTTCTGATTTATTTTTCTACCAGCGCATCATAAAGATGTCAGATCCCTCTTTGATCAAGGTAATTACAAGCCAGATCAAAAAAATCAACGGTACAATAATGGAATAAAATAGCGGCTTAGCTTCATCACCAAGGTGCATAAACTCCATCATGATGTATTTGGCCTTCCAAATAGTCAAAATGATAAATAGGGAATAGAGCAAAATGCCCCTATCCATGGTAAATGCCATCACGAACTCTGCTAAGGTTATTACCAACAGAATAAGCGCTGTTTTCCAGATTTTCTTTATTTTTTCCTCGTTTCTAGGCGTTACCTGAAGCGTAGATTTAGTGTCTTGAACTTCCATAATGAGCGAATTGAAATGCTTAGATCAAATAAAACAGGGTGAAAACAAATACCCAAACCAAGTCTACAAAGTGCCAGTAGAGTCCGATTTTCTCAACCATCTCGTAGTGGCCTCTTTTGTCATAAATTCCTACAGCTGCTTGGTAAAAGCAAAGAAACAATAAGAAAACACCAATGGTCACGTGGAAGCCATGGAATCCAGTAATAAAGAAAAACAGTTGCGCAAAAGCTGCAGGTCCATATTCATTAACCATCAAGTTGGCTCCAAAAACTGTCTCAGTTACATTCTGACCCAAGCCATTTACATAGGTAAGGAGGGAACCATTGTCTGTACCATGGATAAAGTGAGACCACTCCCAAGCTTGGCAGCTCAAGAAAGTAATTCCTCCTAATAGTGTCCAAAGCATCCATTTTACCACATCACCTCTATCATTTCGGTGACCTGCTTCCACAGCCAAAACCATAGTAACAGAACTTGCAATCAAAATAAAGGTCATGATTCCTACAAAAATCAATGGAGCATGTACTCCATGTAGGAAAGGTAGCGCCTCGAATACCAATTCAGGAACGGGCCAATACTCATTGGAACCCGTGAAGGTTTCCGCAGCGCCTGCATAAGCAGGATAACTGACACGAATTGCAAGGTAGCTGATCAAAAAGGCAGCAAAGGTGAAGATGTCAGAGAGTAAGAAAAACCACATCATGAGTTTTCCATAACTAGCCTTTAGGGGTTCATTTCCTCCTCCCCAAACGCCTCTTTTCGAACTTACTTCAATAGCAGTAGAATGCGCAGACATAGGTAAATTTTTGTACTAGGTTATTTTAATGATTCAAAAGCAAAAATAGAAACAGATACAACCACAAACCACCTAGAAAATGCCAATAAGTTGTTGCCATTTCTAAGGTATTCAGTGCTTGCGAATGCACTTTATATCTAAAGGTCGAAATTAATACAATAATCAGAAAAATCACACCGCTAATCAAGTGAAGCGCATGCAATCCAGTAAAAACATACAAAAAAGATCCTGCAGGATTCCCAACAAAAAATACTTCTCGGTCTACCAAGGCTACCCAGCTATACCACTGCCCTACCAAAAAAGCAAATCCCAACAACACAGTTAATACCATCCCAATGCGTAAGCCAATAAAATTATCCTTTTTAGCAGCAAAATAAGCTACTTGCATGGATATTGAACTGAGTAATACAATACCAGAAGTAAGCCAAAAGATTTCAGGTAGCTCGTATTCTAACCAATTCCCTTCAGCCTGACGCACAATATATGCACTAGTAAGGGCTGCAAAAATCATCAGTACGGTCACAAGAAAAAGCCATAGCGCAAACTTCTTTGGATGCATGCTGATGGGCTGCTCGACAATATCAATGTATTTCAATTCACTCTCCATGACTCAAGGCATTTTATCTAACAAATAAGCTATCTGTACTACTGGTAAATAAATAAAGGATCCAAACATGATTTTCAATGCTGACTTCCGAGAACAATCACGCATCAAAGAGAAGGTTTGAGCCAAAAACAATACCCCACAAACTGTTGCCACAATTCCTGAATTCAAACCCACCAGCCCAAAATAGCTTGGCAACAAACCCAATGGCAACAAAAATAGGGTGTAAATCATAATCTGAATGGCAGTATTCAAATCTTGACCTCCACCACTTGGGAGCAACTTGAATCCTGCACGCTTGTAATCCTCATCACTCACCCAAGCAATGGCCCAGAAATGGGGAAATTGCCAAATAAACTGAATTCCGAAAATAATCAAGGCCTCATAGGTAATCGCTCCAGTAGCCGCAGTCCATCCCAACAAAGGAGGCATAGCTCCTGGAATCGCTCCTACAAATACCGCAATCGGACCTACACGCTTTAGCGGAGTATAAGCAAATACATAAAGGAGCATACTCAAAATTCCAAGACCAGTAGTCAATGGATTCGTAAAAATCCAAAGTAAGCTGATTCCCAAAAGTGCAATAAATCCAGTAAACCAATAGGCCTCCTGCAAAGAAATAAGTTGCAAAGGAAGTGGACGATTTTGGGTACGCTTCATCAACTTATCCAAATCACGCTCCATGATTTCATTAGCAGCTCCTGAAGCACCTGAAATGAAGAATCCACCAAGAATTAAGCCTATAAATCCAGTCCACCCAAAAACTCCTCGGTCCCCGAGAATATAACCAAACACAGCAGAAAAAGTCACCAAAGCAGATAGTCTAAACTTGATTAAATCAGAATAGGCTGCCAACCTACTTCGAAGGAAAAATAGAAAGCTGTTTGATGTCAAATCAACTGAACTCATAGTTGTGAATCAAGTTAAAGGTTAGTCTGTTCCTTCAATTGGAGCATTATAATAAATTGCACCCCCAAGATCATGGATCCAAAGAGCAAATGAATGGGCTGCAAGTATGCAGGCAAGCCAAAATAAGCCATGCCTACACCGGAGGCGATCTCGACTACCAGCAAGAGTAGAAGCGACTGATTCCAATATCCTATCGAAGTATTTCGGCTAGTAAATTTAAATGCCCAGACAAAATAAATCACATGAACCGCCAAAAGCACTAGCGAAAAAGAACGATGGATTAGGAATACTATCCCAACCTTTCCGACCCACTCTTCACGAAGCATATTACCCATTGCAAATGAAACACGGTCAATCCCTTCTCGTACTTGGGTTCCCAACACTACTTGAATCAACATCAACAGCGAAGCAACCAAAAGCAACCAAAAGATCTTTTTTGGCAATGGATTAGTCTTCTGACCCTCTACTAGTAATCGTGCAGCTCGCCGATGACTGTACAAAAGAACCGCAACCAAGGCCAAGGCTAGTAGCATGTGCACGGTGATCATCCACGCTAATAGATTAGTAGAAACCACAATAGATCCGATCCAACCTGTAAATGCAACCAGGATGAGCGAAACAAACGCTGTGATGGGAATCCATTTGTCCTGAGACCAAAGAGAAAATGATTTGACCAAAGTCGCGAGAATCAAAAGCCCAATTACTACGCCAATAAGCCGATTGATGTATTCAATCCAAGTTTTGGTAGCATTAAACTCCTCTTCAACTTGAATCGATTTATCATTAGCAAGTTGATAGGCAGTTTCTTTAAAGCCCAATTTGGACAAAGTGGCTACAAAGCGATCGTTCTTTGCGAGTCTTTTTTGGAGGTAAATCTCCTGGTAGTTTGGCGGAAGTTGCTCCACTGAAGTAGGTGGAATAACAGAACCAAAGCACTTAGGCCAGTCGGGACAACCCATGCCTGAACCTGTACTTCGAACAATGCCTCCTACCAGAATAAGAAAATAAACAGCTACCACGGTAATGCCTGAGAGGCGGCGGTAGCTGTTTACCTTATTTTTAGTGCTTGGACCCATTTGCTACCAAGAGCTCCGCCTCTTCCTTCATAATCTCCAATTCAACTTTCACGAGCTCTTGCTCATGAGGAAGATTGGATTCAGGAGTTTGGGATAATGGAATGTGCTGAGGAATAAAATCTTCAGCCGCTCCAGGCTTGGAATAATCATAAGGCCAACGGTATACAGTAGGGATTTCACCAGGCCAGTTACCATGTCCAGGATGCAACGGAGTGGTCCACTCCAAGGTAGTAGAATTCCAAGGATTGAGTGTTGCCTTACGTCCACGGTACATGCTGTAGAAGAAGTTGAAGATGAAGATGAACTGTGCAGCAAAAGTGATAATCGCAGCTACAGAAACAAACATGTTCAAATCTGTATACATATTGGTAAACTCAAAGTTGGTCCAAGAGTAATACCTTCTTGGGAAGCCGGCAATACCGATGTAGTGCATTGGGAAGAATACCATGTACACTCCAACGAAAGTCAACCAGAAGTGGATGTAACCCAACTTGGCATCCATCATGCGACCAAACATCTTAGGGAACCAGTGGTACACACCTGCCATCATACCAAAGAAGGAAGCAGAACCCATTACCAAGTGGAAGTGAGCTACTACGAAATAGGTGTCGTGCAATTGAATATCAATTGCAGAGTTACCCAAGAAAATACCAGTCAAACCACCAGAGATAAAGAAAGATACCAATCCAATGGAAAACAACATACCAGGCGTAAAGATCAAGTTACCTCTCCAAAGTGTAGTGAGGTAGTTGAATACTTTCACTGCAGAAGGAACTGCAATAATCAAGGTTAAGAACATGAAGATTGAACCTAGGAATGGATTCATTCCCGATACAAACATGTGGTGAGCCCATACTATAAATGAAAGTACGGTAATACCCAACAAGGAAATAACCATGGCCTTGTATCCAAAAATTGGCTTACGAGAGTTGGTCGCAATCACCTCAGAGGTAATTCCCAATGCAGGCAACAATACAATATAAACTTCAGGGTGTCCCAGGAACCAGAACAAGTGCTGATACAATACTGGGCTACCTCCTGTATTTGGTAGTGCTTCTCCAGCTACATAGATATCAGAAAGGTAGAAGGAAGTTCCAAAGCTTCTGTCAAATACAAGCAATAGGGCAGCAGCAAAAAGAACAGGGAAGGATAAAATACCGATTACTGCAGTTAAAAAGAAGGCCCAAATAGTCAATGGAAGTCTTGAGAAAGACATTCCCTTGGTTCTTAGGTTGATTACAGTAGTGACATAGTTAATACCTCCCAATAAAGAAGAAGCAATAAAAAAGGTCATCGAAATCAACCAAAGGGTCATTCCCATACCAGATCCTGGAATAGCTTGCTCCAAAGCAGAAAGAGGAGGATAAACCACCCAACCCCCGCCGGCAGGGCCAGTTTTTAAGAAAAGGGAAATAAACATGATCACACCAGATACAAAAAAGAACCAGTAAGAAAGCATGTTCATAAAGCCAGAAGCCATGTCTCTTGCTCCAATCTGAAGTGGAATCAAGAAGTTAGAAAAGGTTCCACTCAAGCCAGCTGTCAATACAAAGAATACCATGATGGTACCGTGCATAGTCACCAAAGCCAAGTAGAAGGTAGGATCAAGCTTTCCAGCCTCATCGATCCAACCACCCAAAATTGGTCGGAGAAATTCCAAATTCATGTCTGGAAATCCAAGCTGCAAACGGAATAGTGTAGAAAGCAAACCACCAATAATCGCCCAGAACATCCCTGTTACCAAGAACTGCTTAGCGATCATTTTATGATCGGTTGTGAAAAGGTATTTAGTTATAAAATTGTCATGATGCTCGTGTTCGTGATGCTCATGAACTGTGGTGTCCTGATGTGCAACTGTTGCTGTAGCCATAACTTTGATTTTTATTTATTACTAACGCTTGTTTGAATTCCTGCCAATTCTTTAGACTCAACTTTTTGACCGTCTGCGATAGCAGGGTTTTGTTGAATAAAAGACTTTTGTTCTGCCAACCATTTTTGGTACTCGGCAGGTTCTACCACTTCAATCACTTTTTTCATCGAAAAGTGTCCACGCCCACAGATTTCTGTACAAGCGATTTCATACTCAAATTCAGGATCTTTCAATTCCGCACGCATCTCTGCGGTCGTCTTTGTTGGAATAAACCAAAAACGAGTTGGCATACCAGGCACAGCATCCATTTTCAAACGCATGTGCGGAGCAAATACAGAGTGCAATACATCGCGCGCTCTGATTTTGAACAATACAGGTTCTCCTTTTGGGATAACTACTTTCGGAGAAGGAAAATCATCTGTTGAATTCTTATCCGTAAAGTCAATGCCATGAGAATTAGAGGCATTAATCAGTCGGTAGTCGTAATCTCCAAGGACATTGTCCTTTCCTGGATAGCGTACATCCCAAGCGAATTGATATCCCATAATTTCAACTACATGCGCCTTTTCAGGTGCTGGAGCCGTGATATCAGACCAAGCCATCCAACCAGAAATCACCAAACCTGCCAATACCACACCTGGTACAGCCGTCCAAATGATTTCCAACTTATGGTTGTCAGGATAAAACGAAGCCTTTCGGCCTTCCTTGTACTGGTATTTGTAAGGGAAAATAAACAAAAGCACATGTGTAATTAAAAACACCACACCTGTAACTGCCATTGTAATCCAAAATAATTCGTCAGTGATGACACCATGCTCAGAAGCTACTGGCATCTGATAAGTATCAAATTCCTTGATGGAATACCAAAACATCAAAATACCAGCTCCCACCATAAAAACCACAAATAAGAAAGCATTCACTTTATTACTTGTAGTTTCAATTTTCCGATCTGAGCCTTTTACCACAGACACTAAAGTCTGGATACGAAATACCATCCAGACTACAGATAGTAACAATAAAACCCCTACTCCAATAAGAAATCCGTACATAACTTACTTTTTTGGATAAATAATTAAATATGATGATTGTAACTCTCTTCTAGCATTGGGTGATTCTTAGCAATCAAATTTCGCTTGGCTAAAGCGCCAAGAACTACAAAAACAACTGCGGAACCATACACCAAAAACATTCCTACTTCTAACAAACCAATACCACCATTGTGTCCCAAGGTACCCGGCTGAACCATCAAGGTGAAATCAATCCAGTGGCCTATCAAGAGAATCGTACAAACCAACTTGAGGAAAACACCATGTCTTTTAGCATCTCTTGTCATCAAAACCAGAAATGGAAGGAAGAAGTTCAAACCTAAATTCACAAAAACAAATGGACCATAAATATCACTTTCCAAGCGCTCTACGAAGTAAACGGTCTCCTCTGGAATGTTAGCATAGTAAATCAACAAGAACTGTGAAAACCAGAGATAAGTCCAGAAAACAGAGAATCCAAATACAAACTTACCTAGGTCATGTACGTGGTTTTCATTAACCATCTCTAGGTATCCTTTTCCTTTCAAGAAAAGAACAATCAAGGTAATCGCTGAAAGACCTGATACAAACCAAGAAGCAAAAACATACCAACCAAACAAGGTGGAGAACCAGTGCGTATCAATTGACATTACCCAGTCCCAAGCAGAGATGGAAGACGATACTGCGAAAAATACCAGGAAGTACGCTGACCAACTTCTCATCTTGAACCAGTGACTAGATCCTCCCAACTGATCTTCTTGAGCAGAAATCTGCTTAAACTTTGTGAAGAAAAATACCCAGAAGGTAAAGAAGATCACCATTCTAGCAATATAGAACAAAGGGAAAGTACCCTTTTCCATTGGCCAATAGAAAAATGCTCCTTTTCCGTCAATGATTTTATCGTATTGAGGATCGTTTTTGTCGAAGAGATAAGAATGCGTCCAATGGAATAAATCATGATTCGCCACAAAGAAAGTAGCAAGCATCAAAACCCCTGCAATTGGCAACCAGCTACCCAAAGAAAGCATGACGCGTAGAATTGGTGCAGACCAACCTGCCTGCGCTGCAAATTGGATGGCAAAGAAGAATACGCCCACAATGGAAATTCCAGTGAAGAATACATTGTTTACCCACAAACTAGCATACAATCTTTCGTACCAGTGGAAGGCATGCGTACCTGCCTCGGCACCCTCTTCATGATGGCCGCCAGTCATGGCCATGACCACGCCAATTCCTAGTAAAACTGCACCGATGACCAAAACGGTCAAGATTGATTTTTTGATGGAAGCAGTGAAATCAAATCGCTGATCCAAATTATAGTGATGTTCTCCGTGATGAGCCATGATTACTTCGCTGGATTTACTGTTGCTACCGCGGTAGAATCTGCTGCAGGGATTGAATCAGCTGCGGTAGCCTGACCTTGGATAACTTGTTTAACATAGTGGACAATCTTCCATCTGCTTTCAGCAGGAATTTGAGAACCATGTGCCCCCATTCTTCCTTTTCCTTTGGTGATTACATGGAAAATATGACCTTCTGGAAGGTTGACATAAGCGCCACCTTTTAAGTTGGCTACACCGCCTATGACCTCACCAGCTTTACCATCTCCTTCTCCTCCTTTGCCATGACAGGCATTGCAATACTGTAGGTAAAGTTTCTCACCGTCTTTTAACACCTGCTCAGAAGCAGCAAAAGGACTTGGAATTAAGGCAGCCTTGTCCAATTCGAACTGCTGCAATCTATGAGGAAGATACCCTTGCTTATTTCTAGGTACTGTATTAGCAACTGGCTCTCTCATGTTCATACCATGAGGATTGTTTGGATTCGAATTGAAGAATTCACCTTTCCCATCTTCACGAGTAGAAAGCCAAGAACCCTGTGCTTCATCTTTAATTTGAGACAATGGTTCGTAACCAACAGCGTGATACATCTGAGGCGCATATTCTAACCCCGGATTTTCACCCCCAGCCTTGCAGCCAGCCATCAATGAGAGGGCTAGTACAGAACCTGCGAATAGTGATGCGTTCGTAATTTTCATAGCTACGTTTATTCTATTCAAAACTTTTCTTATTCACTTCAGTAGCGCCAGAATCAGTTAAAATCGCTTTGATTTTATCCGAATCCAAACTGCTGTTATTTGCTAGATCGATAGCCATGATGTGCTTGTCGTCTGTACTTCTCAAATCAAAAATTCGAGGTTGTGCCCAAGGCTTCAAATTCGAAGTGATTAAAAATACGCCCACCATACCGAAAGCTGCCAACAACACGGTCATTTCAAAAGAAACGGGCACAAAATCCGGAAAAGCTGCATAATTCTTACCCCCGATAATCATCGGCCAGTCAAACTTCATCATATAGAACTGCATAGTCAAGGCTAAGCTCGTTCCCAACATTCCAAAAAGAAATGCTGCAATTGGAAGTTTGCTTCGCTTGTATCCTAGCACATGCTCCAACCCATGAACCGGGTACGGAGAATACACTTCGTGGATCTTTACGCCACTGCCTCTAACCTTTTCAACTGCATGGAGCAATACGTCCTCATCGTCGTAGACTCCTAAAATAAAATGAGTATCTCTTTCCATGATTATTTGTGTGCTTTTTCAGAGGATGACTTCAATACAGACTTCACCTCAGCCATGTTGATCACAGGGAAGAACTTGGCAAATAAGAAGAAGAGAGTAAAGAACAAACCAAAAGTGAATAGGTAAACTCCGATGTCCGCCCAGGTTGGGTAAAACATGGCCCAAGAAGAAGGAAGGTAATCTCGGTGCAATGAAGTAACGATAATAACAAATCGCTCAAACCACATTCCGATGTTCACTACAATAGACAAAGCAAAAGTGGCTACAATAGAGGTCCTGATCTTCTTGAACCAGAAAAGTTGAGGAGAGATAACGTTGCAAGTCATCATAGACCAGTACGCCCACCAATAAGGTCCCGTAGCTCTATTGATAAAGGCATATTGTTCTGCCTCAACCCCAGAATACCAGGCAATGAAGAATTCGGTGATATAGGCAATACCAACGATTGATCCCGTGATGATGATCACAATATTCATCAATTCAATGTGGCCAATCGTAATGTAGTCTTCCAATTTGTACACCTTTCGGGTAATGATCATCAAGGTCAATACCATGGCAAAACCAGAGAAAATCGCACCCGCAACGAAGTAAGGAGGGAAAATCGTGGTATGCCATCCTGGAATAACCGAAGTAGCAAAGTCAAAAGATACAATGGTGTGTACGGAGAGTACGAGTGGGGTAGCAAGACCTGCCAAGATTAACGAAACGGATTCGTATCGCATCCAAGTTTTGGCAGCTCCATCCCATCCAAAGGAAAGTGCACCATAAATAATCTTTCTTAATCCTGTAGCACGATCACGAATAGTAGCAAAGTCAGGAATCAAACCGATATACCAGAATACTAGGGATACGGAGAAATACGTTGAAATCGCAAATACGTCCCAAAGTAGTGGTGAGTTGAAGTTCACCCACAAGGAACCATAGGTATTTGGTAGTGGAAGTGCCCAGAAAGCACCCAACCATGGTCTTCCCATGTGAATCACAGGAAACATCGCGGCACAAATTACCGCAAAGATAGTCATCGCCTCTGCAGCACGATTGATGGACGTTCTCCACTTTTGTCTAAAAAGTAGTAATACGGCAGAGATAAGGGTTCCTGCGTGACCAATACCAACCCACCATACGAAGTTGGTGATATCCCAAGCCCAACCTACGGTCTTGTTGAGTCCCCACATGCCTATCCCTTCCCAGAGAGTAGCCAAAAGAGCTGTTGATCCTAAAGCCAATACTCCGGCAGCAGTAAGGAATGCCAAAAACCACAATTTGCTTGGCTTTCCCTCTACCTGACGCGACACGTCGTGTGTCACATCGTGGTAGGTTTTACCTCCGGTAACTAAGGGCTGGCGTACGGATGAAGTAACCTGCATAGTTTCTTATTATTATTAATTACGCTTCGTTTTTCTCTTTGTTTCTGATCTTGGTGAAGTACCATACGTTTGGACTTACGTTGATCTCCTCCAATACATGGTATGCTCGCTCTTCACCCACCACTTTGCTTGCAGCATCAGATTCTTCAATCTTCAATAGCTTAGACACCTTGCTTGTCGGATCATTCATGTCACCAAATACAAGGGCATCTGTAGGACAGGCCACTGCACAAGCCACATTTATTTCCCCATCCACCACGGTACGCTTCTCACGCTTGGCGGTAAGTTTACCAGCCTGAATTCGCTGTACGCACATGGAACATTTTTCCATTACTCCACGAACACGCACGGTCACATCTGGATTCAATACCATTTTTCCAAGATCGTCGTTTTGCGCAATATTTACACCTGCAAAATCCTTGTTGTCGTGGTATTTGAACCAATTGAATCGACGTACTTTGTACGGACAGTTGTTTGCACAATATCTCGTACCAATACATCTATTGTAAGTCATTTGATTGAGTCCCTCAGAAGAGTGCGTAGTCGCAGCTACTGGACACACTGTCTCGCAAGGTGCATTGTTACACTGTTGACACATCATCGGCTGGAAGGTTACCTCAGGGTTTTCTGCAGCAATCTCCAATCCACTCAAATCATCAGCTGGAGCATCGGAAGAGTAGTAGCGGTCAATTCTGATCCAGGCCATCTCTCTGCGATTGAGAACCTCTTGCTTACCTACTACCGCCACGTTGTTTTCAACTTGGCAAGCAATGGTACAAGCACCGCAACCAATGCAGGAATTCATGTCAATGGCAAGGCCCCAGTGGTGTTGGCTGTACTTGTGCCCACTCCAAAGTGAAATCTTGGATGGTTTTACAAATTCACCATCTTTGTAGATTTCAGGCTTGTATCTTCCAGCAGAAGCATCTTTCTTATAGTCTGCAAGCGTAGCTTCCTGGATTACGTTTTCACGTCCCATGAAAGTCTGATGCGTTTGCGTTCTGGCAATTTTATAGGTTTCTTCGGTAGCAACGACTTCAACCTTGGTAGTCACGTCGAAGTTGACAAAACCTTTGCTCGTATCTAGCAGGTCATAGGCATTAACACCTACTCCATCCGCAACGCGACCCGCTTTGGTACGTCCATATCCTAAAGCAAGTCCGAAAGTACCAGTTGCTTGTCCTGGTTGAACCAAAATTGGAACCAGAATAGACTTGCCATTTACAGTAACCTTTGCCTTCTTGGTATTTTCTTCTACCATAGAAACTCCATTTTCTGTTGCCCATTTCTGAGAAACAGTGAGGTAGTTGTCCCAAGTGGCTTTCGTGATAGGATCGGCCATTTCCTGTAGCCAAGGATTGTTGGCGAATGTACCAGATCCAATACCAATTTTTGAATACACAACCAACTCAGCACCTGCGTTGGCCGCAGTGTAAGATTTTGCAACTTCTGCTGCAGCAGCAGCTACCTGACCAACTGGAGCTACAACAGTAGGTACGGTTACTTCACTAACTACACCATTAAATAGGGCTCTATCCCAGAACTCCTGGAAGGTAGCGCCAGCACCTAAAGTAGCATAGAGGCTGTTGGTCCAATTTGCTTGAATGTAGTCGTAGTAAGAAACAGTAGAACCAGCCCAAGTCAAGAAAGAATCTTGTGCCTGGCGGGTTTTGAATAGCGGAGAAATGGTCGGCTGCGCCAAAGAATACTGTCCTTTCTTAGGTTGGAAGTCATTCCAAGACTCCAAGAAATGGTGATCAGGAGCAATTACCTGCACCAAAGAAGCAGTTTCATCCAAGGTTCCGTTGGTTGCAATACTTAATTTTGCTTTAGCAATGCCTGCAGCAAGTTCAGCACCTCTTGGATGGTCATACACTGGATTACAGTTGTAGAAAATCACAGCTCCAACGCTACCACTTTTCAACTCAGTAATAAATTGGTTCATACGGGCGTCATTACCCTTTCTGAAATATACTGGAGTTGAGAAATCAACGGTAGTTCCGTTGTTTCCCAACAACTCATTGATCGCGTGAATGACCACTTGTACGTTTGGATCGTTGGAACCAGAAACGACAAGAGAAGCACCTTTAGTTGCCCAAAGTTCTTTGGCAGCTTTGTCCAAGTGTGCTACTTCTACTTTAGCTCCGGCCACACGTGCTACACCTGCTTTTGCTGCGATGGCATTATACAAAGCCAATACCGCAAGACCTGATTGAGAAGCTTTGATTGGACTGCGGTAATCTGCGTTAGCACCTGTCAAAGAAAGGTTGGATTCAAACTGAAAATGACGAGACATTTCTGCCTTATCCTTGCTGATTTTACGTGTTTTAGCATAGGCACCCGCAAATTCAATTGGAGAAATCCAAGTTCCTAGGAAATCTGCTCCAAATGAAACGATGGTCTTCGCCTTATCGAAGTGGTAAGAAGGAAGAATTGCTTGACCGTAAAAAACTTCAGAAGCTTTGGTGATGCCGTAGTTGGAGATAGAATCATAAACAACCACTTCAGCTCCACCAAACGCAGCACTAAATTCTTGAAGTGCTTTTTCAGTTGAAGGAGAAAGGATGGTGTTGGTTACAATCTTTACTGTTCCGGCAGCAGCCAATTTAGATTTAACGTGTGCATCCACCTTTGTCCAATCCGATGCAGCACCGGCAAGCATTGGACCTGCCACACGCTGCTTATCGTAGAGCGAAAGCACGGAGGCTTCTACAATGGCGTTTACTTTGCCTTTAGTAATTGGAGAAAGCTCGTTTCCATCAATTTTGATTGGGCGACCTTCTCTAGTCTTAACCACAATAGATGCATAATCTCCACCAGAAGCGTAGGTTGATGCATAATAGTTAGGGATGGAAGGGTTGATATCAATCGGCTTATTTACATAAGGGATTGCCTTACGAACTGGTGTTTCGCAAGCTGCCAAAGAGGCTGCTGCCAAACTAAAGCCCATCAGCTTGAGGAAGTCTCTTCTTGAAGCACTCCCATCTTCGTTTAGGGAACTTGGCAGTTCAGCAAACTCACGGTCGGCATTTTTTACAAACTCCGGATCGTTGCTAAGTTGCTCGAGCCCTTTCCAGTAGGTTTTTTTATTTTCCTTCATTTTATTTCTAGGAATGAATTTTCAAAAGGATAAGGAATTAATAGTGGCACTTAGCACACTCTAGACCACCGATGTCTTTTACTTTCAGTGCATCTTTAGAAGTAGAGTGAAGTTGAACCAATTTGTCGTAATACACATTGCCTTCGGTGGCAATCTCAGTTTGCCTGTGGCAATCAATACACCAGCCCATAGTCAAGGTGCTATGCTGACCTACCACTTCCATTTCTTGAATTGGTCCGTGACAGGTTTGACACTCTACCCCACCTACAGCCACGTGCTGGGCATGGTTAAAGTAAGCTAGATCTGGTAGGTTGTGAACTCTCACCCATTCAATTGGCTGATTGTTGTCCACTGCATTGTAAATTTTTTGAATCTCTGGAGAAATCCCTTCTTTGCCTCCAACATTTTGAATGTGGGTATGGCAGTTCATACAAATATTTGCAGAAGGAATATTGGCTGACTTACCGATTTCAACGCCAGTATGGCAATACTGACAAGCGATTTCATACTGGCCTGCGTGAAGGGCATGTGAAAAAGCAATGGGCTGTGCAGGAGCATATCCCTGCTGAACACCTATAGAATAAAGTCCATCAATTGCTGTTTTGGCAACAAAAGCTACTACTAAGGTGGTGACAAGAATAATGACTGCATCACTTTTAAGTATTTTGCCAAAGTCGGTTTTTTGAGAAACAAACTCTTTGTCCTCTTCGGGAAGGTCTTGCTTTTGAATGTACTTGGTAAGCACGGTAACGATAAGACCCAAGACAATCAAAATAAGGACTAGGATAAATGCCAATACCCCTATTATAATACTCAAGTATTCGTTTGGAATACCGGAACCAGCGGCAGTGGCAGCTGGGTCTCCAGCAGCAGCTCCAGGAGTAGCTGCAGCAGCATCGGCTTTGTCACCATGCTCGATGTAGGACAATAGGTTATCTAAATCGCCGTCACTCAAGAATTCATGCGAAGGCATGACAGTGTTGTTGTATTCTTTATACAAGGCGTTGGCATAGGCATCACCAGAAGCAATGACCGCTTGTGAATTTTTGATGAAGCTCTTCGCCCAGGCGATAGACTGACGATCAGAAATGCCTCTTAAGGCAGGACCCACATTTTTTTGATCTAGCTTATGGCATTGCTTACAATTGGCATTAAATACAGTTTTACCTGCTGCAATTGCTTCATCACTGCTTGCCACAGCTGGATCGGCAGCGTAAGCTGATACCCCTACCAACATGAAAAACAGCACTGCCAGTGACTGGAAATTCAATCGAATCCCTACTAACGAGCGTTTGGATAACATATTATTGCTATTAATTAGTTTAAACGGTTCTCAGTAACCCCTGCAAAGGTAGTACGGAGGGTTAATTTTTCAAACAAGAATATGGGAATAAAGAAGAGGATTCCGAACCGAAAATCATGAAACTACATTGCTGTATTTCAAGTAATTACAAGATGATTATTGAGGTAAATATTATTTAGAATAATTATAAATAATAGAATTTATTTGGTTCATCTTTTCTGCTTTTTAGAATTTTCAATTTATACCCTGCAGAGCCTTGCCAAGTATGTGGGAATTCTGGTACCAATTCCTGAATAAATACCAATGAAAACACTCAACTCACATTTGTAGAAGCGAAGATTTTCCCTAAATTTGCATTCCAATTATTGGTCGCGTGGCCGAGTGGCTAGGCAGAGGTCTGCAAAACCTCGTACAGCGGTTCGAATCCGCTCGCGACCTCTACAAAAAGCATCTCCCTACAGAGGTGCTTTTTTCATTTCTAGCCCTCCTTCATCCAAATGCAATAAAATATGGAAAGAGCTACTTCCTTAGTTAAAAAAACCGCTGGGGCCAGCAAAAAAAAACGCCAGCATTGCTGGCGTTTTTATAGGTATTCATTTCTAGCAATTTATTTTTTGCCTTCCATTTTTTCTTTTAGCTCTGCGAGTGCATCGATGTCCCCAAAGGTTGATTTCTCCGCCTGAGCAGGCATCTCAGCTGCAGCTTCTTCTTTCTTCTTTGCAGGAGCAGCAGCTTTCTTAGGAGCTTTAGCTTCTTCTCTGAATAAAGCAGTGTGAGAAAGCACAATTCGCTTGTCGTCTTTGGAGAACTCAGTTACTTTGAAATCTACTGACTCACCAACTTCGACCTGAGAACCATCTTCTTTCTCTAGGTTTTTAACAGTTGCAAATCCTTCCAGACCGTAAGGGAGTTCAAGAACAGCACCCTTATCATTTTTGGAATTTACAATACACTTGTGTACCGATCCAATTGGGAACAAGGTTTCAAAAGTATCCCATGGATTCTCTTCCAACTGCTTGTGGCCCAAAGCCAATCTTCTGTTTTCAACATCAAGTTCAAGTACCGCAACATCTAGCTCATCGCCTACTTTCACAAATTCAGATGGATGCTTGATCTTTTTAGTCCAAGACAAGTCAGATACGTGAACTAAACCGTCAATACCTTCTTCCAACTCAAGGAAAAGACCAAAATTGGTTAAGTTACGTACCACACCTTTGTGCTTGGTGCCCACTGCATATTTAGCAGACATATCACCCTTGGTCCAAGGATCTTCAGTCAACTGCTTGATGCCCAAAGACATTTTACGCTCATCCTTATCTAGTGTCAATACTACTGCTTCGATTTCAACACCTACTTTTACAAAATCAGCAGGGTTTCTCAAGTGCTGAGACCAGCTCATTTCAGATACGTGAATCAAACCTTCTACGCCTGGAGCCAATTCCAAGAATGCTCCGTAATCTGCTACGTTGACAATCTTGCCCTTCACTCTAGAACCAACTTCAAGAGTTGAAGCCAAGGAATCCCAAGGATGAGCGCTCAATTGCTTCATACCCAAAGAAATTCTTCGCTTGTCGTCATCGAAGTCCAGTACCACCACTTGAACCTTTTGGTCAAGCTGCAATACTTCTTCCGGATGGTTGATACGACCCCATGAAATATCGGTAATGTGAAGTAGACCATCTACACCGCCCAAATCGATGAACACACCGAAGTTGGTCATGTTTTTGATTACCCCTTCCAAAACCTGACCTTTCTCTAGGTTATTTAGGATTTCTGCTTTTTGCTTCTCTAGATCTTTCTCGATCAATACTTTGTGAGAAACAACTACGTTATCGTTGGTGTGGTTGATTTTGACCACCTTCACTTCCATTTTCTTACCTACGTAGATATCGAAATCACGGATAGGCTTCACGTCGATTTGAGAACCTGGCAAGAAGGCTTCTACACCATAGATATCTACGATCAAGCCACCCTTAGTTCTTCTCTTCACGAGACCTTCGATTACGCTATCATTTTCTAAGGCAGCCTCAATGTCATGCCATGCACGAACAATCTTGGCCTTCTTGCGGGAAAGGATTAATTGACCCAAAGCATTTTCTTGCTCTTCGATAAATACATCTACCTCATCGCCTACTTTGATTCCAGCCACATCACGGAACTCAGAAAGTGGCACTAAGCCATCTGACTTGAACCCGATGTTGATGATGACATCCTTGTCGTTTACTCCAACTACAACTCCTTTGATCACTTCTTTCTCAGTGATCTCACTCAAAGTACCCGCATACATGGCCTCCATTTGAGCGCGTTGCTCTTTGGAATAGCCTTCTCCGAAGCCTTTGGTTCCGAAATCGTCCCAATTAAATTCTTTTGTACTAGACATAAAATACGACTCTGATTGACCCGCTTCCCTAGAGTCATGGGGAAGGAGTTTTTGGGTTAATACTTGGCGAAATGAATTTCCAAAACGCCCCATTCACTCGAATGGACTGCAAAGGTAAGGGATTTCTTGAAATGGAAATAAAACCAGAAGAAAAATAGCACGTATGTACCAAAGCTTCTGGCTTGGTATTTTGATGGATTCGCCCTAAAATTGAATTTAAAAAATAAGCCCCGACACGAGACCGGGGCTTGCAAGCAAAGAGTGAAAGATTTTTTACGAACTCAAATCTACTAAAGAAATTTCAATGTTCAAGTTCTTTCAATGGATCTACACCGGCTATTCCGCATTGCTTTTTTTTATTCTCATGCTGCTGCTAGGCCTATTTGTACTGGTCCCCTTGCTAATTCACCCGCGTGGAGATAAAATTTCTTTTGTTTTTATACGGCTTTGGGTAGGCACTTGGGCTTTCTTGTCGGGAATACGTTTTGAGGTCCATGGAAAGGAACACCTCGACCTCAAGCAAGCGTACATCTTTATATTTAACCACCGTTCCAACTTAGATGCCCCACTTCTCCCCATGGTGATTCCACATTATGTAAGAGCGATTGGGAAAAAAGAACTCTCTAAAATCCCAATTTTTAGTACGGTAGTAAGCAAACTAGCCATTTGGGTGGATAGAAGTAATCCTGAGTCTAGAAGAGAAAGTTTGGCAAAATTGATGCTCCTCCTCAATCAAGGTATCTCCGTAGTCGTATCCCCAGAAGGTACCCGAAACAATACAGACCAGACCCTACTCCCCTTCCAGAAAGGTGCGTTTAGATTGGCAATAGAGACCCAAACTCCCATTATGGAAATGGCTGTAATCGGCGCAGACAGATTGATGAAAAGAGGATCTATCCTGCTCAAGCCTGGAAAAATAAGCGTTTATTTTTCCAAACCACTTTTTCCACCCATTACTTCTTCCAAAAACGAGGTGGATGCCTTTGCGGAAAAATGCAGAAATAGACTAGAAGCGATGATCCTTACGCATGAGTAGAGGGAAGTTCTTCATAATCTGAAAATACCTCACGGGTGAGGTCCTCAAATAGGACGTAAAGCACCAAAAAGGTAAGGGGTAGTGTCAACACCAATCCAATTCCAGCTAGCAGAATACCTACTGCATTCAGTACAATTAAAATCAGCACCAAGACCAGAAACTGCCACCAATTGCGTGTAATGAGTTTCCTACTCCATTCCATGGCTGACAAGGGGTCCATTCCGCCAAAAATACCCATTTGAATCGCAAATAAGTACCCTACTCCAAGGTATATCCCAGGCAAAACCAAGGCGATCAAACCAAGGGCAATAAACACTTGGCTAAGCAAGGAAATGATTACCGAAGGGATCCAAAAGCGAAAGCCTGCAAAAAAATCAGGGTAAACCACTTCCTCTCCACGACTCATCTTATTGGCCACCAAATAAAAACCAGCATACAACGGTGGGGCAAGCAAGGTACTGTAGACGATCATGTATGTCTGTGCATAAATTACCACCATACCTTGAATGGAAAGTATCAACAGCATGTACATGGAAAAGAAAAACGGCTGCATCCTGTAAAACTCCCAAGCTCTCGCAAAAGCGGCCTTGATATCTATCGCTACAGGTACCGTAAGCAGGCGGTCTACTTTCATTTATTTGCTAAAAGCCTCCAAAATATCGTGCTTGGTGATGATATGAATTTTGTCCGCAGTGTCACGAACCAGAACTGCTTTTTCCTTTTCCACCATGGAGGAAAGTACATCTAAGGTGGAATCCAAAGCTACAAACTTCATGGAACCCTCCATTACCTCTGCAACTGTTGCGTCTTTCAACAGCGGATTATCAATGATCTTTGAAAGAAGCTTATTGTCTGTCAAACTACCGACTACCTCTTCTCCATCCAACACCGGTATTTGAGAAATACTTTTCCCATTCATCAAGCCAATGGCTTCTTTCACAGTATCAGATTTGTTTACGGAAAGGAGCTGATAGGTTCCACTTCGCTGCGCAATGATGTCTCGAGCAGTGGAATAGGTTTTGTCTTCCAAAAAGCCATGGTTACGCATCCATTCATCATTGTACACCTTCCCCAAATAACGGGTTCCGTGATCTGGAAGTATGATCACCATCACATCCCCTTTTTTCAAGTGCTCCTTGGCATATTCCAAGGCCCCATGCACTGCAGATCCACAAGACCAGCCTACAAAAAGCCCCTCCTCTCGTGCCAAACGCCGCGTCATGACTGCAGCATCCTTGTCGGTCACCTTGATGAAGTGATCAATCAAAGAAAAGTCAACATTCTTTGGCAGGATATCTTCTCCAATTCCTTCAGTGAGGTAGGGATAGATTTCCTTTTCATCAAAAATCCCCGTCTCCTTGTATTTCTTGAATACCGAACCATAGGTATCCAATCCTACCGTGATCAGGTTAGGGTTTTGCTCTTTCAAAAATTTAGCTGTACCACACATGGATCCTCCAGTACCAACCCCTGCAGCATAGTGAGTGATTTTACCTTCAGTATCTTTCCAAATCTCTGGTCCGGTAGTCTCGTAATGCGCTTGGGCGTTGGAGAGGTTGTCGTACTGGTTTGGGTAAAATGAATTCGGAATCTCTTTATTTAATCTTCGCGCTACCGAATAGTACGAACGAGGATCTTCTGGAGCTACATTAGTTGGACATACAACTACTTCAGCACCTACTGCACGAAGGATATCGATTTTTTCTTTAGACTGCTTGTCGGCCATTGTAAAAATACACTTATAGCCCTTGGCAACAGCAGCCAATGCCAAGCCCATGCCTGTATTTCCTGAAGTTCCTTCGATTATCGTTCCTCCAGGCTTCAATAAGCCTGCCTTTTCAGCGTCCTCCACCATCTTCACCGCCATGCGGTCCTTCATCGAATTGCCTGGATTAAAATATTCTACCTTGACCAAGACTTCTCCTTTGATCCCAAGGGAAAGTTTGTTGAGGCGGATCATCGGGGTATTCCCGATTGTGTCGATAATAGAGTTGTAAATCATGGGGAGGTTATATTTGGATACCTCAAAAATAAATGAAATTCTCGGGTCCTACTTATTCTAGGCTGCTTCCTGAAGAAAAATTTACAGATCGATCGTATACCTAGCAGTCAAGGTATTGATTTTGAGAACCGTTTGTAAAATCAAACTTACAATTCCTTAAATTCCAATCGCTTTAAAATATCTAAAGTGACATGGGTAAGAATAGCAGCTACAAATCCTAAACCTAGCACTGCTGCCCCAAACCCATAAATAAATTTTCCAGTCACACCGAATAGTAGCCCTGAGAAAAACAGAGTTGGCACTATTCCAAAAATAACAATTCCCCCAATCATCAAAGGCTTGATCAGAATTCGGTCCCAACCCTCATCCAATCCCACCTGAGGAATCAGGTTGACTCCTAGCCCAATCACGTAAGCGAAAATCAGCCCTATCGGAAATAGTAGGATCAACCAATAATTGTAATCCCCAATCAGGACGGAAGGAACAATCAGCAGCAAGGCAAAAATCAGCGTTTGCACTAGATCGAGCTTGATCATGTTCCAAAATTTCGAAGACCAACTTGCAGGAATTAAAATAAACCAAGGTTTCTTCAAGTCCCCAATATTGGCCCTTCCAATGCCCGCCATGAAATAAAAGAAGAGCAAAAACAAAAGGTAAAAGTAGAGTACCTGGTGCGAAAACCAGTCAAAATGCCCCAAGCCTGCAATTACAATTCCCAATACGGCCATTCCGCCAGTATAAAGCCCTATCAACGGGTGAAAATCCTGCCTGCTACTCTGCACATAATTTCGCCAATAGAGGGCCTTGGCTCCCAAACCAAATTCAGGGAGTGCCAATTGCTTCTTGGAATTAAGACTATAGGCGTCTTCCGTCACTTCTTTCGTTCCCTTTGCCTTTTCCAGTCGATCTTCATTGTTCTGGGTTGCCTCCAATACATCTTCGTAATAATGCCCAGAATACTGAATCACTAACTTAACGACTGCATAATAGGTGATCCCATACAACATCAAATAGGTGGTAGATAAGATCAAATTTCCCTCTACGAAATAGGCCATCATCCCTCTACTCCAGCCGACTACAGGAAATAAGTTAAACCAAGGGGAGCTAATCCAAGAAAACATGCCTTCCCAAAATACAGGGGCTAAAAATCCTGGAATTAAAATGAGCATGCTTAGCATAATCCCCAAAAGCAAAACGCCCAATCGCAACTGTTCCAAAATCCCAAATCGAGTATGGAGCGTGTAGATCAAAAACCGAAGGGGGAAAATAAGAAAGAAGAAGAGTGCAAAGCCAAGCAGTAAGAACAACCCGCCCAAAGCATTCAAATCAAATTCACTCGCGAGTTGACCACCACTATAGACCAAAAAAATCATGGATCCACCCAAAGCAGGTAGAATAGAGCGTGCCATGTAGTACAATAATAAATTTTCGGGTTTGACAGGGGCCGTGAACAATAGATTCACATCAGCCATCTTGAAAAAGGTAATGTTGTTTTTGGTGGCCCGGTACAACTGGAAAATAAAAAAAACCAATGCCAAAAGCGTCAATCCTCCAATAATGTTCTGCTGGGTGACATCCACCTCTCCAGCAGCATCCATATCGACATTAGAAGCTACCTTCCCAGATCCTGCAATCCCCTTGGAATACATGAATACAAAGTAGCCCGCGGCAATTCCATAGGGAATCAAGCGTAATGGATTCCGTAAAATCAACAGCAGGTTATTGACGAAAATCAAAAAATCCTTTTTCAGGAGTAGGCGAACCTCATTCATCTTTGGTCAATTCTAAAAACAAGTCCTCTAAACTCAAACCAGAACCAGATTCAGCTTGCAACTTTAAGTTTGCGATGCTATCGTTACCAATAATCTGGCCTTCCTTCATGATCATAATTCGATCTGCGATTGACTCAAGCCCTTCAATCAAATGGGTAGAAACCAAGATGGTTTTACCCTGCTCTTTTAAGGTTTTGAATAAGTTTTTGGTATTCTTTATTGCTTTGGGATCCAATCCAATCATGGGCTCATCAAAAAATAGGAGCTTTGGATCTGGAAGCAAAGCACAGCAAATAGATACTTTTTGACGCATCCCTTTAGACAGGTCTCTACCCAATTTCTTCTGCTTATCCTCCAATTCATACATTTCCAACAATTCCAAGGCTCTTGGTTTCCAATCTTTGACACCATAGGCCTGAGCCACAAATTGCATATGTTCCCAAATGGTCAATAAATCGTAGACATAGGGGGTTTCAGGGATGTAGCTAAACAATTTTTTGGCTTCAACAGATAAGTGATCGTAACCACCAATTTGAATTTCACCCGCTGTTTTGCGGAGCAAGCCCACGATGCATTTCATGGTGGTGCTTTTTCCAGCTCCATTGGGGCCCAATAAGCCTACCACCTCTCCCCCATCTAGGTGAAAGCTCACCTCTTTGACAGCTGCTTGCTTGTTGTATATTTTAGTGAGTTGCGTGACCGTTAACATATCGCTAGTTTTTGCATTGCCGTGTAGAAAGTATCATTTTTCAGTCTAAAAAATGGGGACACATAGATTTGAATCCTTACCGTAAAAGTTTAGTAGAGCACGATATTACCCTAATTTTTGCTTACCCCTTGGCTCCAGCCAAAAGATAGAGCACTGCCATACGCACAGCTACCCCATTTTCAACTTGCTCTAGGATAATGGACTGTGAAGAGTCGGCGGCATCGGAACTCAATTCCACCCCTCTATTGATCGGGCCTGGGTGCATGACTACAATCTCCTTATTGAGGCTATCCAGCAGCTTCTTGTTGATGCCGTAGTACAAGGAATATTCACGAAGGCTTGGAAAATACTTGATTTGCTGGCGCTCCAACTGAATTCGAAGTACATTGGCGACGTCGCACCATTCCAAGATTTTGTGCAAGTCCAACTCCACTTTCACCCCAAGGCTTTCAATGTGCTTCGGAATGAGTGTTACCGGTCCACATACGCGAACTTCTGCGCCTAGTTTTTGAAGGCAAAAAATGTTGGAAAGTGCCACTCGAGAGTGGAGAATATCGCCGATGATGGCTATTCTTTTCCCAGTGAGGTCTCCCAACTTTTCCTGCATTGAAAAGGCATCCAAAAGTGCCTGCGTAGGATGCTCGTGCGTACCATCTCCAGCATTGACCACATTAGCGGGCACATTTTTGGAAAGAAAATGAGGGGCTCCGGGACTGGCATGGCGCATCACCACCATATCCACCTTCATCGCCAAAATGTTATTTACCGTATCAACTAGGGTTTCCCCTTTTTTGACAGAACTGTTGGAAGAGGAAAAATTGACTACATCTGCACTGAGTCGCTTCTCTGCAAGTTCAAAGGAGAGACGAGTCCGGGTAGAGTTTTCAAAAAAGATATTGGCAATGGTGATGTCACGAAGGGATGGAACTTTTTTAATCGGTCGGTTGATCACCTCCTTAAAATTGGTGGCGGTCTCCAGCACAAGTCGGATGTCCGTCTCGCTGAGTTCTTTGATGCCTAAAAGGTGCCTGGTGCTGAGTTGCGACATGGTTAGCTCGTTACTTTCTCTGTGATCCAAATGGCATCTGCGGGATTTCCTTGAGCCACCCACTCTACCACTACATATTGACTATCTAACGTATTGACTTTGACGCCATAATAATCCGGTAAAATCGGATAATCTCGAGTGAGTCTGCGATCTACCAAAACCATTAATTCCACTTTTTGGGGTCTTCCAAAGGCAATCATGGCATCCATCGCGGCGCGAACTGATCTTCCCTTGTATAATACATCGTCGATGAGCACCACTTTTTTTCCCTCTACCAAAAAGTCGATTTTAGTTTCATTGGCCTTCAGGGGAAAGTCTCGTCTTCGAAAGTCGTCGCGGTGGAAAGTGGCATCTAGGTAGCCTGAAGGAACCGTCAGTCCAGAGATTTCTTTGAGTAGTGCCACAATTTTATCCAAAAGCAAGGTGCCTCTCGGCTGTAATCCCAAAAAAACCGTGTTTTCGAAATCGTCATGATTTTCGATAAGTTGGTAGCAGAACCGCTTCAATGTGATGTCAATCTGCTGCTGATCGAGGACTAGCCGTTTTTGCATGGATTAAATTTGCGGTAAATATAGAAAATAAACTAGTTTAAGTCCGCATTTGGCACATACAAATCCCCGTTCAACAGCAATTTTTGAATGAAAAATACTTCTCGTACCTCCTCTTTTTGTTGTTCATTCGTGTGGCGAATTTTTTGCAGTCCTGACAATACAAAATAAGGTCCATACCAATGCAGCAGCCGTAGCGATGCCAAATCAGTGAACTGAATCTTCCCCTGATCTTCGGCAAGCTCTAAGGAGATCGTTTGGTTTTCAAGTAGTCGCTCCCCCTTTTTGAAGTAGTTGAGTTTAAGTTGGTCATTGACGAGGTAAAGATGAAATACATCCTCCCCTTGCACCGAAATCTCGGCAAAAGGCTCTGGATAGGTAGTTTTGACCTCCTCGTACCTAGCAGAATTATCCCAAATTACCTGTCCAGTTTTGGCTACCTCCAAAAAATGAGCTGATCGATAGGTATATTGGGTGACCAACGTGTAGGTTTGAATGGGCCCTCCGAAGGAATGGTAGGGATCCATGTAATAAGGAATATAACCCATGCGACTTGATCGATCGTAGCGGTAGCGCTGTGAGGGCAAAGTAGGAGCTACTGTTCCTGGTCCACGGGAACTTGAAACAGAAAATTGATCGAAATAGATTAAATACCGATCCTCCAATTCTTTTACATCTCGAATTGCATAAGAATTCCGAATAGAAGGAATTTTTCCTTTTTGTAGTTGATCTGCCAGGATTTCTTCTTGCTTAAAACGCTGTTTTTCTGGCAAATACGAGTAAAAATTAGGAAAATCTTTAAGGGTATACAGCCCTATATTTTGCTCACCAAATTCATTGATTTGCGCCAAATACATCCCCTTGTAGGAATTTCGTACTTCTTTGCCGTAAGCTCCAATTAAAGTTTGTTCATACCCTGAACCAGCAAGAAGCAATCCGTCTAGTATTTCATCATCTGGATCACCTAGAGGAGCTACCTTTAGCTCGCGTAAAAGTGTTCCTTGCAAGTCAAAAGTTAGGATAAATGTGTCTTGCGATTTGAAAGGACCTCTCTTACGTAAAACTACCTCCATCCCCCCTAGTTCGGGATGCTTTAAGATCTGAACCACATGGGTTTCATTGCCATAAATCCCCTGCACGGTCTGGACCGTTTTCTCTTCCAAAGACAAAATTTGCAACACTGGTCTAGATTCGGAATTTCCCATAAAAATTGCCTTCTTATCCAAGACCAAAAATTCCACAAGGTCCATGGGAAGCAAATTATCCGCTGAATACTCTACCCCAATATGCGTATTCAAGTCAAGTTGCAGCACATATTTGTCTGCCGCAGCATCATCCCCCTTGGCAAACAATACATACAATTGGTCCTCATCTACATCGTAGCCAATCATATCAAATCCTTCCTTTACATTAACTTCCTTTATGCCATCGGTTTGAAGTCGGTCGGAAGTAAGAAAATATTCAAAAACAAGATCTGCAGTAAGCTTTCTTGATTGGAAAGTACGAAAAGCCACCATCCCAGATGGAATCCGTACCAATTCAAAAATTGGTTCAAACGATTCTGCAGGAGTCTCAATCCGCTCCTTAAACTGGAGTTGGGCGGCTACTGGTAAGGCAAGGAGCCCTAAAAATAAAGCGAGTAGAAACCTGTTCATGAACCTAGGTCAAGAATCAATCGATATGCTTCCTCGCTGAGGGAATGTACGGATAGGCGGGACTGCTTGAGAAGGGAAATTTCAGCCAAGCTGGGTTCGGCCTGCAAGCGACTTAAATTTACTGGGTTGGATAAGGGATGAATCGCCTTGAGTTTTACAGCTATCCAAGCTTCATCCTGGGGATCAAGAAAGGCCTCTTGGCTCACTTGGGCAAGGCCCACTAGTGCTTTTTCGGCACCAGAATGGTAAATCAAAACCAGATCTCCAACCTGCATCAATTTCAAAAAATTTCTAGCCTGATAATTCCGAACCCCATCCCAGGTATCCTCCCCTTTTCTTTCCAAATCGTCCCAAGAATAGGTGCTGGGCTCAGTTTTTACGATCCAATAGTGCATGCTACTTTCTTAACCTGTTAATTCCCTCCTTGTTTCAAGGAAAGTTAGTTCTAAGGCGTTTAAATTGAAACTATATTTGTCAACATTTGTGTTGAAAACCCGCTAATAAATAAAAATTTTGGACCACAAGGCTATTTTAAACCGACTCAAGCTGTGTATTCAGCTCCTGGAACTTCACGAAGAAAATCCCTTCAAAATCAGAGGCTATCAAGGAGGCTTGAATGCCTTGGAGCGTCTAGAAGGAGATTTGATGGTGCTAAGCGAACAGGAACTGGCGCAGGTTCCTGGCATCGGAAAAAGCATCCTTGAGGCCATTCAATCCCTAAAAAGCAGTGGGAGCTTCTCCACACTTGACGCACTGCTGGAGCAAACTCCAACAGGCATCTTGGAAATCCTGCAAGTGAAAGGCCTAGGACCTAAAAAAGTGCAGGTCTTGTGGAAAGAGCTGGGCATCACCTCCACCCACGAGCTGATGGAGGCCTGCCAAAGTGGAATAGTGGCAAAAACAAAGGGATTTGGGGAGAAAACACAAGAAAGTATAATTCAAAGCCTACTTTTTAAGGCTTCCACTTCCGGGAAATGGCTCTATGCAGATATTGAAGAGACTATCGAATCCTTGGCCAATCAACTCCAACAACAACTTCCTGGAGCTCAGGTGCGCACAGTAGGGGATTTTGCCCGTCACCTAGAAATCATTTCTGAGGGAGAATACTTGGTGGCAGCTGCTGACCTACAGTCGATTAAATCCAGTTTGACTCAACTGGCAGGCATCACTTGGTACAAGGTCAATTCGGGACCCATGACTTGGAGAGGAAAGCTAGAAGAGCCAGAGCTACAACTCGTGATTCACTTTTGCAAACTTGAAGAATTGGTTTCCAAGGAATTACTTTTCGTGGCCTCCAAAGCACACCTCAGCTGCTGGGTCAATGAACAGGAAACGGTAGGGGAATTGATTCGAAAATCAATAGTTGAAAGCGAGGCAGATTTTTTTCAGCAAAATCAGTTGCAATTTATTCCACGTGAAATGCGTGAAGGCATGGGCGAAGTAGAACTGGCAAAAGCAGGCACGCTACCTACGCTACTCGAAAACAGCGACCTCAAAGGCATCCTACACAATCATTCCACCTACAGCGATGGAAAACATACGCTCAGGCAGATGGCCGAATATTGTAAAGCCTTGGGATACGAGTACCTAGGCATCTCCGACCACAGCCGCACAGCGAGCTATGCGGGCGGCTTGGAGATCGAAAAAGTAATCAAGCAGCAGGCAGAAATCGATGCACTCAATCAAGAATTAGCACCATTCCGGATATTCAAAGGCATCGAATCGGACATCCTTCCCGATGGGAACTTGGACTACCCAGCTGAAGTCTTGCGGAGCTTTGATTTCATTGTTTCTTCCGTACACTCAGTGCTCAACATGGACCTCAAGCGTGCCACAGACCGCTTGCTTACTGCTATTCACAATCCCTACACCACGATCTTGGGGCACCCAACTGGAAGGTTATTGCTGCGAAGAGCGGGATATCCCATCGACCATAAATCCATCATTGACGCCTGTGCCGAAAAGGGGGTAGTGATTGAAATTAATGCGAATCCCTGGAGACTGGACCTGGATTGGAGGTGGGTTCGCTACGCCATGGAGCAAGGAGTCATGCTCTCCATCAATCCGGATGCACACGAGATGGAAGGCTATGCCGACATGCAGTATGGAGTATGGATCGGCAGAAAGGGAGGGCTAACCAAGGAGCTCACCCTCAATGCCCTTTCTGTAGCGGAGATTGATGGTTACTTCGAAAAAAGAAAAGCAACTCGCTAAAGAAATAGATAGATTCTACTAGCATAGCCTTGTTATGCGTACTTTCTTTACCTTTGTAGACTTCTCCTATCTTATGAAATGGTCCTCCTTACCTGAACCCGTCCTACTGCAGCGTGCCTTCCTTTTTGGGATTACGGGCATTTTGCTGGGCACGGTCTCCCTACTTAATATGCAATTGCGTTTGTTGAACGCTCCCATGGGCCCGCTGAATGGAGTCAGTCTGCTACTTCAATTTTTTGGAATAGGCCTAGCAATAATTGTCTTGCGCCGTCCTAAAGTTGCGGTGGAGTTTAAAGAAAAGTCACAACTAATGATTCTCATCCTGGCCGTAGCCCTGCTATTTTTTATTTTTTCGCTCTAATCCATTCAGCCAGCGTCAGGATTCTTTCGTATCTTTTAGTAAGGGAAAAAAGAAAATTGAAAATCTTTTTCCCGTCCTGCAACCTTTTCCTAGCGAGGCGCATCTACCTTTTTGAAAGCTAAGCCCATGTATTTACCCCCTCAATTTTCTTCCGAGGAAGAGCTCATTAGGGGTTGTCTTTGTAACGACCGACTCGCTCAAAGGCAACTCTATGAGGCCTATTCTGGAAAATTTATGGCGATCTGCATGCGTTACCTAAAGGAACAAGAACAAGCGGAAGATGTGATGATCCAAAGCTTTATGAAAATCTTTGAAAAGCTTTCCCAATTCCAAGGAAAAGGGAGTTTTGAGGGATGGATGAAGCGGATTGTGGTCACCCAAGCACTGATGGCCATTCGAAGCAATC
>JACCDO012356499.1_pt1 | contig 113854 bp, 98 predicted proteins | sample 7446101 | NCBI WGS metagenome assembly JACCDO01 (sample SAMN15323440, study PRJNA562643) | freshwater metagenome | isolation source: river surface water | place: USA:Blue River Watershed | collected 2017-08-16
ACGAGTTAATCAATCTCTCCAAAAACAAAGAGCAAAGCGCCTACAACTTCAGCCCAGCCGTAAAATTACCATGCTTGCGCGTAGAAGATCAGTGCAGAACCTCCACCTGCTGGAGTTATTCTACCTTGAGTATGTTGGAAAGCGAGTTGCTCAGAACCAACAAAGGAGAGCATAATTTATCGCAAATGTACGTAGCTCGCTGGGCCTACGTAGAGAAGGCAAAAATGTTTTTGCGCATGAACGGTAAACACAACTTTGAACAAGGGGGTGAAGGCCACGATATTCCATCTATTATAAAGAAATACGGTATTGTACCGGAAGAAGTTTATACTGGACTAAAAAATGGTGCTACTCGCCACGATCATGCCGAAATGATCGCGGTACTGAAAGGCTATATGGAAGCATTGGTTAAACGCGATCCCGGCACGTATTCCACCGATTGGATCAAAGGCTTAGAAGGAATTTTGGATGCCTACTTAGGCCCTGTACCTAGCACATTCTCCTATCAAGGCAAAACTTATACACCCGCTACATTCGCAAATTTCTTAGGTCTGAACATGGATGATTATGTGGCACTTACAAGTTTTACCCATCATCTTCCCTACGAGTACTTCCCCATCGAGGTACAAGACAACTGGGCCATGGATAGAGCTTGGAACCTACCATTGGATGAGTTTACACAAACGGTAAAGGACGCATTAAGCAAAGGTTATACCATTGCCTGGGCTGCAGACGTGAGCGAAAAAGGCTTTTCATTTCGTGATGGATTAGCGTTAGTGCCCGAAGACGAATCCACAATCCAAAAAATTGGAAAAGACAATGCCGGATTCAACGATGCTGGAGCAGAGAAAAAGAGCAACGCCTTTTCAGAACCTGTGAAAGAGAAATTGATAACGCCCGAAGTAAGACAAGAAGCTTTTGATAAGCAAACCACCACCGATGACCATGGCATGCACATCGTTGGAATGAGTCTTGGAAGCGATAACAAAACCTATTTCTTGGTAAAAAACTCATGGGGAACGGGCAATTATTTGGGCGGGTTCTTCTATGTTAGTGAGTCGTATTTCCGCTATAAAACCATTTCTATCATGGTTCACAAAGACGCCTTGCCAAAATCCTTGGCCAAGAAAATCAATTAACATATAAATCGTATCTTTGCGCCACTTTTCAATTATGATTATCGGCGTACCCAAAGAAATTAAAAACAACGAAAATCGCGTTGCACTTACTCCTGCTGGAGCTAGCGAATTAGTAAAACACGGTCATACCGTTTATGTTCAACACACTGCGGGTAATGGCAGTGGCTTCAGCGACGAAGAATACGCGAGTGCTGGTGCTAAAATTCTTCCAACCATCGAGGAAGTGTACGGTATCGCCGAAATGATTATCAAAGTAAAAGAACCTATTGAACAAGAATATGCTTTGATCCGCGAAAACCAGTTGTTATTCACCTATTTCCACTTCGCATCGTATGAGCCTCTTACTCACGCAATGATTAAGAGTGGCTCAGTTTGCTTAGCTTACGAAACCGTAGAAAAAGCCGATAGAAGCTTGCCTTTGTTGGTTCCTATGAGCGAAGTAGCGGGTAGAATGAGTATCCAAGAAGGTGCTAAATACCTAGAAAAACCCATGGGCGGACGCGGTATTCTATTGGGTGGCGTACCCGGTGTTAAACCCGCAGAAGTAGTGGTTTTGGGCGGTGGAATCGTAGGAACTCAAGCAGCGAAGATGGCTGCTGGTTTAGGAGCTAACGTTACAATTATGGATATTTCCTTGGCTCGTTTGCGTCAATTAGACGACATCATGCCGGCCAACGTAGATACCTTGATTTCTAACGAATACAATATTAAAAATGCAGTAAAAACGGCTGATTTGGTTATCGGTGGTGTGTTGATCCCCGGTGCTAAAGCGCCTAAATTGATCACGCGTGAAATGCTTCCTACCATGAAAAAAGGTGCGGTGATTGTGGACGTAGCGATCGACCAAGGTGGATGCTTCGAAACATCCAAACCTACTACGCATGCTGAACCGGTTTACGAAGTTGATGGCGTTATGCACTACTGTGTAGCCAATATGCCTGGTGCTGTGCCTTATACTTCTACCTTGGCACTTACCAATGCAACCCTTCCCTATGCGGTACAATTGGCGAACAAAGGCTGGAAACAAGCTTGCAAAGACAGTAAAGAACTAACTTTGGGTCTTAACGTTATTAACGGAAAAGTGGTTTATAAAGGAGTTAGCGAAGCTTTCAACCTCGAATACACCCCCGTTGAATCTTTCTTAAATTAATTTCCTCTACATAGCGAAAGCCTCGAGAAATCGGGGCTTTTTTTATATAAATCGCATGAGTAAGCCACTAGTAAACCACAAAATTTACGGCGAAAACAACGCCAACAGCCTATACATACTTCACGGAATTTTTGGCATGTTAGACAACTGGCACCTAGCAGCCCAGCAACTTTCTCAACAGTTTAAAGTGGTTACCTTCGATGCCAGAAATCATGGTAAAAGTTTTCACGATGCCGATAATTCTTTTGATGCAATGGTTGAAGATCTTAAAGAATTGATGATAAGCTTGGGAGACGGAAATAAACCCAATTGGGTCATGGGTCACTCCATGGGTGGAAAAACCGCCATGCTTTTTGCCCATCATTATCCCGAATTAGTAAAAAAATTAATCGTAGTGGATATTGCTCCCAAAGCCTATGTCCCCGGACACTTGGGCTATTTCAGAGCATTCAATGAAGTTCCTTTTCATTCATTCACTACCCGAAAAGAAGTTGAAGAAGCCTTCGAACCGTATGCGCCTGAAATGTCGGTAAGACAATTTCTACTCAAAAACATCGAACCTCTTCCAACCGGTGGCTACAAGACCAAAAGCAACCTATCGGCCATCGAAACTTGGTATCCTCAGATCATCGGAGGACTTGAATTCACACAACCCTTTTTAGGGGAAACACATTTTATCGCTGGTGATAAAAGTGGCTACATCAAAGAAACCGACAAGGATTTCATCCTGCAATATTTTCCTACCGCTGTATTTCATACGGTAGAAAAAGCGGGTCATTGGGTGCATGCCGAAAACCCCCAAGGATTTTTAAACTGCCTAAACGAAATTTTATAATCTTCTAATTTACCTTATATTCGAATCTATGCAACCAGTATTATCCAAAAAATCGCTATTACTATTGGTTGTGTTTGTGTTGTTGGGCGGCTATTCCGTGAAAGCAAAAGGGTTTACTATGGATGAATGTACAATTACAGAAAAATTCCAACAAACAGAGATTCTTCAAACAGCTGATACAAATCAACCGGTTGCCAAACCACCGGTAAGAAGCAATACACCACCACCAAAAAAAGAATACACCCCATCGGATTGGGTAGTACTAAATGTTGGTGGCGGAATCCAATACAATCAAGGGGGATGGTCGGGTCGTTACGCGAACCATTTGGCTGCCGCTTTGGGTGCAGAATACCAAAAAAAGGAAAAATTCTTAATAGGATTTCATTACATGCCCTATCACGGAAGTTCCGTAAACGCCGATAGTGTGTTTGGCGGAATCCAAGGGCCTTCGGGCTATGTTTTAGACCAATTTGGATTTAGTACCATCGTTCGTGCCTACCTGCGAGGCTTTAATATTGCGGCTACCGTTGGAAAAATTAAACCCATTAAAACAACTCCATTGGCGGTGCATTCAATAATATATACAGGCGGCTTGGGGTATCACGAACACTTCACCCAATTTCAGTTAGACAAAGGGAAAACACCCCAATTGGAAGGCATATACGCCGATGGTTACGATAATTACAGACGCGGCATAGCCATTACAGAAAGCATCCGCTATCAATACCTGAACAACGATGCAATCTCGATTTTCATCGGAATCCATTGCATGCAAAGTCTCACTACTCCAGCCAGATCTTGGGACTTTGGATTAAACAGAGCTCCAGATCCAAGGCAGGTAGACTTTTCCATTGGTACGCAATTTGGAATCGTAATCCCCATCAACTTGGATTCGAAATCAAAAACGCAAAATTCGAAATCCGATTACTTTTTCGATTGATAACTGATTTGCGATCCGTTAATACTGCTATGTTGTCAACTCCCGGCTAAATAATATTACTGCAGCAAACCCATTTCCATTGAAGCTTTTATACCCCATAGCCATAGAACTTTTTATTTGCTTACACCACGTAGCATCATGGTTCAATCCCAAAGCCAAGCGAATGGTTTCCGGAAGAGAACACATTGATTATTTGGGATTAAAAACACTATCCGCGGATAAAAAAACCTGGCTGTTTCACTGCGCATCCTTGGGCGAATACGAAATGGCCCTCCCCATCGCCCTTCGGATTGCAAAAGAAAATGTCCAAATAGTTTTCTCCTTCTACTCCCCATCCGGATACAACAACGCAAAATTACCTTCGGGAAATTTTAATAAAACTTATTTGCCTTGGGATAGGTCTTCAGATATACAGCAATTCTTAACCGCATTGAATCCAGTAGCAGTGGTGATTATTCGATACGAATTTTGGTTAAATCTATTGCGCACGATTCATGATCGAAGCATTCCACTATACCTTTTAGGCACCTCATTCAGGGAAGATCAATTTCTGTGGAGACCGATGGGGAAAGCATGGAAAACTGCCATCGCTAAAGCTAAATACATCGGCGTAATTAAATCAACAATGGTCGATATTGCTGAAAAACACGGATTATCCAACGTACATTGGTTTGGGGATCCTAAATTTAGCCGGGCCATACTCCGCACCCAACAGGTTCAAGCAAATATCCAATCCTCACGGAATTCCAATGAAAAAGCCTTGTTGCAGTGGATGTCGAATCAAAATACATTGGTATTGGGATCATCCTGGCCGAAAGAAGAAAAACTCCTGTTAGACTGTTTATTAGATAAAGAATTTCAACAACATTTCTTCGGCAACAACTGGAAAATCCTGCTGGCTCCCCACGATATTTCTCTCGAACACTGCCAAGACATCCTACACAATTTTAGCCCATATTCCCCCAGTTTATTTAGCGAAATAAAGCCCTATTTAAACGAAAATACCGAAAACATTCAAGCGGCTTTCCCCGAAAATTGCCAGATTTTAGTACTGAATTCAATTGGCCAACTTGCGGTAGCATACAGCGCAGCACAATTGGCAATAATTGGTGGTGGGTTTGGCAAGGGATTACACAATATTACCGAGGCCCTGTGTTTCGGTGTCCCTGTATTATTTGGAACCAGACACCAAAAATTTCCCGAAGCTTCGGATGCTATGCAAGCCGGTATTGCTGTCTGTTTCAATAACTCAAAGGAGTTAAAAACGGCTCTGTTGGAATGGATTTCAAATTCGGAAACTCGAAAAAGCATAGGTCGAAAGGCCATCCAATTCACCCTAGAGAACCAAGCAAAAATGGAGGATTTTGTCAAGTTGACAGAAAACAATTCATAAAACTGACAAAAATTCGGCAAAAACAGCAAAAAATTCAGTTAACCATCCCTTTTTTTCAATTGGCATAGTTGTGGCGAGTTAGGGGTAAACCAAATTTTCAATAGAGTTATGTCAGTTAACATCAAACCTTTGGCCGATCGCGTTCTGATTGAACCCGTTCCGGCAGAACAAAAAACTGCTTCTGGTATTATCATCCCTGACACCGCAAAGGAAAAGCCTCAGAAAGGCACTGTAGTAGCTGCAGGTCCTGGTAAAAAAGATGAGCCTGTTACAGTAAACGTTGGTGACACTGTACTTTACGGAAAATATGCCGGTACAGAAATCAACGTTGAGGGAAAAGATTACCTTATTATGAGAGAAAGCGACATTTTAGCAGTAATCTAATTAATTAAAAAACAGTATTATGGCAAAGAAGATAGATTTTAACCTTACCGCACGCGACGGATTGAAGCGCGGCGTTGACGCTTTGGCTAACGCAGTAAAAGTTACCTTAGGTCCAAAAGGAAGAAACGTAGTAATTGATAAGAAATTTGGCGCACCCCACATCACCAAAGACGGTGTAACGGTAGCAAAAGAAATTGAACTACAAGATCCCGTTGAGAACATGGGCGCACAAATGTTGAAAGAAGTAGCTTCAAAAACCGCAGATGTAGCTGGTGATGGAACTACAACTGCTACCGTATTAGCACAAGCTATCGTAACCGGTGGTTTGAAAAACGTTGCTGCCGGTGCAAATCCAATGGATTTGAAACGTGGTATCGACAAAGCCGTGAAAGCCGCTGTAAGCAAATTAAACGAAATGAGCCAATCAGTAGGCGATGACCACAGCAAAATCGAACAAGTTGCTTCAATTTCTGCCAACAACGATTCTACCATCGGTGCTTTGATTGCTCAAGCCATGGAGAAAGTGGGTAAAGATGGTGTGATCACCGTTGAAGAAGCAAAAGGTACCGATACTACCGTAGATGTAGTAGAAGGTATGCAGTTCGATCGCGGTTACTTGTCTCCGTACTTCGTAACGAACACCGAAAAAATGGAAGTTGAAATGGACAATGCGTTCATTTTAATCTACGACAAGAAAATTTCTAGCATGAAAGACTTGTTGCCAGTATTGGAAAAAGTTGTACAAACAGGCAAACCCTTGTTGATTATTGCAGAAGATATTGACGGAGAGGCATTGGCTACGTTAGTAGTAAACAGAATCCGTGGCTCACTCAAAATTGCTGCGGTAAAAGCTCCTGGTTTCGGTGATCGCAGAAAAGAAATGTTGCAAGACATCGCCATCCTTACCGGTGGTTCTGTAATCAGCGAAGAACAAGGTCGTAAATTAGACGATGCTACTATGGAGGACTTAGGTCGTGCCGAGAAAATCAGCATCAACAAAGACAATACAACCATCGTAAACGGTGCTGGCAGCAAAGAGAACATCGATGCTCGTATCAATCAAATCAAGGTTCAAATCGAAAACACAACTTCTGATTATGACCGCGAGAAATTGCAAGAGCGTTTGGCTAAGCTAGCTGGTGGTGTTGCAGTATTGTACATCGGTGCTGCTACCGAAGTTGAAATGAAAGAAAAGAAAGACCGTGTAGACGATGCATTGCACGCTACCCGTGCTGCAGTTGAAGAAGGTATCGTACCCGGTGGCGGAGTTAGCTTAATTCGCGCTATCAGCGGATTAGAAAACCTAAAAGGTGAAAACGAAGACGAAACAACCGGTATCCAAATCGTTCGCAGAGCGTTGGAAGAGCCTCTTCGTCAAATCGTTGCTAACGCTGGTGGAGAAGGTAGCATCGTAATTCAAAAGGTGATGGAAGGTAAGGGCGACTTTGGTTTCAATGCTCGCACCGAGACCTATGAAAACCTAATTGCTGCAGGTGTTATCGATCCTAAGAAAGTATCGCGTGTAGCATTGGAAAATGCAGCGTCTATCGCAAGCATGATTCTTACTACGGATTGCGTAATCAGCGATATCAAAGAAGAAGAAAAAGGACATAGCCATGGCCCGGATATGGGCGGAATGGGTGGAATGATGTAATTGCATCAGCCATAGTTGTAAAAGGCCGCACGAGAGTGCGGCCTTTTTTATTTAAAGGTGGTATCAAACTATTTTAAGACGACCCATATCTTTGCCAAAATGGGCAGAATCATGGGTATCGATTACGGAAGTAAAAAAACAGGAATCGCTGTTACAGACCCTTTGAAGATAATCGCCCAACCCTTAGCTACTATCCCAACTGAAAAGCTATATCAATATTTAGTAGACTACCAGAAAACAGAAACATTGGAAGCCTTTGTAGTGGGTATGCCGTCTCGATTAAACGGCGAAGACACCCATGCAACACAACCCGTAAAGCAGTTTATAGAGGCGTTAAAACAGGCCTTCCCCAATATACCTGTCCATACCATTGACGAACGATTTTCTAGTTCCGAAGCATTCAATTCACTGATTGCCTCCGGAGCGAAAAAAGAAAAACGAGCAAACAAAGAACTATTGGATTCCATGTCTGCCTCGCTGATTCTACAAACACATTTACAATCAATACAATAAAGCTATCAAAGTTCATATCTATCGAAACTCCAAACGAAATTGAGCCATAGAATAAACAACTACAGACAATAACACCCCTGTGAATTATTAACCAGATAGCTGCCAAAAATTCTACCATGAAAAATAATCCGAAAAATCAAATAGTACGGTTTACGATTATTGCTGTTTTGGGTTGGGTATTTATCAGTACATTTCTTCATTATAAGAATGTATCCTCCGAAGGCGATGCTGGCTGCTTCTCCGCAATTTCGAATCAATTATTGAATGGAGATATTTTATATAAAGATGTTTTCGATAACAAAGCTCCAGGTATTTTTTTCCTGCACAGCATTAGTTACATAGGTATAAGCATTCTACAATCTGTATTGGGCGAAGGAATCCCCATAGGTGAAAATCAACTTTTGCAATTATTCTGCTTAGCCATTTGCATAATCCCCATGGGAGTTATCTCCTTAGTAAAATTAAAAAGCTCACCCCTAACAATGGCAGTAAATAGTTTGCTATTAGGATTTGGTTTATACGCTGTTGTTTCTTTTTGGCCAGCCATGTACGTTGGTGGATTCACTGAGGAAATTGGATCCTATTTTTTTATCGCCGCATTGTGTCATTTGTATCTGAATAAAATTGATCCGGGAAGTCCAACAATAATGATTACTAGTGGACTGTTTGCCGGACTTTCAACCTGGATAAAAGAACCGTTTATACTCCTTATTCCTGCCGTTTTACCCTACCTCGTACAACTTCCTAAAAGACAAAATATCCAATGGATATTGGGCTTTTCAGTGCCGTGGTTATTTTACGGATTGTATTGCACTGTCACTGGATCATGGTCAAATTACATTAGCTATTTACGTTTTGCCACCAACTACGCATCCATAAACAGCAATGAGTCTCAAAACATCTTTGAAACGGTCATCCATCAACTTTATCCGCCTCTTACGACCGAAATTTACCCCGTAACACAAGTGATAATCTCAAATGTACTGGTATTGCTAATTCTTACGATAACTATATTAAGCCTTGGTTATTATCTAAATAAAACGGAATGGAGACCCACGGGATTTACTCCCAACAACCAACGATCCAACCCTACAATTCTGAAACCAATCAAAGCATTTATTTCCGAAAACTCTTCCCATAGTAATCTAATCCTCGGACTGTTAAGCCTAATTTTGTTACTCATTGGTAGCCTGTACTTTTCAGGCCTTGGAGGAAAAAACGCATTCCCCCATTACCAGTTACCGTGGATGTTTTCCCTAATTTTCTCATCTTGGATGATGGTTATTCTATTGGTTGATTTTATTGGAATTTATCAGCCATCTTTTTCGATAATTAAAAAATCCATCCCCCTTTTTACATTATCTTTATTTAGCACTCTTTGCTGGATTTTGCCTACTACCAAAGCAAATTATCAAGCCATTAAACAACAAAATTTTCCTCCGTTCCAGAATCAGAAAGAAGAATTGAAGCAATGGCAGGAACAGCTCACGCTCCCCGTTTTCAACGCTATTCAAAGCACATCCCTGTACATCGATGATCCTCATTCGGGAAGATTCTATACTTTGTTTAACACACAACAGGCGCCTCCATTCCCTTGTCCCTATTTTGTTTATTTCTATTCACCCAACTACAACCAAGATACCGCAGTACAACATCAACTAGAACAAATCTTTTACGTCAACGCCCAAAGACAGATGTCGTATCTACAGAACAACCCACCAGCGTTTATCATCACCGGGAACAATCACGGTTTTTTAACCTTGAATAACACTGTAAAAAATTGGTTCATAGACAATTATAAAAAAACCAATCAGATCAATTACCATAGGCTACAGTACAACCTATATCAACGAAAATAACACAAACGCTTCCGTGTTAACAACCTGATAAACCTCAGTCCCAATCAAATAAACTATCTTTGCAAAAGTTCCTACATCCATGATTCTTCCTATTTACGCTTACGGGCAACCGGTATTACGAAAAAAAGCTTCCGAAATAGATGCTAACTATCCTGAACTTAACAAATTGCTCGAAAACATGTTCGAAACCATGTATGACAGTAATGGCATTGGATTAGCCGCACCACAAATTGGAATTAGTATCCGTTTATTTATTGTTGATGGATCGGAGATTGAAGACATCGAACCCAAAGATTTTAAAAAAGTATTCATCAATCCGATCATTGAAGAAGAGTTTGATGAAAAATGGGACTATGAAGAAGGTTGCCTAAGCATCCCAAACGTTCGGGCCGATGTAAATCGACACTCGAAACTCACCATACGCTACCAGGACGAGAACTTCCAAGAGCACGTAGAAACCTATGGAGGCATGGCAGCAAGAATTATTCAACACGAATACGATCATATTGAAGGCATTTTATTTACCGATCGGATTCACCCGTTAAAACGCACACTGCTTAAAACCAAACTTTCCAATATCGCCGCAGGGAAAACATCTGCAGGCTATCGCATGAAATTTGCCAAAAAATAGGTAGATTGCTATAAATTACCCAGATTATGCGCGCATACTGGACCCTGGTTCGACCGATTAACCTATTGATTACTTTGCTTACACAGGCGGTTTTTCTGTATGCCAGTAGCCGAATTACTCCGTTTGAAATCGATTGGTCGAATTTTCGATGGTTTCATAGCCCAATCCACTTCCCTGTTGCCATTTGGGTGCTACTCTCCTGTTTATTCTCAGCCGCCGCGGGGTACGTAATTAATGATCTTTTTGACGTTGACTCAGACCACATTAACAGACCCAATAAGCGCATTTTAAAACGATACGTAAGTCATAAAGCCGCTATCGTTTATTATTCCATTTTAGCCACTCTCGGAATAATAACAGGATTTTTGGGTGGAACGGGCATGGGGATATTTTGTATTGCCATTGCCATTCTATTGTATTTCTACTCTTCTGATTTAAAAGCGATGGGGTTACCAGGGAATTTATTGGTTGCTTTTATGGCAGGCGCTGTAGTGTATCTAAGCAGCCGAGGTGTTTGGCAAGTGAGCAAGGGTCATATAGCCGAGTTTGCTTTATTGGCTTTTACCATTACACTCGCGAGAGAACTCATCAAAGACATCGAAGACATGGAAGGCGATAGAGAGGCCGATTGTCAGACTTTCCCAATCACTTACGGAATCTCAAAAACCAAATTATTGGTGTATTTTTCCTTGGGTATTTCCGCTTTTGGAATATTGTTCAATACCATTTTTCAAGCAATTTACACCTATCCTGTAGAAGGTTTTAAGACAGAATGGAGTAAAATACTGTCTGGATCCAGCATTATGCCGATGTTAATTTATACCGCTGCTATACTAACTCCAAGAATGTGCAGCATTTGTATATCTACCTACAAAGCAAATTCAACCACTGATTTTAGACAGGTATCCTTAAAATTGAAATGGTTAATGATTTTGGGAATTATTGGCGTGTTATTCACTCCAATTTAACACCCTGTTCCCATAACTTAGCAACTGCTTCTAACTCCTCATACCAACTTGGGCCCATTTTTCTAGTTAATGCCTCACGCAAGAAGGAATAAACTGGAATTTGTTCTTTTTCTCCAACAGCGCAGGCATCCGAACAGATACTCCACTGATGGTAATTCAACGCCGTATATTCCCCGTATTTTTTCGCCCGAATTGGATACAAATGGCAACTCAAAGGCTTGCGAAACCACGTTTTACCGGAGTGGTAAGCCTTTTCGATTGCACAACCCGCAACACCATTAGAATCGTACACTACAAAAACACATTCGCCGCTTGGCTCACACACCGTCACAGCCTCGCCATCAAAACTGTCTGTCTCAGAAAATCCTCGTTCGGAAAGTAGTTTTAAGCCGCTATCCGACATAAACGGCTTCACCGCCTCTAATTCCTGCTGAATGATTTCAATTTCCTCCGATTCTAAAGGTGCACCCGCATCACCATGAACGCAACATGCTCCTTTGCAGGACTCAATAGCGCATCGGAACTTACGCGTTAAAACCTCCTCGGATACCAAGGCATTGCCTACTATCAGCATAGTTAACTATTATTTCAAATACTCAGACCAACCCTGAGCTTCTAACTTTTCTGCTTTTTCCTCCACTTCCACCTTCATCGATTGCTTGTATTCAGCAATGGAGTGTTTAATGGATGGATCTGCCACGCCTAAAATCTGCGCAGCCAATAATCCAGCATTCTTTGCACCGTTTATCGCTACCGTGGCTACGGGAACACCTGGAGGCATCTGAACGATGGAATATAAACTATCCAATCCACTCATCGTTTTAGACTGCACAGGCACGCCAATAACGGGCAAGTGGGTAAACGATGCCACCATTCCTGGCAAATGCGCAGCTCCTCCGGCTCCCGCAATAATAACTTCAATGCCGCGAAGCGATGCATCTTTGGCATAGGTCATTAACCTATCGGGCGTACGATGGGCACTCACGATCGTTAATTCGTATTCAATTTTTAACTGCTCTAGAACTACAGCAGCTTCCTTCATAACTGGCAGATCGCTATCGCTGCCCATAATGATCCCAATTTTAATCATGTAGTTTGGGTTAATTTATTCGAATTAGATAAAATAGAAATAACAACGTAAACGAAATAAAATACAGCAACCATGGCACCACCAAATAAAATACAAGGCAATGCGGCAATTAACAATGCAATTTTCCATTTCTTTAAAACATCGCCCGACTTGAATTTCATCGCCAACATCGAATACTCGCTGTTCATCATAAATGCCACAAACAATGGCATATATAGCCAAACATAAAAATTCGTGAGCCAAGGTCGAATATCAATTATCGGACTTAATAGCCATTTCAGAGACACTGCATCCAATGTATTACTGTAGGCAATCATGGCCCAAGAACCAATAGCCAATCCGGTGATGGGTGTAGGGACGCCAATAAAACCAGTGAGCTGACGGGTATCAACATTGAATTTGGCCAACCGATAAGCTGCGCCCAAAGGAATCAATATCCAAACGTAATTATTAATACAAAATCCAGTAGAACAATATCCCTGCTCTTGCATCAACGATCTCCATATCAACCCCGGTAAAACGCCAAATGTTACAACATCGGCCAATGAATCCAACTGCAATCCTAAGTCGCTATCGGCCTTTAATAATCGGGCTACCCAACCATCAAAAAAATCCATTACCGCACCCAGAATCATTAATAAAAAACCATCAAACGGCCTACCTTCAATCACCATGGCAATTCCCAAAACGCCACACAACAAATTGCTTAGCGTTACCATGTTGGGTAATTGTTTTGTCCAGGATCCTGAATTGGCTACCTCTTTTTCTGTCATATTATCGTCTATGCAAAATTAATGTGGTTACTTATTATTTCATTCCATAATTCGAATCAGTCTCCTCCGATTCATCTTTTTTCACCTTGTACACCGGCTGCGTACCTTCAATGATCACTCGCAAATTAACGGTAGCGAAGGGCAACTTCAACAAGTCTGTAGCAATACCCTCAGAATATCCAGCAGTAGCAAAAGGCATTCTACTGCCGCGATAATCCCAAGTAGAATTGTTCATCTGAACCCGGTAGCCAGCTTCAATATCCAATCCCACGTTATCTTTCAAAATTCCGAAAACAACACTAGCGGTTGGCATTCCACGGTAACTTACTAATTCCACAGGTTTAGTAACCAAAGCCAACTGAGGTTCCACCTTCTGATAAGTCAAGCGCTGCTTTGTGAAGGTATAACCTAAACCCAAACCGTAATGTAAAACTTTGTTATTGTTTACGTTGGAATTATGCAAATACATGGCCATGGAATGCAATGTCATATTCCCATCGATGGACGATAACCCATCGGAAAATAATTGTCGATTTTTTAATTTATACCCTACGTTATACTGCATACTAACATGCTTGCCGCGATACCCTAAAAACAAATTATAAAAGGTATTTGACGTGGGGTTTTTAAGATCTATTGCTTCTTCGGTTAATAAATAGTTCACCATCGTTTCTCCATACAAAGAACCAAGATTAGCACCGAAGCCATATCCCATATAGACACCCATATTTACATCTTCATTATTCACATAATCTTCAGAATCTGTACCGATGGAATAGTCATCATCGCCTTCGTCTTCTTGCTCTTTCCCAATAATTACTACAAAATTAAATTTCTTCCGTATTTCCGATTTGTAGTCCCCAAGCTCTTCCAAATTATACACCATCGTATTTTCTTCGGTGTTAGCGTACAATGTAGTAACCTCATTTCGTATTTTCTCATTATGCAACAAGTCGCTAGACGATATATCATCCACATCGTCCTCGTTCTCCTTATAGAAAATACCAATATTCATTACAGAACTATCGTTCTTGAAGTAACGGGTTCTTAATCGAGCCAAAATACTGTTGTATTCAAACCAACCACAATCTTGTTGTTGTTTGCTTAGGCCGATATGACATCTACCAAATTGGCCAAAAAACTTAGAATTGGGATACTTTTCTAATAAATTCACCATGTTTCTGTACATGGTTTCTTCGCGCCATTGATATTGCTGGGCTTGTTCATCCCTACGTTCCCATTCGTAAACTTCACGTAATCGAGCAAAAGCATCTGAGAATTCAGGCCACATCGGACCTAACCATGTTTTAAATTCCGCTTTGTTGCTATCTATATACTTATACAATTCAACGATACTAGGATCCTCATTGAATGAAATTCTACTAAAATCCAATCGTCTCCAATCATCTAATTGATAAATAGTTGAAACGCTAATTGGTTCCGACTTAACCGCGGCGGTAGTGGTATCCACTTTTATCACCGATGACACATTCAAGGATGTATCATTTTCTTCTAATTCACTGTTAAAATCTTTTACCGATTCTTGGTAATCACGCTGTCCACCATAGTAATAATTCGAACCTAAATGATTGATTGCCCTTACCCCCACTTCAATGGATGCAGGAACTCCTTTTAGGTTATTCTTTTTGTCCGATAGCATTTCCTCTCTGCGAGTAGCAATATCATTCAGCCACATTACAGTCATATCTGCAAAGCGTTCCACATCCAATCCATAGATTTTAATTCGCTCGGATTCGGGTAAACTCATCTGCCATGTAGCTAAGCTATCGAACAACACCATAAATCTAGCAGACGCCGTGGATTGAATTATCTTCTTTGCAATTGTATCCCCTTTACAAATATATCTTTCCAAGAACACCGCGCGGGTGGGACTTAACTCTAGAACGTAGTTTCTATATCCCGCATTCTCGTACAGCATTTTCATCCAACGAAACTCAGAACGCGAATTAAATTTCACATATCGGTGATTTTCCCCAGCCAATACAATTCTCGCTTTTTTAGCTCTCTCAGACATCAACTTGACTGCTTGAGCACTTAATTCCGCATCGTTAAAATCGTAGTGATATCCTTTGGGGTTGAAATTGAGGTTCTCCTCTGAAGCAGTAGCTACAATGGTGGTATCCTGATTATTTGATGAGCTTGCATTTGCCACTGACTTAAATTCACCTGTTTCTTTCTTTGAATGAATCACAGGCGCCACTACCTGAGTGACAGTAGACTTGAGCATATATTTGGGGCTTCGGTAGGTTTTTGAAGATTTCCTGCCCTTGGAAACTGGAACAGCCACAGCCACTGAATCTACTGCAGCTTCGTTCCAGTAAGATTCAGATTCTTTCTTAAACAATCCAAATTTATACCCTGCCTGAATTCCGTAATTCACCCCGGTGTATTTAAACGGTGTAATTCCAGACACAATGGCTTTATTCATCGTCCAATCTCCCTTGCCTAGATCCCAACCGTAGCCAATGTTTCCGTGAACAAACAATCGGTTCAAACGCACCGTAGTGCCCAACATCATTCCATAAACTGTTCCAACGGCCTTAAAGGTCTTACCACTAAGTGGATTGTTCAAACTACCCGAAACCCCACTTGTAGGAAATGAAAGTTTAGTGTCAAATCCTTCCAAATAAGAAAGTACGTTTAGATAAATCCTACGCTTTTTATCCATGGCATAGGCGGCACCTTGTAAATAACCAAAATGAAAACCGGTTACATGTTTATTGGATGTTTGGTACTCCCCGCCTCGCAATCCCCAAAACTGATAGGTCTTGGCATTGTTTTTTTCACCGCTACTCAAAAGATTTAAGGCAACACCCCGATTTCCTAAAGAGGTATTTACGGTTCCCAATCCATTTTCCGATAACAGAGTGGTTAAATTACTAGCGAATCTCGAAACCGAAGAATTCACCATGTAGGAATACGCAAACTCAATCTGAGCCGATGCATGTCGAATTTTTGGAATTTCATTGAACTGATAATTTCTAGATTCGTAATCATCCGAATTAGAAGTCCAGTCCCCATCTTCCTCCTCTCCAAAACCCCAACCAGAATTTGCACTTGCCGTATCCATAGCAACATCCTCCACCTGACCCGGCATTACAGCGTATGTTGCTATTCCGGAATTGTCTCCGTCTTTAGCAGGAAATGCCAAAAAAGAATTGGTTAATTCATAATCGGTAGAAATATACTTCTTGTACTCTTGATAGATTATTGATTTTGCTTTGATTAAACTACTGTCTTTGGCATCTTTACTTTTGATATCAAACAAAAAATAATCCGCGAAATACCCTCCGTCCTCATCGTCTGATAAATTAGTATTTGTTAATAGCGATTCATAGTTGCTTTCGAAAAGCACATCTTCCGAAGAATTTTTTTGAATAGTAACTTTTTCCTCCAAACTACCCGAAAACGTAAATAATCTACAGATTTTATTTTTTGATACGCCTTTATCTATCAACCCTTTCAAAATCGAAACAAATCCGATTTTTTTATCGTTTATAATTAATTCCTCGGTGGGAGCAATTACTATAACTTTGTTAGGGGCCGAAGAAGACACTAAACCCGCAATTTCATTCACAAGTTCGTTACGAGAATCAAGGAAATAAAACAGTCCATCATTCTCCCTTTGATTGGTTTTGATTGACTTTTTATAATAATCTAATAAGGTCGAAACCTCCGCAAATTCATCAGCCGGCAACCAAGATTTAAACTGTGGTTTTAAAGAATCAAAGGAATTGGCAAATGCCTTAAATGTCTCGTAATAATCGAAATTCGCATCCAAATAACCCATGTTGAAATCAACGTTGTCATCTTCATCATCCATGTCGTCCAAAATCCGATAATACGAAAACATGGCATTGGCTAGTAAACTCTCTACTTGGTATCGAATAGCAGCAGGAATTTCGGGTTTATCCATGTACCGCTTCAAGGCAAGCGCATATCCTCGTTCGCTGTCGTTCAAGGTGGGATAACACGTTTTTATTACCCATCGATTCACCACCGCAGGATTTTTCAAATACATGCCTCGCAATTCCTTTAGCAACGTATCCAATTGCTGTGCATTTTCATTGTAAATTCCTTTCAACGAAATACTGGCAAACGTATCGCCGGTAGTGATATATTGTTTTAGCAAGGAAATTCCATATGGCTGCATCGGCAAGTACCAATGGGTTGTTTTTTCCAAATCCCCTGATCGAACCAAGGCCGATAACAATAAAAATCGATTGTCCAAATCAGACCCTGAAGAATTAGACATTCCTAACAACACCAATTTATTATCGGCAGAAGCTGGCAACATCGAAATTGTTTTCTTGGGTTTTCCGGATTGGGTAGAGTCCGTTCCTGTTTTCAGCGAATCGCCTACTACAGAAAATCTTGAATTTGTATTTGCAGCAGAGTAACCCGCAGCATGTAAGGCTCCTAGGCTACTGAAAGCCATCAGCACAAGGGCCATCGGTCTGCGCTGCAAAAAATTAACAATTTTCATCTATAATCTAAACGATATTAAGTACTTGTTCTTTGATTTGTTCCAACTTTTCCTTCATCTGCACTACGGCTTGCTGCATCGGAAAATAATTACTTTTTACACCCATGGTGTTCATTTCTCTGCCCATTTCTTGGGAAATAAAATTCAATTTTCTACCTAAAGGTTCTTTACTTAAGCAATCCTTGAAGTATTGAATATGCTGAGCCAATCGCTGCTTTTCTTCGCCGATATCCCACTTGTCCAAATAAATTAATACCTCTTGCTCAAATCTACCTGGATCCATGGTTCCTTCCTGAATATGTTGTGCGAGATTATTGTAAATTTTATCGCGCAATTGCTGCTTTCTCGGCTCCTCGTGGGTAATAACAATTTCCAAATCGGCTCCAATGGAATCCACTAACTCCGCTAATTTTTTAGATGTTGCAGCGCCCTCCTCGGTCCTAAAGTTATTTAGTTTCTCGGCAGCCATTTCCGTTGCACTCAATATCACCGCCTTCATGGCATCGGAAATCGTTCGTTCGCCAGCAAAAACCACTTCGGGCAATTTCAACACCTCTCTAAAGGGATCCTTAAATTCCATGGATAATGCATCGCTCAACAATCGCCACTGATCCACATACGCCTTGGCCAAAGGCACATTTACCTGGATATCGTATTCCACCGCGTCTGCTGCAGTAAACGAAATGCTGTAGCTACAATTGATGGTGCCCCGTTCTAATTTCTCGGCTAATAATTTCCTAACTACCGGATCCAATTCGTATAAGTACTTTGGCAATCGAACATCGGCCTCGAAATATCTTCCATTCAGTGCTTTTATTTCACAAACTACCCGAACTCCCGAAGTTTCCAATTGGGCACGACCGAAACCCGTCATGCTTTTCATGGGTGCAGCAATCATAATCAAGCGAAATTAGGACTAATTCAACGAATAAATACCCCAAACCCTACGAATTTCCTAACTTTGTATAATTTTTATGAAAATCAACGCTTTTTGGGCCATTTTCCTTGCAATACCATTAGGATTTTCGGCCTGTACATCCAATAAAACAGACGATGCAACTGAAACAGCAGTTTCGCCGCTGTTGATCAATGTACCGGTTTCTGGATTTTCCGAAGATTCTGCCTACCTATTTATCGAAAAGCAGTTATCGTTTGGATTTCGAATCCCCGGTACTAAAGCACAAAAATTATGTGCCGATTATTTGCATCAACAACTAAAACGTTTTTCAGACACAACCTATAGACAAGAACTTCAAGGTGTAAATCCTAGAAATGGAAAGAATATACCGATGATTAACCTCATTGGCAGCTTCAATCCTAAAGCGGAAAAGCGAATTTTATTGGCCTCTCACTGGGACTCAAGACCTACTGCCGACATGGACGATGAAAGACAAAACGAACCCATTTTGGCAGCGAACGATGGAGCCAGCGGCGTTGCTGTTTTACTGGAAATCGCAAGAAATTTATCCGCTAAGAAGCCCAATATTGGAGTGGACATTATTTTCTTTGATGCCGAAGATTTGGGGGTTTCAAACATAGAAAATTCATTTTGTTTGGGAAGTCAAGCATGGGCTAAAACACCTCATACTCCCAATTACAAAGCGTATGCAGGAATCTTATTGGACATGGTAGGCGGAAAAAACGCCAAATTTGTTTGGGAAGCCTACTCCGCGGAATATGCCAATTTTGTGTTAAATCACACGTGGGGCATAGCCAACGAATTGGGTTACAGCAATATTTTCCAGTATCAATCCATTGGACCCATAATAGACGATCATAAATACGTGTATGATGGTACAAAAATCCCTATGATCGACATCATTCAATACGATGAAAACAACGGATTTGCACCCTATTGGCACACCCACGATGACAATCTAGAATCCATAGACAAAGGCACGCTAAAAGCTGTTGGAAATACCGTTCATCATGTAGTCTTTAACCAGCCCTAAATTAATAAGGATGGAACAGATTCAAAAAGTAGATTTACTGGCTTTCGGAGCACATCCAGACGATGTAGAACTGGGGGCGGGAGGCACGCTATTGAAACATATCCAGATGGGCTACACGGCGGGCATAGTAGATTTAACACAAGGAGAATTAGGCAGTAGAGGTAGTATAGAAACGAGGAAAAAAGAAGCTGCCGCAAGTGCGGAGATTTTTGGATTAACTTTTCGGATAAATCTAAAATGGCAGGATGGCTTTTTTGCAGAAGACAATTCTAACTTGTTAGAAATTGCAAAAATCATCAGACAAACTCAACCCAAATGGGTAATGGCAAATGCTGTTTCGGATAGACATCCGGATCATGGTAGAGCCGCAAAAATTATTGAACGTGCTTCCTTTTTAGCGGGTTTAGTAAAAATAAAAATCGAAGAAAATGGGGAAGACTTACCCGCTTACAGGCCCAAAAACATTTTTCATTACATACAAGATCGCAATATTGGACCCCAATTTATCGTTGATATTACCAATCAATGGGAATTAAAAATGAAAGCCATAGCTGCATTCAAATCTCAGTTCTATTCAGAAGATTCTACGGAGCCTGTTACCCCTATTTCTACTAAAGAATTTTGGAGCTTCTTAGAAGCTAGAGCCCGCGATTTTGGTCGTATTGGTGGTTTTGAATTTGCCGAAGGCTTTACTACAGCTACCCCATTAGCAATCCGAAACTTTAACGAGCTAAATCCTTAAACCCAATAAAAACTTGGTTATGCTGTTCAAAAAAATAAAACTATGGATTCCCTCTCTGTTGATGCTAGTCTTTTACTTAGCTTCACAATCCCTGCAGGCGCAAATCCCCATTGAACAACTGCTCAAGTTAAAAGGTTATCCTGTACCAGTTCATCCAACAGAAAAAGACAGTAACATTATCTATTTTCCGATGTCTTTCGGTAGTGCTGAATTTTCTCCGGAAGTTTTCAAAACCAAATTGCCCAATGCATCCGATGTGTATGCCATTCATTTGGTTTATACCCGATACAGACAGGTGGACACATTCAATCAACCGAAATTAAACGAAGCTCGATTCAAAAATCTACAAATTATATTTCCAGAAGTATTTTTTGAAAAATCGGTCATCTGGCGAGTTTTTGAACAAACCAAGCCCAAAACACAAAAAGAAGCCGAAGGCTATTACCACGGCTTTGTAGTTTATCTAAAACCGAAAACAGACAAATTAGCGGTCAAACTTGAAATAGATCGTATGGACAAAGTGATAAAAAGTTATCGCGACACCAACGTATTTGTGCCAGAGAAAATAATCTGGAAGGTAAAAAAACGCAGAGAAGAAACTGGATACTATCTTCCTCGAAATAAAAACCAAAAACGGGCAGGTAAACGATATACGGGACCTGGACTAGTTTTTCGCGAAAAAGAATACCGAATGGTGAAAGATTCTATTCCCGGGAAACGAATCCCCGCTCACCGAGAAAATATTGGTTTATTTGACACCTTCGGATTCAGACATACGAACGAATACCGCTTGCTTACCACCAAAGAATGGCCAGGTAAAATTGCAGTAGTTGCAGACGTAACGGCAAGCATGACCCCCTACAACACTCAAGTGATGTTGTGGCTGAAATTTGCTAAAAAACCACTCGAAAACGGACGTTTTGTGTTCTTCAACGATGGAAATAACAGTCCAGATGCATTAAAATCTATCGGAAATACAGGTGGATTGCATTTTGCTGAAAGCAATAACTTTGATTCCGTATATCAAACCATGAGAAGAGCCATAGCGGCTGGTCAAGGAGGCGATATCCCCGAAAACAACATTGAAGCGCTATTGGCAGCACAAAAAAGATGGTCAGACATCGATTCTTTCCTAATGATCGCAGACAATAGAGCTCCGGTTAAAGATCTTATCAACTTGAAAAACGTAAAAAAACCAGTCAACATTATACTATGCGGTTGGGTAGATTACATGGCTATTAACGATTCCTACATCCAAATCGCCGCAAAAACGAAAGGTAAAATCTATACCTCCGCAGGAATATTTGACGACTTCAGCAAATTGAAAATCAATGAATCTATTGAATTCAATGGCGAAGAATACATGTACACAAAAGCCGGGCTTACTAAAATCACACGAATAAGAAATTAGTGTGCTAAAAATCACTGTTTTCCATTGATAGAATTACTTATTTCGCTTTAGTATTTACTTATGTCAAACATCGAATCCACTATGCAAACAAATTCAACGAATAACCCCATCGCCGCCGATATTATTATTATTGGGGCTGGACCCGTTGGTTTATTTGCCATTTTCGAAGCGGGTTTACTTAAACTTCGTTGCCATTTAATTGATGTATTAGCGCAACCTGGTGGACAATTAACGGAGATTTATCCCAAAAAACCCATTTATGACATCCCCGGATTTCCGGAAGTATTAGCTGGCGATTTAATTGATAACTTGATGAAACAAGCGGAACCGTTCAAGCCAGGATTTACTTTGGGTGAACGCGCAGAGGTCATCCAAAAAACCGAAGACAATCAATTTATAGTCATCACGGATAAAGGCACCGTACATAAAGCCCCCAATATTGCCATTGCTGGCGGACTTGGGTGTTTTGAACCACGCAAGCCCCCGATTGAAAATATTAGCCAATTTGAAAATTATGGAATCGATTACATCGTAAAAGACCCAGAAAAATTCCGTGGTAAACATTTAGTTATTTCTGGAGGTGGAGACTCCGCTTTAGATTGGACCATTTTCCTTCAAGAAATCGCAGCTTCCGTTACCCTCATTCACCGCAGAACACAATTTCGCGGACACCCAGATTCCGTGCAAAAAGTTTTAGATTTAAGCGCCACAGGCAAAATCAATTTACTGGTTAACAGCGAAGTCACCCATTTAATAGGCAACCAATCCTTGGAAAAAGTAGGCATTGCTACCGACGGATCGGAAGAACTAACTTGGATAGATTGCGATTATTTCCTGCCGCTATTTGGATTATCCCCAAAACTTGGACCCATCGCTGATTGGGGACTGAATATCGATAAAAACGCTATTGAAGTAAATACCTTTGATTATAGCACAAACGTGGAAGGCATTTATGCTATCGGAGATATTAATACCTATCCCGGTAAATTGAAATTAATTCTGTGCGGATTCCACGAAGCTACCTTAATGGTTCAGAGTGCTTTTAAACGAATATATCCCAATAAAAACTTGGTTTTGAAATACACCACCGTAAATGGTGTGCAAGGTTTTGAGTAATTTTGCCCAAAATCAACCACCTTGTTTAGCCTGTTTATACTACCCAAATTAATTCGTTGGATATTCCGAATTCTGCTTCTGGCAGTAATTATCACCATAGTATGGGTTGGTGCCTACAGAATTATTAATCCAGGGAAAACGGCATTAATGAAATCCAGAGAAACGGAGTACAATGTAGAGATAACCCATACCTGGGTAAATTATGATGAAATAAATTACACCATGCCATTAGCCCTAATTTGTGGCGAGGATCAGAGATTCAAGGATCATTTTGGATTTGATTTAAAAGCCATCGAAAAAGCAATCAACCACAATTTAAAAGGGGGAAAGATAAAAGGGGCAAGCACCATTACCCAGCAAACAGCAAAAAATGTCTTTTTATGGGAAGGGAGATCTTGGGCTAGAAAAGGATTAGAAGTATGGTTTACATTTTGGATTGAAGTTCTGTGGAGTAAGCAACGCATTTTGGAAATTTACATGAATGTCATCGAAACGGGTCCAAATGCACTGTTTGGAGTGGAAGCGGCAAGCCAACATTATTTCAAAAAATCGGCTAGCAAACTAACGCGTTACCAAGCCGCACAAATTGCCAGTATTGTACCCTGCCCCACATCGTGTGGAATGCAATCTACTTTCGCCAACAAGCACCGTAATTTTACCCTAAAATGGATGCGCAAGTACGGCAAAACCGTGTTGCCTCAGTAATTTCCGTACTACTAACAATTCAGCATTACACCCATTGATTAATTCCTATATCAATGCAAAACCCAAATTATCTATATTTCAGTCCTATAAGCCATTAGTATTTCATCTCATAATTCAATTGTATTTAATCCCCATAAGTCAGCTGCGGGTTACATAGATTTGGTGGGTTTGATTGTCGTTGCTACCTTTGCAATAATTAAATCATTGCATCATGGCAACTACTCAAGATCTTTCATCCGGCAATTTTATCCGCTTTAATGGCGAATTAGTACAAATCATTGAATGGCAACACCGTACTCCGGGTAACCTTCGTGCATTTTATCAAGCAAAAATGCGCCGAGTAAAAGATGGTAAATTGGCAGAAAATAGATTTAGAAGTGGCGAATCTGTTGAAATTGTTCGTGTTGAGGTTAAAGAATTACAATATCTATACGAAGAAGGCGAATCATTTATCTGCATGGATAATGAAACCTACGACCAAATCCCCGTTCAAAAATTCTTGTTTGGAAACGGTGCCAAATTTATGAAAGAAGGAGATACTGTTTTAATTTCTTTCGAAAACGGCGAGACTCCAGTATTAGCAGAAGCTCCACAATACGTTACCATGGAAATCACCTACACAGAACCCGGTGTAAAAGGCGATACAGCAACCAATACATTGAAACCAGCAACCCTTGAAAATGGAGCTACCGTGATGGTTCCGCTGTTTGTTGGAGTGGGTGAAAAAATTAAAATCGATACTCGTAACGGAGAATACGTAGAACGCGTTAAGTAATTCATGGTTAATATCCTGCCCGCTGAAGAAGGTTTCTTGGCCTTCCCTGAAGCTAATTTAGCCTCTTTGGAACATGCCAAAGTGGTTATCCAGCAAATACCCTACGAGCACACTAGCTCATATTTACAAGGCTCCGATAAAGGACCCGAAGCCATGGTCTCTGCTTCTCATTTCGTTGAATTTTACGACGAAGAAATTGATCGGGAAGCCTACAAAAATTTTGGAATCGCCACCGTTGCTCCATTGAATTTCAACGGAAAAGTGGATGCAGAAGCCGTTGCCTTGATTGCTCAACAAACCAAAGAACTTCTTTCACACAATAAATTTGTGGTTTCGTTGGGTGCCGAGCATACCGTAACTTTCGGTTTCGCACAAGCTTTTCAAGAGAAATACCCCAATATCAGCATATTGCAAATCGATGCCCACTCCGATTTACGATTGGCTTACCAAGGGAATCCTTATTCGCATGCCAGCGTTATGGCGCGAGTGCACGATCTCAATATCCCCTTGGTTCAAGTGGGAATTAGGGCCCAATGCAAAGAAGAAGCTCAATTAATTAAAGATTCAGACAATATTCACACATGGTATGCCCATGATTTATGGGATAACGATGCTTGGATAGACGATTGCATTGATAAATTATCCGATGTTGTTTATGTAACTATTGATGCTGACGGTTTCGATCCATCTGTGGCTCCAGCCGTTGGAACCGCAGAACCCGGTGGATTAACTTGGATTCAAGGATGTAAATTACTACGCAGAATTGCCGAAAGAAAAAATGTAGTTGGCTTTGATATTGTAGAAATTGCCCCCAGAGAAAATGACATTTTAACCGAGTTTACTATGGCAAAATTGTGTTATAAATTCCTAGGTTACTTAGATTTGTACAACCGCATATGATGAATTCCCCCAGAATTTACCTCGATAACGCAGCAACTACCCCTTTAAATCCTGAAGTTTTAGAGGCCATGTTACCCATCATGCAAGAACATTTTGGGAATCCAAGCTCCTCCCACGCTCATGGAAGAAAAGTAAAAGGCATCATTGAAGATGCCCGGGGTAAAATAGCCAAATTGTTAGGCTGTTCACCCGGGGAAATCTGCTTCACTTCGGGTGGTACAGAAGCCGATAATTTGGCACTACGCGGTTCCGTTAATTCATTGGGAATCAAACGAATTATCACCTCCCCAATTGAACACCATGCCGTAATTCATACCGCTGAAGATCTAGCCCATGCAGGTTTGGTAGAATTGGTTTTATTGGATGTTAACGAAAAAGGTGAAATCAACCTAAATCAATTAGCGGATTTATTGCAGAACCCCATCCCAACATTGGTGAGTTTAATGCATGCCAACAACGAAATTGGCACCATGATCAATATCCAAGAAGTAGGTGAACTATGCCACAGGCACAGTGCGCTGTTCCATTGCGATACCGTGCAAACCATGGGGCATTTTTCTTTCGATCTATCGCAAGGATATGTAGATTTCTTAGCCGCTGCCGCACATAAATTCAATGGACCTAAAGGAATTGGATTTATATACATCAATCGTAAAAATAAATTAACCCCAGAAATCACCGGAGGCGCACAAGAACGTGAAATGCGCGGTGGAACAGAAAATGTGTACGGTATTGTAGGACTAGCGAAAGCACTCGAAATCTCTTATCGCGATATTGAAGCTAAAAAATCGCATATACAGAATCTAAAAAATACTATGATTCAACTGCTACAGGAAAATATACCTGGGATTGAATTTAATGGTAATCCTCACGGTGATAGTTTATATACTGTTTTAAGCGTAAGCTTACCACCTAACGAAGCAGGATCTATGTTGTTATTCAACTTGGATTTAGCAGGAATCTCCGCATCCGGTGGTTCTGCATGCTCCTCCGGTGCCGTAGGAGGTAGTCACGTAATAAACGCCTGCAAACCCGGCACCAACCGAACAACCATTCGCTTCAGCTTTGGAAAACAAAACTCCGTGGAAGACATCAAATACACGGTTGAAAATCTTGCCAAATGGTACGCCGTGGAAACTGCCTAAATTTGGCAGCTATAGCAATTATTATTTTCACCCAATACGGTTGTGCTACCCTATTAACGGGCAAATACCAACAAATACCCGTAGCTCAAGCGGATTCTTCCCTCTGCGTCACCGCCTTTCTACCTAAACCCATTGATAAATTATCAAACCCTTCCCTGTCCGATGACATGGGTGCTCTGCCTATGAATAAATCCGAGTATTATCGTATCTGTCAAACCACCAAAAATGGTTACATAGTTTTACCTCGACCAACACCGAACCAATCCATCCACATCGGATTTCAACCCTGCCGAGATACCTCAAATGCTACCATGGCGCAGTGCCCATCAGCCTACCAATCCATATTTAACGAACCCGCACTTCTTAATTTTGTTCTACCTTGGAATTGGATGATTGATGCCTATACCGGAGCGTTATTCCGATGGAAAATCAACAAACCATTGTCGCAGTAAAATAAATCTAACTACCTTTGCCGCTGAAAACCCATGCCCCTGTTGTACATCACCAGAAAAGAGCATTTTAACGCAGCCCATCAGCTGTGGAACCCATTGTGGTCCGATGAAAAGAATTTAGCCACTTTCGGTAAGTGCGCAAATCCCCATTTTCATGGTCATAATTTTGATCTGTATGTGTGTGTTAAAGGCCAACCACACCCAGAAACAGGATTGGTTATGGACCTTAAACAACTAAAGCTTATCATCCGAAAGCAAGTAATCGACGATCTTGATCACCAAAACCTCAATTTAGATGTTGCTTGGCTTAAAGGGACCATGCCTTCCATTGAAACCATCGCGGTTGGAATTTGGAATCGACTAACTCCACATCTACCCCAAGGAGTACAACTACATAAAATCACACTTTGGGAAACCCCCAATAACTTCGTCGAGTATTTCGGAGAATAAATCGCATTCCCAACGTTCAATAAAACGCCACGTTCAACTAAATCCCTATTACCAATTGCACACAGGAAAGAACTACACTATCCCGTGAATGTCTCTTCTGCATCCCATTCAAACAAGTTCCAATGCATCAATCCAAACGATACACAGGGTATCGATTATGTGTTGGCTCGTATAAATTCGTTTGCTGGTATATCCACTGTAGTTGAGACCAAGCATTGGACATAAACTCGGGATTAGTTTTTTTCTTTTCTTCAAATTCTGCCCGCTTCGTCGGATTATTTCTCAAAAATTCCGCAGCGTAGTCCTCAAACACATAATCGCTGAATCCCTCTTTTTGTTGCAAAATACCATCGAAAAAATTCCAGGCAAAATAAGAATCAGGCGCTTGTGGCTCCAAAACATTCACCAACAATGCCGCCGATTCTTTCCTTACCGGTACAATATAATCGCCTGCACTAATTTTCAAAACCAACAGGGTATCCCTTGTTTTTATATCATAATGCAAATAGTGACTCTCATAGGGTCTACTCACAGTTTTGTAATCAACAATATAACTTACCCGCATCGCGATTTGCGTATCCACGGAATTTCGTTTTACAAATACTTCATTTCGTTTCAACATTTCTATAATTTCGGGGTAGGCAGATGAGATCACATAAGCTTTAGGCACTTTCACAGAATCCACCGGACGATAAGTAGAGTAATAGTCGATTTTCCGTTTCCAAGGTTTGGATCGGTCATAAAATAATCTAGGTGCACCCGTAACTTCACTGGGTTTATAGCCCGCCGTGTATCCATAAAAATCTATCTTTTCGGAAACTTTGTTATCCAGCTTGAAATTTAAAGGCATGTATTCCGGCCTTGCACTATAACTCGAAGGCATAGCTCTTAATGAACCCATTTTGCGAAATTCAGGCATGCTAGTCAATCCATACCCCGAATTAATTTCTGGAATCACCACCCAACCCAGATTTTCAATAAAATTCTCCATGAAGGCCAATGTAGCCAAGACACGTTGAGGAAATGGTTTTAACATATGAGTCTCAACGGTATACCCTACCGTTCCCAACAAAGCGGCATACCCAGTTGCATATCTGCCAGTTTCCCAAAATGCATACAAACCACTGTCCGGTATCGCCTTCAAGGTTTCTACATAGGGTGCCGTCTTCCAACTATCCGCCAACAATCGCTTTCGAAACTCTTGCTCAAATGGAACTATCCATTGCCCCCGTGGATGAAAAAACTTCTCAGGCCTTGTATGAAAATACGTTAAGACATGCTGATAATCCGCACCATTACTGGTATGGTTGTCGATTATAAAATCGAACTTCTTGCTCGCCATCAGTCTTACTAAAGCCATGGCATTCTTGCTGTCCATTTTAATAAAATCTCGATTCAAATCCAGATTCTTGGCATTCCCTCTAAAACCATATGCATCTGGACCAACCTGATTCGCTCTAGAAGGTCTACCTCGATTTACAGTTCCATCTACATTATACTGACAAACAATAGTAATCTTAAGATTTAGCGGTTTAATTGTGTATGGGTTGTAATACTGTTCAGGAAAAAATATCAAGTCTCGCAACAACAACATACTGGCATCCGTGCCTTCTGGTTCCCCAGGATGAATATTGTTGTTAATCAGAAGTGAAATGTATTTGGATTTGTCCGATTTCCCTAAATCGCCTGCATTTTCATCCTTTGACATTCCGGTACTGCCCCAGCTCCAAGCGCCTTCTCCGTTACCTGAATTTAAACCTATGTCAGCCTCTACCGACATTTCTTGCAACAATGTACCAAAACGACTTAATTTCTGTCTATTTTTTGTAGAGTAAGTGATGGCGTATATCGGCAAACCATTATCTCCAGTACCTATCGAGCCGAAATTCACCCAACCCGGGAATAATCTAGCTACCGTGGCGTACCACTGAACACATTCTTCGTAAGTTGCCGTAGATACACCTTGGCTCTTTTCCCATGGAGTTAATAGACTATCCCAAAACATAGCCATGGAATCTTGGAGTTGCGGACCAACCTTAAAATTCAATAAATCGGACCGATATAAAGCTTTGCTGACGCCAATTTCCTCGCACGGTCCTACCCATCGATATCCTTTTTCCCATCGATATCCCTTTTTTAAGGGAACACCTTCAAATACAGTTGAAAATTGCTGCTTTGGATCCAGTTTTACTTGGATTTTCTTCTGATTCGATTGGGCAACAGCCGAAACTATCGCACCACCGATAACCAATAGGAATACTATTGTCTTTAACAACTTGATCATTATCGAATTCTATCCATAGAACTGATTAGGTCTTCATCGCTTTTTATGGCGAAGTAAGCCATAATTACTGGGATCAATAGCACCAAGGGCCATATTATTTGAACTCCTAAATTGTACTGGTCAGCATATTGTTTCGATACCAAAAAGAATCGTACAAACAAAACTACCCAATACAAAATTACCATTAGACCCAAGAGTTTTGTAACCCTCATTTGTAGATTTCTTTTTTTATATAAGAATACACTAACAATGGCAATTGCTCCAACTGCAACTAACAGGATTATGGAAAGTAAATCTGGAGTGTACAACACTTTTTGACCTTGTTGATCCACCAAAAAGGAACCGTTATTACAAAAACTCAAACCCAAAATAATTCCGCTGTTTGATTCAAATTCGGCGTAAAAAGGATCAACCCACATCAGAATAATAGCAATAGAGGTAACGGCTAATAGATAGATCGATTGAATTCTTTGTATCATAATAGTACAAACTTAGTGCTTAATTTGGGTTAATGTAATCACGAATCCCTATTTGCGTTTCAAAATAATTCGAATAGTAGTTTTCTCAAATGGTATACTCTCTTTAACAAAAATATCTCCACCGTGATACTCAAACACAATGCGCTTTGCCAAACTCAGCCCCAAGCCCCAACCCCTTTTTTTTGTGGTAAAACCAGGTTTAAAAATCGACTTCATCTGATTGCGAGGAATACCTTTTCCTGTATCGGTGAAATCAATGTAAATTTTTTCCTTGTAGGATCGCAATGCACAGTAAATCGAACCTTTACCTTCCATAGCGTCAATGCTATTTTTAATTAAATTCTCCACTACCCACTGAAACAAATTCACATTTAACATACTCATCATGGGCTCCGCTGCTGGCTTGTACGTAATTTGAACCCCTTTTCCGCTGCGCGTAACCATGTAAGCAATGGCTTGACTTAATACTTCGTTCACATCACACAGCTGCAAAATCGGTTCGCTTCCAATTTTACTAAATCGTTCTGTAATGGTGTTTAATCGATCAATATCCTTCCTCATCTCCCCACTTGCATTTTCAGGCAAAACACCCATATCCAAACATTCTACCCAACCCATTAAACTAGAAATGGGAGTACCCAATTGATGCGCGGTTTCCTTTGCCAATCCAACCCAAACTTTGTTCTGCTCCGCACGCGTTGAAGACGAAAATGCGGCATAACTCACAAGCATAAACAACGCAACAATGCCCAAAACCACAAAAGGATAGTACTTCAATTGGATCAATACCGAACTCTGTCCGTAGTACACGTAATAATTGGTATTCTCATCAACTGGAACAACAATTCTATCATTTTCATTTCGAAATTCTTCCAATTTGTCTTGCAAGAATTTATCCATTTTTTTTACCCCTGCCGTATCAATATTTAGAATCGTTTTAATATTGTTCAAGCTATCTGCAAGTATAGCAGGAATGGTCTCATTGCTTTTTACTACCCGTAACTGAAAGCCCAAATCACCATCCATATTTGGATCCGTAAGCTGGTTTTCTGCTTCGGCCCAAATTTCCATTTTTTTCTTTTCCTCACCTGCAATTTTTTGAACCAACAAATTGCTCAAATACAAGGTTAACACCCCTATTCCCAAAGCTAAAAACAGCAGCAGCAACTTGATGTAACGACGTGATTCGTAAATACTTTTCATGGCTAATACCGATTTCTCCAATAAGCAATAACCAATTCTAGATCCATCAACGGTTCAAAATCCTTAGCATAGCTTAAGTTCGCATCCCACTCGAATTCAGTACCATAAAACTTACCAGAGGCTTCAATACAATGCATTGTTAACCGAGGCAATTTTTTATCCAATTGTTGATAGCCAACCCAGGTTTTTAAACCCAACAATACCGAGAAACTATTCAAAACAATATTTCTACCCCTTGTAGACAAACACAAGAACGGAAACAACAACAAAGCAAATACGGCAATTATCATATCCATAATCCTTTTCTTACGTCGATTATGTGGCTGGGATAAATGAAACTTCACATCCACGGTAAACAGCTCGCCAGGCTCATTTTTACTATCCGATCCAATGATGGTTTCACTGCTTTCTGGAGCAATTTTTATCTGTCCATTCCAATCACGAAATGTACCCATCATCTCCATGATTTTTCCACTTTTCACATCCTTACCACTAAAAATCACCAGATTAACTCGGTGTACAGTCACAATTTCTGACAAATGATCAATACCTCCCAAATATCCATTTGCTTTTAATTCCGAAGGGTGAACTCTGCCGGCAATTTCCAATTGAACACCCGAACGCAACAGCAAGTTTTGAATACGATCACACTCTGAATCTAATCCTACAATTACCACACGACGTTTGTGTGAGTTGTCTTGCAAAAATTCTGACTTGCCAAACAATGAAGCTATAAATCGAGCTAAAAACAGAGAGGCAATCGACCAAAAACTCCCTAATGCCAATATAGCCCTTGAGAATTGTAGTTCCTTTGGTAAAAATGCATAAACGGCAAACAATACTACAGTCCCAAAAACTCCGCCCCGAAGAAGTCTTCTGGCCGAAACAGGCTGATCATACCCGCCACTTATATAAGCAAATGCCATAATTACTAAGGCATAAACCGGGATATGCATCAAAAAATATTCGCTGGGATAAAATCCCCGAACAAACTTGTGATACAATTCCCAATACCAAGCAATGCCTGAAAAACCCAAAACCATCAACAATACATCTAAAACCGGTAACCACAATTGCTGAATTAATCGAACAACAAATGCCAAGCCAGCTCGCACGTAGATTGCAAATTTGATTAACAAGGAAAACCAACCCGCCATACGCTGCGAATAGTGTTTTTGAGCAAATAACACCATGGCATTATAAAATACTTTTACGTAGTTAGCACTTCGTTTTTTAGTGCTTTCACCTTTGTAATGAATGATGGTTGTCTCCGAAAAATAAACATTCTTGTATCCTCCTTTGAGAATTCTGTAACTAAGGTCGATATCTTCCCCGTACATAAAATAATCCTCGTCTAACAGTCCAACCTCGTCCAAACAAGAGACACGCATAAGCATGTAAGCTCCACTCAATACTTCAACCTCGTGATTTTCGAACTCATCTAAATAACGCAAATGATACTTGCCAAATTTGCGGGATTTTGAAAATAACGAGGCCAATCCTGTCATTTTATAAAATGCTACCAGAGGAGTAGGTAATCCCCGTTTACTTTCAGGCAGAAATCTGCCTTTCCCATCTATCATTCGCACTCCCATTCCTCCAAACTCGGGGTGTTTATCCATGTAATCCAAGCACTTTACGATGGAATCTTCCTGAACTACCGTATCCGGGTTCAATAATAATACGTACTTTGAATTACTGGCTTTGATGGCCTGATTGTTGGCAGTAGAAAATCCTACATTACCTTCATTTGCAATTACATTTACCGATGGAAACTTGGCTTTTACCATCTCCACCGATCCATCTACACTGTTATTATCTACCACCCAAACTTCGATATCCAATCCAACCGAAGCCTTCTGTACACTCAACAGCGCCTGCTCAAGAAAATACTTGACATTATAATTAACAATGATTACCGATAACTGATGCATGGCTACAGGTTGTACTCAGTGCGCTGCAATATACTTCTTCCTAAGGTAACTTCATCGGCATATTCAATTTCTCCACCCACGGAAATACCTCGAGCAATACAAGTCATTTTTACCGGTTGTGATTTCAATTTCTTGCCGATATAAAACAGGGTTGTGTCACCTTCGATGGTTGCACTTAATGCCATAACCACCTCGGTTATCTGTTCGTATTCAATACGCTGAACCAAATTTGCAATCGATAAATCATCCGGCCCCACTCCATCCATCGGCGAAATCAAACCACCCAATACGTGATACCTCCCGGAAAACTGTCGGGTAGATTCTATAGCCATCAAATCACTAAAATCTTCCACCACGCACAAAATTCCATTGGAACGGGATGGGTTATTGCAAATATCACAAACAGAAGCATCACTTACATTGCCGCAATGCTTACATAAATGCAAATCGGTTTTTAATTTTATCAGGGATTCTGCCAATTTTGCAACCTCCATCTCCGGACGATTTAACAAATACATCACTAAGCGCAATGCTGTGCGTCTCCCAATTCCGGGAAAACCAGATAACGACTCAACGGCATCGGAAACAATCTTCGAACTGAATTCCATCGGTTCAAAAATAGCACATATGTAGTTGCATTGTTTGAATTAGTGCTACATAGTAAAAAGGTATTACCTTTGCGCTGCATGTTTATCGAGGTATTACAGGGAAAAATCCACAACGTTCGATTGACTCAAACCGAATTGAATTACACCGGTAGCATTACGGTGGATATGGATTTGGTAGACGCAGCCGGAATGGTGCCTAACCAAAAAGTTTTAATCGTAAATAATAACAACGGTGAACGATTTGAAACGTACATCATTGCCGGTGAAAGAGGGAGTGGAATTATTGGTTTAAATGGAGCAGCTGCTAGACGCGGACAAGTGGGAGACGAATTGATCATCATGACGTTTTGTTACCTAAATTCTGAAGAGCTTTCTACCCACCAACCCAAAAATATCTTCCCAGATAGACACAATCGAATTATTCATTAATATGCAAAACCTCAAGAAACTGGCGTCCAAAGCAATTATTATTTTGTTAAGTGTTGCCATGTTTGCTTGGATTGGTATTAAAACCGATTGGGAAACTACAGGGAATGCCATAAAAAACGCTTCCCCAACTTGGATTGGATTGGCAGTAATCCCAATGCTATTGGCTCATTGGTTACGCGGAGCTAGATGGAATATGTTGTCTCAACCCGCAGGATATACACTAAACAAACGGAGATCATTTTATGCCGTAATGTCGGGATACTTAGTGAATGTTGCCACTTCTCGAGGTGGGGAAATTGCACGATGCGCCCTTGCGGCAAAAAGCGAAAAAGCGCCCGTTGAAACACTGGTAGGCACCGTTTTAACGGAGAGATTAATAGACTTAGTGGTATTGGCTTTCATGGCCGTTCTGTGTTTAATCATTCAATTTGATGAAATGGTTCGATTCCTATTCCTATTTCAACCTTTGAAAACATTAATTCACAGTTTCTACCAAATGTCATTAGGAATACAAATTACCTTGCTTGGATTTCTTGCGGCATTGTTGCTTTTCGCTTTTTTATTACTTAGAAAAAAAATCACTACTTGGATTAGCAAACCCCAAGATAATCAAGGATTTATTTCAAAATTCGCCAATGGATTTAAAACCGTTTTTCAGTTAGAAAGTCCAATAAAATTTGGGCTCTACAGCGTTCTTATTTGGTGTGGCTATTGGTTGTCAGGTTACTTCTCTATGAAAGCCCTAGAAATCACTGCCGATGGAACCCTTGCTAATGCTTTGGGCTTTATGATGTTTTCGGCCTTAGGTGTTATTATTCCACTACCCGCAGGTGCAGGAGTTTGGGCTACCATGGCCTTTGGTCTTCATTTTGTTTATGGTTACTCGGAAAACGATGCTCAAACATTTGGTATCTTCTCTGTTGCCTATTCCAACACACTGATGATAGTTTTTGGTGCATTAGCCTATTTGCTTTATTTCTTGGAAATGAGAAAGTTAGCTAAGTTAGACGAATGAAAACGGCGAAAAAAATAAAATCCCTAAACGAAGCAATATCCTGGCGATTGCAATGCAAGGAACACAGGCAAAAAGTAGTATTTACAAATGGTTGTTTCGATATTCTCCATGCCGGTCATGTCACCTATTTGGAAGAAGCAGCTCAACTAGGAAATAAATTAATTGTGGCCATCAACGCCGATGCTTCGGTTCAACAATTGGAGAAATCCCCCGCACGTCCTTTACAATCTCAAGATAGCAGAGCCAAGGTTATGGCCGCCTTAGAATTTGTTGATTGCGTTGTAGTTTTTTCAGAACCCACTCCCAAAGAAATTATCCAACTTCTAACTCCCGATATTCTTGTAAAAGGTTCCGATTATCAAATTAGCAACATCGTAGGTGCCGATTGGGTAATCCAAAACGGTGGTGAAGTAAAAACGCTAGATTTTGTTCCCGGTTATTCAACCACCGCAATCGAAAGAAAAATCATTTTAGCCCATGGGCTTGGTTCTGACAAATAGTCTCGTAGCGCTATTGTATATTCTCTGGTGGAGAAATACCTTAAAATCTACATACTATTTCAGAGATGTTAGCCTAATTGACGAAGCTATAGATCGCCAAAATCCAACGTTTCAATCCCACCCTTACAACAGTAGTAATTTCAAAAATTGCAGTATTTTAATCCCATTCCGAAACGAAGCTAATAGAATACAACCCCTTTTGCAATCACTAAACAACATCAATTCTGCGGTTGAATGGGAAGTGATTTTCATAGACGATTTTTCAACCGATAATTCATCGAGAATAATTCAAACTTGGATTCAAACAAATTCGCATATTTCGGCGACACTAATTTCTTCCTCACTGCCATCCAAAAAACAAGCTTTACTAACGGGGGCGTTACAAGCAAACTACGATTGGATATTAACTACCGACGCCGACTGCCAATTACCGGCAACACTTATAAACTCCCATGCCAACACCGCCAATGCCAATCCAAATGCAAAATGCATTATTGGTAGGGTTGAGTTTTATAGTTCAAACTCATCGATAACACTGTTAAATACCTACGAAACACTTGAAAACCAAGTACTAGTCGCCATCGGATTGTCTGCAGCTCAACATACCGCACCCATCGCCGCAAATGGAGCAAATTTGTGCTTTCATAAATCAACGTGGTTGTCTCTAGGCGATATCTCATCCCACAAGCACATCGCTAGCGGAGACGACATCTTTACAACACAACTATTCTTCAATAAAAACGCCTCCTGGGTGGTTGTCAATAATTTTAAGGATGGTGTTGTAAAAGCACAGTTATGCGCATCCGTCTCTCAATTTTTTCATCAACGAGTGCGTTGGTTTAAAAAATCTTTTTTGCAAAAATCGCAAAAAACACTCTTTCAACAGTCGTTTTTCGGTTTTTACCTCGTAACCCTGTGGGTACTTACCGTAATCCCCGTGTACGGGGAATATGCATTACTGGCTTTTATCCCAATCCCAACAAAAATCGCTATCGATATCTGGTTTGGAAACAAACTATTCAACTACCATCAATATCCAACAAAAATTGGATGGATCGGCGTGTCCAGTGTTTGTCAGACAATATTCTTACCCCTGTTGGGTTTCGCTGCTCCTTTCCTTTCTTTTCAATGGAAAACGAGAAAAATATCAAAATAATTATTACTGGATAATAGTTTTTATCCTGAGTATTAACGGGGTCCCGCAGGTACAGGCGCAAACCACAGATAGCGTCTTTTTTCAATCCTGCCAGCAAAATCCAGTAAATAGCTTTTGCTTTGTCCCTAATAGTGAGTTTGATATAAAAACCTGCCTTCCTGCCCAATCAACCACCCAATTAGCAACCATAAAAGTACCCATAGATACGTTTAAAAATTGGGAAATTGCCACAGAAATTTACCTTGGTATAAATCCATCTTCCAGTAATTACTTGGAAATTAATTTAACTTTCTCTTCGGATTCCTCAACGGAACTATGTAAAATCAGAATCGGCGATAAATTTGACAATTTAACCCTGTACAATTCTAAAAACGAAGTACTTGGTTTTTCGTCTAGCCTATTTAATCGAAGTAGTTCCCAATTTGAAATCCGATTATTATTTCAATCTTCCAAACTCAATATAGTATGGCATTGGAAAGATTCAATTGAATGGAATCTACTGGCAACGGCATCACTTCATCCTCAATCTACATTAACCACATTATCCGTTAACCTGATCCAAACCGGCAGCAGCAGCGTAGGTAAATGGAGTTTTAATCAACTAATACAGAAACCAATAACCAATGACCTAACTGGGCCTGAAGCGCTCAATATTTCCTGGAAATCATCTAATTCCGCATGGATAGAATTTAATGAATCCATCCGAATAGACGCTACTCGCTGCCTCATTTCTGACTCTGCCAACATAGGTATTTGTAAAAAAATCAATCATAATACGTTGGAAATAACTTCGCTAAAGCCTTGGAAATGCAACGACAGTTTTTGGATATATATTTTAAACATTGCCGATAGTTCTAAAAATACCACTAAAATATGCAGTATTAGAACGATTTATCCGTGCATATTACCCATTAAGCGTGGACAAATAATTGTCACCGAGATCATGCACAATCCCCCAAAATATGGACAAAACCCAGTGGGCATCCCACCCATTAAATACCTCGAAATACAAAATACTCATTCTCAAGGACTATGGCTTACGAATGCACAACTTTGCGATGCCGTAAGTTGTACAAAATTGCCAAACTATTGGTTAAAACCAGAAGAAATACTCGTATTATATTCGGCAAAAGACTCCAATCTTGTTCCCCGTGACTTTAAAAAAATAAGTTATCCCGTGGTGAATTTCCCATCATTTAATACTACCGATGACTCCATAATTATTAAGAATCAAAAATCGGAAATCATTTATCAAAATCGATACCGTGAAGAGTACCACAAAGAACCCTATCATTTGGGGGGATATAGTCTAGAAAGAGCATTTCTAAATCCCACAATAACACCCTGGCTGAATTGGCAAAGTAATAACCAAATCGGTGGAACACCCGGATACATAGATTCGTGTATTAGAATACCAACATTGCCCAAGAACATATTCTCCGCTGCGGTATTTAATGAAAACAAGGAAATTGAAATTCAATGCATTCAACCATTAATAAAACAACAATGGGAAACCGTTGAATTTTACGCACAGGATAGCCTAGAACAGAACATCAAAATTGATGTTTCGCTCCAAGCATCAAACAGTACATATGCCCGATTCCTACTAAAAACCCCATCGATTCGGGATGTAATGTTCAACAATCAACTACTCATTTCGGCAAAATTATTTTCGGAAATTATCCCTTTTGTAGATACCGTTTTCCTTATCAACCAATCCGAAATCAAAAAACCAACCACCCAAGACGTAATTATCTCCGAAATACAATTTAGTACCACTGAAAATGGAATCGATTTTTTAGAAATTTACAACAAAAGCAATACCCCGTTAGATCTCCGTTCCTTAGCTATTCGATATTATTATAACGATAGCATTCCGAGATGGCAAATACCCATTAGCGAAATCAATCGCATTTTACTACCAAAACAGTGTTTAATAATCTGTAAAGACGCAGAAATAATGCACCTAAACTATCCTGATTTACCCATGAACCGTGTTATGGAAAATTCTATTTTCATTGGGTTAAATGCCGATTTTGGATTGCTAGAATTATTCGATATTCAAACGTTTACACGACTTCATCTCGCGGGCTACAATGCTCGTTGGCATCATCCAGAAATCGACCAAACACAAAATATTTCGTTAGAACGAGTAGGTGTTGCAGCAGCTGCAACGAATCCATGGAATTGGCGTAGTCATGGTAAATACCAAACACAAAATAGATTGAGTAACCCCTGTTATAAAGATAGTTCAAACTCAAAAGAAGAAGGTTTGAAATTCTGCAGTCCAGGATTCCACAAAGAGTGGACGATTCTAGAAAATTCCTCAACATTCAAACTCAATCAATGGAAATTCCAGCAATCGAGCAATCAAAATTACTTGTGCTTAGAATATCAATTACCTATGCCAGACTGTCTTATACAAGTGAAGATGCTAACCGTATCCGGACATCTAATTGCCACACCGATTCAAAAAGAACGCATCGATTTTAGCGGCAATCTATGTTTCCCCGCAAATTCTACCGCCAAACTACCCAAAGGAGCCTATTTGATTTCAGTACGCTGCTTACTGCCGGATGGAAATACAATCCAAAAACAATTACCATTTACGATTTTGTAAAACACCCATTGTACCCTAGGTTTGAAACGGAATGCTACCACAAAAAAGAGAATTGGCATTATTGACAATTAAAAAGAAATTTTTAACGTATTTCTCATCCGAAGAATTACATGCCATGAATTTCTGGTTCTTAGAAGAATTAGACCATTCACCGGAATCAGCATGGGATGAATTAACAACCTATTGGTTGAAAAATCTGTTAGACCACAAACCTATTCAATATTTGTTCAATAGAGCTTTTTTTGGCAAACTCGATTTATTTGTAAACGAATACACACTGATTCCTCGACCTGAAACCGAAGAATTATGTCAACATATTTTAGAACACCCTAAGAACAACATCAACTCCACCCACCGCGTACTAGACATAGGCACGGGATCCGGTTGCATACCTATTTGGTTAAAACACAATCGTAAGGATTGGCTAATTTCTGCCATTGATATTTCCTCAGAGGCTCTTGCTGTTGCTCAAAAAAATGCAGAGAAATACAATACTCAAATTAGTCTTCAACAAATTGACGTCTTAGGATTGCAAAGAATTGAGGAAAATTATTCAATAATTATTTCAAATCCACCCTATATTCCCAAAAAAGAAATGCAAAGGTTAAATAAAAATGTAACAAATTTTGAACCCCATTTAGCCTTATTTGTAGAAGACAATGACCCGCTAATTTTTTACAAAAAAATTGCAAACTTATTAGCGAAAAAAAACTCAGTAGAACAAATTTGGTTGGAAATTGATTCCGAAACTGCAGAAATCAATTGTGAGATATTCAATAAAATAGGGGTTGCTCAAATAATCCATGATTATTCAGGCAACCCCCGTTTTATATTTTGCGAACCTAAAAAGGAAAATTAATTATTTAATGTAATAATTCCTTGTGCGTCTTTTTTCAACTCTCCCGACTTATAAATTTGGGTTAGTGTTGTATAAATTCCCTGTGAGAATCTCTTCTTATCTCTTTCGCCACTTTGTAGGAATAGCGCAGTAATTAATTCTCCAGAAGCCATCGGTTTATTTTGCTCCCGCATGAAATTAACGATGATGTCCTTTTTCGTCAATTCTCCAGCTTTTCTTCTCCCTCCACCACGCTTAAATACAGACTTTTTGGGTCTGCCGGGTTTACCCACAACTCTTTCTACTGCCTTTGGTTTTCTGCCTCGCTTGCCTTTTCCCACTGTCATTGATTTTTTACGGTATTCCTTAGCTCTCTCCTTCCAAGTATTAATGGATTTTGTGGCTTTAGCCTTAATTCCATCAATCACTTTAGCATTTTTCTTTTCTATTTTTTCAATTTCTTTTTGAGCCTTTGCAGTTGCTTTCTTTAATGAATTAGAAAGTGCTTGTATTTCTTTTTCTAAAAAGGCAAATGCACCCAAATGAGGAGCTGATTTACTTGATCTCTTTGATTTTACCTTATTTTTTGAACCCGGTTTTCTACCTCGCTTTTTTGGCAGCACTAAACCTTCACTATTGGTATTTTCCATAAATAAATTATTGATTTAAATGCAAAACTATATTTAATTATTTTAATGAACAAATTGCAGAAATATTTGTTTTTAATAATTTATTTTATTTACCTATTATTTTTATTTTTTGTAAAAAATCAAATCCACCAATATTTAAAATAATTTTTATTAAAATTCTGACCCAATTTATCAATCAATTATCGAAAATTTAATACCGGAATTATCTTTGTATCATGCTCTTGAAAAGCATCAATCACCCATCGGCAGTTAAAACACTATCAATTGAGCAGTTACAGACGCTAGTGGATGAGTTGCGCAATTATATTATCGAAACCATTTTAGAGGTTGGAGGTCATTTTGCTGGCAATTTAGGAGTTGTTGAATTAACCGTTGCTCTTCATCATATCCTAGACTTCAATAATAACGACACATTAATCTGGGATGTTGGACACCAATCTTATGCACACAAATGTTTAACAGGGAGGTATGAGAACCTGCCGTTCATTCGAACGTTTGAAAATATTTCCGGTTTCCCTAAACGCGACGAAAGCACATTCGACCACTTTGGAACAGGACATTCTTCTACATCCATCTCGGCCACGATGGGCATGGCAGTTGCTAATTTAAAAAACAACTCTGTGCATGTTGCTGTTATAGGCGATGGTGCACTTACTGCAGGTCTCGCTTTCGAAGCCTTAAATAACTTATGGAATAGCAATGCCAATGTACTCATTATTCTAAACGATAACAATATGGGAATCGACCCCAACACAGGTGCATTGAATTCCCATCTAAAAAACAACTCAAACAAGTCGATACAATCTTTCATCGAATTTTATGGCTTACCATACCAAGGGCCAATTGATGGACACGATTTAAATTCCTTACTGGAGCAAATTCAACAATGTTACAGGCAAACAGGACCTCGTCTACTGCATGTAAAAACCACCAAAGGGAAAGGCTATCTTCCAGCAGAAAAGGAACAAACCAAATGGCACAGCGCAGCAAAATATGTCAAAGTAGAAACGCCGCCTAATTCAGAATCAAACCTTGCAGCTATTAAATGGCAAGATGTATTTGGTGAAGCGTTAGTGAAAATTTTAACAACTGAAACTGAAGCAGTAGCCATTACCCCTGCTATGCCTTCTTCCTGTGGAATGATGCCCGCCATGGAAAAATTTTCAAATCGGGTTTTCGATGTTGGGATTGCAGAACAACATGCTTTAACCTTTGCTGCCGGTTATGCAACATCAGGAAACAAACCCATTGTTAATATCTATTCATCGTTTTTACAACGTGCCTACGATCAATGGATTCACGACATAGCACTACAGGGATTACCGGTATTATTGTGTATCGATCGAGCCGGCTTAGTGGGAGAAGACGGCCCTACTCATCATGGAGCTTTTGATATTACGTTTTTACGTTGCGTACCGGAAACCATTTTACTTGCCCCTCACACTGGTGTAGAGCTATACAAGCAAATGGTTTGGTCAATGCAACAAAACAAACCCATTGCTATCCGTTATCCTAAAGGGAATATTCCAGATTTGGAAGAATATTTGATGTTTACTCAAGCAGATCAACACATTAATCAATCTAACTATTCTCCATTTAATCCTATATGGATTACTGAAAACAGCAACTCCAAACTGTTGTTAATTACCACAGGTCAAGGAACCCAGCTTGCAAAAGAAGGAAATATGACTAAAAAAGTGGCTCACCTTCATATCAATGCCATACACGCTAATGCCATAGCCTATTTATCCGATTTAACATCCCGATTTGATCACATTATTACCGTAGAAGACGGCAGTATTTTGGGCGGCTGGGGTGCAGGTATTATTCAAGAAATTATTGAGAATGGATGGAAAGGCACCTACCAAAACCTTGGAATACCTCACAAATTCATTCCCCATGGCAGCAATAGCAAACTCTATGATTTATGTGGTTATTCTCCAAATCAAATCGAAAATACTATCAGCAATCATTTAGTAAACTAGGAAGCAAACTCTACGCTATTATCCTTCAAACCGCAATTTGACCCAATTTTCAATTATGCTATTCCCTAGCGGCGTAAGCACACTTTCGGGGTGAAATTGAACCGCATCCCATCCTAGATTAATCGCCGAAATAGCCATCGGCAAACCTTCGCAGGTAGCCGGTATCGAAACACTTTCTAAAGAACGATAATTACTTCTCATTTCTAACTGAATACATAAGGAATGATACCTGCCTACTTCCATGGGTGATTGCAATCCTCGAAATAGCCCGGTGCCATCGTGTTCCAATTTTCTCATCTTCCCATGAATGGCTTCGGGGGCTTCAGATACAGCATATCCTAACATTTCTCCCAAAAGCTGCATCCCCAAACAGATACCTAAAACAGGTATTTCTCCTTTGTACTTCTGAACTAACTGATAAATTCTTGGATAATCGGAGGGCTTCCCGGGACCCGGACCAATTACCAATCCGCTATATCCACTCAAACCACTTGATTTCAATTTATCCCAGCCCTCTTCGTCATCGTAGCGCAATACCTCAACGGCATGCGTTTTCCCAATGATCGATTCTAATAAATGGACAATATTATAAGAAAAACTATCCAACTGATCTAAAAACAACACCGATTTGGCCATAACTATTCAATAGATGTAATTACTAAAACACTCCCCCTTATACACTAAATTTCTTGCTTATGCCCGCTTGAAATTCCTTCAAGTAAAATGGTTCAAAATAGGCTACATCCTCATAATTTTTGCTCGTAAAAGACATAATTGCTAAACGATACAGGTGTCTTACCGATATAAATTCCTCCAATACAATTGATTTCTCGTCAAAAGACAATAATCGACGAACCTTTTCACAGCAATCACCGGTAAATCCAATACAATCTAAAGATTGATTATTAGGAAATTCTTGAGGTAAAATCATTGCCTGAGGAACATTACTTTTCATCGAACCCCTATCAACATAAGTAGCATAAACCTCATCTCTTCGTGCATCGATCATCACCCACACCCCCTGTAATTGACTGTTATTTTCTAATTGCCATTTGCCCAAACCATGCATTCCTGAAATGGCCAATAAGGGCACATTCAAAGTAAAGCACAATCCTTTTGCCAAGCTTGCACCTATCCGTAACCCGGTATAACTGCCAGGTCCTTCATTGATTGCCACGGCTAAAATCCCACCATCCACACCGTTAACGGAAGTAAGAGCATCGGCTACCAAAGTCCCTAAAACCTCTGCATGCGATTGCTTTTCACCATACTGACGATAAAACAACTCATTGCCATTTACATCTATTATCCCTACGGAGGGAAAGCTACCCGATGTCTCTAATACCAAAATCATAACGGTATTTACTTTATGCAAAACTACGTTGTTTTAACGGCGGTTCAACGCTTTTACAACCGCAGGACTTATCTTTGTACTAATACTTATCATGACCAAAGAAGTTTATATCGTTGCTGCAGTTAGAACGCCTATGGGCAGTTTTAATGGATCTTTATCCTCAGTGAGTGCCACCAAATTGGGGGCTACTGCCATCAAAGGCGCCTTAGAAAAATCGGGCATAAACCCTTCGGATGTAAACGAAGTATTTATGGGATGTGTTTTGCAGGCAGGGGTAGGACAGGCTCCAGCTCGCCAGGCTGCTAAATTTGCAGGTTTACCCGATAATGTACCTGCTACTACAATCAATAAGGTTTGTGCGTCCGGATTAAAATCCATTGCACTGGGTGCGCAAAGCATTATGCTAGGTCATAACGATGTTGTTGTTGCCGGTGGAATGGAAAATATGAGCATGGTACCTCACTATTTACCCTCCTCCAGAAACGGGTATAAATATGGTAACATTACAGCATTAGATGGTATCATTACAGACGGTTTGACCGATGTTTACGACAATACTTTGATGGGTGCTTGTGCCGAAATTTGTGCGGCTGACATGAATTTTAGTCGTGAAGAACAAGATAATTACGCCATTGAAAGCTACAAGCGTGCTGCTGCTGCCTGGGAAGCCGGAAAATTCAACGATGAAATTGTACCTGTAACGGTTTCTACCCGTAAAGGCGATGTGGTTATCAACCACGACGAAGAATACAAAAATGTATTTTTCGATAAAATCCCTGGATTGAAGCCCGTTTTCAAAAAGGACGGCACGGTTACAGCGGCTAACGCATCTACAATAAATGATGGTGCAGCAGCCGTAATTTTAGTTAGTGGCGAAAAATTAAAAGAATTAGGTCTTACTCCATTGGCGAAAATTGAAGGTTTTGCCGATGCAGAACAAACCCCAGAATGGTTTACAACCACGCCATCCCTTGCTCTACCCATTGCCGCAAAACGAGCTGGAATTTCGGTGAGTGATTTGGATTTTGTTGAATTAAACGAAGCTTTTTCGGTAGTAGCATTAGCGAATAACAAATTGTTAAATCTTTCAACTGAAAAGGTAAATGTTAACGGCGGGGCCGTAGCATTAGGACATCCATTAGGAGCTTCGGGTGCTAGAATCCTTGTTACCTTGGTCCATGTATTGAAACAAAATAATGGTCAATACGGTGGTGCGGCTATTTGCAACGGCGGCGGCGGCGCTTCTGCCATGGTTGTAAAAAACTGCTAAATAAAATAATCCTAGCAATTGCGCGTTATTGTATTCCCAATGACCCCTAAGTTGCTCAATAATATCGGAACCAATAAATCCTTTAGATTTTGCAATCTGAGGGACTTATTGGTTCTTTTTTTCTTTACAATTACTCAAGTATCATCCGGTAAAAATTCACCTAACCCATATTGGTCGGACATCGAATCTCAACTCATACAGGTTTCTCCCTTAATCATTGCAGGTGAGTCCGATTCTGCCAAATTTGAAGCAGCGGAATGGGTTTTTGCGAAACTTCAAGAGGAGTTAACCAAGCCAGGATCATTTTCGTATGCATTTGATTTACTGAGACATACTACCGTTGCAATAGCTTCACACCCCAACAGCAATGTTCGAATTTTTAGTTTTAATGTAATTCAGAAAAGTGGCGTGTTTGTGCATTATGGAATCATTCAGCGCAAAGGGAAAAGAGAAAATAAAATCTGGGCGCTGAAAGACACAACCTCCGTTTTACCAAAAAATTTCCAAGAACAGACGATTGAAAACCCTCAGTGGGTAGGAGCGCTATATTATCAATTAATCCCAATATCCAAGCCCTACAAAGACCATTACATCGTGATAGGTTTCGATGGCAACAATAAGAATTCAAATCGTTCCTACTTAGATGTATTATGGTTTGAAGAAGGCGAACCCCGATGGGGCAAACCGTTATTTAGAGAGAGTATTGAAGATCCTAGTCCTGAAAATCGATGGATTTGGGAATACCACAAATCCGTTAAAATGCTTCTTCGTTTCGAACCCGAAAAAAACATGATTGTAATGGACGAATTTGGACCTTCCTATCCGCAAGCAAAAGGTAACTTTTTCTTATATATACCTACGGGCGATTACAGTGCGTTTATTCCAAACAAAGCGGGATTTTGGGTCCTAAAACCGATAGACCTTACTGATTTCGGCCAAGGCGAGGCGCCCAACATTATCAAAGAAAGACCATTGCCAACAGAGCCTCCCATTTCCGAAGAAAACATCCTGAAACCAGACCCCAACAGTCCAGACGGAAATTAAATACTTGCCATAACAATGGTTATTGGGCTTTGATATGTTTTAATACTATTTCAGCTAGCATGGATAATTTATACTCTGTTTCCATCCATTCTACCTCCAAATCACTACCCAAATTGATACCGCAACCTGCATAACAGGTCAAAGCATTGGAGTACAATTCACCGCAACGCAATGCAACATAAAAATCAATGGTTTCATTTTCTGGATCTGCATACCCCATCCAACCAGTATACAGCCTTCGATCAAAGTTCTCGTTGTTCTGCAGCCATTTAACGCTTTCTTCTTGTGGAAATCCCCCAACAGCTGGTGTTGGGTGTAATGCTTTCACCAAGGGAAATACATCTTCATATTTAAGTATAAATTTCCATTCCCTAAGTAAATGCTTTACTCGAGTTAGGTTGATTTCTCTAATACTCGTTTCCATTGTAGAAGCCGTTAAACCCAATGCCTTTATTGTTTCACCGATAAAGTCGTGAGTTACTTGTTGTTCTTCCTGCTCTTTCGAAGTCCAATTCCGTTGATCTGTAGTTAAGGTACCTGCTAATGCCATAACATTAGCTCGAGATTGTTTCAAGGTTAATAACTGCTCCGGTGTAGCACCTATCCACAAACCAGTATCATAAGTATATAAAACAAAGACAAAGGTTTGCGGATAACTAACTTTTAAATCAATTAAAATAGAAGCAAGTTGCGAATTATCCCAACGCTCAATACCCCAAGTTTGTTTTCTTGCGGCTACCATTTTAACATAATTACCCAGTTTAATTTGATCTTGTATACCGAGGATCTCCCGATCAAAATCCAACCGCAGTGTAGAGTCTGATAGGGTTTGTTTAGGTAGAATACTAAACTCATCCAAACAACTGTTTAACAATTCTGTCAGTTGCTCTGCAACTACCACCTTGGCAGACCCAGCAATATATCGAAGATTAGAATCCGAGGGGAAACTATTATAATAAAACCCGGATTCGGTAAATTTTTCAGAAGATGCAGGAGCTGAGCATTCTTTTTTCTCCGCATCCGCCATGGTTTTCACCAACCCCTTTATGTGATACCACTGTTTTTCGTTTGGTTTTGTAAAAAAAGCCCAACCATTTTCAGGCGTTCTGAGTTCCGGCTGTTGTATCTTTGTAAAGGAATCCTGCATCGCTCCAATCGGTTTCGCAAATTACTCAATCAATGGTTACAAAAACAATTTACTTAATTAGACACGGCCAGACCGATTACAATAAACAGGGCATAGTACAAGGTTCAGGTGTTGATACTCAGTTAAATGAAATGGGAAGATTACAAGCAAAAGCTTTTTATCAATCCTACCATCATATTCCGTTTGAAATTATTTATACTAGCAATCTACAAAGAACTCATCAAACGGTTGAACCATTCAAGGCCCGTGAAATACAAACGGAAATTCTACCCGAACTTAATGAGATAAATTGGGGCGAGTTGGAAGGCAAAATACCCAGTGAGTTTTCAAAAAAACAATTCTACCAACAAGTAAGTAGATGGAGAGAAGGCCACTTGAACGAGTCCGTAAACGGAGGAGAAACTCCGTTGCAAATGCATGAACGACAAAAACGAGGTTTACAAAAAATAGAAGCCAATAGCGCATCTCCTATTTTAATTTGTATGCATGGAAGGGCTATGAGAGGTTTCCTTTGTTTATTAACGGGCAATCCCTTATCAAAAATGGACGACTTCCCCCATGACAACCTCAGTCTTTATATCTTAGAAAAAAGTCTAAATCAACCATTTTACAGCATTAAAACAGCAAATTCGTTGGATCACCTTCAACATATTTAAAAATTTGCTACAGTAAATGAAGTACTAGTATTCAAAGCATGGAAAACACAATTACTATTACCATAATTGACAGAGAGGGAAAATCTAACAGTTACGAAGCACCAACAGACATGAGCTTCAATCTCATGGAGTTTTGCAAAGTTTCAGAGCTTCCGGTTAAAGGCGAATGCGGAGGTATGGCCATGTGTGCTACCTGCCAAGTTTATGTGGAAAGCGATCATATTTTACCCGATCCTACCGATGATGAATTAGCCATGTTAGATCAAGCGTTTTATGTAAAAAGCAACAGTAGATTGGGTTGTCAACTGCATTTAAACGATTCAATGAATGGTTTAATTGTTCGATTAGCACCCGAACACGATTAATATTATTATTTCTTTACATTATTTTGCGATATACATTGATAAATTAATCCACATTAGTTATCTTTGCAATCCTTTTTTGAGAAAAAATGGCAAATCATAAGTCAGCAATCAAGAGAATCAGAGCCAACGAGGCCAAGCGCGAATTAAATCGTTACCAGCATAAAACTGCACGTACCATCGTTAAAAACATTCGCAAATCAGAGAACAAAGCAGAAGCACAGTCAATGTTGGCTAATGCTTTCGCTGCATTGGATAAACTAGCAAAACGCAACGTTATCCATAAGAACAAAGCAAGCAACTTGAAATCAAGCTTGCAAAAACACGTAAACGCATTGGCTTAATTAGCCATTAAACATAGAAAAAGGCTATCTCTTTTTTAGGGATAGCCTTTTCTTTTTTATTTTTGAGCACCTGATTCAAATGGCGGACCTACACTTAATCTGGCAAACCACCGAAGGTGAACAAACCACTTTTGAATTAGAATATATTAGCCAGCTCTTATTCAAAGACATACCCCACCAAAAACATTTCGACAATAAAAAATATTCCCTTGTTCTAAATAACGCTATAATTATTTATTCCAATAATCATAGAGGGCCCAATTTTGATTTTGTCAATTACTTAAACAAATTCAAAAAAAATAATTTCAAATTTTATTTGTGGCATTTATCAAATGAATCCTTATTGCATAATTGCGACTACTATTCACTCGCTACTCACGTATTTCGCAACTATTATTATCCTGATTTACCACAAAACAACCGGATTACCTACTTGCCTCTTGGATTCAAAAGTGGTTATTTAAATGAAAAAGCTATATTCTCTTTAACAGAAAAATCTTACTCGTTTTCATTTATTGGCCAGCCCAAATCAGATAGAATTGAATTAATTCAAGAACTTCAAAGTATTGACAATGCATTTGTACACACCACAAACGCATGGAATTGCAATACTGCCTTATCCCAGGAAGAGTGTAAATTAATTTATCAAAAATCAAGATTTGTACCCTGTCCAAAAGGTTGGATAAATCCCGATTCATTCAGAATCATGGAAACACTAGAATCAGAATCTATTCCCATTTTAAAAGAATATGACAACATTAGTTATTTCACCAAACCATGGGAAGAAAAATCTCCAATTCCAATAATTAAAGAGTGGAGCGATTTACAAAAATATTCTAATCTTTCCAATGAAGAATACGAAAGATTATACAATGAGGTATTCGATTGGTATTCAAAATTCCGTAATAATCTAAAAGAAAAGATTTGTAACGCATTGGTTTAGACTAGTACACCCTATTGGGAAATTTACTATCACCAAAGAAATAAATTTAAGAAACTTAGAAATTTCTTCTTCTTTACCTGCAAGAGCCACTGAATTTTAAATTCAGGGGCTTCTGCTGATTTAAATTCAAACTATATTTCTTATTGTTAATTTCAATTAAAAAAAGCCTTAATCACGCACCAATGTACCAACGGATTCACCGTTTACAAGTGCTAGGAGGCTTCCCGCTTCATTCATATTGAATACCACGATTGGTAAGTTATTTTCTTGGCATAAAGTAATGGCCGTTAAATCCATTACTTCCAAACCCATATCATATACTTCCTTAAATGAAATCTCTTCAAATCTCGTGGCACTAGAATCCTTTTCAGGATCGGCATTATAAATACCATCTACTCGTGTGCCTTTAATTACAACATTGGCTTCAATTTCCACTGCACGCAAGGATGCAGCCGTATCTGTTGTAAAGTAAGGATTACCTGTACCTGCACCGAAAATAACTACTCTACCCTTCTCTAAATGCCTCATGGCCCTTCTGCGAATAAATGGCTCAGCAATCTGTTCCATTTTAATTGCGCTCTGAAGTCTAGTACTCAAACCAACCTTTTCGAAAGCCCCTTGTAACGCCATTGCATTTATCATCGTGGCTAACATTCCCATATAATCACCGGTTGCCCTATCCACTACACCCCCTTGAGCTCCCTGCATACCTCTAAAAATATTCCCTCCTCCTATTACAACTGCCACTTCCACACCAGCATCAACAACTGATTTCACCTCTTTTGCATACTGAGCCAGTATTTCAGGGTCTATACCAAACGATTGCTTACCCAATAAAGCCTCACCACTAAGTTTTAATAATATTCGTTTATATTTCATTTTTATTACATAGTTAGCAAAAAAAATCCCTCGTTTCCGAGGGATTTTTTAAAATTCTATTATCCTAGCATTACCCGCTTGAATCGTACAACGGTTAAACCGCCTTCAACTCCTTCCAGATATTTTGCTACGTTTTTTGAACTATCTTTCACAAACTCTTGAGCCAATAAGGTACTCTCTTTGTAGAACTTTTCCAATTTTCCTTGGGCGATCTTATCCAACATAGCCTCTGGCTTACCCTCAGCTCTTGCCTGCTCACGACCAATTTCTAATTCACGCTCTACCGTAGTTGCATCAACTTCTTCCTTGTTAACAGCAACAGGGTTCATTGCAGCAATTTGCATAGCCACATCTTTACCAGCTGCAAAGTTATCATCAGAAGGAGTATTGTTTAACTCAACCAATACACCCATACGGTTTGAACCATGGATATAAGAGATTACGTTATTACCCTCTACTAATTCGTATTTATTTACATCAATCTTTTCACCAATCTTTGCAACCTCATCCAACAAACGATCAGCAATTGTTACTGAACCAAATGGCAACGCTCTTAAAGCTTCCAAACTCGCAGGTTTGTTGGCTAAAGCGATGTTTGCAATTTCAGTAGCCAATGCAACAAATCCTTCGTTTTTCGCTACAAAGTCTGTTTCGCAATTCATTTCAACGATAACACCACAATTGCGTGACTCGTTAGTTATAGCGATTACAGCGCCTTCTTTAGCTTCGCGATCTGCACGATTAGCGGAGATTTTTGCACCTTTTTTACGCAAATAATCAACGGCTTGGTCGAAATCACCACCTGTTTCAGCTAATGCTTTCTTACAATCCATCAAACCTGCACCCGTCATTTGGCGCAACTTATTTACTTCAGCAGCACTAATATTTGTCATAATCTTATTTATGCTTCAACTGACTCTTGCTTCTCAGAAGCAGCTTGAACTTCTTCTTCAGACTTCTCACGCTTACGCTCTGCAGAACCTTCAGCAATAGCGTTAGCAATCTCGGTAACAATCAATTGAATGCTTTTTGAAGCATCATCATTTCCTGGGATTGGGAAATCTACTACTGTTGGATCAGAATTTGTATCTACCAAAGCGATGGTTGGAATACCCAAACGTTGCGCTTCAGCGATGGCAATGTGCTCACGTTTAACGTCAACGATGAACAATGCACCAGGCAATTTAGTCATATCTTCGATACCACCTAAAACCGACTTCAATTTTGCACGCTCACGATCCAACATCAAACGCTCTTTCTTATTGATGCGCTCAAATGTTCCATCGTTAGACATTTTGTCGATACCTTGCATACGCTTGATACTCTTACGTACTGTTTGGAAGTTAGTTAACATTCCACCCAACCAACGTTCAGTTACAAACGGCATGTTCGCATTGCCCGATAACTCAGCAACGATTTCTTTCGCTTGCTTTTTAGTAGCAACAAACAAAATTCTTCTGCCTGAACGAGCAATATTTTTAGCAGCCACCTTGGCCTCTTCTAATTTAGCTTCGGTCTTTTTCAGGTCGATAATGTGGATTCCATTCTGCTCCATAAAAATGTAAGGAGCCATTTTTGGATTCCATTTGCGAGTAAGGTGACCAAAATGTACACCTGCATCCAGCAATTCCTGTTGAGTATATGCCATGAGTAATTAACGTTTAGAGAATTGGAAGCGCTTACGGGCCTTTTTCTGACCGCTCTTCTTACGTTCAACAACACGCGCATCGCGGGTCATAAAACCTGCATGGCGCAATCCGCTCTTCAATTCAGCATCAGTATCTACCAATGCTTTGGCAATACCCAATCGGATGGCTTGAGCCTGTCCGCTGATACCACCACCATTTACATTCACTTGAATATCGTACTTGCCTACTTTATCAGCAACTACCAAAGGCGCCTGTACTGTGTTTTGCAACCAAACCAATGGAAAGTATGTCTCCAAAGGCTTCTTGTTAACAACAATTGAACCGCTACCTTCCTTAAGGTAAACACGAGCAACTGCGGCTTTTCTTCTGCCAGAATTATTGATCATATATTAAATCAGCCTTTAATTTTTAATTCTTTTGGTTGTTGAGCCGAATGCGGATGCTCAGTACCTTCATACACATAAAGGTTTGTGAACAATCTACGACCCAAACGATTCTTTGGCAACATGCCTTTCACTGCCATCTCTATCAAACGCGAAGGCTTTACGTTTTTTGCTAACGTTGAACGCTGACCACCAGGATATCCGCTGTGACGCAAATACTCCTTGCTGTTCATCTTGTCCGCTGTCATAATAACCTTCTCCGCATTGATTACGATTACGTTGTCACCGCAATCTGCATGAGGGGTAAACGTTGGTTTGTTTTTACCACGCAAAACGAATGCAATTTGTGATGCCATTCGTCCTAATGTCTGTCCTTCGGCATTTACTACGAACCAACCCTTGTTGGCCGTGGCTTTGCTCACCGAAATTGTTTTGTATGTACTTAAAGGATTCACGCTCTTTGCTCCTTGATTGTATTTTTTGGGGTTGCAAAAATAGGTTGTTTTTTTGCTATTCGCAAGATATCCACAACTTTTTTTATGGGATTTTTGATTAGACACCCAAAATTACGGATTCTAATCCATAAATCTCGGTAAAAATTGAGATTTACCAATCGTCTTCGTCTGGCTGATAAGGCTCCCGCAGACTCTTCTTTAACCCATCTACCACCAACTTAACTTCCGATTCAGCGGCTAATAAATATTTATCGGTCTGTTGAAATCCCTTTTTCAATCGCATATAATGCTCATGGTAGGTTCTGTTTGTCTTACCAGAAACACCATCCATCGGCTCTACATGTACAAAGTTTCCAAATTGATATTTGTATCTACTGTCTTTAAAACGCAAAGTCAATCGATACTCTAGCTCTCCTTCTTGCTTTTTTGTGAATGTACCATTGGTTGTCATCATCGGTACTGTTATTCTCAATACCAGCCGCTCCGCTACCTTATCCTCAATCACCATCTTCTTAATTGCATCCTTACCTATTTTGGTAGTCAAATATTTCTTGGCTCTCCAATACAAAGAATCGGCATTGCAGTTTTCACATTCTTCGTCCTCGATAATATTCTCGTAGAAAATAATTTCGCGCATTGTATCGTACGGAGGTATAAAACGTTTGTAAGGCGCTTTTTTAACTACCGCCTCCGATTCACCAGGCTCGCCGCCACCAAATCCACCAAATCCACCCATGCCTCCGCCCGATTCAGCTGCCGCTGAATCTCCACTTGCCCCACTGGGCGGTTCAAACCCAAATTGTGCTGAAACCGAATTTGTAAAAATTAAAGCTATAAGTAAAAAGAACCAACGCACACCGTTGGCTATCGATACATCCTTGTTTTCCGTCATTCTTCCTCTGAGTATTGTAAATTCAAATCTGCGCGAATATAAACTAACCTTGAATTCTATCCATTACTATTTGAAGCAAGGCTAATAATTTCAATACACATTAACGACCAATCGACTAATATATTTTACAATCACCCAAAAATTACCCAATCTTAGGGAATCTGCCTTTACTGAAAATTCTGCCCGCTGGCTTTCCTTTTCTCATCGATCGTTGCACTTCTTCCGGCAATTGTATAACCTCCCGGCATGATTCGCTGCAACACTTTTCATATTTATCTGCGCAAGCTGCACATTGAATAAACAACAAATGGCAACCCGTATTGGCACAATTAATATGCGTATCTGCAGGTTCTCCGCATTGATGGCATGAAGCAATAACATCTTCACTTACGCGCTCAGCCAACCGCTGATCAAATACAAAATTGACGCCTTTGAACTTATTGTCTATACCCTCCGATTTCACTTGATTCACATAGTTGATTATACCCCCCTCCAAATGGTACACTTCGGAAAATCCCAAATGCTTCATCCATGCACTTGCCTTTTCACAACGAATCCCTCCTGTGCAGTACATCAATATTGTCTTATCCTTTTCTTCCTTATACAGGTCGTTAATTCTAGCCAATTCCTCCCGAAACGTATCTGTATCCGGACAACTGGCACCCTCAAATCTACCAACCTCACTTTCATAATGATTACGCATGTCGATTACAACCGTACCATCCTTTTCCATCATATTATTCCATTCCCTCGCCTTGAGATATTTACCGCGATTTTCCATCGAAAATGTTGAATCCTTGATTCCATCAGCAACAATTTTTTCTCTTACCTTAAAATCCAATTTTATAAACGATTTCTGTCGTTCTTCAATAGCAATATTTAATCGCAAACCATCAAAACAAGCATGCGAATACAGCATTGTTTTAAAGGCTTCAAAATGCATACTCGGCAAGGCAATTTGTGCATTAATCCCCTCATGAGCAATATAAATCCTACCTACAACCTCCAACTGAGTCATTTTTACAAACAATTCATTTCGAAATGCCATAGGCTCTTCAACTGAAAAATAACGATAGAAGGAGATAGTAGTGTAAGGCCTTTCATCGGCCTCCATGCGTTTCCGCAACTCCTCCCGGTTCACAATGTTTCGCAATAACATGGATTTGGGATTAATTAAATTACACTGCAAAGTTACGAAAGGAGACCGAATAACTTACCAAACTATAGACCGATATAAACTTCGGCAATTTCTGCCATCAACAAACGAACCATATCTGCATTTTCAGCATTTACCAACTTCATTCTTAATTCTTTGAAATTAGGTAAACCCTTAAAATAATTGGAATAATGACGGCGCATTTCCAACACACCTAATTTTTCGCCCTTCCACTCCACACTTTTTTCAAAATGAGTTAAACATGCTTCTATTCTTTCATCTAATGAAGGACCTAACATCTCCTTTCCAGTGGCAAAAAAATGCTTTATCTCACGAAAAATCCAAGGATACCCAATGGCTGCCCTACCAATCATAATTCCATCCACCCCATACCGGTTTCTATACTCTAGAGCCTTTTGGGGAGAATCGATATCCCCATTGCCAAATATAGGAATCTGAATTCTAGGATTTTCCTTCACTTTGGCTATCAAGCGCCAATCCGCCTCTCCTTTATATAACTGTACTCGCGTTCTACCGTGAATGGTAAGCGCTTTTATACCTACGTCTTGCAATCGTTCGGCAACTTCCTCTATATTTTTACTACTATCGTCCCATCCCAATCTCGTTTTTACAGTAACCGGGAGATTGGTTGCATTCACTACAGCCTTGGTTAATCGGACCATCAAATCAATATCCTTTAACACCCCGGCACCCGCACCTTTGCAAACTACCTTTTGCACCGGACAACCGTAGTTAATATCCAACAAGTCTGGCTGGGTTGCATCCACAATTTTCGCAGCCATGGCCATCGCTTCCTCATCACCGCCAAAAATTTGTATGCCTATGGGTCTTTCGTAATCAAAAATATCTAACTTCTGTCTGCTCTTTATAGCATCGCGAATCAACCCCTCACTACTAATAAATTCGGTGTACATCAGATCAGCTCCATGCTGTTTGCATACATATCGAAAAGGAGGGTCGCTCACATCTTCCATGGGAGCCAGTAACAGAGGAAATTCCCCTAACGATATGTCGCCAATTTTCACCATCTTTGCGTCGGTAAGGCATTAAAACTTTACCAAGAATTTGCAAATTTAAGCCATGCCCGCAGGATTTTCGTTATTTCCTCAACTTAGCAACCAAGGATCGCAATACTCAAAACCCATTCAGCGCAGTTTGGGTATAAGCATTCTACTGCTTTTTACTTTGTTTTTTAGTTATATCGCCGCAATGGTTGCGGTACTCATTGGTAAAATTGGATTTGGAATAGACGATACCGAATTAATTAAACGAATGATATCCACACCCGGTCATTCCGCAGTTAACATTAACTTTTTACGCTGGGTTAATTTATTTCAGAGCATAATTTCCTTGGGAATACCCGCACTTATTGTCACCTATCTCGTTGGTTGGACTATCAATAACGTTGGCAATTACAATCAAACAACAAATAAATCCCAATTAGGGCTTGGCGTATTAATTGCCGCCTCCCTAACCCCAATCGTAGCACTTATAAATCAAGGATCGGAATGGTTATTTAATCGATTATTTCCTTTGCAAATACTGCAAATGTTCCAAGGATTAAACACCAACCGTCAGCAAATTATAGAAGCCACCCTCGATATGGAAACATTGGGGGAATTAGGGGTTTGTTTAATAATTCTCGCTTGGATGCCCGCTTTGCTCGAAGAATTTGTTTTTCGGGGGTTAATCGTCAAATTTGCAAGCAATCATTTTGTGAAATCAATAAGTGTAGGAATTTTCCAAGCACTTGTATTTTCATTAATACATTTCTCGCCATTTGAGTTTTTCGGAATCTTTGTAGCCGGCTTAATTCTTGGTTCAATCAGAATAAATACTGGTTCTCTGTGGCTGTCTACCTGGGTGCATTTTTTATTTAACGCCACCGCCATTTGTCTGCATTTTTACACAATAAATCACTTCAACAAAACGGGTATATATGTAGATACTAACGAATGGTTCAGCGGCAACTCGGTTTTGGGTATTGCTTTGTTCCTAGGTGCTATCGGCCTGCTAATTCTGTCTTTAAAACGATTATATTCTCCCAATAATTCTGCTTCTAATTAACTATGCCACTAACCAATTTTCAAGAACGTGCAATTTTTGGCACTTTGTATGCCGGTGTAGTGATTGTAGGCATCTTATCCGGTCCAGCTGCATTGTTGTGCATTGCCATGGTTGTTCTGTTTGCCTGCTGGAAAGAATTTACTACCATTCAACAACTTAGCCCCATCGCTTCTTGGGGAATTGCCATCATTAATCTATTTTTCTTTGGAGCCAGTTTTGCCGGAACGGAATTTTTATCAACCAACACCATTTATAGTATTACAGCAATACTGTTTCTGTTATTAGCCACCATTTTATTATTTACGGCAGCAACCAATGCGATAAAAGAAATGTCGGCGGTATTAGCAGGATCACTCTATCTCAGTTTACCCATACTTCTATTTCTCTATCTCCCGCAAATGGGGAATCTCACCCCGCCAGAAAATTTAAACTATTGGAACTGGCAATCTCATTTAGGTTGGCCGTGGGAATCGTTACCGGTACATCCAGAATTAACAGGTCATCTCCCCAATTACCAATGGCAATACCCTTTGTTGGTTTTTATTCTGATTTGGAGTTCCGATACGTTTGCTTACTTAACCGGGAAAGCCATCGGAAAACATCCCTTGCATACCCTACTATCCCCCAAAAAAACTTGGGAAGGATTTTTAGGAGGAACGATACTAACAGCTGCTACATCCGCCATTTTATTTCATTACTGGGACCTGGGATCCCCAGTTGCAGCAATTATATTGGGGGCTGCTTTCTCCATTTTTGGCACAGCCGGAGATCTTTTTGAAAGCGCTCTAAAACGGGTTCATAGCATCAAAGATAGTGGCAATTTCATCCCTGGTCATGGAGGTGCACTGGACCGATTTGATGCTTTTCTTTTTGGTTGTGTAGTTTTTTGGGCTTGGTTAAATTTCTTATCCTAAATTCCACTGCCCGATAGAAAAAAAACCCCCCCCTCCGTTAGGCAAGTAAATCTAATTTTCCATAGTATTACTCGTTGGATTTAGGTAAATTTGCGGTGTAATTTAGGCTTATTACACCAAAAATATGAGTAATCCAGACGTTTCCTTCTTGCACAATGCAGATCCCTCTGCAATCGACAACCTGTACCAACAATATCAAACCAACGTAGAAAGTGTTGATTTTGGATGGCGCAAATTTTTTGAAGGATTTGATCTCGGAGCACAAAAATTTGAGTCCGGAGCAGCCATTTCGGAAGATGCTCTGAAAGAAATCAACGTTCTCAATTTAATCAACGGATACCGTCAACGAGGCCATTTATTTTCCAAAACCAATCCCCTCAGACAAAGAAGACAGTACCAGCCAACTTTGGCCATTGAAAATTTCGGGTTATCCGAGAAAGACCTTGACAAAACCTTCAATGCCGGCCACGAATTGGGTTTAGGCTCTGCTAAATTGAAGGACATTATATCCCTACTTGAACAAACTTATTGCCAATCCATCGGTTGCGAATTCACCTACATTCGCGATCCAAAACGCAGAGATTGGTTGCAATCAAGATTTGAACAAACCAAAAATATCCCAAATCTTACCACAGACGAAAAAAGACATTTCCTGAAAAAGCTAAATCAGGCAACCGTTTTCGAGAACTTTATCCATACCAAATACATCGGACAAAAACGTTTCTCTTTAGAAGGGTTGGAATGCTTGATTCCCGCGTTGGACGCCGTTGTTCAGTATGGTGCAGGTTTAGGTGTGGAAGAGTTTGTTATGGGTATGGCCCACCGCGGACGATTAAACGTTTTAGCTAACATTTTCAACAAAACTTACTCTCAAATTTTTGCCGAATTTGAAGGAAAAGTATTCCAAAACGAAACCGAAGAAGGATTTGAAGATTTTGAAGGCGATGTGAAATATCACTTAGGTTACAGTACCGATGTAAAAACCGCATCAGGTAAAACAGTTCACTTACGACTTGCCGATAATCCATCGCATTTAGAAGCGGTAAATCCCGTAGTGAAAGGCTTGGCTAGAGCTAAACTGGATCAAAAATACAACAACGACGTTACTAAAATTTGTCCTATTTTAATTCACGGTGATGCCGCAATTGCAGGACAAGGCATCATGTACGAAGTTGTGCAAATGAGCGGTTTGGAAGGCTACTACGTGGGAGGAACCATCCATGTGGTTACTAATAACCAAATTGGTTTCACTACCAACTATTTAGACGCCAGAACTTCTACCTACTGTACAGATGTAGCTAAAGTTACATTATGCCCAGTGTTACACGTAAACGCCGATGATGTTGAAGCCGTAGTGCATGCCGTAAAATTGGCCATGGCGTATCGTTTAGAATTTAACCAAGATATTTTCATCGATTTATTGGGTTACAGAAAATACGGCCACAACGAAGGAGACGAACCCCGATTCACTCAGCCAGCAATGTATAAACTCATCGATAAACACCCGAACCCCAGAGAGGTTTACAAAGCCAAGCTGTTGGAAAGGGGTGAAATTGATGCAGAATTAGCCAAAGAAATGGAAGTGGAGTTTAAATCCATGCTCCAAGAACGATTTGAAGAAGCAAAAGGCGATTTCAAGCCCGAAAAGCCTACCGTTAAAAATACTTGGGAAGGATTTAGACATGCCGATGCTAAGGACTTCCAAACTATTGTAAACACGGGAGTTTCGATAAACTCTTTAAAAGAATTAGGTAAAAAAATTAGCGCGATCCCAGAAAATAACTTACCGATTAAAAAAGTACAAAACTTATTCGCCGATCGGGCCAAAATGATGGAAACCGAAACCATCGATTGGGCAATGGGCGAGTTGTTAGCCTACGCTACACTATTGAACGAAAATCATCCGGTTCGTTTGGTAGGACAAGACGTGGAACGCGGAACATTTTCTCATCGACATGCAGTGATTAAAAAAGAAGATTCTGAAGCGGAATACGTTCCACTTAACAATCTTTCCGATAGTCAAGCCAAACTCTCCATTTACAACTCTTTATTGAGTGAATACGCTGCCTTAGGATATGAATATGGCTATAGTACCTGCATGCCTCAGGGCCTTACCATTTGGGAAGCGCAATTTGGAGATTTCTCCAACGGAGCACAAATTATTATTGATCAATTTATCGCCAGTGCAGAATCTAAATGGGGTAAATTCTCGGGACTAACCATGTTATTACCCCACGGCCAAGAAGGTCAGGGTCCTGAACACTCTTCTGCTCGTTTAGAACGATATTTACAACTTTGCGCAGGTTCTAACATGCAAGTAATGAATTGTACAACCCCCGCTAATTTATTCCATGCTTTTAGACGCCAATTAAAGAGAAACTTCCAAGTCCCTATGGTAATTATGAGCCCCAAAAGCTTATTGAGACATCCTAAATGCGTAAGCAGTTTAAGCGATTTAGCCGAAGGTGGTTTCCAAGAGGTTATCAACGACAAAAACGTTGGAAAAAAGGTGCGCAGGGTAGTTTTCTGTACCGGTAAAATTTATTACGATATACTAGCCGGCAAAGAGGCCGGAAATAATACCGATATTGCCGTTGTACGAATTGAGCAATTATATCCTTTACCCGAATGGAAATTAGCAGAAATATTCAAACAATACGAAGGCGCAGAATTCTGCTGGGCACAAGAAGAACCTAAAAACCAAGGTACTTGGTTGCATTTAGCGCGATATGACTTCCCAGTAAGCTTACGCTATATCGGCAGAAAAAGCAGTCCTTCACCCGCTACCGGATACAAAAAGATCTACGACAAAGAACAAGCCGAGATTGTGGCTGCTTGCTTCGCATAATGTATATTTCAGTTGTTGCTCAATTTTGAACAAGATACTAATTGAGCAACAACTAGGGATTAATACTAAAAAACAAATAACCGCTACCGCCCTTTTAACTCCCACAGCCCCACATTTTCTACGTGGTGGGTATGGGGAAACATGTCTACTGGTTGAATTTTTACCAATCTGTATTTCTCATCCAATAACTGAGCATCTCTGGCTTGAGTTGCGGGATTACAAGATACGTAAACAATTTTTTTAGGTTCAGCTTCCAACAATCGGGCAATTACACTGGGATGCATTCCATCTCTCGGTGGATCGGTAATTACTACATCGGGCTTGCCATGTTCAGCGATAAAATCGGCGGTAAGAATATCCTTCATGTCGCCCGCAAAAAACTTACAATTTTCTACGCCATTTAAAACCATATTCTCTTTGGCATCGGCTATCGCTTCCTCCACATACTCAACTCCAATTACCTCTTTGGCTTTATCGGCTACGTATAATGCAATACTACCCGTACCTGTGTACAAATCGTATACTTTTTCGTCACCGTTTAAACCGGCAAAATCCTTCGTAATGTTGTACAAATTCTCCGCCTGCAACGTATTGGTCTGAAAGAAACTCTGAGGCCTAATTTTATAGGTTCTATTCCCCAATCGCTCAGTTAAATAGGGATTTCCAGCAAAACAAATTACCTCTAAATCCTGCAATGTATCATTTCGCTTTCCATTCACAACATACAATAAGGAAACAATCCCCTCAAAACTAGATTGGATAAATTGCATCAATCCCTCTATTTCTTCTTGTTTATCTTCTTTAAAAGAGACCAAAACCATCCATTCGCCGTCTCGGTTACATCGAACAAGCAAGTTACGCATCTGGCCTTCCTGAGAAACAGGATCAAAAAACGAAATATTATTATCTAAACAATACTGACGTATACCCCGTTGAATGTGGTTTACTTTTTCCGGCATCAGATGGCAGTATTCCACATCCAATACCCGATCAAATCTACCCGGAACATGGAATCCCAATGCCTTCGGACGCTCTACACCCTCCTGAGGGACATCCACTAACCAAGCCCTGTCTGAGAAGCTTAAGTCCAACTTATTCCGGTATGCATATTCTAGAGAACTCCCTAAAATTGGCAATACTTCAAAGTCTTTTACTTTCCCGATTCTCTCCAAAGAATCAATTACTTGTTGTTGCTTAAATTTCAATTGTTCCTGGTAGGGTAAATGTTGCCATTTACAACCACCACAAACGGTAAAGTGCTTACAAGTAGGATTTGTTCGAAGTGTGGATTTCTCATGAAAACGCAGAATTCTGCCTTCCATATAGTTTTTCTTTTTCTGAAAAACTTGCACATCTACAACATCTCCGGGAGCACCGTATTTTACAAAAAGCGCTTGTCCGTCTACCCTAGCGATGCAATTGCCTTCAGCAACTGCGGATTCCAATCTAACCGATTCGAAAACTTTAAATTTGACCTTACTCCTCCTGCCCATGTACTAATTAAGAACCTCGTTTTGTCAATACCAAATCTAATAATTTTATAAAGTCGGCAGGGGCCAAATACCCTGGTTGCGCCGCACGATTATAATTTTTCGAGGGATTAAATACAAAATAACTCGTTGGATAACCTCCAGGATTACCTTGGGCTAACCACATCAATAAGCCTTCACCCGTCTGAGTTGTACCATCCACATTATAGCGCTTATCAATTTCTGGATTAAATTTCACCGCAACAAAATCTTTATTCAACTTCGCTATTACTTCTGCATTCTTGTAAGTTTCTCTATCCATTACCTTACACCATCCACACCAATCGGTATATGCATCAACCAACAATACTTTCTTTTCTTTCTTGGCTTTTTCCATTCCCTCTTCAAAACCATACCATTCCAACTCCGTGCTAGCGCTTGCAGTAGCATTTTGCGGAGTTAAACTAGCATCCTTAACCGGCGCTGTTTGATCCGCACTATTCTGTTTCGTATTAGCCGAAGTAGATTCCGTTCCGTTATTACCCTCCATGGAAGGTTTTGCACCACAACTGATTAAGGCCAAACTAAAAATAGTTGCCAATCCTAGGATTAACTTATTCATTTTCATAGAACTTTGGTTTTAAAACTTATATCCAGACTTTTAACACTGTGAGTTAAACTTCCCAAAGATATAAAATTAACGCCGCTCTGAGCGTAACTTAAGATACTTTCCGATGTAATACCACCCGATGCCTCCGTTTCCAATCTTCCATCGATTAACGCAACCGCCTCCTTACATTGTTCTGGACTGAAATTATCCAACATGATTCGGCGAATCCCAGACAACGATAACACTTCTTTTACTTCGTCCATATTCCGAGTTTCCACTTCAATATCCAACTCAAGCCCGTTGCTCTTAAGATATGCCTGTGTGCGATTCACTGCTGCTGTAATTCCCCCGGCAGAATCGTTGTGATTATCTTTTAACATAACCATATCATATAAGCCGATTCTATGGTTTTGACCCCCACCCATCGTTACCGCCCATTTTTCCAAAAGACGCAATCCAGGGGTGGTTTTTCTGGTATCCAAAACGGTAGTCCCTGTACCCTCCAATAATGTCACAACAGCTCTTGTCTGGGTTGCAATACCGGATAATCGCTGCATAAAATTTAGTAACAAACGCTCACCGGCCAACAACGCATGGACACTTCCCGACACCTCCGCTAATACAGTTCCAGAATGATAAAACTTTCCGTCTTCTGCTAAAGAATGCCATTGAATAGTTGAATCGATTTCCTTTAAAATCGCTTCTGCAAGCCGCAATCCAGCCACTACACCGTCTTCCTTCAATAGCAATTTACTAAAACCCTGAGTTCCAGCTTCAATAGACGATATACTAGAAATATCGCCGCTACCTAAATCCTCATCAAGGCAGCGGCGAATTAAATCTTTAATTTCTTGGGACTGAAAATCCATTATTTAGCAATAACAACAGCTTGTGCAGCATGTTTTGTTTTACCCTCAACCAACAGCAAGTAAGTTCCAGAAGACAATGCACCTGTTGGAATAGTTACAAGTTTATCTTGACAACTTAAACTTACTACAGTTCTTTCATAAAAATCAGTCAATGTAATGGTCACATTTTCAGAATTAAACGCCGATAAATCAATGGATAACTGATCTTTAGCCGGAACAGGGAACGATGTAACATTCACAATATTCTTTTTTTCGCGTACGGAGTTACTGTTGTTAGCAGAACAATTTCCGCCTGCAACATACTTCATCTTACTAAAATCAATGAAACAAGCCCAATCGGGATTATCAACAAATGGGTTTCTGTTTTTTTGAACCCCAGCGATATATTCATGACGAGCTATTTCCCAATTGGTGGGAGGGAATTGTTGATTCCAACGTTTCAACACGGTTTGATCCTGATTCATACCCAAAAATTCATTGGAAGTTGGAATTGTAAATGTTTTTCCAGGACGATTATAGGTAGCACAGATATAAAACTGTGATCGAGCAACGGCTCCTTTCGCAAAATCCCTCGGTTCGTAGGCGAACTCCCCAGCAGAATCCAATCCAAACTTTCCTCCGTAAAAATTAACAGTAACCGACTTCAAATTATTGTATGGGTAATTACTTCTACTGGCGTTTACTTTGTTTTGGTGAACTAAGTACAACAAATGTAAATCGCTGTAATTTGCGCTATCCTGACTACTTTCAGGCATCCAACTGTAAGGATAAGAATGTTCTCTACTTAAATAATCAGGATCCGCTGTATTGAAAAAAAACGGCGGGGTAAATATGTAAGGGAACCCACTGTAGAAACAGTTTATTACTTTTTTGCCACCCGTTGTATCTCTGGCTTCAAAATTAGAAGCAATCGTACTGCCAAAATTGGAATAATACACTTGAAAATGAGGACGTACAATGCCTCTCAATTTATCAATCAATTGCGTATCAGATGCAGTTAGTGCACCGTAATAACCACCTGGATTCAAGCCAGGAGTGGTATAATTTACCGCAGTTGCTGAACCAGTGAAATAATTAGTAAAACTACCATAACCATTGTAGCTGAACACCTTAATAAAGTATTGTGTATTTGCTACTATATTATCAAAAGTAACTTCGCCGGCAGTTCCTACATGCAATACGCGGTCATTACCAATATATCCTCCACGTTCATATTCGATACCGTCTTGAGGAGTGCCAGAAACATCCGAACCCTTGCCTAATAATATCAAATAACCATCCACTGGCTCTGAACCACCCGAAAGTGTCACAATACTTCTCCAAGCCAAATTAGTTTTTACCGAAACAGTACTCGAAGGAGTAGTTGGCTCCGATGCAGATCCACCTCTAATGGCAAATACATTTACAGTAAATGGCAAATTATTACTGTCGTTACTAAATATTTCAAGCGTAGCTTTCAACGAACCGCTGGTAACATTTTTATTTACATCAATACTTAATGTAGCCGTTTCACCGGCTTTTACGGTAAATGGAAACGTTTGAGTTGTAGTAAAATCAGCCGCATTTACACCCGATTTTTTTAAATCAGATATAATTAAATCGCCAGCAGAACTATTATTCTTTATTGTAAGATCAACTATATCAGCACCTCCAACTCTAATTTCTTTTCCGGATGCCAAATTATTTCCGGAATACTCAACTACCAATTCTGGTTTTGCGCCGCCTATACCATCGCTAACGGTTATATCATCAATGGCGATATTGTATCCGGAAGATTTAGATTTAAAGAAAAATCGAACATACTTCGTAGTAGTACTTAAGAGAGTAAAACGCTCCTTTAATGTTAAACCCAAGTCATCTTTAAATGTAGAAACATCCGTCCAATCCGTACCATTGGCACTTTCTTGTACAACAAATGTCCCCACCCAAGCCGTTGCTCCACTAGCAGCAGTACCCGTAATGTAATAAAACACCGTATCCGCAGTACCCGTGAAATTCACTTGTACAAACTCCCCTGTATTATCCAATCGAACAGAAGCCGGAGAACTTTTCACCAAAGCAGTAGACGTGTAAACAAAATTCCCTGAACTTCCCTGACTTAACGTCCATCCCGTTGGAGCTGCTGCCGGATCGTTGCAATTCCAAAATGCAGGCAAAGTCGCCTGAGCGAAACTCACTCCTGTAGCCAAAATGCTAACAAAAAGTAAAAAAATATTTTTCAATTTCATAGTTGATATTCTTTAAAGTGTTATTCTAATTCCTGTGGTATATCTAAGTCCTGGTGCAACAAACACCTCCAAATTCTTTGGGTCAAATGTATAACGCGCATTGGCTTCTGCTTCGGCCGATGAAACATTTAAATTGTAACTCAAACTTCTATGCTGAGCATCCGAGATGTACAAATTATCCGTTACATTATTCACCATTCCATAAATCTGCATGCGAGTACCATTTTTAAATGAAAATTTATAACCCGCACTCAAGTTCATAACCCAGTAATCTGGTAATCTAAAGGATTCCTTACCTGAATAAGAACCTACTAACACGGTTGGGTCGAAATCGGCGAAATGCTTACCAAATCGGATATACTGCCAAGTGAAATAAGCTCCTTTCAAATAGGTTGGCTCATATCGTAACAGTACAGTAACCTGATTTTGAGCGGCATCTCCAACATGAACACCATTGGCATTAAAATTTACAGCACCAATAGAATCTCCAGCGTCATTTCTAACAATAGCTTTACTGCTCGATTGCCATACCCAATCCCCCATAGCCACCCCACCTTCAATGCTAATTCCATCGCCCGGCTTTAACGTATATTGCAATTCAATTCCTTTGTGTAAAGCAGACAATCCATTGATATTGAACGTATATTCATTACCGTCTAAATCCGTAAATCTTGATAAGAAGTCAACCGGTTTGTTTTTCCAAAGGGTGTAATACCCATTTAACGTTACCGCAACTCGCTTCGATTTGTACCCGGCCCCACCTTCCAAAGCATATACCAATTCATTCTCAACACCGCGAACGCGTTTATTCGAATTATCAAATATGTTATTGAATCTCGCCGGCCGATTTAAATAACCAATGTTTGAAAATAAATTGATTTTCCTACTGATATTATGATTTAACCCCGACTTCAACGTTAAACCATTCAACCGCACCCAATCGGTATGTTGAGGGTTTTTATTGGAGTCTAACTTGAAATAATCAATTCGCTTATAGTTACTTCTCGATGCACTTACGTTAAAAAAAGCAGACGTTCTGCCTTTACTATATTCAGCTTCTCCAAAAGTACCGTACCAATTCACTAGTCCATCGTTGTGATAATAAAATTTATCGCCTTTTCGATACATGTGGTTTTTGGAATAATTGGGATTTAAATCACTGGTTTGCGGAATAAAATAATCCCCACCCAATAAATTATAAACTTCTCGCCAATGTTTTCCATAATACATTCTCGCATCAATCCCACCCGTTAAATTCCAATTTGAATTCAATTTATACTGAGCAGTGCTTAACAAACCATACCAATTGTGGTTATTTACTCCACGTTGTATAATAGCCGCTGATTTTCGCTCAGAATCCGAATATTTAGGGTCGATAGGATCGTAAAATCCATCGCCAAACTTATTTAATTCATACGCGGCTTGAAAATTATATGTGCCGTAATTCTGAGGCGTTTGAGCAACTTTTCCGCTAGCTGCTTGTGATCCTCCCCCTCTTCCATACGAAGCATAAATTGAAGAAGTAATAAATAGTTTGTTGCTTTTTTTCCAATCGTGTTTCAAATAAAACTGCGGTTTATGAAACATATTTTCACGCTCATTTTGAACATAACCTCTACCCCAAACCGTATCAATTGTTAATTTACCAGACTGAATATCTTTTTGTTGAACCGTATCAAACTCTTGAATTGTACCCCAGTGCTGGTTGTATTTTCTTCCCATGTTTTTAGACATACGAGGAAGCGTTGTGTCCATTCCTAATTCTCTTGCTAAATTCTCATCATACAAACTCAAACGAGCTCTAAAAGTACGTTGACCGTGACTTTGAGGAGCCCCCATACCCGCAAAACTCAATGTATGCTTTTTGCCGAACTGCTTTTCAAGCTTGAAAAAATATGCGAACATATTATCGTACAAATAATCAACATATCCGCTGCTGGTTCGCCGAGTTCCACTCATGGTAAACCCCCAATCTCCAGGAAGTTTGCCGCTAGTATAATTGAATGAATATTGCTCATATCGAGAATCTCCAATTTCTACACTCCCTTCAATTCTCTCCTGATTTCCTATCCCACGGGTAATGATGTTCATGGAACCACCAACAGCCGGATTAGCAATTCTACTAGACCCCAAGCCGCGTTGAACTTGGGTCATGGAAGTTACTCCTCCCAAACCAAACCAGTTGCTCCAATAAACCCAACCGTTTTCCATGTCATTCACAGGGATACCGTCTATCATAACGGCTATATTCCGCTGATTAAACCCTCTAATATTGATCCTCGCATCGCCGGCACCACCCCCTTGTTGCGTAGAATATACGCCAGGGATTTGATTTAACATCGTAGGTAAATCTGCACTACCCAATCGCTCTTGTAAATCTTTGCCCATCAAATTAGAATAGGCAATCGGAGTTTTCCTATCCTTAGCAACACTTGCAGTAATTTGAATTGCCTGCATGGAGGCGCTTTGGTTATTTAACTTAAAAACCAGACCCGAAATCAAATTCCGATCTGCCTGAACCACAATACTATCTGAGGAATAACCATCTAGCGAACAAACAATTTTATACTCTCCCATCGGCAATTGCAAAACGAAAGCCCCGTCTTTCGAAGTAAGCGTGGTTTGATTTCGAGTGGTAATCGTTGCATTAGACAACAATTCCCCGCTGATATCATCCATTACCTGACCTTTAATAACCACCTGAGAAAAAACAGGTACGGTTGCCAAAAAGGCAACCGTAACCAAAAATCGTTGTACCAAACTTGGCATATAAACAGTCATTATTTCATTAAACGTGCTGTGGCAAATTCGCCTTTTGTCCCTGAAAATTGCACCCAATAAATACCATTACTCAAGGTAGATGTATTTGCCTCCCAAATTACATAATCATTTAAACCGTTAGTATTTAATGAAGATTCGATATTCACTTCCATGCCTTTCAAATCAATAATTCGAACACTGGCTAGATTAAACCCTAAAAAAGCAGTTGTCTTTTCTTGAGCTGGATTTGGAAACAATGAAATCTCAACGGGTTTAATTTCTTGCGTGTTAGCAGGCCAGCCACATAAGCAGTAGTGAAAACCTAGAGAATCAAACATATCCCTGGGATTCAATTCCCATTCAACTTCGGGATTAAAAATGGAAGGATTTTTCTTGATACCCGTTACCACCGAATCTTTTCTTATTAATGTCTTATCCACGGTGTACCAAGTACCTGTTCCCGTATATGGGGCTTTATTACTCCAAGCTGGAGAGGGTCTTTCCCCAATTTTACCAATGATATCAACCGGCAACCACTTGTCGGTTTCCGGATTATATTTATCCAAACTCATCGCGTCATCCCCATTAAAACTCATAGAATAACTAACTGTGTAAACAGGACTTAAAAACAAATCTGCTTTTAATCGCAAAGGAAGAACCACAGGAGTATCTTGACCCGTTTTGGTAGAGTCCCGTCTGTCTAAGACACAAACTACTACATCCCTAGACTCCAATGTACCTGATAATACATCAGAATATTGTGCAGTCCAAGAAGCCGAACCATTTTGCCAGCGAGTAATTCTGTATTTACTTAAATCTATCGTGGATCCAGTAGGATTGTATATTTCTAAAGCCTTGTTGTTTCGAGATCCTTCAACGTATTCTGAAATAAATAATTCATCACACTGAGACCAAGCGTTTAATGCAGCACCAATAGATAGACAGATTAATAAAAACTTCTTCATATTCATTACAAAATTCCGAAAAAAATGCCATTATCATATATCTTTTGCTATTTATTTAACGCATTGGTAATTAAAACTTAATAAAAGGACCCCAATCCTATCATTTTTTCACTTAAAATTGCGAAATCTTAGTCATGGGCATCTTTTCTGTTATCTCATCAAACCGTACCAAGCTCGCCCAAGTAAAAAAACAATTACTATTACCTGTATTTTTCGCGTTATTGTTCCTAATTACTTCCTGCAATAGCCATAAAACAGTTACATTCTCTGGGGGCCAAAATATTATCGTTCATAGAGATTCTATCATCGCAAAACAAAACAATTATATTTCATCCTTTCTCCAACCCTACCACGATAGCTTAACAATAAGAATGTCTAACCCCATTGTGGCTATAGACACCTTGTTTAGCAATCAATACACCACTGGAAATTTAGGAAACCTAACCGCCGATTACATGCTTGAATTTGGCAACAATTACTTCAAAACCCATTCATTACAATCGAAATCAAATATCGAACAATATTGCGATTTTGCCGTACTTAATAATGGTAGCCTCCGAAATGGACTATCACCGGGTAACATTTCATTGGGTGATATTTTCGAGGCCATGCCCTACGAAAATATTCTGGTTATCATCCAATTAACCGGGGCACAAACCGATAGTCTATTTCAACATATTGCTTTTAAAAATGGAGCCTATTTAGCCAATGCTTCCTGCACCATCAATAACAATAAAGCTGAGAATATTTCAATAAACGGTAGCAGATTCGATTCCAGAAGATCCTATATCCTGGCTATCAATGATTATATGGCCGTGGGTGGAGACGGATACAGTATTTGCAAACATGCAAAACCTTTATGGAATACTGGAATTACAGTGAGAGAAGCACTAATTCAAGGGCTCCAAAACGAGTACAATTCAACTAAAACGGTAAATCCACGCCCACAGCCAAGAATAAAACTAATGCAACCGTCTAACTCCAGGCATTAAAACATGAAATCGAGTCGTAGAAAGTTCCTTAAAACATCCTCTGCAGCAGCAATCTCGGCTTTGCTAGTACCCGATATATTAAATGCAGCAAGTGCAGAATCTCAAAACCACACGGCAAAAAAATCAATCACCCTCTTACACACGAACGATTTCCATTCCCGTTTAGAATCCTTCCCCAACAATCATAAGTTATCCGGGCAAGGCGGAATCATCAACATTCACAATTTACTAAAAATTCATAAAGATGAAAACACGTTACTTCTGGATTGTGGCGATGTTTTTCAAGGCACCCCCTATTTCAATATTTTTCAAGGAAAGGTAGAATACGAATGGATGAATATTGCAGGCTATAAAGCAACTACCCTGGGTAACCACGAATTTGATTTAGGAATTCAACACCTGGCCGACACATTTATAAATTACGCACAATTTGATCTTTTAAATTGCAATTATAACCTTACAAACACACCCTTACATGACATTGTTAAACCCTACGAAATTTACACAGTAAACAAATTAAAAGTAGGTGTAATTGGTGTAGGATTGGATTTAACCGATCTCGTAACTGAAAAAAATCGGAAAGGAATTATTTACCAAGACCCCATCGCCAAAGTGCAATATTGGGCCGATTATTTAAAACTCAAGAAACAATGTAATGCCGTGGTTGTCATTAGCCACTTGGGCTATCAATACAACACCCCAAAAATCGACGATTTAAAACTGGCAGCTGCTACCACGAATGTAGATGTAATTTTAGGAGGTCATACCCATACCCTACTTGCTGAGCCCAATCGTGTACTAAATAAAAACGGTAAACAAGTCATCGTAAATCAAGCCCATTGGGCAGGATTGGTCCTAGGAAAAATTCAATTTTCAACAACATAATTACGGCTTTTCAGCTAGGAAAATTACATTACCAAGATTTGGACGTAGTTTTGCCGAAATGCAGGCTGAAAACGAAGAATTTCTAGAAAACGAAGACGGATTATTTGAACATTACCAATTTATCGCTGATCCGGGTCAAGAACCAATGCGAATCGATAAATGGTTGATGCATAAAGTTGCGAATGCCTCCAGAACCAAAGTTCAAGCAGCCATTGAAGCAGGTTGCGTTGTAGTAGATGATAAAATCATCAAATCAAATTATAAAATAAAAGCAGGCGAAACAGTTCGAGTATTAATGCCCGAAGCGCCCCGTGACACTACTGTTTATCCAGAAAATATTCCGCTGAATATTGTTTACGAAGACAACGATTTACTGGTAATCAATAAGCCGGCCGGGATGGTAGTACACCCAGGTTACAACAATTACACCGGTACGCTGGTAAATGCCTTAGTATATCATTTTGGCGAACTCCCTCAAACCAATCGAGCGCATAGACCTGGTTTGGTGCATAGAATCGACAAAGACACATCCGGATTATTGGTAATTGGAAAAACCGAATTTGCTTTGAGTCACCTATCCAAACAGTTTTTCGAACACACCATTCATAGAAGATATTGGGCTTTGGTGTGGGGCGAACCTCAACCCGAAATTGGCACCTACACCTCCTTTTTAGCTAGAGATCCATCTGATAGACGAAAATCAAAAAATTACAAAGAACCTGAAGACGGTAAATTAGCCATTACTCACTATAAAACCCTTCAAAACTTCTATTTTACCACCTTGGTAGAATGCGAATTAGAAACCGGAAGAACCCACCAAATTAGAGCCCATTTTTCCGGACATGGACATCCCCTGTTTTCAGATGAATTGTACGGCGGGCACGAAATCAGAAAAGGGTCGGCATTGCCCAAATTCAAACAATTTATTGAAAATTGCTTTGATTTAATGCCAAGACAAGCGTTACACGCAAAAGAATTAGGATTTATTCATCCAACAACAGGAGAAAAAATGATGTTTACTTCGGAGCTACCGGAAGACTTTCAATCGCTGTTACAGAAGATAAAAAATTACACCACCCTTCCTCAATAAACAAGGGTGTTAAACGCTATTATTCGTACTTTAACGTGATGGTTGAAGTACGGGGAACAGCCTGACAGGTTAACACATATCCTTGAGCAATTTCAGAATCACTTAGACCTTCGCGCTCCAACATGTGCAATTTGCCTTCTAACACCTTGGCTCTGCACGTTGTACAAACCCCTACAGTACAAGAATACGGCGGATCAATCCCTTGTTTCATTGCTGCATTTAATACCGTGGTATTTTGATCACAAGTTATCGTATGGGTTTTACCATAAACCGTTAAGGTTATCTCTGAAGTGCCAGAAAAGTCTGTTTCCTGGTTAGGCTTAGATTCGTTACTGGACGATGTTGGTGCAGTAAAATACTCCGTATGAACCCGATCGCCGGAAACACCCAAAGTCTGTAAACCAGATTTTACCACATCCATCATACCTGATGGTCCACAAATAAAATATTGATACGTATCAAAAGGACCTCCAATCTTTGATTTTACAATAGTGGAAACCTTATCCGTATTTAACATACCCTTCAATCCAAACCACGTTAATGGAGCCGAATCATAGTTGTGCAACACCTTGAATCTGCCACTCCATGATTTCTCCATGTCGGTTAAAGTAGATTTAAAAATAACGGAATCCGGATTTCTATTTGCATATACCAAAGTCACTTGACTGTTAGGTTCATGATTTAATACCGCTTTAGCGATTCCCATGAGAGGCGTTATACCACTACCCCCGCCAAATAAAACATAGTGAGTTGATCTGCTCGCATCTGGAGTCATAGTAAACTTACCCATTGGGGGCATCACTAAAATTTCAGAGCCCACAGTAAGGCTGTCGTTCATGAAATTACTCATTTTCCCACCTTCAACACGCTTAATCGTCACTGCCGGATCTGCATCCACTCCGCTGTAGGTGCACAACGAGTAGCTCCTGCGAACTTTTTCGCCGTTAATTACGGTTTCAAAAGTAAAATACTGGCCAGGAGTATAGGAAAAAACTTCGGACAACTCCGAAGGAATATCGAAATAAAAAGTGGTTGCATCCGCTGTCTCTTTAACAACATTTTTTACCTTAAGAGTGTGAAAACCTTCGCTCATAATAATTCTGCAAATTTACGCCTTGTGAATTCAAATAGAACAATCATTGTCCCTATTTGTGTTGATTGTTGTAAATTTTATTACATCAATCGCTGGTAAGCACGCCACCATCGATCGGGCATTTCGTCAGCACAAACCATTTCATAATCGCGGTATGAACACCCTATAAATAAATTTAAAGCCTCGTATGGATGAGGAATTAACATCCACCAACGATTGCTTTTACTGCTTTTATAAAAAATTATTTCATGGCCCGTGCTACTTAGTCGATTTCTGTAAATGACAAAATCCGAGGAATCCACCACCGGGTGATCGTGGTATCTGCTTACCCAACCGTCTACAAAATACCAAATCATCTGTGCTAACAACAACGGGGAAACCTCATCATCTGCAGCTAATTCCATTCCATAAAAAAATGCAGACGACAATTTGTTTGAAACCCCAGCATATCGTGCAATCCTTACTGCCTCCTCTGCATATAAACCATTTGGACTCCGCAATTTAGATCCCGGAAATTCACTAAATCTAACCGCACTAAGATCAAACTGTAATAAATGTGCGCTCCTCAAAATTGGCTCCGTTTCTTCAATTCGATCCCGAACCTCCCCCAAACGATGATTTTCAAAATACATCTTCTCCAACATCGTGGCAGTCTCTTCAGAAATAAAATAACCCTGAGTGGCTAAAAAATCAATATTAAATAAATTGGATGGCTGATCCACTAGAATTTGTCGAAGAGCAGTAGTTTCATCGAAATCAACACCGGGTGTAACTTGTACAATTTCAACCGCCTCACTAGACTGTCTATAGGCTTTATAATGTCCGTAAGTGTATGAATTATTTCCGCCTACCACCATCACGGTAATACCCATTTCCAATAACTCACCCATAGCTTCACTAAGTGCAAACTGCCGATTTTTTTCTTCCTCCGCTAACACCAAATTGCCTAAATCTGCAATTTCCAATGCACCAAATCGCCACATCAATCCATAAAACTGTTTTCTTACAGCATCGGCATCATCGCCAATACCTATGAGGGCTAATTTAACTTTTTTTAACTTTGGAAACGACTTACCATGTACATGAACCCTACCACCTACACATTGTTTTTGATCTCGGAATGGGGCCCAAATTCGTTCGTCTACGGGGGTAAAAAAAGCATCCAACATAACTTCTGCAAAATCGCTCCGATAGATTCCCGCAGCAAATCAAAGAATCCACATGGCTAATTTTGTAGAAATTATTTCAAAGGAATCAGCATTTCTTCAAAGTCGTACGCGCAGAAAACACCCAATGCATTGCCATCTAAATTGGAATGAAGCAACGTTGGCTCCGCAAATGGATTTCCATCATCGGAAAACTGAGATCGGAAATAATCTTGATAAGGTTGGTCATAAACCCAAGCCATCAAATACAAATCTTCAACCTTGCCGGTTCCTCCTGTACCCATCATAGACCAAGTTGTTCCACGATCAATAAACTGCAATGGTTCATTACCTTGTTTTTGTAGCGAATAACCTGGATCCGTCCAAGTTCTTCCCTCATAGAAAAATACTCCTTCCAAAAATGAAAACATCGGTTGATAATAAAATCCATTTACCGCCCCTTTGTATTCCAAATTAACATTCCAACGGAAGACTTGCTCTCCAAATTGATTAGTATCCCCTTTAAAATTCCAACTATTCACCATCCAATCGACTGTTTTCATGGCCGGTGGTACGGTGCATATAGATTTTATTTGATTCCCATCGGGCATAATCACCAACAATCGGTATCGATGTGAACTCTGAATTTTATAGGTAAAAGAATCCACGGCATAAACACTGTCTTGCGCTCTCCATTTCAATAAAACAGAATCCCCTTCGGTTAAATCTAATATACTTACCTGCGCCGATTTCTCAAATTTTGTTTGAGGCTGATAAGGACCAAAATACGGTTCCGTATAGGCAATTTGTACCTTCACCAGTGAATCTTTGGGCGATATATAACTCACCACAACCGGTTTGCGTACAAATGCCGGTGGATCTACGGTAGCATCGGTTTCACAGCTAGAAATCATTATCCCCACACCTACCATACAAACCATTAATATTAGGAATTTTTTCATCTTACTTACTGAATTTAAATGAATACGTTACGGTTGGAATAATAGGGAATAAAGTCACTTTTTTCAGCACTCTGCTATTAAAATCCGGACTGCTTCCACCGTAATAAAAAAACGGATTTGCCCGATTGTATGCATTATAACAACTTACCTCAACGGTTTCTCTACCCCGGCGTTTATCTCTACTAAATTGCAAGCCAACATCCAACCGATGGTAGGGTTCCATTCGAAACGAATTTCTTGCACCGTAATCCAGCGTTTGATTGCCCGAACTACCCCAAACATCCCAAACTTGCGGGTAGGTTTGCGGATACATCCCATTCACCGGAACAATTGCCTGCGGTAGCGTAATAGCATTTCCCGATCCATATACCCAAGTCGCAGAAATCGTTAAATTCTTACTCAACTTATAAATACCAACAATAGATACATCGTGCCGTCTATCGTATTTGGCATAATACTTTCTACCCGCATTCACAGAATCAAACTGCAATTCCGTCCAACTTAATGTATAACCAACCCAACCACTCAATCTACCTACCTTTTTTTGCAAAAACAACTCCATACCCTTACTCCAACCCTTACCAGAAGTAACCTGACTTTCCCAAGCTTTTTTATTCACCGGTACCGAAGGATCGAAGAAATCATTTTGTAAAATAAACGATGCCCCTTCTTTGTAGGTGATAATATCCGATAACTCTTTATAATACCCCTCCACGCTTACACTGAACCCTTTGTTGAAATCCTTGGCGATACCCAAAGCTACTTGTTCACTTTTCATGGGTCCCACCTTTGGCGTAGCAGGAATCCATAAATCGGTAGGCAGCCCTAATCCCGTATTGCTCAATAAATGAATATACTGCCACATAGTAGCAGCGCTTGCCTTAATCGCCAAATCCTTTCTAATCTGATACCCAGCAGAAAAACGCGTCTCTGGCTTAACCCAGTTTTTGCCCTCCACATGATAATGCGAAATCCGTACGCCGGGGTATAAATTCCATCTACCCTGTTTTATTTGATCCTCAATGTAGATACCACTTTCATAGGTCTGAATAATCTCCGATTTCCTATTTACAGGACTATTAGGCCCCAATTTCAATACGGTTGCCGACGGTTGAAATTGATGATTGATTGCCGATAGGCCATACCTTACCTTGTGCTTATTGTTTGGTGACCAATCGATATCGTACTTCAATCCGTAATCATCGATAACACTTTGATACTTCAATAAAAATTCCGGAGAATTTCGCTCTTTTAAATTCACTTCGATATTTAAATCGTAATGACTGTAAATGGCCGATAAATTCGCAAATGTTCGTTTATTAAATTGGTGGTTCCATCGTGTGGTTAACGTTCGATTCCCCCAACCAAAATTAGTTTTTAGAGATTGGCCATTCTGCTTGTCTGCAAAATAGAACTTATCCCTACCGAAATAACCCGAAATATAAATTTTATCTTTATCACTAAGAATATAGTTTGCTTTGGCATTTAAATCGTAAAAATAATACCCCGCATTACTGCCATTGGTAGCCGCCATAATGAGTGGTTGAGCCAAAATATCGGCATAGGTTCTTCTACCCGAAATCATAAAAGAACTCTTGTTTTTCTTTATCGGACCCTCAATCAAACCTCGAGAACTTATCAATCCTATTCCAAATTCACCAGAGTATTTGTTCAAATTACCCTCTTTCATATTCATCTCTATTACACTGGATAATCTACCTCCATATCTCGCTGGAAAACCACCTTTTACCAACTCCACACTGCGCAATGCATCTCCGTTAAACAACGAAAAAAATCCAAATAAATGATTGGCATTATAAACGGTTGCCTCGTCCAGAATAATTAAATTTTGATCCGGTCCACCCCCGCGAACATAAATACCACTCTGTCCTTCACCCCCTTTTTGCACACCAGGCAATAATTGAATAACCTTCAACACATCCTTTTCACCCAATAATGCAGGAATATCCTTTATCTGCTGAACCGGAATGTCAATTTTACTCATCTCGGCCTTATCCGCAATGGTACTTTTCCGAACCGATATTTCCACCAATCCAATCTTATCGATAACCGCTAATTCTACATTGTGTGCAATGTCCTTATCCCCTTGTACTACCAAACTGTCGCCAACAAAACCAGATGCCTGAAAATAAACAACGGTTCGCTTTCCAGCAGCAATCTCAAACGTGTAAAATCCATAATTATTACTACGGGTCTTCTCCAAATCTGTTCCTACACTCACTCCCCCTAGCATTTCTCCGGTGCCCTTCTCTCGAATATAACCGCTTACCGTAAACGATTGCGAATAAATGAATCCAGGTATCAACGAAAGCAACGCTAAAACTAATCCCTTGAAATGGTTTCCGGCTGCCACTCTAGCCACACGATTAAAGTAAAATATACCCATTAAAACTTATTAACTGATTGATAAAATAACCTGTAAAACTTCTTAAATTACGATTTAAAACAGCGAAAGTTACACGCTACAATCACGTAACCCCTAAATTATTTGTCGATTTTTTCAATAACTTTCCCGATTTCGTATTACGCCCAATCAAATAGCAACCGGAGCCTTTATTGCTGGCCAAGGATCGTAGTTTTCCAAGGTGAAATCTTCATAGGTAAAGGCAAATAAATCCTTAATCTCCGAATTTAAACGCATTGTTGGATAGGGCTTTGGGACCCTCGATAATTGCAGATTCACCTGCTCCAAATGATTTGAATAAATGTGGGCATCGCCAAATGTATGAACAAAATCTCCAGGCTGAAGTCCACATACTTGCGCCATCATCATAGTTAGCAAGGCATAACTTGCAATATTAAACGGAACTCCTAAAAATAAATCCGCACTACGTTGATATAATTGGCAACTTAACTTCCCATTGGCCACGTAAAATTGAAACATGGTATGACAGGGCATCAGAGCCATACTTTGAATCTCACCTACGTTCCAAGCATTCACCAAAATTCTTCTGCTATCGGGAGAATTCCTAATTAAATCCAAGGCCTCCTGAATTTGATCAATAACTTTTCCATCTTTCGACTCCCAACTGCGCCACTGTTTCCCGTAAACCGGGCCCAATTCTCCATTTTCATCGGCCCATTCGTCCCATATTGAAACCCCGTTTTGTTTTAAATACGCAATATTCGTTTCTCCCTTAAGAAACCAAAGCAACTCGTGGATGATACTCTTTAAGTGTACCTTCTTACTGGTGATTAATGGAAATCCTTGTTGTAAATCAAATCGCAACTGACCTCCAAAAACACTGATAGTACCCGTTCCAGTTCTATCCGTTTTGTGGGTACCATGCTTTAATACGTACTTCAAAAAATCTTCGTAAACGAAAGGCTGTTGCTCCATAAAATCCAATATTCAATATTAACATGCATTAACCTCCTTTACAAACCTAAAAAATCAACATTCTGTTGCTCAACATTCTAGATTAAACTCAAACCCTATATTTTCACCATTTTTTCAAAAAACAAGCATCCCTTCCAAACAAAAAAACTCGTAAGTTTGTACCCTCATTAATCATGGCTGAAATTGTACGATTACCCAAGATGAGCGACACCATGACCGAAGGTGTCATTGTTAAGTGGAATTATAAAGTTGGAGACAGTGTAAAAAGCGGGGATATCCTTGCCGAAGTAGAAACCGATAAAGCCACTATGGACATGGAGGTATATGCCAAAGGCACCATCCTGCATTTGGCTGTTTCTGAAGGCGATGCCACCCCGGTAGATAGTATTATCGCCATCGTTGGTGCGGCTGGCGAAGATTTCCAATCCTTGCTTAGCGGTAACAACGCATCGGCACCATCCGATAATAAAGTTACCGAAACAACAACCTCTTCGGATGCTTCCGCCACACCTGCAACAACAGCAGCTCCAAGTATTGCAACAACAACTGCTCCTAGCGCGCTAGCTGTAACAGCTCCCACAGCTGCAAATACTTCATCCAATTCAGACCGACTTAAAGCTTCCCCTTTGGCGAAAAAATTGGCCGAAGAAAAGGGCATTAATATTCAGGATATTTCAGGTTCCGGCGAAAACGGTAGAATCGTTAAGAAGGATATAGAAAATTATAGTCCGGCTGCATCAACCAATACCGCGATTTCCGCACCCGTTTCCGGAGTGGAAAGTTTCCATGAAGTGAATGTTTCTCAGATGAGAAAAACCATCGCTTCTCGTTTGGCAGAATCTAAATTCACAGCACCGCACTTCTATTTAACCGTAGAAATTAATATGGATAAGGCCTCTGCCGCAAGAGAGCAGATGAATGCCATTTCCGACGTTAAAATTTCAATGAACGATTTAGTAGTTAAAGCTACTGCAGCATCCTTACGTAAAAACCCAAACATCAATTCAAGTTGGTTGGGTAGTAAAATCCGATACAATCATCACATTCACATTGGTGTAGCAATGGCAGTAGAAGATGGTTTGCTTGTACCGGTTGTTCGTTTTGCCGATCAAAAATCGTTATCTCAGATTTCGTCCGAGGTAAAAGAATATGGAAAGAAAGCAAAAGAAAAGAAATTACAACCCCAAGATTGGGCAGGTAATACATTTACTATAAGCAATTTGGGAATGTTTGGTATTGACGAATTCACAGCAATTATCAACCCTCCAGACGCTTGTATCTTAGCCGTTGGTGGAGTAAAAGAAACCGTAGGCGTTGTTAATGGAGAAATAAAACCGGTTAAAGTGATGAAAGTGACGCTAAGTTGCGACCACCGCGTTGTGGATGGTGCAACCGGAGCACAATTCTTGAAAACATTAAAAGATTATCTCGAAGAGCCCGTTAAATTGTTAGTATAACATTGAAAGGGCTGCCACTGCAGCCCTTTTTTTTAGCCCATGAAAATAAAATTCAATCAGATACAAGACCTAAACGACGCCCGATACGCTTCTTCCGCTTTATCGGAATGGGTGGGTTTTACCCTAAATCAATTGCCCATTAGTAAGGTTCAAGAAATTATTGGTTGGTGTGCCGGTCCCAAATTGGCCATTGAATTAACGGAAATAGAATTACTAGATACTGCCATCAGTTGGTGTACCATTCTGCCGGTAAATACGCTGGAATGTAAGGCAGAATCGTTTTCATTTTGGATGCAGAATATTCCAAACGCCCAGAATTACGAATGGATTGTAAACAGTCACGATTTACATCACCTAAATACCGATAATTTCAAAGAAATTCCCAGCGTGTATTTCCATTTCTTACCTCAATCTTTAGAACAAGTTACCCCAGAAATTATTAAAACCCCAAACCTAATAATCAATATTTCTAATTTTCAATCCAACACTTCTATCCTTGCATCGCTCTCACCCGAATTAATTAGCATTGATTGCGTGCCGGAAACAACACTTGGAGAAAAAAACTTTGAACTTACCACCGAATTATTTGAAGCCTTAGACATATTTTAATCATGAAAAAAATCACTTTAACCATACTCACTATTGCAACAATCATTGCATTTAGTGTAGGTCAGCAATCTTGCTCATCCAAACCCGAAGGTGCTTTCACAGAAGAAGAAAAAGGTGCCCAAGATTCTACAGACAGCACATCACAAGCCTCGGATTTTGAAGCCTTAATGGCACAAGATTCCATTAGCAAAGATTCACAAAAATAAAAAACATGAAAGTTGCAGTTGTTGGCGCTACAGGGCTTGTAGGCACCAAAATGTTGGAATTACTGGAAGAAAGAAACTTTCCAGTTACTGATTTACTGCCAGTGGCTTCTGAATCCAGTATTGGTAAAACCATCCAATTTAAAAATCAGGCAATTCCCATTATTTCTATGTCTGAAGCCGTAAATCAAAAACCGGCCATTGCCATTTTCTCTGCTGGCGGTACCGTTAGTAAAGAATGGGCACCAAAATTTGCCGAAAATGGAACGTATGTAATAGATAATTCATCGGCTTGGAGAATGGAAACCCATATTCCTCTGATTGTCCCAGAAGTAAATCCTCAGCATCTTCAAAAAGACAAGTTCATTATCGCCAACCCCAATTGTTCTACCATTCAAATGGTGGTGGCATTGAAACCTCTTCACGATCAGTTGGGATTAAAACGAATAGTGGTAAGCACCTACCAAAGCGTTACAGGTACAGGTCAAAAAGCCGTAACACAGTTATTTAACGAACGCCAAGGGGTTGATGGTCCAACGGTTTATCCGCACCCCATCGATCTAAATGTATTGCCACATATTGATGTATTTTTAGAAAATGGATACACCAAAGAAGAGATGAAAATGATGTTAGAAACCAAAAAAATCATGGATCTTACCGATACAGGCATTACCGCAACTACCGTTCGAATACCTACAGTTGGCGGCCATTCCGAAAGTATTAATGCCACCTTCCAAAAGGATTTCACGATAGAACAAATAAAAAACTTACTTCAGCATGCACCCGGCATAACCTTGCAAGACGAACCTATAAATAATATCTATCCGATGCCACTAACTGCACACGATAAAGACGATGTTTTTGTTGGTCGATTGAGAAAAGACGATTCCATGCCCAACACCTTGAATTTATGGGTGGTATCCGATAATCTTCGAAAAGGCGCAGCAACCAATGCTATTCAAATTGCTGAACTAATAGTAAAAAATCACTGGGTTAATTAAACGAAATCAAATAAGCATTGTTATTTAATCCACATGCTGTTTGAAACCGAAAACAATTTGCCTCTTTCCTCAGAAGAAAACAAAGCAGAAAATTCTGCGAAGGATTCTGCTGAAAGCTTACCAGAAAATGGTGCAACAGAGGCCATAGACAGCAGGCCTCGCTACCTCCGAGAGGCTATTTACCAAGGGGAATTGCATGCAGCACCCTATGCTCTAACAGTCACATCGCCAAAAATTGAACCCGTAGATAAACGATTGCTCAAAGCCAATGCCCATGAATCCATGCAGCATCAAGCAGAGCAGCAAATTTCCATGCTTAGAAAACAGGCCGAATTGCTCATTAAGCAAGCCAAAGCCATCGAAGAACGATTGGAAATATCGCACAATATTTACAAAGCAGATATCAACTTCGAGCCTGTAATTAATGGTATTTATCACCTGTATCAAAAAGAAGATGGAACCCAAGTGCTCTCCATGGTTGGCCCACACGAGTGGGGAAGTAAAATCCCTTACCAATCTTGGCTACATACCGTTAGATTATTGGCCGATAAAACCTGGGAAGTCCTAGCCTAGGTATTTAAATTCACAGCTTTTCTTACCGATCCTTGTTCCAATAATAATTTTTTAGCCGATTCATATTCCAATCCGGTCTCTTCCATTACCATCCGAGTACCTCGTTCAATCAATTTTAAATTAGTAAGCTGCATATCCACCATTTTATTGCCTTTTACATGACCCAACTTAATCATAACCGAAGTGGTAATCATATTCAACACCATTTTGGTAGCTGTGCCCGCTTTCATCCGAGTACTTCCCGTTACAAATTCTGGACCGGTTGCTACTTCCACGCAGACATCGGCCAGTTTGCCTAACTCTGTACGTTTATTACATGCAATCCCTCCAGTGAATATGCCTCTTTGCTTACACTCCGTTAATGCACCTAACACGTACGGTGTTCTTCCACTTGCTGCAATACCGATTACCACATCCCTTTCACAACAACCATAGGCTTCTAAATCTATCCATCCCTGTTCCCAACTATCTTCAGCAAATTCCACTGCTTTCCGTATAGCACCATCTCCTCCAGCAATAATTCCAATAACACGATCAAAATCCACACCGTAGGTTGGCGGACATTCGCTGGCATCTACTATTCCCAATCGACCACTGGTACCGGCCCCCAAATAAAATAACCTACCCCCGCTCTTCATTCTCAGATAAACGGATTCACTAAGTTCCGCAATTACGGATAATTCCTCAGCCACTTTTTCATGCAAAATAGCATCTTCTTGATTGATGCCTGCTGCAAGTTCAAGAAAGCTTAGATTTTCTAATGCTTGGTGGTTGGAAGTCGATTCCGTCTCTCGATTTAAATCAATAGAATCCATATCCGATATCAATCCATTCCACCCCAACCCGGTTGGGTTTCATCCAAAAACTGAATCCATTCCGAAAACATTGCATCTGGCATAACACGAGGAAACTTAGCTTGCCCCCCCAATTTACCCCTACGATCCATAAAGTCATAAAAAACAGATTCAGGGAACAAATGCAAATGCATGTTGGTTAATACATGTTTTCGCTCCGTAGCATAATCATCATTTAATTCCGAAAGTTTGGCATCCAAGGCTGCTGCAACTTCAGTATTTCTGCTTAATATTTCTTCATTATCACAACTTAAAAACCAACGGTGACTCATAACCCCAGCGCTATTTTTATACCCTTTCACAGTAAATTCAGGACAGTGAAAGCCAAAATCATGCGCTGTGGACAGCACACCATCATGCATATTATCAACACTCAAATGCTCTCCACAAATACTTAAAAACTGCTTTGTTCTACCCGTAATCTTAATCTCACAGGCATCTAAATTTACAAATCGAACGGTATCGCCAATTAAATAGCGCCAAGCTCCTCCGCAAGTAGTAATCACAATGGCATAATCTTTACCTTCTTCAACATCCGCAATTCCCAACGCATAATGAGGGTCTAAAGGCTCCCCGGTCTCCGAAAAATGATGCTCATCGAAGGGAATGAATTCAAAAAACATCATATTTCTTAATGCCAAGGTCATTCCATCGGCGTTTAACCGATTTTGATAGGCAATAAATCCTTCACTTGCCAAATACGTCTCAAAATACATAATCGGCTTGCCCAACATTGAATCTATTTGATCTTTGTACGGGGATAAAGAAACCGCACCCCAAGAATACACACTGAAATGCGGCCAAATCTCGTGGATATTGTTTAAACCGTAATGGGCTATTACTTTCTCTAGAAGCATCTTTACCCAAGCAGGGCCACCAGCAATCATCGAAACATCCCAATTCGGCGCTTCTTTTACCATGATTTCAATTTTACTATGCCAATCCTTTTCGCGTTTTATTTCGTCCGTTGGTTTGGTAAAACGATCCATCCAGAATGGGACATTATCCATGGTTATACCACTTAAGTCTCCGCTGTAATTAAACCCATTGTATTGTAAATCCGTACTTCCACCTATCATCAAATAATGTTTGGTGAAAAAGTCCTTGGGTATATCGGTTTTGGCTATACCAAACAATTGCCGCAATCCTGCCTTTTTGATAGCTTTCAGTTGATCATCACCAACCGGAATGTACTTGCTACTTCCCGCGGTTGTGCCACTACTTAATGCAAAATATTTTGGACTTCCCGGCCAGGTAATGTCCGATTCTCCTTGGTATTGTCGCTGCCACCATGGTCGCATACCTTCGTAATTTACTATAGGCACCTTTGCTCTAAATGCAGCCATAGGGTTGGATTCTAACAATAAATCCTCAAATCCATACTCCCTACCAAAAGCAGTATTTCGTGCTTTAAATAACATTTTTCGCAATGTTCTCTCCTGCCATTTTACCGCTCGAACATGCTTTACTGTAAAAACATCCGATACGTTTTTTGCCCGATCAAATAACTGATTTATAAAATTTCTGCCCGCAGACATATGTACAAAATTAACGATAGAATTGCTGGGATTTAACGAACTTCGCAGATTCAAGCAATCTTCTAACAGTTGCAACATAAATGAAATCCTTAATAAACCCAAAGTATGTCCAGTATTTTTGAAGATAAAATTCCACCTACGCTACAACAAGAAATAAAAGAAAAGTGGCTCAAAATCTTAGCTTTTGTTGAAGAAAACTTCCAAAAGAAACCTGATTTAAATGCTATTTTGTTCTTGATTGGTATACGTGAACTTGGCGTGTTACCCGATAAAAATTTCACCAAAGAAGAGAAGGTACATTTGATGCACATCGCTAATTGTAAAGTCCTAAGTTATTCAGGATACTATACGCAACTGGGATTTAATCAAAAAGGTTGGCCCGTTTGGGAAAACACAAAACCACTTCCTAACCTTGCCTATTTAGAACAAGAAAATCTGTTAAGACAACACATAATCGAATATTTTGAAGCCGAAGAGATACTAACCTTTTAATCGTATTTTCGAATCCTATAAATCATCATGAAATTAAAACAAACCATCATTATTGCAGCGATTTTAACATCGGCAGCTGCCTTTAACTTAGGCTGTGGCAATAAAAACTCCGTAAATCTCATGGATAGCTTCTCTGCAGATTCCAACAATGCAAAACCTACTACTGGAGATGGAGTTGATTACAGTGATTCAACCGCTCCCGCCAGTTGGACTCGTGTTGAAATTAAAACCTCGGTTGGAACCATGATAGTAGCCCTAAATCCAGCACAAAAGGAACATCATGATAATTTCGTAAAATTGGTGAATTCAAAATTTTATGACGGTGTTTTATTTCATCGTGTAATCAAAAACTTTATGATACAAACCGGGGATCCCAAATCAAAATTAGCACGCGCAGGTGCTATGTTAGGAGACGGTGATCCAGGATATACCTTGCCTTCGGAAATTAAAGACACACTGTATCATTTTCGTGGAGCACTATCAGCTGCTAGACAAGCAGACCAAGTAAACCCCATGAAACGCAGCAGTGGTTCGCAGTTTTTTATTGTTTCAGGAACCAAATACTCCGAAGCCGATTTGAGATTGGCTTTGGGAAATTCAGTATTCCAAGATTTCATTGCTAATCCAGCGAACAGTGAATACAACAAACGCGGAGAATATTATGCGCAAACAGGAAACCAAGAAGCCCTAGACCAATTACAGCAAGAAGTACAAGCTTTATGTCAGCCTAAATTAGATGCCCAGTTCAGTAAAATCCCAGACAACGTTAAAAAACGATACATGAATTGGGGCGGAACACCCCACCTAGACAATCAGTATACGGTGTTTGGAAAACTAATTTCCGGTTATCATGTATTAGATTTCATAGAAAGCAGCGTTACCGATAGAAACGACAGACCCGAAAAAGACATTAAAATCCTATCGGCGAGCGTAATCAAAGGACAATAAAGTAGCGGAACATCCATCCAAAAGAATCAGCACCGCTTAACAAATCATAATTTTTCTAAGATTTTTTCATATATTTGCAAAACTTTCTTGGAAAACCTTGAAGGGGATCGCCAAAAGCAGTCCCCTTTTTTGTTGACTAAAATTTTAAGTACGTTTGATTATGAAAGAATTGTTCGATAAAATCTCCAAAATGGTAGAATCCGAGGCATCGGCATTCGATATTTTTCTTACTGGAAGAGAACGAGATGGACAAAGTAATTTCATTTTTTTCATGGACAGCGAAACGCCGCTAAACATGAAAACACTTACCGATTTTACTAGACACATTTCCAATTTAATAGATGAAGGTGATTTCGACGAAACTCCATTTACTTTTGAAATTTCGTCGCCCGGTGCCGATAGACCACTAACCAATGCAAAACAATTCAACAAACATTGTGGTAGACGTTTTGCAATCACCACAACGGATGGTCTATCTTTTGAAGCACAATTGTTAGGGGTAGCCAATTCAAAAGAAGAATTAAGCGAACATTGGATTGAATCTTGGGAGATTTGGTTGTCTTTGCAAAAACCACCAAAAATCAAAAAGGAACCAAAAAAGAAAGTTCATAGACGATTTGATGAAGAGCCAGAAGAAATTCAAGCAAACAAGGTTCCTGCATCTGTACCACAAATAATTATGCCAGAAATAATTACGGAAGTTCCTGCAGTTCCCGCAACTGAATTTCCAACATTTATTATGGAAAAATTCATACCCGAAAAGGGCAAAAAAACTCGAAGCGAAATCATTGCATTAGATTTTGTTTCAATTAAAAACGCAACAATAATTTTAAGTTTCAAATAACCATGAAAGCCAAAGCCAAAGACTTGGGAATCAACCTCGTAGAAAGTTTCTCGGAATTTAAGGAATTTAAAAACATAGACCGCGCCACCATGATGCGTGTCTTGGAAGATGTTTTCAGAAACATCCTTAAGAAAAAGTACGGAAACGATGCGAATTTCGACATTATCATCAACACCGAAACCGGTGATATTGAAATGTATCACTTGCGTCTAATCGTTGAAGAAGGCGAAGTTGAAGATCCAAACTTGCAAATCGCTATCAGCGAAGCATTAACATTGGAACCCGACTATTCAGTGGGTGAAGATTGTATCCAACAAGTATTCTTGGATGATTTCGGAAGACGTTCTATTTTAAATGCTCGTCAAGCGCTAATGAGTAGAATTATCGAATTGGAAAAAGACGAATTATTCAAAAAATACAAAGACAAGCGCGGCGAAATTATTTCAGCCGAAGTGTACAATGTATGGAAACGTGAAATCATGGTGTTAGACGATGAAGGAAATGAATTAAGCCTACCGAAAGAACATCTTATTCCTCGTGATATCTATAAAAAAGGCGATGCAATTCGCGCCGTAATTCACGATGTAAATATGGATAAAGGCAGTCCAAAAATCATCCTTTCAAGAACCTCTCCAGAGTTTTTGGAGCGTTTATTTGAATTGGAAGTTCCTGAAATTTTAGACGGTCTTATTACCATCAAGAAAATTGTCCGCGAACCCGGAGAAAGAGCTAAAGTTGCTGTAGAAAGTTACGATGATCGCATAGACCCAGTGGGCGCTTGCGTTGGTGTTAAAGGGGCGAGAATTCACGGAATCGTTCGTGAGTTAAGAAATGAAAATATAGACGTTATTAATTACACTACCAACACCAATCTATATATTCAACGTGCTCTACAACCAGCGGTTATCTCGAGAATTGAATTGAATGATACCAAAGGAACGGCGGATGTTTATTTAGATAGCGACCAAGTTTCATTAGCCATCGGTAGAGGCGGTCAGAACATCAAATTGGCCGGAAAATTAACCGGATATCAAATTGAAGTTTATCGCTTAGCAAATCAGAACTTAAACGATGAGGACGATGTTGATTTGGAAGAATTCTTAGACGAAATCGATGAATGGATCATCGAAGAATTCCGCAAGATTGGATTGGATTCAGCAAAAGCTGTTATCAACACACCTTGGGAAGATTTGATGCGAAGAACCGAATTGGAAGAAGAAACCATCCTCGAAGTGCAAAAGATTTTGCGCTCCGAATTTGAAGATTAATAAACCAACCCCAAAACCGGGAATACCACGCCGATAAATATTCCCGGTTTTTTCCATCGGCAACCCCTCCCCAAAAAGCCTTTTTCTCCAACGGAATTAGGCCAATCTTGGGAATTGTATCACGAATAACCTAATTTTGAAGCGAATATGGCGGAATACCGTTTAGCGAAAGTAGCCAGCGAACTTAACAGAAGTGCTCAGGCCCTAGCCGATTTCCTTAATGGAAAAGGCTTTGATGTTGCCCCAAAGCCAACAACGAAGATATCAGAAGAAATGTACGATGTACTTCTTCAAGAATTTTCTAAAGACAAAGCCGCAAAGGACGAGGCCAAATTGCTGAAAACCCAACGCGATATTAGACAAGGAACCGCAGTCCCTCCAACGCCTGTAGCAAAACCCACTACTCCAAAAGTAGAAGAAAAAACCACCCCGGTAAAACCAGAACCAGAAATCGTTTCTGTGTCAACACCGGCAATTGAAGAACCTATTGTTGCTGATGCTCCGGAAAAAACAGAAGTTAGAAAAGAAGAATTAGCAGGTCCCAAAATTCTTGGAAAAATTGATTTAAATCCAAAGAAATCCGCTCCCAAAGAAGCAGAAAAGAAAGTAGAACCAGCGAAAGTAGAACCTCCGGTTTCAGTTAAAGAAGAGCCCATTGCTGCTGAAATTCCTGCAGTTAAAGAAGTTCTTGTAGAAACCGAAGTCGTACCCGTTGAACCGGAAATAAACGAACCCATAGTTGCAGCTGCCACAGAGGCAATGGATGGTGGATCTTCCAACGAAACATCTTCTGAAGAGGAAGAAGACGTTGAAAAAATTGAAACGAAATTTGAAAAACTATCCGGTCCTAAAGTTTTAGGTAAAATCAATTTACCCGCAGCCCCTTCTGGTGTTAAAGCTTTGGCAGGTGACGCTCGCGAAGATTTACGCGAAAAACGTAAACGCAAGCGCAAACAAGCAGGAACAGAAAAAGTTGCCGTTCAAGAAAAGATAAAACAAGACGAAAAACAGACCTTTAATCCAGGTCCGAAAAAGCCCGAAGTTAAAACCGAAATTTCCCAAAAAGATGTTCAGAGTAAAATCAAGAACACCATGGGAAAAATTGGAAATGCAGGCAGAAATCGTGGGTTAAAACAAAAAATAAAACAACAAAATAAAGAATCTCGTGCACAGGAAATGGCCCGCAATGAACGTTTGCGTGAACAAGCCAGCAAAATCCTGAAAGTTACCGAGTTCCTAACCGCAAACGAATTGGCGAGTATGATGAACATGGCCGTTACACAGGTTATTTCATCGTGTTTCCAGTTAGGTATGATGGTTTCCATCAACCAACGTCTAGATGCGGAAACAATCCAATTAGTGGCTGATAATTTTGGTTACGAAGTAGAATTTGTAGATGCAGAATCTACCATTGAAGCCATGGACAACGAAGTTGATCGCGAAGAAGATCTTAAACCTCGTGCACCAATTGTAACCGTAATGGGTCACGTAGATCACGGTAAAACTTCTTTATTGGATAACATCCGTAAGTCCAACGTAATTGCCGGTGAAGCAGGGGGAATCACCCAACACATTGGTTCTTACGAAGTAACCATGGAAAATGGCAAAAAAATCACCTTCTTAGATACCCCAGGTCACGAAGCGTTTACTGCAATGCGTGCTCGTGGTGCTAAAGTAACCGATATAGCCATCATTGTAATTGCCGCGGACGATGCCGTAATGCCTCAAACACGAGAGGCCATTGCTCACTCACAAGCTGCAGGTGTGCCGATGATTTTTGCGCTTAACAAGGTGGATAAAGATGGCGCTAATTCAGATAGAATTCGCGAACAATTGGCCGCTATGAATATCCTAGTAGAAGATTGGGGCGGTAAATTCCAGTGCCAAGAGATTTCGGCCAAAAAAGGCATGAACATCGACAAACTTCTAGAAAAAGTATTGCTAGAAGCGGAAATGATGGAACTTAAAGCAAATCCCGATAGAAATGCCAAAGGAACCGTTATCGAAGCAACCCAAGAAAAAGGTAGAGGTATTGTTTGTAACTTATTGGTTCAAAATGGAACCTTGAAAGTTGGCGATCATATCGTTGCCGGTCCATATTACACAAAAGTTCGAGCCATGTTCAATGAACGTGGAGGAAAAATAGACGAAGCACCTCCAAGTGCACCCGTAAGAATTTTAGGGTTCTCCGAAGCTCCTACCGCAGGTGATATTTTCGTTGTGTTTGAAGAAGAAAGTGAAGCTAAACAACTCGCTAATAAACGACTCCAACTGATACGCGAACAGGGTATTCGTACAAAACGACATATAACCTTAGACGAAATTGGAAGACGTTTGGCAATTGGAAACTTCAAAGAATTGAAGTTGATTGTAAAAGGTGATGTAGACGGTTCTGTAGAAGCACTTTCGGATTCATTATTGAAACTTTCTACCGAAGAAATCGCCGTAAATGTTATTCACTCAGGCGTAGGACAAATTACTGAAAGCGATGTATTGTTGGCTTCGGCTTCGGATGCAATTATCGTTGGTTTCCAAGTTAGACCTTCCGCTAAAGCAAGACAAATTGCGGAAAACGAAGAAATCGATATTAGAACCTACTCAATCATCTACCAAGCTATCGAAGAAATTAAATCGGCCATGGAAGGCATGCTTTCGCCTGAAGTTGTTGAGAAAATTATCGGTAACGTGGAAGTTCGCGATGTATTCAAAATCTCCAAAGTGGGTAGCGTAGCCGGTTGTTATGTAACTTCAGGATCCATCGAACGTAAAGCCAAAATCCGTGTTATTCGCGATGGCGTAGTAATACATTCGGGTGAATTGGCTTCGTTAAAACGTTTTAAAGACGACGTAAAAGATGTTCAAAAAGGTTACGAATGCGGTCTACAAATTGAACGCTTCAACGATATTGAAGTAGGTGACTACTTAGAAGTATTCAAAGAAGAAGAAGTAAAACGTAAACTTTAATCGATTATCAGATTTTATTGTAGAATTATTGGGTTAAATTTTTCAATCTTCAATCAAAAAATTTAACTTTGGTATAAACTTTGTAAACCTGTAGAAAAGATTCAACTATTATGAAAAAGACATTATCCATCCTTGCAGCCGCTTTTGCATTTGTAGCTGCTTCATTCGCTCAAACTCCTGCTCAAACGGAAGGTATTGTTTGGACTAAGAAATCTCACGATTTCGGAACAGTGAAAATGGGCCCAAAAGCAGAAGTAACTTTTGAATTTACGAATAAAACCAATGGACCATTGGTAATTACCGCTGCTCAACCTTCATGTTCTTGTACGGTTGGAGATTATACCAAAACTCCAATTATGCCAGGTCAAAATGGAAAAGTAACCGCAAGTTATGGTACCGATGGACGTCCTGGATTCTTCCAAAAATCAGTACACGTTACTTTCGATAATGGAAGCAGTACCGATTTAATCATCAGTGGTACTGTGTCTGCAGAAGTGTCTCCAACCGGAGGAAGCACCTTAAAATAATAGGAGGAATAGGCTACCATGAAGAAAATCACGTTATTACTAGTTGCTGCGATTTCTCTGTTCTCAATTTCCAATGCCCAAGTTATAACAGGCAATGGTCAGTCTACAGCAAAATCTAGCAATGCAAGCATTAAATTCATTAACACTTCCCACAGTTTCGGGAATATTATAGAAGGACAGATTGCCCGTCACGAATTCAAATTCACCAACGAAGGGACAGAACCTCTAATGCTTGATAACGTTTCAGCTTCTTGTGGTTGCACAACCCCTAAATGGCCCAGAGAAACGATTGCACCGGGACAATCTTCCGTGATTGTTGCCGAATACAACTCTCAAGGTAGACCCGGTACTTTTACAAAAAATATTTTCGTAAAAAGCAATGGCGGTGAAGTTACCCTAACCATCTCAGGAAATGTGGTAAAAGAACCAGAAAAACCAAAATCACCTATTATCATCTATAGATAATTAAAAGGCTGCTATATACTAGCAGCCTTTTTTTTGCTGGAATCTCCTAACCCAAGTAAATATTTAGAAAAGAAAACAATTCACCCGTTATACGTGTCTAAATTACTTATATAATGAAATCACTTCATAAACAGTTTTTTATTATCCTTATCCTGGGCTTTTCTACTTTAACAGTGCATTGCCAAGTTGTAAAATCCGATATTAGAGGTTCCAAAGAAAAATCGCTCACCATCATCGGCAAGGATACGCTTTTAATTAATGCGAACATCGGAGATCAAATTGAGGCTGTATTCGTAGTTGAAAACAATTGGCTTGACGATCACTTTATCGCACAAGTTCAAACAGATTGTCATTGCATAACCGCACTGTTCCCCGAAAAAATAAATCGATTAAAAACAGACTCCATTACCGTTGTATTAAACACACAAAACATACCACCAGGTCCTTTCATTAAAAGAGCCTACTTAGAAACTCCCGATGACGATGTAATACATTTAGTAATTATGGGGAACTTAAAATTGGTTAGGCCCGTTATCAAACAAGGACAACCACCACAAATTTACAAACCCAAACATATTCGTTGGGTTTCCAACAAATCATAGCAAATTACGAATTCTTTAAAAAAGCCATTTAGAGGCTCTTCAAGGCAAACTTTTCCGAAAATCCCCCCAACTGTCCACCTGTATGTAAAAAAACAGGAGTAAAGCCTGCATTTAGGCCCATTGAATCCATTTGTAACCGATTATTCATTGAAAATAATGCCTTCGCAGTATAAATCGGATCAAATAGCTGATCAGGATTTTGCTCCATTACCGCCTGAATAAAATCAAATAACTCATCGGTTGTTTTTGCATAACCGCCAAAAATACTATCCAACAGAAACTCCTGATACCCATAGTTTAATTCCCCATTCACAAAACGATTATAATAAGCCTGCTGTTCCTCAATATTCTTCAATACCAATACCGAACTTAGTCGATACTCCAAACCAAGTTTCTCAAAAGCCCGAACCAATCCAACCGTTGTAGTGCCCGTTGCAGAAGCATGAAATATCCAAGGTTTTAATCCCAAACCCTTCCACCAATCCACCAATTCTTCAAATCCCAGAAATGCTTTCTCCCCTTTACCTCCTTCCGGAATCACCATGAATCCATCGCCACTATAACCCAAATCCCAATCTATTTCCTTCCAACCTTCATTATCCAAAAAACGCTGCAGAGAATAATATAAATCCAACCCCAATACCTGTATAACCCAACTGCGATGTTCCTCTAACAACTTACCCAAAAATCGCTCCAACGCTCTTCCTCTGTCCCTAAATATATGCCGCTCAATTCCGATAGTGACGGCACCCTCTTGTTTAGCTACATCCAAATAATGATTTTCCATGGCCTCCTCTCCCCGAACAGCAACGGCACATTTCAAATTGGCTAGCCTACAACTGGATGCCGTCGCAATCATATGATTACTAAATGCACCACCAAAAGTGATCACCAACTTTATTTCGGAATTTTCAGCTTCATGAATCCACCCTTTCAATTTTCTCCACTTATTTCCGGAAACCAGTGGATGAATTAAATCGTCCCGTTGAATTAAAACCTCTAACCCACACGGCAGTTTTAACGTCTCTAACGGTGGAAACACATCCATTTCGCCATATTCCAACATAAAACTCACTTAAATTAACGATTGTACTCAAGCAAAAGTTCTGTTACCGATTTACGTGTGACCGAATGATAACCGGGTGAAGCACCGTAAAATATAGATGACACCATATCCAATGCGTTTTCTTGTGTCTTCAATATCTGTTCATACAACGGTAAAACAAACTTCCTTCGACCAACCGATAATAAAAATTGCTCCATGTAGGGAAATACCGTTGTGTACTGACATTTCAATCCCAACATATACCACTCGAAAGCTACCTCGGCATTCTTTCTTTCGGATAAGTGAAATCGCTCATCGATTGCCTCCATATCATTTACAGACAATTGACCCATAGAACGCAATCTCCGCAGCAGATGAACCCAATGATGTGCCGTAAAATTGGTTGTATCCAATTCCAATACATCACGCCTCCGTGTAGCACCCCCGCGGTGAAATTCACAAGCCATTACTTCAGGCATATCCATTTCCTTAACACTCCCTTGATTCAAGGATAACTCCTTACCCGTCGCTTTAACTTTACCCGTAACTCCCTGCTCCATAGTTTTATTTCTATCCAATTTGTCGACACCGCTAGACCAATACCTACTTGCAATACCGTCTACTCTCAATAATTCAGCACTTTCAATTTCTGGAAATGCAGCAATGCCATCAAAGGGCAAACCGATTCCATGAATCCAATCCTTTTCAATTGCCAACATGAAATCGGAACAAAAACGATACTTTTTATCCCAATAATCCTTCAGTTCACCTGCTGGAAATGCAATAGACGGCAACGATAATTGAATAGAATCCAATCTACTAGGAGCAGGATGACGTTCTATTTCGTTAGGAATAAATCCATTTTCCGTAATCGAATAGGAAACTCCCTTCAACAAAAAATATTTTAATTCAGCCAACAACCCCTGTGTAGTTACAACACCAAACGAATGTCTAGAGAAGTAAGATCGTAAAAACAAATCCCAATTATCTCGACCTATTTTTCGTTCAATCATAACCAACAAAAACCTACCCTTTTCGTACGCTATGTCTGTAACACCCTCATCTGGATCTCGATTTTCCAAATCCAAAACCAAACGGGTATCCAACCTGCCTTGGGAATCCTGCTCCATTTCTTCTACTGTCTTTACTAAATCGGCGTAAGCCAAATTAACAAGTAAATCAGCGTACTCTTTGCCAAAAACAGATTCCATGATTCGAGATTCAAAGTAATTTGTAAATCCTTCATTTAACCAAAACTCCTCCCACGTAGCGTTGGTAACCAAATTTCCGCTCCAACTATGAGCCAATTCATGGGCCAACAGGCTTACTAAACTGCCATCCCCCGCAACAATAGTTGGCGTTGCAAAGGTCACAACAGGATTCTCCATACCTCCAAAAGGAAAACTTGGTGGTAGAACTAAAACGCGATAAGAACCCCAAACATACTGTCCATATAACCGCTCCGCAGCCTTCACCATTTCAGGCAAACGCACAAACTCCTTTCTACACTCCTCCAAATAACCACGTTCTGCATATACACCCGTTTCCTTTATATTTTTATCATCCGTTATCCGATACGATGAATATCGAAAATCACCTACAGAAATCGCCAACAAATAGCTGGGTATAGGACGATTTTGTGCAAATCGATAGCAAATCAATAAATCTCCCGATGTACCAACAGATGTAGGAGTTGCCAAATTGTTGAACGGGTAATCCATCCAATTGCTTACAAGAATATCAGCAGCGGGTTTATAATCGGTATATGCATTTTTCCAAGCGAGCTTTTTCGACCTTGAAAACACATCACTTAATGCACCTCGAGCATATTCTACTCCTACCTTTTCTGCACTCATTACAGAATTGTAGGGCGATTTAACATATACTCTCGCGGCATAGGTAAACCGTACACTCGGCAAATCTTGACAAGGTATCCACGTTCTAGCCAATATCGCCTGGCTTTGAGAAAATAAAAACGGGTACTGCTTATCGCGAGTTTGCTCTGCTGATAACCACTGCAGAGCATCGGCCGATAATCCCACTTCAAATTCTATTGTTACCCGATTGTTCTTTCCAATTAACACCACCAATCCTTCACCAAACAAATCTATATTTTCTTCTTGCAAACCAACGGATATCGGGTTAGTTCCGTTGTTGTCTTCCTCAAACCTCCAAACAGGAGTAGCTCCATGCTGCCATCCAAACTTTTTAAAGCTCTTAAAATCCACGGCGCTACTATAGGGCAATGCAGTCTTTTTATTTGAACTTGTATAAACCCCCAGAATATTGATTTTCTTGGCATCCAAGTACAGTAAATCAAACTTCGATTGCTTCTTCCCTTCGCTACCTTTAGCAATTTGGTACGATACCACTCCATGGATTTTCTTGGCATCCATATCTACAGACAAGGCCAAATCCATCGACCTAACAACCAGTTCTTTGGACTTAGACCAACTGTGATTCTGAATCTTCGGAGTTGAAGTAATAACTATCCGCGTATTGGCTTGCAAAATTTGAGAAATTAGGCAAATCAACACAAATGCAATTTTTAACATACCCTTTTTACTGAAAATACGCATACGAAATTCTTATATTTAAATAAACAGCAATACCTAACCAAAACACAATAAAAATAATAGAAACCCAAAATAATGTCGATAGATAAACACAATATCCCAACAAGGTAAATACAGGATTAAAACTCAATCGCAGTAGATTATCATTTTCAGTAAGTCCACCATTCAAAGGTACAACTAACCTTCTTTGCACCCTACTATTCAGCTGTCCATTAGCCGATGATAGAGATTGAGTTGACGAGTTGTTTGACCTAGACACATTCCAGCCCGGCAGACCTGTTTGATTAACAACAAGGTAACTCGCACCGGTATCTCGTTTACCAACCCTTCTCACAGCGATTTCTATCGTGTTATTATTTATTAATTCTCCGCCCACCAAAACCCAATTACCTCCAACAATATGAATTAGTCTGTGCAAATCCGTGGATTCTCTTATAGACTGAATATGTTGCCCATTAGAAATATTATTTTCCTCTGACATTAAATCATCTGTGGATTTTGACAACATTGAATCCGCTTTGGATTTTGCCGCTATAGAATCCGCTTTTTGTACCTTCTGATTGGCCTTATTATATACCCAATCACCAACTCCTTCGTCTATATTAAAGGAATAGGGATTATATCCATCTTCCGCAAATCGATTCAGCAAAACACCTTTATTATACCATAAAAATCCAAAGGGCTCAATCTTAGGTCCATCCAAGGGTCTAACCCAAACCGTATCGAGCTGATTTTGGGAAATCGAAGTACCACCTAGCACCCTTAGTCTTGCATTTACCTTGTTGATTTCCGAAGCAGTAACATACTCTTCGATTCCTGCTAGTACAGTAACGTATCTGCCGCTCAAACCCTGCCATACAGACTCGGAAACAACAAGCAAACAACCTGTATAAATCAACCATTGAGGCACTCGTTTATAGAACACCGATAATGCAGCTGCTACCGCAATTAACCAGAAAAATATTCCCCAAAAACGAATTTGGGACGGAAAACGAAAATACTCCATTCCAGGAAGTACTTTGTTTGCAAAATTTTTAAAAGGCAGATCAGCACCCATCGAAAGTAGCCAACAAAATAAACCCGCCCCAAACCAAGAGAGTGCAACATATCTATGCTTGCTAATAAGTAAAAAAACCAGTAAACACCACCCTAACAAAACGCCCCAATAGCCATTTGTCATGGATATATCCCACGAGTTTTCAGAATTGGAAGTTAATTTTAATGAAGAAATCAAAAACCTCGGCAACAAAAATTCAATCGATTTTGTTAGTGGAAAAGATCCAAACATTAGTTCCGATGACTCCAACCCATTTCCCCTAGATAGATTGGGTAAATATTTGAATAAAGACAACCAAACCGGGATTGAAATGGTAATAAAAACTAAAACTGCAAACAGCATTACAATCAACCAGTTTTTAAAACTGGACCAAGAAAACTCACTCTGAATTTTCCTATGTATCCAGTAAATCAAACTCCAACCTAAAAGCACATAAAATTGAAAAACAAACATGCCCGGATAACCGCCTGTAAACAATAGGTACATGGAAAAACCTAAGCCTAACCCATGTCTTAAATTAATCGTTAAATAGCTTGATTGAATGGTACTATTGATTAAACCAATAAAAAAATATATAGCCCAAATAATCCAAGTAGTTGCCACAATCCAACCTAAATGTTGGGCATTCCCCACAAAAAATCCATTAAATAAAAATGCCGTTGATAGAACAGCGGCAATTCTCCAATCGATTGATAAGATGATTAAAATAAAATAAAAACCCAATGCCGATAACCAAACATGAAAAAGGTATTCGTACAATAAACTATGCAAATCATAAACACCACCCCATCCAAATATATAACTAATTGGATACCAAGTACCTGGATCAATACATTGTGGAAACCCTCCCGAAATAAAAGGATTCCAAAGAGGTAAACTCCCCGAAAATACACTGCTACATAAAAACAATTTCCAAGGCAGATATATGGCTGTAGCATCCCATTTCATCGCCGATTCTCCCACTATTCCCGGCCAATAAACAAAAATCAACAACAGCAATAAGCCCACTGCTACCCCCGTATGTTTGATTTTCATAATGCACAAAGGTAAAATATATCCCTATCTTTGCAGCATCATTCGGGGTGCCTCCATGGAGCGCTGAGATTATACCCGCAACTTGATCAGGATAATGCCTGCGAAAGGAAATGAACGTTGACAGCCTCTCCGTCAACCCGAATGACACTAAAAACCATTCGGAAATGAAACCTACATCATTGAAAAAGACCATTGCTTATGCAATAAGTGTACTGACTTCCACATTTTTATCAGCACAAACAGAATCCATTCCTGACAGTTCATTGCAAGTAATCGACTTAGTTTCGATGCAAACGGTGCTTGTTAACGCAGTCAGTAGTCCAACTGGTTTAATACCTCAACAAAACTCGCCATCCCAAATAAATAGCAAATTCAACATAAAAAATCTAAATACTGGAAGAGATATACCTATTTTACTACAAGAACTTCCTGGGGTAGTAAGTAGTTCAGATGCAGGCAATGGTATTGGATATACAGGTATCAGAGTCCGCGGTGCAGATGCTACCAGAACGAATATCACCATAAACGGGGTACCCATAAACGACGCGGAAAGCCATGGAACTTTCTGGGTAAATATGCCTGATTTAACGAGTTCACTTTCCAATGCTCAATTAACTCGAGGCGTTGGTAGTTCAACCAATGGAGCCGGAGCTTTTGGCGCAACTTTGGCGCTCACAACGCAAGATGAATCGTTACTTCCAACATTACAATTAAACGCAGGTATTGGCAGTTTCAACACCTACCGCTACTCCATCAAATTAGGGTCCGGCAATTACAAATTGGGAAAAAATTTAGTTGGACGCACGGAATTCCGCTCAAGTATGATACAATCCAATGGATTTATTGATAGGGCATCGAGTGATTTGTCTAGTTATTTTCTTTCCTCTTCCATCCTTCCCAAAGATCACAATAAATGGGAGATTAAATTAATTGCCTTTGGAGGAAATGAACAGACTTATCAAGCTTGGTGGGGGGTACCCGTAGAAAAATATAACCTCGGTGGATCAACCACTACGTCCAATGATTCCCAACTTTTATTAGACCACTATTCAAGAAATGCAGGTGTTACTTACCGTAACTCCCAAGACTCTTTGAATCTATTTCAAAGCAATCCGTCAACCTACAATTATTATACTTACCGCAACGAAATCGACAACTACAGACAGCTCCATCATCATTTTAACTTTGTTAGAAGATTCAATCAATCAACTTCCCTAACCGGCACCGCTTACCATACATTTGGAACGGGATACTTCGAACAATTTAGATATAACGATGCTTTTTCTAAATATAATCTTTCACCCATTCGTACAGCCGGGGACTCCAATATTACTCTCCTAATCTCTCAATCGGATCTGGTTCGTCAACGTTGGTTACGAAACAATCTGATCGGATTAAATCTCTATTTTATCCATAAAAAACAAAACTATTCCTATGTTATTGGTTCTGGTATAAATCAATATCTGGGCGACCATTTTGGCAGAGTGACTCAAATTTTAGCCCTATCTCAATCAACCTTAGATAAGCCGCACCAATACTACAATTCCATCGGTCAGAAATTCGATGCTAACATATTCTCTAAATTTAATTATAGGCTAACACAAAGCACAAACCTAACATTGGATGCTCAAATTAGAAAAGTTAATCATATAGGTAAAGGCACAGATAACGACCTAAGAACCATTGATTTCTCCGGTGATTTTCTATTTTTCAATCCCAAAATTTTCCTAGAACAAAAATTCCTTAACCACAATACCATAACGGCGGCATGGATGCGCACAAATAAAGAACCATCGCGGTCTGATTTTACGGATCATCCCAATGCCGATATTCCGCTACCAGAACAACTTACTAATTCGGAAATAACCTACAGACACACGGGTAAAATACTGCTAGAAATTACTGCATATAACATGCAATATAAAAATCAATTGGTACTAACTGGAGCAGTGAATGACGTTGGTTCGCCGTTGCGTAAAAATGTTGAAAATAGCTATCGCAGGGGAATTGAATTAGATGCTCGTTACGCCATAAATAGAAATAGATGGCATTATCCTATGGGTACCTTTGTACTTCTTGGAAACATTGCCATAAGCAGAAATGAAATCATCAACGCGCCCGTATCTTGGCTAGACTACGCAACCTACACCACTTGGGACACGGTATTAAGCAGTGTTCCCATATCCTATTCTCCCAACACCGTTGGAAGTATCGGCTTTAATTGGACATCCCCATCCAATAACACGGATATCATTTGGCGAACAAAATACGTTTCCCAGCAATTCTTAGATAACACCGGTTCATCCAGCAGAAGCCTCCCTGCCTATTCGTTTTCCGAGTTAACCCTTTCCAAAACCTATGTATTTGAAAAAAACCCAGTTAACAATAAAAAGAGCTTATTTAAAAACCATTCCGAATTAAAAATTAATCTTCAATTCAATAACATCTTAAATAGGCGTTACGCAAGTAACGGTTACACCTTCGGATACCTATATGGCAGCAGAGATATCATTCAAGAGGTATTTGTATTTCCTCAAGCACCTACAAACATTCTACTGAATCTTCAGTATAAAATGTATTAGGCATGGGTGAGTAATATTTACTCTACTAGCCTCTCCCCCAAACATGGCGGGGTTATAAAGTTTAAAAACTAATTACTCTCGGATTACTTGAATAAAACCGCGGTATTCTAATTCTGTAACACGGTTTTTCAAATAATAAAAATACACACCTGGTAGGAGCTGTTTACCCGCAGCGGTTTCCGCTTTCCAGTCATTTAAATAATTAGAAGTCCGATAAACCAAAGTTCCAGGTCTGTCGTAAATTTCAATATCAAACTGCTCTAAATTAGGTACCTCTATTAAATCCCAAACGTCATTTTCACCGTCACCGTTGGGAGTAATTACATTAGGAATTCGAACCAATGGGGGGTCAGTGACTGTCACAAATACTGTATCACGCCATAAACAACCAGCTGAATCCAAGGCCGTTACGGTATATTGCTGTGATTTTACGGGTCGAACAAAATAAAATCGATTGGAATCTGCACTTACCGCTGCCACAGCAGGCAACCATTTCCACTTCATACCATCATTCATCCACAGTTTAGCCTTACCTCCACGATAAATAGTAGTATCGCTGCGAGCAGACAAAATATCCCCCTCATGCTTAACTGACACACGAATAGAATCCTTGCAACCCAACACATCTGTAGTTATCAGCGTGTAGCGACCAATACCTAAATTACTTACTGCTGTGTCCGTTGTTCTCAAAACATCATTCCAACGATACGTATAGGGGGGTCTTCCTTCCGATACACTTACTCGAATAAATCCATTGGTTTCGTAGTAGCATAAAAAAGTGTCAGAAGCAACCACTTTGTGCTTTATTTTCTTGCCCGAGACCACAATAGTATCCAATTTTAAAACATCCACTGAACAGCCATCTTTCAGTTCAAATTTTAACGGGGTATCAACTGCAGGTGCTACTTTAAAAACAGTAATACCCGGTGAAATTCCGTTTATTGACCAAGTCCTAGTACTAGGCTTACCTCCCGAAAACGAAATGCTAATTTGCGTTGAATCCCCAAAACACAAGGTATCTCTATCCAATACCATATCACCCAATAATTCAGGGTGTCTATAGATAGAAAACTCCGTTGTGTCATTTGGAATACTACATCCATCTTCAACCCAAACTTGATAATTTGTTGTACCTGTATCTGGATTCAAAACTACATTGGATCCCAAAATAAATGGATCGGACCAAAATACCTTTCTTGAAGCATCCACACCTCCTGTATCTCGTAAATTTACCGTATACGTTTGTCCAAAACACAAGATAGTATCCAAAACATTGCTTAAATACAATTTCGGTAAAACCGTCACTTTAACTGAATCCTCACCCTCCAACGAACACCCTTCACCACCCCAAACATAATAGGTAGTTGTTACCGTGGGCTTAACCGTAATCCCAGCGGTAAACTCACCGGTACTCCAACGCGTATAAAAACCAGGCCCGCCATGTAGTCTATCGCCACCAACTACATTCCCTATAATGGTAACTGAAGTCCCAAAACAGATGGTAGTGTCGTTCGATTTTTCTATACCAATGGCCTCGTAAGTCATCACTTTCTGCTGATCCACCGCGCTGTTTAGGCAGTAATCAGTAACCCCAACCACCACCACAAAGGTATCAGCCGATGGAAACGGAATTAGCAAATTATCAACTCCAACAACACCATCCCATTTGTAGACATAGGGTTGAGCAACACCTCCCGTTACCTTAGTACCTAAATTCACATCCTTACCTACACAAACTTGGGTATCAACTGCCGTAATTTCAATTGTTAACTTGGGGTAAACACCTTGAAAATCCAAAGCAAAACCTGCTGCACTTCCTGCTCCATTTGAATATTGTTTTATTATTAATCGATTTCCAGGAATTGTTATCTTTAACCCTAATAATGGCAAAATGGATCCAGTAAAACTTCCAATTTTATTCGATTGAAGATCGTTATTTACAAACAACACCAAAGAATCACTCAAATCAAGAAAATCAAACTGAGTAAATTGTAAGCGGATACTATCTCCTCCTGGAAAGCGAACAATGTATTGAGAACTGCTACCGTTGGAATAATCCGCAGTGCTACCACCATCGTCGTAAATTGTTCCCTGACAGCCAATTATACTATCTTTTCCAGTGAGTGGAACTTTAAATTGTCCCAACAATCTTCCACCAAATATCGTATTGAACAATAGGATTAAAAACAGTATTTTCTTCATGAGATTCGGGGGTATAGTTATTGTGTTCTAACTATCTCCTTTACAATATTAAAACTTTTTCCGCCATAAACCCATCATAGAGTCTGAGGTTGGCATTGTCAGCGCTTCATTTAACCAGTTGTTTTTTACCGGTTTAAAGAATGGAATCTTAGCACGCTTGTTACCATTTTCACCTCCAACCCAAACCGATTCCCACGAAGACTCTCCTTCTGTTGGAACCCGTTTTTTATACCTATCTCCTAAGCTCGCTGCCAATTGTGCCGAAATAAATCCTCGTATATGAGAATCTACATGTTCTGTTGGGAAAAATTGGTCAGTGTAATGCGCGCTAGACGGAAAATTTCCATAATTCTTTACATACAATTGGGGAATATCTACCAAAGTTAATCCACCTATACCCATAGCACAATCGCCATTCTTTTTTTCAATTTCTCGCTGCCAAACCCCTATTCTATCTCGTAAAAAAGCCAAATTATAATCGATATACTGAGTGAGCTGTTGGCCAAATAGAGAATCAGCATGCGCCCGATTGGGGATCAACAACAACAAAACCAAATTCACATTTCTATCCCTGCAAGACTCCACCATGGCTTTTAAATCCTTTAATCGAGGATTTTCATCGTTCATTACCCAAGCAAACTCTTTGACATACGCATCGGCCATGTTCCGAATCTCTTGTGGTAATTCATAATTCTGCTCGCTCAACGCTCCAAACCATTGCTTAGTAGTAGCATAAGAATTCCTAAAGGAACGAACCCCAACCTCCCCAGATAATTTGTCTTGTGCTTTATTTAAATCATGTGTTCTCCACCATCGAAATTTCTCCCGTTCCATTTCCAAAGAATTTCGATTATCATAATGATGCAAACTCACATAAACTCTGTTCAACAATGGTAGTCGATGGCTGTAAAATACCGCTTCTTGTTGATTACTCGCTTCGTTGGGATTAAAAGTAGCGGCCGGACCGAAACTACGCATATTCACCGTTACAACCAACGTAGGCATCTTCCCATTTTTACCCCGCTCCGGCAGTAATCCCAGCATCTTACGAAACATTCCAACATGATAACCATCGTGAGAAACCCCGGTAACCTGCACACTGCTATCAAAATAGTATTGCAACCACTGAGAAACACTATACCCTAAGGTATCTGTCCACGGATTAAAACTGGTATTAGAACTCTCACCCAAATAAACAATATCGCTCTGCTTTAATGCCGAATCCAGCTTCCCTGCAACTTTACTAAACTGATACCTTTCTTTTGGATACAATGTCTGCTCATATACCCAATTTGCTCCAAAAAACAGTATAGAAAATACAGCAAACCGCTTCAACAACCCTATAAAGACTTTCTGTAAACTATTCTTTTTGTCCGATGGCTCTTTCATAATCATTAGAATTGAAAATAAACAAAGGGATGATTAACTGCACCACCAAAAATCCAAATAGACACCAAAACAAAAGCGTAAAACAACCAACGCCAGAACCATTGAAACTTCGTTAACCAAACATCAACCCGAGATTTCACAATCCATAAATCTAAGACCAAAAACACCACCAAAAACAACCAAATATGATTGGAAACCTGCAAGGATTCCGTACCTGCACCAAACAATGTACAACTTATATAACCCGGATTCCACAACATCCCAAAAACTTCGGATGCCTGTTGAACAGACCCACTACGGAAATACACAAGGGTCATCATAAAGAAAAATCCCGTTTTCAGCTGTCGAAATCCATCCCACAACCTTCTGCGAATACTCTGTTCACCGTTCTGAGTTTCCATTGACCCACCAATAAATTCCAATCGCTTAAATACAAAACGATCAAACAGATACAGCACTGCATGAGAAATACCAAAAACAATCATCGTAGTGTTGGCTCCGTGCCACAATCCACTGGTAAAAAACACTAAGAATACCGATAATGCTAAAACCAAATTACCCCGTTTATTTCCACCAACGGGTATAAAAATATAATCCCTAAACCAAGTACTTAGCGAGATATGCCATCGCTGCCAAAATTCAGGAATACTCTTAGCAACAAAGGGTTTATTGAAATTGTCCATTAAATGGATACCAAACAACAAAGCACTGCCCTGGGCTAATAACGAATATCCAAAGAAATCGGTATACACTTGAAAGGTGAAAAAGAACGTTGCCAACCAAGCATCCTTCGCTTGATAATTCAAATGATGGGAATAAAATGTATCCACCACCATGGCTAAGTTGTCCGCCACAGCAACCTTTAAAAACAATCCGTACAGCACCAACCGTAAACCATTACTTACATCCTCCCATTTGGGCATATACGATGTAAACAATTGCGAATGAAGCTTCCCAAAACGTTCAATTGGACCGGCAACCAATTGCGGGAAAAAACTCACATATAGCATGAATCGAGGCAAATTTCTCTCCGCCTTTTCCTTACCCTTATAAACGTCAACCACATAACTAATACTTTGGAATGTGTAAAACGATATCCCGGCAGGAATGGTGTATTTGCCCAACTCAATAATCCAAGCAGTTGCCGATTTATCGCCCATCCATTTCGCCAACGGACTGTTACCCAATGCAAAGTCGAAGTACTTAAACATGAACAACATGACCACATTCGTACCTATGCTAAACCATAACCAGAACCGCTTAACCCCTAACTTCTCCCCATCCTCAATCTTGTTTGCAGACCACCAATCGATAATGGTAGTGAACAACATCAACCCCGCAAATTCTATTTTCCAAAAACCGTAAAAAAAATAACTCGCTAGCAACAACCAAATCCAACGTACTCGAACCGGGAGTAAAAAATAACTCAGCCAAACAACTGGCAAAAACAGCCAATAAATTACTGAGTTAAATAACATAAGCCCGCAAATATAAGCGGCTTAATGAGCAACTACAAACCGAAGCAATTGATATTCTTGACCAACTGCCACCCGCAAGAAATAGGTTCCATCCATCAATTCTTCCGTAGAAACATACCCTAACATGGTATCAATATCAATTCCTTGTAATTCTCTACCCTGCACATCAAAAACAACACAATCCTGAATCGCTAAACCCATCGCATTTCGAATGTAAAAACCCGTTGAACTTGGATTGGGGTAAATCCCCAAGGAAACTCCATGATTTAAGCGCTCTTCAACCGTTAATACCTGATTCATAGGCTGCAATAAAGGATTTATTAATTTCTTATCTAAATACAACTTGGTTTCACCCGCCAATACAGCTACCGACTGGTTGGCCGCAGTTACTTGAATACTATCGCCCGATAAATAATCATACCACCAACCATTTTTAGGGAAATTTCCGGCGATAGACTGATTAGCAATATCCACATTGTGAAATGCCACCATATTTAGATTATTGTGGGAGGTATTTAAGCGCTTTACATTTCCCGAGGACACCAGATTAAACGATGTTGGCGAAGATATTTCATCCCGCGATACCTTTAATTGATTTACAGAAGCCAGACGATAATACGCTTGCTGTCTCCAACCATCTTTGGTCCAATAATCCCAACGAACCGGTTTTGGATCCAATCTACACGCATCGGCAACCGATCCATTTGTGCAATGGTTAATACTATAATCATACGCTAACTCATCAAATTGCCATAACATTTTTGGACCTGGAATCGCAAATAAAAATGCTTGTAATGCACCGATTCGTTGGGTATATACTTTCTGCGATTTTACATTATGCTGCCCATTAGCAGAAAATCCAAAATTCTTACATTTATACCCCAAACGCTCTTCGTCATGACTGCAAGCATATCCAATTAAATGTCGATAACTCCAGCCTCGTTTTGTATTGTCAAAACCCCAGCCAAAATCTGAATCGGTGACATAGCCCATAGCGGCTTCCAACGATTGATGATTAGCATTTCCCCATAACATCATGCCTTTTCCTTGCAAAACTTGCTCTTCCGAATTATCTGCAAAATGTTCCAAAATAACATAGGCGCCTGGCGATACCGATTGAATAAAATCATTGTAATCCGATAAAATGTTTACCCTTCCTTGATCGTATCCACCCCATTTGCCAACATCGGTACCATAATTGGTCTGTGTTAGTCCTTTACTTAAATCAAATCGAAAACCGTCAAACTTAAATTCTTCCAACCAATATTTTAACGTTCGTTTTGTATAATACTTCGTTGCCAAACTCTCATGATTCAAATCATATCCTACATTGAAGGGGTGCTTTGCATCAACGTTGGCCCAAGGATTGGAAGACGTAGGTTTAAAATTGGCATCGTCCCAATACAATTTGCAAATAGACGCATTGCTAAATGCATGGTTATAAACAACATCCAAAATCACAGCTATACCTTGCTCATGGCAGGCATCTATCAATTCCTTCAATGATGTAGAAGTACCGTAGTATTTGTCTAATGCCATATGACTTGCTGGATTATAACCCCAACTAATATTACCCTCAAATTCGGCCAAAGGCATTAATTGTAAAGCGGTAATACCTAAACGTTTTAAATACGGTAAGGTATCTTGAATAGCCTTAAAACTCTGCGCCGTTGTGAAATCACGGGTTAATAGCTCATAAATGACTAGTTTGTCTTTATTTACCCGACTAAAACTAGTATTTTTCCATTGGTACCCATCGCCTGCAATTTTAAAAACCGAAACATATCCAGTAGTCTTTGTCTTTGGATACGATTTTAAATTCGGATAGTTTGATTTGGAAATGTAAGCATCGTCCCAATCGTGCAACATCAGCGTTGCAAAGGGGTCGGAAACCCTGATTTTACCATCAACCCAATATTGAAAACCATACTCCTCTTGTTTGTTTAACCCCGAAATCACCTTCCACCATATCGCATTGCTGGGAGAATAATTCATAAAATAAGCAGTGTCCGGCAACCACTCATTAAAATCTCCAATCACATATACATATTGCTTTTGGGGCGCATACAAGGCCAAGCAAATGGTTGAGTCATTTATTACGTTGATTCCTTGTTCCATCCCAGCAGGCAACATGGAATATTTTACCATTGGATTAACTACAAAATTGATGGAATCTATCAGCCAAGTGGTACCATCGAAAGCCAACAGCTTCAGCTTGTGCATGCCAACACCTAAGCCTGTAATGGACAATCGAATACTGTCTGCATTTTGTTTTTGATACAGGGTATCATTATTTAGAATCGCAACCAGTTTTCCAAATTTGCTAATCCAAACATTTACGGCAGTAACATCCGATGTTTTTACCAATACATTGGATTGGTCCGGTTGTGTAATCTTCATTAAAAATCCACTATTCGAAGAATAAACCGGCGAGTATATGTCCCCACCCGTTGCCGATCTGCCCACCTTACTTCCGTCAGCATTTCGAAAAACAAATGCCATTTGCTGAATTACTTCTCCCGCAACAAAGGCTCCGGCTTGAGCATAAAAATTCTTTAAGTGGTATCGCAACTGCCACTTGTTATTTCCCAAACTCACCATTTTCACCCGATTATCCTGAGTACCCCAAGTACCAACCACATGCTTCCAATCACTCGCACTCGTACTTTGATTGGTTATTACACCTGCGTGAGCATATACTTGCGTCACCCCCACCAAAGCCGCATTCCCCTGGGTTGCATCGTAAATTATAGTCACCGTATCCTGTTCCTTAGGGAAAACCGGCAATACGGATATCGCTTGCGAAAACAAATTAGAAATACCCACAATTCCAACCACTAAACCTATTATGTTCTTTTTAATCATATACAATCAGCAAGCAATTTAAACAATAAGTGTCATATCTACAATTATCCAACACTACTAACCAAATCGATATGTAAAAATTGCAAATTAATTTACGAACTTTGTAGAAAGGCCAATTCATGTCCACCAAAGCCGTTGTACCATACAGAGGTTGCATACTCATCTCCAATCCATTTTTGGACGATCCGTATTTTTCAAGAACGGTGGTACTTCTGTTAGCGCACAACCAAGAAGGCTCTTTTGGGGTGATTTTAAATCAAAAAACCAATTACGAAATCAGTTTTTCACAAACCGAAAAATCACCACACCTACCTATATGGTTCGGTGGGCCTGTTCAACCCGAAGAAGCCTTTGTCTTTGTCCATAAAGCTTCGTTTATAACCGATGCTCAACCCATATTTAGTGATTGGTATCACGGGGGAACCGAAGAACAACTCATGAAATTATTGCCTAAAAAAATCTTAAATGCAGCAAATACGAGGGTATTTAAAGGTTACAGCGGGTGGGATTCACAGCAACTACAAGATGAAATTAACAATCAACAGTGGATTATTACCCAAGCTAAAGACGAATACCTCGCTTTTCATCATTCGGATTTGTGGCAACATATCATCGATGATATTGGTGGTAATCTACCCGTGGTAGCCAAAGCCGCAGAGAAAATAAAACTAAACTGATGATTGGAAACTTTCCAGTGGAAGGCATGACTTGCGCCGCTTGTGCCATTAGTCTAGAAACATACCTTAAAAACTCATTGCCTCTGGAATCCGTTTCTGTTAACTACCCTACCCAATCCGTTGCTATTAAATTCAACAGTTCTGCCGTCTCTTTTAACCAAATTCAACAAAAAGCAGAAGAAATTGGCTATAAAATCATCTCCCTAGAGAACCTAAATCAAACCATAGAATACCAGCAAAATAAAGAATCTTTACAAAAAAAATTGATTCAAGGTCGATTTTGGACTGCCGCCATATTCACTACACCCATATTCATAATCTCTATGTTTTTTATGAATCAGTGGGAATTCCAAAACCTATTGTTATTGCTACTCTCAATCCCGGTGGTCTTTTATTCCGGTCGTCCGTTTTATCAATCTGCCTGGAAAAAAATCAAACATAAGCAAACCAACATGGATACCCTGGTGGCGCTTTCCACGGGCATCGCCTTCGGGTATTCCACCGTGATTACACTTCTCGATTTTGACAATAATCACAGACACAACCATGTGTATTTCGAATCAGCAACCGTCATTATTACGCTAATTTTACTGGGCAAATATTTGGAAGAAATCGCCAAACAAAACACCTCCGCCTCCATCCGCGAATTATTACAACTGCAACCCCAAACAGCTAAGGTTATTCGTAATGGCGAAACGATATCCTTACCCATTCAGGAAATCATGAAGGGCGATTTAGTGCAAGTAAATCCGGGCGATATCATTCCCGTAGACGGCAAAATAAAGCAAGGGATTGCCCACATTAACGAAAGTACGTTAACCGGCGAAGCCATTCCTGTAAGTAAAACAAAAGGTGATAAAGTATATGCCTCCACCATCAACGAAAATGGAACCTTGAAAATAATCGCCCAAGAAATTGGAAATAAAACGGTATTAGCATCCATTATAAACAGCGTTGAAAATGCACTGGGCAGCAAACCACCCATTCAACAAACTGCCGACAAAATAGCCGGAATCTTCACTCCAATCGTTCTTATTATAGCATTATTTTCCGCCGCCATTTGGTGGTTTTGGGGCGATCCCACGTTGGCTTACACATCATTAATCAATGTATTAATCATTGCTTGTCCATGCGCCTTAGGTCTAGCAACCCCTACAGCACTGATCGTTGGAATTGGGGAAGGTGCGAAAAAGGGAATTTTATTCAAGGATGCCGAAGCTTTAGAAAACTTACATCGCACCACCGACATCGTATTCGACAAAACGGGAACCTTAACCGTGGGTAAGCCTGTTGTGGTAAACCATTGGCAAAATCACCACAACCTTGATATGGACTACAGGGTATTGTTTATGGCCGAATCCCAATCCAACCATCCTATTTCCAAAGCAATTATTCAATTTCTGACGCCCATAATTTCTGAAAACAATTCAATTTCAACGTATAATTTCCGGGAAATATCGGGTAAAGGACTTCAAATTGAGTACAATCAAAAAATCTACTATATTGGTTCACGGAATTGGATAACAGAATTGAACATCCCGAGTAATCAGGAACAAAACATATTTACGGAAAACCAACTAAATCTGGGGAATACCTTAGTATTTTTCGCAAGCCATTTAATTTCTGCATCACCCGCAGAATCCCCAGAAATTATTTCCATTTTCTCCATTGCCGATGAAATAAAGTCCGATGCCCAAACCGCTTTGAGGACCATTACATCCGCCGGAATCAGCACCCATTTAGTTACCGGAGACACCCTACAATCAGCAAAAAATGTTGCCCATTTATTAGCCATTCCGAATATAAAAGCACAAACCCTACCCAACGAAAAATTAACCTATATCCAAGAGTTACAGAACAAAAACAAATTTGTAACCATGGTGGGCGATGGCATTAACGATGCGCCATCACTTGCCAAAGCAAATGTGGGGATTGCCATGGGCACCGGCACCCAAGTTGCTATGGAAACGGCGCAAATAACGCTACGTAATAGTCAGATTACACAATTAGTACAAGCCATTTTACTGTCTCGAAAAACCTTTTCTACCATCAACCAAAATCTATTCTGGGCATTTTTTTATAACGTATTAGCCATCCCCATTGCTGCCGGAATATTAATCCCGATCAATGGATTTGTTCTTAATCCCATGATTGCTGGTGCAGCCATGAGCTTCAGCTCGTTAACCGTTTTAGGCAACTCGCTATTATTGAAATTCAAAATTAAACAATTACTACAGCCATCAAATATCCATTAACTGATGAAAACACTCACATTTACAACCAATATTAACTGCGGAAACTGCATCAAATCTGTAACTCCCTGGTTAAATGAATCGGATGAAATTGAAGAATGGAACGTGGACACCAACAACCCACAAAAAATCCTTACTACCATTGTAGAAGACACTACAAATCCAGAAACGATCGTGGAAATCGTTACCAAAGCGGGATTTTCCATACAACCGCTATAGTTTTACTACAATCACGCTAAACAAAAATTCCCGGAATTCTCTAGGAATTCCGGGAATTTCATACTATTTCAAATTTCAAATCTCCTGTGATTCATCCCCTGAAAATAAATTCAGAAGTTGCAATCTTCCCGAGA
>JACCDO011310653.1_pt1 | contig 113489 bp, 78 predicted proteins | sample 7446101 | NCBI WGS metagenome assembly JACCDO01 (sample SAMN15323440, study PRJNA562643) | freshwater metagenome | isolation source: river surface water | place: USA:Blue River Watershed | collected 2017-08-16
ATAGCCAAAGCGAATTTAGATAGTTGTCAATCCGATAGGCGACTACAACTTATATTAGGCTCGGTATCTTCTGTAACTTCTGTGGTCGCAGGGGCTAGTTGCCTTTTCACCAACAATACCAACCCAAAAAACCCATAAATAAACCACAATCCCCACCAAAACAAAAGAAATAGGGAATGAAAACCGTTATGACAAAACAGATTCACAACTTCGATTTTAGATCGTTTATTTTGGACTCCTACAAGGAGATCAGCCCATCACTCCCTGAATATAGGCTTGTATTCGGATATTCTAGCGTTACTTCTAAAGTAATTAATTGCCAAATCACACTCAACGGTGGTGCAACCAACAGCCCAAACCTATCTATATTTCATAGGGATTTCTCAGAGCCTGAAAAGAAATGCTTGAACATCTATTATATCTACCAAACCTCCAAAATGGAACATTTTTCTAGTGAAATCAAAATCGGCGACAACCCCAACAATAAAGAAATACTAAGGCAGATACTAGAGTTCATAGATAAATGCCAAAATAAATCGAGCACAATCGAGCCAATCCCTCCACGAATAGAACACACCCCAACCCCTACATCACAAGAAGAACCTAAACAAGCCTATTTATTACAAACAATATTTGCAGTTCGGGAATTAGTGCAACACTTACTCAAGCCTACACACATACACACTCTAAGTGGTCATGTCCGAGACAACATCTTGCTTTACCTAAATGGGTTCATGTATCAAGCCCATGATTACGACATCATCACTGCACCTAAGCTAGAATTGGTAACACTAGGTGCGAAATCTAAGGCAGACCTCAAACCTTTTTCCAAAAAAGACAAAACAGAGAACCTAACCTTGATCTTGAGGGTAGCCCAAATCTTTGAAAGCTTTGCACCATATAACAGCGAACACATCAAAATTGCAGAATTATTCTTAGAAATGCACGAGGAAATAAAACAAAACTACGAGCCCACCTTACAATAAAAAAGGAAACTTCAAACTTATCCTTGAGCACATCCCCTATTTTTAGGAAAATGATTTAAATCCTTTCAAATTCCAATACAATAGGAGATCAACTATGGCACAAAAATTATTAGAGCCCAATCAAAAAACACCCGGAGCCCCCACGGGCGTAAAAAACTTCAAATTTTCAGAACTAGAATACTATGACCGTATCCCCACTGAATTATTGCCTAATGCTGAAAAGTTATTGAAGAACCTCCAAGCATTAAGAGACGCTTGTGGTAAACCTATCACCATCATAAGTGGTTATCGGGACGAATCTCGTCAAGCTGTTGTCAATTCAGGGGTTAAAAAATCCCAACATATGCTAGCCGCTGCGGCTGACATTAAAGTTAAAGATATGCAACCTAAAGAAGTGGTCGCTTTAATCGAGCAGCTCATTAAATTGGGAAAAATGTCCGATGGGGGGATTGGTTGCTATTCGGATTTTGTGCATTTTGACGTGCGTTGTAGTTTAGTCAAAGTATTACCAGGCTTCCCAACAACACCCGCCCGTTGGAATGGTTAATATTTGATTTATACTTAGGTGTATGATATAAGAATTAAAAGAAGCCTAAATAAGTTTTACTAGAACCTAGATAGGCACATCCCACATAAACCTTTAAAAGCAGGTGAGGTATATATGAGTTACACACATACTAATGATGTTGTTATTTCTTGTCAAGAAGATAAGGTTATTATAGCCAAAGGGTTTTGTGATTCCCTCTTAGAGAAGTATAAGGGTAAAGAAGTTTTTAAAGGGGATGATGGGAAGTATCATTATATCTACTTAACTATCAACACTAAGAATAACAAATTCTATGTAGGTAAACACACGACAGATTCCCTAACAGATGGATATATTGGATCAGGACATCATCTTATTAAAGCTATCGATAAATATGGTAAAAATTTATTTACCTACTACAAACTATGCTTCTTTTCCAATTCCGAAGATGCGTATAAAGAAGAGGCATTGATTGTAGATACATCTTATATAGAAAGATACAGAAATAACTTACAGATTACATACAACCTAAAATCAGGAGGTTTGGGGGGAACTATACCTAGCGAGGAAACAAGAATTAAACAAAGGAATATTAAGCTGGGCAAGAAAATGTCTTTAATTGCTAGAAAAAGAATAAGCGAATCCAACATAAGAGCAAGACAATGTCCAATATTACGAAAAAAAATCAGTGATAACTCTAAAGAAAGCAATAATAGACTTGGTGCTAGAGAAAAAATAAGCCGCGTAATTAGAGAACTAAAATCTGATAGAACCTTAATAGACTTAGATGGGAACATCCATTTCATATCAAAAGAAGATGTTTTAAGCAGGTTGAAACAAAAATGGAAATTAACTTCTAACAAAGCACATCTTTTTCATCCCGAGTTATTTAAAAATAAAGATTCTATATCAGAAAAAGATTACTATAAGAGCATAGCTATAAAAAATAGGTATAATCAAGAATATCAATACCAAACAATCATTGACTACTTAGAAGAGGGGTGGGTTTTAGGCTGTCCTTCTAAAATAGAATCTGAAGTTAGATTGTCTAATGCTGAGGTAAAATTTTATTTAGAAAAGAATGAAATGCTAGAGAATAGAGTCAGACAAAAAGAAGAACTTATCAAGAAAGACATCCTTTCTATCAAAAAGCTAAGAGATTTAGGAGGTAAAGAGCAAGAAGTACATATCAAGGATGTTTTAGGTTATTTGAAATTAGGATGGGTTATTCCTCTAAAGACTGTCATAATATATCACAAATATTTGTCGAAAGAAAACAATGTAGAAAGCCGTGAATATAGAAAAACAATTCGTTTAACATTTGAAACAGTAGACACCAAGACCCAGCATGAAACCCTAATATCATATTTAGAAAATGGATGGGGGTTTTCTTTTTTTAGGGAAGAGGGATTTAAAGAGAATGTAGATTATTGGTTATCTAAGAATAAGGAAATAGAAAGCAATATCTATAAAAGGATAGGGGAGAAAACAAAAAGTAGGGAAGGTAAAGGGGAGAGCCTTATTGCTTACAACAAGAGCATGGAGGGGAGAATACAAGCTAGTTTAAGAAATAGGGAAAAATATATTATTAAACCTATGATTGATTTAGAGGGTAAGTCCGTAGGGGTAGAAAAAAGTGAAGTATTAGAGAAACTAAAAATGGGGTGGACTTTAGAGTTAAAGAAAATCCGAGTCTACCATCCTGTTTTATGCTTAGATAAGAGTTTAAAAGAGAGTGTGTATTTAAAACCAATAAGTCTAATTAGAGAAGGGAGGTGCCCGAAGAAAGCTATAAAGAGATTGGTTGGGTTACTAGAAAACGGTTGGGTTATAGGCGAACCAACATTAAATATTACAAATTACCCACCGTAAGTTTCTTTAGCTAATTTTTCGAGGTATGCAATATCTTTAGCTTCTTTCTCTTCACGTGCTTCTCTAGCAAATTCTTCCGTAAGTTCTTTGCCAATATCTTCATCAGTTTCGTGGTCTGCGAGTATTTCAGCAATCTCTCTCTTGATAGCCTCTCGTTCTTGATCTTCAATCTCTTTACGGATTTGTTGGGTAGGTCTTTGATAGTAACGAGTTACACCTTCCATATCTTCAAAGCCTGTGCAAAGTTGGAATGTAAAAAAACAACCATAAGTAGCTTCAAAGATACTTTCCATTTGATTGAGGAACATAGGATAAGGAGGCACATTTTCAGGATACTCGCCTGTGTGTTCTTTCAAAAAAGTAAGTAATTCTAAAAATACTTCATTTTTCAAAGACTTACTGCTATTATAGTCTGCTTGTTTGAAGTTGAAAAAGTAGGTCATACCATCATGGTCAACCCCAAGTGCATACAAAATGTAATCCATTTTGACTGTCCTTTGTTTAGTGTTGTGTCGGAATCAAATCGTTCCGAAACACACAATATCATATTAACAAGCAATGTCAAAACTTTTTATCAAAATATATAAATTTAATTTGACATCATTTGAAATACATGAGATACATTCAAAACCTTGACAAACAAGAGCATTGAACTTCACATTTACAAAAAAGAGTAAAAATGACTACACAAAACACAGAGATGCAAACTTCTTATTATGAAACACCGGAACAAGGAAGGGATTTCGTCCTAGGTCTCGCTGATTGCTTTTTATCTAACACAATAACTGCAAGAGAAACATCTGCCTTGTTTGACGCATTACACAATGCACCCGAATACTTTCAGTTATTACCCAATGTGTTTGAAGGGTATATGCACCTTTTAACCTTCAAGGGTTTGTATGAAACATTTCCTACTACACAAGAACAAGTCAGCCCATTAACCCCTTCCGAAAAAAGGAAATACAAAGCAGTCGCAAACCAAACTCAAGGTATGTTGTTTGATAGCCCTTTGCCACATTCAACAATCGGTATTCAAGATTTAGCTGCACTAGCAACACCTTTACAAGAAAAGGAAGTAAAGAATTTTGTATCTTTGACAAGTGGGTCGCTTATCCAAGAATCAAATCTCGTAAGACAAGAGATCAAGGGTAATGCAGAAGAAAAGCGTAGAACAAAGTTCATCAATACAGACTCCCTAATTTACGAACCCAACCCCTTCAAATATGGGTTTCTCAAATTATTTACTAGGTTACACCCCGATATTATTTCGGACTTATTGATTACAATCAGTGGATACCTAGGTCTTATTTACAAGACGGACTTTTTCCCAAGTGAAGATACAGACACCAAAAAAGCAAAACAAACCAATAATGAGATACTCAAAAAACTGTCTGCTTTTTTAGATGATCGTATCGCAAACCTACCCAACCTAGAAAAGCAAGTTGCAGAATTAGAAGAGCCTCTAGGCAATCTGCACAAAAGACATACACTTACCCAAAGAAAGCCTATTGAGGATATTTACATCGAAATAGCGATCACCTACCTAACCTACATCATCAAATGTCGTCATGTTTCCGAAAACAACAAGATTACCAACAAAGGTATCGACCCAAAGTTCCAACTAGATATCCTCATGTTTTCTCACAGAATGTTTGAAGGTGCTCAACAATTCATACACAACCCTCGTAGATTACAATCCCGTGAATACTTGGAACAAAAAGTCGAAACTGCCTTAGGTGAATATTTACCTAGAACTTCGGAAGATACCACAGATACATACAAATATCTAAACCTACTCATAGAACCTCAAGAAGAGTTCGACTCCAAGTGTTTCTTTTCCTTAGATGCGATACCAAAGGTAAAACTACACCCTTTTGCTTGTGAGGACAAAAGAAGTGACATAGACATTTTTGAACTGAAGAGTCATAGTTACTTTTTCTATGCTGACATTTCAGCACTTACAAATGACTCCGAAAGAGAAACGCTTTTAGATTATCTCGCCAAACTAGAACTCAATGGGTTCTATTTCATGCTTGTAGCAACCATTCATGCCGAAGACCCTGAGAACTCCGTGCTCAACACTTGGTTAAAATCCAAACCTGCAAGGTTCAAACTTGCACAAACAAGTACCACAGAAACATCAATGAACATCTGCGTAACAAACTATAATTTCCAAAACGGTATATCAATCAAAGAGCTTTGGAAAGATTAAGCCCCATTACCCCAAACCTCAAACTAATCCTTATATTCGACAATTCTAATATTGATACGACTATTCATCGCACGACCCTCAGCCGTGGTATTTGGGGCGATAGGTTGTGATGCACCGAAACCCTTGTAACTCAATCTTTCGGTAGCAATGCCCCCTTCTACAAGGGCGTCGTATATTGCCTTGGCTCTAATATTTGTAATTTCCAAAACAACAGATTCCCCATGGCTGATGTCTATATGAACTTCGATTGCGATCTTTGATATTTTGGAATCCCCTCGCAACGCTTTGATTACGGCTGCGATAGCATCTTTGCTTTGTGGTAAAAGAACATTGGTTTCTTTATCAAAGAAGAATGCTTTACCTGTGCTAATAAGCTTTCCTTTTTTAACCTTAACAGCATTCTCGGGAATAACCTCTTCATCAGGACAACCGTCCATATCATTAATACCGTCAAAATCTTCAGGAGCAAGTGGGCAAATATCTTTTTCATCGACAATACCATCAAGGTCATTATCCCAATCAGGACAACCGTCCATATCCTCAAAAAAATCTCTATCTTCTTTGATATTGGGGCATCTATCTAAGAAATCGACAATATCATCAAGGTCATTATCCCACTCAGGACAACCATCCATGTCCTCAAAAGAATCTAAATCTTCAGGTTCATGCCTACAGAAATCTCGCTTATCGTCTAGTCCGTCCATATCTGAATCTTTTTGTGGTTCTTGTTTTACACCAACGCCAACAACAATTCGCATATCAGAAGTGCCTATTTGTTGTCCAAAATCACTACCCAAACCCATTGTTAGAAAATAGTCCGAATCAGCTTCAAAGCGGACTGCCCCCAAAACGCTAATGGGGTTGTCACCTTGTTTCTCATAAAAGTATCGTCCATAAATATCTGTAAGCAAGTGCACATACGAATTGAATTTGTATCTCAACCCCAAAGAATAATAAATAGCATTGCCACGATACAAAGGATTTTGACAAAAATCGGTATTAACGATAACACAAGGCATACCACCCATAGACGCTTCATCTGCTTTACCTTTACTATAAGGGTTGAATCTTGTTCTATACCCGCCATTAACAGATATGTCAAAGTTCTTCAGTTTAAGACTACCAATAAGTTTTATCAAAACAAAACCAAAGCTTGAGATCATATCACTTTGTTCGTTCTTCATGGGCAAAGACTCTTGAGCAGATACACCGAATCCGAAATGATATTGACCTTTACCCCCATCTAAACTCTTATCGAAGATTCTAAATTTTTGAATCAATCTCAAATTATTCAACCCTGAGCCGTCATTTTGCGAATTAATCATGCCCATCAACCCCATGCCGTTATTAGACATACCTTTAGTTCCTGATGAAAAGCCATAAGGTATGATCATCGTAAAATCGACAACACCGAAAAAACTACGACTAGCCATCAAATCGAAACTTGTTAGGTTTTCAATAGCCCTATCCTCTACCCCTCCACCTTCGCCAATTTTTTTGAAAAGAATCGTATTTCGAGCATAACTTGAATAGAGCTGGAAAACGAGAGTATCTTTTTTAAGAACATCAGCATTTTCGGTGCTCAAATAAGTATTAGATCCCCCTAAAGGTTGAAACATTTGAACATCTTGTGCCCAAAGCGAACCTACCATCACCAAATACATAACAATCAATCGGAATATACCCATTACACTACTCCTTAAAAATATCCTCAAATGTTAAATACTTCCAAAACATAAATCAAACTTAAACAAACTAAAACTTCGCTAAAATCAGGTAAATAATCATATAAAACTCTTGACTTACTTGACCTATAAGCTTATAATAAGCCTATCCTTGCTGAGGCTGGCTTTTGTAGGTATGAAGTTTTGAGGTTGAGGCTTTGTATCTAAACAACAAAAGCACTATTTACTCCTTGATAGATAGCCTTGGGTTGGTGTGTTGTGTAGGTAGGTAAGTTTGAGAATATCGCTTACCTACTTTTAATCTTGTGTTGTGGTTTGAGCCCCTGAAAAGGGGCTTTTTTATTTCGATACCTATACATATCTATAATGTATGTTTGCATAAAAATGCTCATAACATTAAATTATCTTAATCTATCTTTCCCATCAAAACACAGGAGATTTGAATGTGTTATATCACACAGGATGACATTGATAACGGCAAAGTTATCTTTTTAGAAAATGGTTCACTAAAATTTCAAGGTAAAGTTCACAAAAAAGGCGAATGTGAGTTCGAGGAGGGTATTAGTTTTCCACAGAAAATGCAAGAAGTGGATACAACACCCACAGAGAACACAGAAGTCAAACCCAAAAAGAAACCTAAACCCCAACCTCAACCATCGGAAGTTGCTCCTAAAAAAGTTGCACCCAAACAATTGGAACAAACCGAGGAAGAAAGCCCATCTGAACCTACACCTAAGGAAGATCAAATGCCTACACCTGTTTTAGCACCTCAAGATTCTACTGTTGCTAGTCCATCCAATACAACCACTGCACCTGCTCCACAAATGTCTCAAGAACAACTTCAATTACTCTTGCAGACACTCATCCAACAAAATCAACAACACGCACAACCCCAACAACCCCAACACATCCCCATTCAACCCATTCAACCCTCAGCCCCACAAACACTAAATACCGAAGTTAAGAAAGATGTAATTCCTGAAGAACTACATTTGTTCAAGCAACTTATGGAATTAACAGGGGGCAATGCTTTAGTTGCGGTTTTATTGGTTGCAGTAGTTGTCTATATGAAGTTCCTCAAGGGCAAGACAATCGGCAACGAACAGAACGAACAAAAGAACCAAGAACAAGATGAAAAAATTGGCGAACATACAGATGTTTGTGATGCAGATCGTCAAAATTTGTCACGCTTGGTATCTCAAGTAGAAGCTAAAGTTACCACAATCGATACCAAGATTGCCAAGTTAGTATCTTTTGATGAAAAACATAGGAAACTTCAAGATTTAGATCAAAGGGTTACAAGCCTTGAAGAAAGCTTAGAAAACGGATTAGACTTAGGACTATCCGACGAAGTCGAACAAAGGTTGCAAACAATCGAAAAGCAAATCAAAGCCCTATCCAAACCCACCACAAAAAAAGAAACACCCGAACTAACCACTAAAAAACCAACCAAAGCGGCAAAACCGATACCCTTAGAAGATGATGAATCCGAAGAGTAAACATTAAATTAAGAAATATACCGAATATGCTTTAAATTAGGTGTCTTACAAAATATACTAATCCTATATAAAATATGTCTATTTTTAATATTTGCGAGAGTTTATATGAGTGCCTTTACAATATCTGTATCTTCCAATACGATCACAATAGGCGATGGGACATTGGGCTTGAAAAACACAGATATGCCTGTTTTAGATTCAGGTGGTTCTGCAACAACCCAATGGGTGCAAGATATTTTTTTCTCGTTCTACACACAAACAGGAACACCGACTACTTTTATTTATACGCCTCTTAATTTAACCACATTCACTTTTACGGCTCATGACTATGGGATGATGTTAGCGAATTTGTTCCCAAATCTATATTCAAATAGCAACTACAATACCATCCAAACAGAATACCCTGAATTCGGACCAAATTTCGCAAGGTTGAGAGGAACAGATATTACAGTATCCCCATCTTACGGACTAAAAGATGTGTTTGAAGATGAAGTCTTTTCCCCATTACCCGCCACAGCAACCAATGCTCAAGGTTGGGTTTTCACGGATTATGGGATAGGCACAAAAGCACTCAATGCCAACATGAGCACACTAGCAGATACAAATATGACGGCAGTTCATCTAACTTCCATAGACCCCATCACAGGCGACAAAACATCAACTTCTTATGATGCCGTTTCATCTAATCTACCTAACACAATAATTATATATACAAATTTGTTCTCATCAGCTTTTTCAAACGGTGCATATACACAAATCCAACCCTTTCAATTTTTAGCAATATGGGCGATTCTTTCTAGAATATCTTTAACGAACTACCCAACAAAAAACCCTATCGCTTATATAAATACACTAACGGATACCTTTTGGTTGCGTAGAGGGACAAGCACAATCTTCACAAGAGATAATAGAAAAGACGCAAACTATGGTTGTTTTGGAAATTATTTACTTAGTGTCATGGGATACAACCCCCTTGGAGGTGGTGCGTCTTATGATATACCCATCGTGCCCGCTTTTGGTTTTTTGTTTGAATATGGTATTATTAACTATATTGTTAGCAACTATGCTAGTGCAACCCCATCTGTAACCGATCCCACCTTAGGTTGTCTGTATAATGCAGGATATGCAATAGATGTCTTCGGTAATAAGGCATTAAGGGGAAATGTCAAAGCCGTGAATGACTCAAAAGTCTATCGTAGGTTAATGATGTTTTATTGTGCAGCAGTTGAGAAGGGCATCGCCCTTGGGAATAGCTTTGGTACGGATTTCATTGCAAACACGGAAGTTGAAATACTAAATGTGAATCCATCCTTTCCGAATGTAGCTGCGTTTTACCAAGCGGGTGCAAACTTTCTCCAAAATGGGGAATATGCATATTTTTTCAAATATATGTCAGGAATCCCCTATGCAAGTTCTAACCTTTTCAATGTTTTTGTAGCACCTTATATATTATGGTCAGCCAATGTACTTGCACTGCCGAATACTTTAGCACTCAAAAAGGCATATAAAAGAGGACAATCATCTATGCTGGGTGGGTCTATATTGAATGGTCTTACAGAAACGATACATTTAAATTTAGGTATTGCAGATATGACTAATGCAGAAAGGCAAGACCTTGAAAATTACTCTTATCCGCCATAACCCCACCTATACCCATCAATAAATATCTAGGAATCTAAAAATTCTTTCAATTTGGTCATGTGCCTCAGCTGTTTTCAAATATTGAGCGATCAAAGGTGTATTTGAACCATCTTGCTCTAAACCTCTATCCATTGTTCTTTGCCAAGTAAAAACAGCGAAAGTATGTGTTGTAAAACCTAATTGGCAAAAATTCTCTACAAGCCTACTTGCGATCTCTTGTGCTTGATAGTGTTGTCCAATAACAATAATGCCACATTTTTTACCACTCAAAGGGTTGGGTTCGCCATATACAGAACTACGATTTTCGAGAGTGTTCATTCGCTCGATAATTTTTTGGAGCAAAGCAGAATGGCTTGTCCATCTAACGGAAGTTGAAAAGAAGACAACATCTGCCCATTCAATAGCATCATATATTTTAGACATTTGGTCTTTACCACCATACTCACTAGGATTTTGGTGGCTCAAATAATGTGCCCAACAACGATATGGTCCTGCATCATAACTTGCACAATTTTCTTTACCGGATGAATAACAAGATAGATTTTCAACGATATGAAGCTTATTAGCGTCAATAAATCTTGTATTGAAGCCAGGTAATTGGTCACAAACCTTAAGCAAGTATTCCAAAACAAAAGTGCTTGTAGCAGGGATTGGGTGCTCATCATTAGGTGTATGAGTAGTAGTGCTTATACCTAAAACATTCATTTTCTTTGCCTTTCTTTTTTCTTTTTCAAAACACCATACATCGTATAGCCTGCAATAGTAACAGCAATACCTAGTCCGAAAGAGCCTAAACTTGAGTAAGCGATTTGTTTACGAATAGGTGCTGCTAAATGTGTTTTTATGTTTTGTCTCAAAGGTATCGATATATTCTGTTGAATAGAATCTACGACATCAGGGGTTAATAACTCTTGTGAAATGTCTTTGGGATTACCGAATTTTAAATCGTTGATCGCAATTTCTTTATTAGATATAAGGTTAGGTATTTGCAAAATCAAATCTTTTTCAACTTCCAAACCCCTATCGCCCGGTGTAATTATAGTCGGTGCTCCGACATTCACCCAAGGCACAGAACTTCTTACAACCTCTAAAGCTATTTGTTTTTGAAGGGCATCGATCAATTCAGGACCTTTTTGTTCGATCAGCAATTTCATCGAAGGTAATTGAGCAATGACCTCTTTTTTTAAATCGACCAAAGCCTCTCGCCTAACACGATCTATTTCAGGTTGTAATCTTTGGATGATTTGTTTTTTGAAAGCGAGGATTGCGTTCTCTGGTATATCTTGGAAATAATCCATAGTGTCTGATACGGTTTCAAATATAGAATCTAAAATACCATTTAGGACAGGATCATGGCTTACCCTTTGCATTTCTATTGTATCGAAAAAACCTTGGTCATTCATATTTACCCTCCAACAAAATATCTTTCAAATTGATAATCCCTAAAGTATCAAATATTAAAATTTCCTGAAAACATAATCGCCTTGTAAGTGTTTTTCTGTGAAAGTATCTTTTTCTAATTGTTTTGTAATAAAAATATACTTTTTTCCACAAATCTTTATTTGCGAAACATTTTTACTAGGAATAAAATTTGCAAAATCGGTATATGAATGTTAGATTATGTTTCACTTTAAATTGTTAGTAAGGGGGTAAGCTTGACAGAAACTTTACAAACCTACACAGTAGCCACTATTTATATAACACTTTGTTTAGCCGTATTTTTATTAGACCCACAAAACTCGCAAAAAACTACAGACGACACAACACCACCGACAGATGCCTACATTCTACCCAATAATTTTGAACCACATCACGAATGCACTTGCACGGACTACGATTTAATATCACAAAAAGATAGGGCTAAGGGTTATATATGTGAACCTGTATTATGTAGCCCAAAAAACGCTCAAGAAGAGCAAAAATAAAATATCTCAACCTCCCAAATAATACCAAAAGGATAATTCCCTATGGATAGAAAATATCAAAAAGATGTTTATACCGAAAGCAATGAAAGGCACTCATTAGCTTTCCAAGATGAACAAGTAGCACCTTTGCCCGTGAAAAAGGGGCAACAACCCGATGATTCCGTAGATTCTGTCAAAACTTATTTGCAAGAAATGGGTAATGCCAACCTTTTGACTGCAAAAGAAGAACAGGATTTAGCCAAGCAAATGCAAGTGGCTAAAGACGAAATCTATAGGACACTTGTTCAAATACCCTCAGCGATGTCTTTTTTCATGTCTATTCCGGACAAAGTATTGAATGAAAATAGGAGTCTTAGGGAATTTTTAGATGGTAGCATACATCATTTAGGGGATATGAATGATGATGGGACGGCAGATAGATTAGATAAGGAAATGAATTTGGCTCGTATCGTCAAAATTCTTGATGAAATGAAATCGATACAAAAAGGGAAATATAAGAAAAAGAAATCCCAAAAAACAGAACCCAAAGATCATTTGAAAAATTTGCTCATAGACATTGGTTTGAATTGGGGGACAATCGAAAAGGTGTGTAGTGAAATATTAGCAACAAGGGCTGAACTTTTTGAGATAGATGAAAAAATGTATCAAAAATGTGCAAGTATTGATTGTGTTATGGAAGATATTTTAGAGTATTCCATAAGACCTGAATGGGTTTTTTGTACACCGCCTATTTGGAATAGCACCCGTAATACGATCTTATCGCTGAAAACACACAAACTATTAGTTGAGGCAAGTTTCTTTCAAACAGAAAGACCTGAAAATGTCTTTGGGTTATGTGATGATTTGAACAAAGCCTTGAGCATATTTAGAGCAGCAAAAGGGCGTATGGTGGAAGGGAATTTGAGACTTGTTATATCCATAGCTAAAAAATACTTACACACATCCCTAGACTTTCTCGACCTTATTCAAGAAGGTAATATTGGGTTAATGAAAGCCGTTGACAAGTTTGAATATGAAAGAGGTTTCAAATTTAGCACTTATGCAACTTGGTGGATACGACAATCAATAACAAGGGCGGTAGCTGATATGGGTAAAACAATTCGTTTACCTGTGCATTTAATAGAAACTGCAAACAAAATATCGAAAGCTAAAAAGCAATTAGAAGCAAAGAACTTGAGACCCGCAACCCCTTTAGAAATTGCACAACACTTAGAAATCTCTGTTGAAACAGTTAATCGTATTATGTATGTGAACAAAATACCAATTTCTTTAGAAACCCCCGCAGGGGACGAAGAGGATTCTATATTGGGGGATTTCCTTATAGATGAAAGTCATCCTAGCCCTGAAGGTTTGACAGCTAAGATATTACTCAAAGAACAACTCATAAAAATACTCAACACTTTATCCGATAAAGAGCGTGATATTATCAAGCTTAGATATGGTATTGGTGTAAGAAACGATCATACCCTAGAAGAAGTCGGCAAGGTATTTGGTTTGACAAGAGAAAGAATCCGACAAATAGAATTTCAAGCTTTACGCAAACTTTCAGCCAAACACCGTAAGAATGTTTTACAAAATTTTTGGCAAAAATTAGAGTAATTTTCATTGGACATATTTTCAGTTTTAATCTATAATACAGATATAGACTACTTAAACACTTAAAAACTCAAAAAGGTAAAAAGACATGAAGCCTTTTACAATGATTTCACAAACAGAAGTTCCAAATAAACTAACAATCAACTTCAAAAACAAGCAAATCGATATTGATCTCAAACAAGATGTGAATGGAACCCCCAACTCTATAAAACTCTTACTCAACGCCACACAGATATTCAAGGCACTCGATTTACCTCCATCTCAAGAACCTGACAAATGGTTACGTTTAAACGACACCAAGCATTTCATTATTGCCAATAGCACTCGTTTATCAGAAGATGCAAAAAAAGAAGAACTATCAACATTGTTCTACTCGAATCACACGAAAAGAATGAAAAGACTCGCACCTATGATCGAAGATGAATTTACGATTCAGCAAAAAGGTCGCATCGGTGGAACATTCATGGTAAAAGAACTCTTCTTGAAATATATGGCATATTTAGACAAAGACTTGGAATGGAAGATTTTAGAAGTATTTAGTAAGTATGGACATCTAGACAGACTCAAAGGTAATGCGAAAACCCATGCAATATTAGAAATAGCTGCAAACAGTGTATCCGATACAATAGAGCAGAACACAAAGATCAAGCCGACAAAAGAGAGAACACTTGCAAGACTCGATGGTATGGTTAAGCAAAGATCACTTGTTCAAATTTTATGTAGCATTTTATGTAATCAAGGTTTCATCAAAGACAAAGAGTTATCAGAAGAGTTTTTTAGACGTGTATATATAGGTATTTACGAAGGTTGCTTTGGACAAACAAAAGAGGACATACTTGAATTACTTGAAAGAAAATCAGGACTAATCCGAGACTACATGAGTGATGACGCTTTAGATATTTTGAATATGGCAGAAACAACAATCCATGTGCAATTAAGTTTAGCAAAAAGAGCAGGAATTGACATCAGTTGGGACTTTATTTACGAAACAATCATTGATAGTTGTAAGATAGCATCATCAATTCCGTTCAAATACACCGACAAGATTAACTTTTTACATAGAGAACCGAATCGGAAATTTAAAAAGCAGATAGATGTAACACTAAGCAACGATATGTCCATCACAAAGGTTAGCAAGAAGATACTTTGATTTTTTTGTTTATATATTTGACACAATTAAAAAAAATTGCATATTTTCCTATGATGTAAAACATCACTTTCCTACGATAACACAAGGAGTTATGCAATGCTCAAGAAGAAATACCATACAGAAGATGACGACAAAGAAGACCTTTTCTTAGACGAATCCCCAAACGATAACGAAGATTGGCCGGATGTAGATCATTTAGACGCAGACGAAGACGGGTATATTGGCAACGACTTAGAAAAAGAAGGCATCCACTCTTACCCCACAATGAACTTTGAAGATGATTTTGATTATCAAAGCAACTTAGGGGATTACGATAACTTTGACTATCCTGACGACGATAGTGAAGATGAGATTGACGATGAAAGCGAAGATTCTTTTGACGAAGAAGACGACGAAGATGATGACGACTATGATTTCTATAATGAAGAATATCCCCCAACTGATGAAAACGATGATTTCCCCGAATATTTAGACTATGACGAAGATGAGGATAACGAATTATTCCAAAGAGCCCGAAGGAACAAAAGACACTTAGAAGACGAGATGGAGTTAGATTTCGACTACGATGATGAAGATGAAGGTTGATATTTGAAAGCGAAATTTTTTTTATTCGGTATTTAAGGGACTTAGCCAACACCTATTATTTTTTTGTGAAAAGAGTATTTGACTTTCCTGCATAAATGGACTACAAATCAATAGCCTATCAAAGCATGACAAAACACAAGGAAACAATATGAATTTCGAGCATATCAAAAGACCTTACACCTTCAACTCCGAATATGTGCCATCTTTATCATCAAAACCCAACCATTCATTGGAAGAACTTTACAACAAAGGGTTTGTTTTTGAATATGATCCAAAAGACCAAGCCAACGATCTTGTCCAACATCTAAATACACATTTCAGTGGACCTATGTATTATGTTGGTTATTTATTTCGTAGGAATACAAACCACAGAGATATTGTGGATATGTATTTTAGATGTAGCACAGATACACTATCTCAATTAGACACTTCTTTTTATATTTCTCAAGAGTTTCTCTTTTTAGATTTCGATTTAGAACAAGATGATGGTTCTAAGAGGAAATGGACACCTTCAGAACAAGAAAACTTATTGAAGGTTATTGCGGAACATAGTATTCTCAAACAAAGTATTCTTTATATTACTGAGCATGGTTTTAGGTGTATTTTCAGAATCACCCCTATTAGAATCTCTACTCAATCAAATACCCAACATCGTGTATTATCTACAAGTGATTACACAACAGCGTATCGTAATTTTGTAAAAGCTTTGGACATGACTAAATTACCCAAAGGGCATTTCGATGTTAGTTCTACATCTAGTCCTTTTGGTTTGTTTAGACACCCCAACTGTGTAAAAGAAAATGGAAAAGATTTAAGGGGCACAAAAATCCATTTACCTAGTTCTCTTGGGGAATTAGAGTTATTGAGATATGTTTCCGAATCTGTTAAGAAAGAATCTTTATTTGAGACCAAGTCTTTTGAATACGCTTTTGATACCCAAGAAGAAGAGGCTTATTTTTATAATACTGCTTTAGGTGTGTTATATGAAGACCCTTTATTTAAGACTGCAAGGGATGAAAAATGCTCATTACCTTATTCTGTATGGAGAGCATTGGGCACAAATATTTGTGCTCTCACAAAATCCAATCCTGAACAAGGATTTCAAATTTTCAAAGAAATGTCTAGTTGGGATCCAAAGTATGCGAACAATTTGGATGAAAATGAACTGAGAACACATTGGGCACATATTTGTAGTTCTGTAAATGAATATGGTTGTGTTACCTATAAAACAATCTTGGATTACAACTCACCTTTAAGCAAACTTGAAGCATCTTTGAAAGACATAAAATCATCCGCACCCGCGGGCAAAGCATGGCAAACAGCAAGAAGGACTTTTCAAAGTCGTTACAACAAAACCCCTATCGCCCCCAATGTCATCGCAGCCAATAAGCTATCTGCTGGTGCTCAAGTAAATTTCGGTGTAACAGACGCAGCCCAAAAGTTGAATAGTATGGGTTCATATATCCCTGACATTGGTATGTCTAGAGGGTTGCCTGTCCCCATGCACAACGGACTTCCTCCCGAAGAAGTAAAAGACTTACTTAGAACTACAACCAAAGGTTCAGGGGAAGATGCCAAAGAAGTCGTTCAAAAATCTATTGTGAATCTAGAAATCATTCTTGAGAACGATGTTGCATATTTCAAGAGATTTACAAGAAACATCTTAGGGTTTAGGAATGAATACAACCGTAAAGAAATCCAAGAGGAACTCTTTACTCGTATTAGGACAGATATTGCGTCTGCGTATGGTATTCAGTTTGCTAAAGAAGACATCATTGACAAAATCAAAGAGTTATGTGCTCGTTACCTATATAACCCTATCTATGATTATTTGTCATCATTACCCCAATGGGATGGGATGGATAGGTCTAGTGATCTTTTGAATGCGTTAGGTGTATTACCCACAGACCCCAATCACGATATTTACAAAGTTTATATGCGTAAATGGTTGATTTCTTGTGTTTGCAGACCTATGCAATGGATGAAAGATGATAGCGACCGCTCTTTGAATGACAAAGTAGATACCGTTCTTGTATTCAAGGGAAACCAAGGTCTTAAAAAATCAACATTCTTTGCTGAAATCCTACCAAACCCCAATCTATTCTCCGACTCTTTACAAAGTATTGAGAAGAATGAAAAAGATGCCAGCACACATATGCTTAATTATTGGCTAATTGAGTTTGCAGAATTGGATGGTTTAGTTAAGAAGTCTAGTATTGAAGCACTTAAAGGCTTTATCTCTCGTAGAAGAGAAAGGTTTAGACCCCCTTATGGTCGTACAGAAATCAATGCTCGTCGTCCATCTATTCTAGTTGGGACAACAAACAGCGATCAATTCTTAAACGACCCTAGTGGTTCTCGTCGTTTTTGGGCAATCGACCTTACCGAAAACCGTAAGATTGACATTGGGTATATCCGTAGAGAAAGAGATCAAATTTGGGCTCAAGCGATTCACCAATTCTTACAAGGTGGGGATTATTGCTGGTGGTTAGATGATGATGAACAAGCGGCATCAGATACTGCAAATGAGCGATTCAAGAAGAGAGACCCATGGGATGAATACATTGAAACATTCTTGGCGGGTGATCCTACAATCAACAATTCACATGGTTTCCGAATCTCTACACTCTTTGAAGAGGCTTTGGAAATGAAGGCATCTCATGTGAATCCTTATGAAGTCAATAGGGTTAAAAAGATCATCGAGCGTAAAGGGTATCAAGAAGTTAGGGAGCGTATCACAGTCACAGAGAACGAAAAGAAAGTTCAAAGGCTTGTCCGTATTTGGCGACTTACTAAACCCGAACTTCGAGCACAAGAGAATCACGCTGACGATTAAACGATTTTTTATTTGACACCACTTAATCTTATGATATAGTCATTTCACTTTTTACACAACATCGTATCCTAGCAAACACAAGCTAGGACATGGTGATTTTTAACAACACACAATGAGGTAAAAATGGCAAAGCAGCCTAAACCCCAAGCAACCCAGAACCTTTGGGAACAAGCCCAACAAAAAATCCAAGCAACCACCGAATCTGTCACTGCAAAAGTAGATACATCAAAGGCAGATGAAAACAGAATCATAGCAGAACTCGGTGTTTTAAAGGCACAAAACGATGTTTTACTTGCTCTTATCAAGGGCTATTTCGATTTCAACACTCAAGCGTTAACAACTGCAACTACAATTCTTAACGAGGGTATCAAAGCTTTCAAATCTCATGATGATGCACGCTTTGAACTCAAGAGAACCGAATGTGAACTTCGTATGAACATCGAACAACTCAAGGTAGAAAATGAGTTTGAAATCGAAAAAGCGAAAATTGAGTTGGAACATCGTAGGTTGGCGAATATCAGATTTGCTGCTAGAGCCCAAGAAGAGTTCAATGTTTTAGAACTCAATTTGAATCATGCCCAAAAAGAAGATTCAGCGACCCAAGGTAAGAGAGCATATTCCAAAGCCGGCGACAACAAGTATTCTCCTACAGAAAAGCAAGCGGCAGCTGCTGCAAACAAAGCAGTTAGAGATGCATTCAAAAAACAAGCAAAAGGGAATAAAGAAGAATCCGTATCTCTGCCTTCACTTGATGAAATCGCAAAGAGCGTGAAAGCGTCTGTAGGTAATTGGGATGGTAACTTTGACGCAATCAAAGACACTGCACCTATCTATATCGAAACAAAAGTCGATACAGATAAGATCGTTAAAAGAGGCAGAAAGAAAATCCAAAAATAAAAGAATCAAAAATTTTTTGTGACCAATTTTATTTGACTGTTATTCAATTATTTACTATACTAATTCCACAATACATATAGCACTTTACACTTAACACTAAGACATCTTACGAAAGAGTTAGAGGTTTAACTTGAACGAACTAAAACATCTTAGCATTTCGCAACTAAACAAGTTCCAAGACTGCCCTAGACAACACTATTATCAATATGTTATGGGTCTTGAAGCACCTTCAACGGCATCACAAGACTATGGTAAAAAATGCCATGAGTTCCTAGAACAATATTTAAAAGGTGAAATCACGGATTTTCCGGACAATTACCATGGTAGAACTTGCAACCATGCCAAACATCTTCTTCCCGAACCAAAATCAGGGGAAGTTGAAAAATACTTTGAGTTGGAAGTGGCAGGCGTTCCCGCTCATGTGATTGGCTATATGGATTATTGCACAACAACCCCCACAGACGGCAAGGTAATCCTATTAGACCACAAAATTGTTAAGTCCGATATGTATTTACTTACACCTGAGAAGTTAGCCGCAACAAACCAAATCATTACATATAGTAAATATCTTCTTGACATCACATCAGCAGATGTGATAGAAGCATCTTACCTTTATGTCAAAAGAGGTGGGGGCTTTGCTAAAAAGGTTACAGTCGAACTCGAAAGAGATCGAGTTGAAAAATCTTTTGAAACAGTGGCTGACGGTTTCCGACAACTTGCAAAAAACTATACTACAACCAATGAAGACTCAATCCCACAAATTTTATCTGCGTGTGACAAATGGGGTGGTTGCCCTTTCCGCGATAAATGCTGGGGAAAACAACAAGGATCAGATATGACATCTTTTAGTCTATTCCAAAAGTTAAACTCACTCAAGACTGACACCAAACCTGAAACAACAGGCACATCAGACTTAAAGCCATCTACACCCGAACAAAGAAAATCAATCTTTGCGGAAATGACCAAGCCTGAAGTTTCAAGCACTACTACAAACACCATTACAAACAATGTTGTCGCCACACCTTCTACCAAAGTTACAGAAGAAGTCACTGCCGAAAACCTTTTTCAAGTCGCTGCAAGTGCAGAACCCGAAATCCATGTGCTTACATCTAAAGACTCCGATGCGTTAGACGCTGATTGGGATAAAATTGCGTTATCAATCAATGCACCTGAATACGATGGCTTACCTACTTTGAGCACTAGCACAACATCTGTTGTAGCTACATCGGATAGCACACCCATTACAAGTGAATCTACCCCCGAAGACATTGTTTCTGCAACTTCTTTCAATGGCGAAATCGATACCAACGATTACACTGAGATGAACAAAGAAGTCCTTAGTTCTATCGTAGAAGAAGATGTCGGTGTTATCGAACAACCAACTAGCACTCCTATTGAAGAACAAGTTTCATCTAGCGATGTTGTTGAGGCACAACCTACAAACACTCAAACAGAAACTACAAGTGATGCCGAACTTCCAAAATGGGTTGAATTGGATTGGGAATGGTTAGATGCACCTATCGAATCCTTTGCAAATCTTGCAACCAAGACCAAAAAGGCTCTCGTTGGTAGTGGCAATACAACTTTCAAAGAACTCTTTAAAGCACAACCAAATCCCACATTTTGGGGTGGTTTATATGGTGTAAGGAATTATGGACCCGTTGCTCAAAAAGAAGTTTTTGATCTCTTTGAGAAGATTGTTGGTAAGAAATTTACAAGTTATCGTGATTTCGAGGCATTGGGTGCACCCGTGGTTACCTATAAAGTAGCAAAACCTGAACAAGAATATGCATTGGAAACTCAAGGAAGTCTATTTGAAATGGAACAGCCAAGCAAACCCATACTAGGTAAGAGCAATACACAACCCTTGGTAAATCATCAAAGTTCTATTTTGCCACCACAAGTTGTTGAAACTCCTATCAATACAACTTCTGCACCTACACCCAATGTGGTAGCAACTTCCACAACATTAGCAGTTTCCACAACCAATGAACAAGTGACAACCCCTACACAAAACACCCAAAACGAAAGCCAACAAACACCAAAGAAAGCCACCCCAAATGGTTTTGGTAAGTTGTTACTTTTAGGAACTTTGCCCATGAAGGGTTTGGATTTCAACATCTTAGATGATCTAGTTGAACCTTTGGAAGATGCAATCGCTGCAAGTAACTCACAACCCCATATCTCAATGGTTAATTTTAGTAAGGGTTATGACCAACTCGCCGCAAACATCAAGCTTATGCTTAAAGAAGGTCAGTTCGATTGGAGCAAGCCTATCTATGTTTCCCAACAAGCACAAATCACTTATGCAAAAGCAGTGAGTGCATTGATTCAAGAAGCTGACATTGTATTGAAAAACGCTTAATTTAATATTCAAAAAACGAATTTGTATTTATCTTATTTTATTGTTTATTTTGATTGATAACTTCCAAATATCTGCTATATTGTTCTAATACTTAAACTTTATACTTCCTCACTATAAAGGTGTTAACAAGGTATCTTGTTAAGAAAGAAAGAAAATGCAACATGGCAAAAAAATCGACCCCTTTGGAACAAGAAGAAACAACCCAAGAAGCACCCGAGGAAATGGTGCACAAGGGGACTTGGCTAGTTCCTCAGAACTTACCCATATCTCCGTCTGCTCAGGTTATGGAGGCATTGACATTGGGCTCAGAAGACTTTTTGGAGACATTAGAACAATCGCTTACTGCGAACGAGACGCTTTTGTCGCGTCGAACTTGGTCTCGAAAATGGAGCAAGGGTGGTTGGATCCAGCTCCTGTTTGGACGAACCTTGAAGACTTCCCGTTCAAAGATTTTCACGGATTGGTGGACATCTTATCTGGTGGAATCCCATGCCAACCATTCTCCGTTGCAGGTAAGCAAGAAGCCGAAAGAAGCGAAAAATTTTTATACCCTGCATTTTCTGACGGAATTAGAGCGTGCAATCCAAAAATTGCTCTCATCGAAAACGTCGAAGGACTCATCCCAACAGAGTTCGATGCAGAACTCTCTAGGGATTTCATCGTCAGATATGGAACTTCTTCGGTCTTACTCTACATCCTCCGAGACTTGGAGAACTTGGGCTACACAAGCCACTTCCGACTCGAAAGTGCGAGAAGGGCGGGTTTACCCCATTCAAGGCGGCGTATATTTATTGGGGCGATCAGAAATGATCTCGAAACTGCAGGATTTGAGAAACACTTCCCCTTCAAAGATCAGTATGGAGTGCTCAAAGCCCCAATGGGCAAAGGCACAGAACAGTGGCTTTGGGAACCAACAAGGCTTGTCGAGTTCAAATAGTATTACAATACCTTGCTATGTGACAAACCCAAACGATGATGTTTTTATTGATTATGGAATGGCAGAAGATTTGATTCTCGCCCACCTAAGCAATGAAACATTCTATGGGAACGTCAAAAACTCCACAATAATGGACAAAGAATATGCCGTAACACAAGATGCTGTGGTTACAGTGCCTTTAGAAACCTATTTCGGACCTTTGAATCAAGAAACTTTAGATGTTGCATATCAAAGAATTAATAAAGCGGAAAGAGCGGGGTTATTAGGTAATGGTGTTGTTCCCCCAATGTGTACCATTGCTTTTGAAGAACTTTTGCAGAATCTTACAACAGGTAATTTCCAAACAGAGTATTTGCCCGACAACTATGCGACAGTATCTGATATGGAAAAAGCTATTGTGGACAAAAAGCTTAGGAAAAAGGCAAGGATCATCCCAACAAATGTGTGGACTAGGGATAAGACAGTCTTGAATTGGGCAACCCCTACAAAGAGGGATTACAAAGACGCTTCAAATAATAAAGCAAGTATTAGTAGAGTCAAAGAAGGTAAAACTACAATTGTAAGGGCGGAATCCACAACACCAAGCAGTTGCTTTACTTATTATTATAAAGCAAACAACATACAACCTATCGACCCAACTACTTTAGATTATCCTACATTCAATCTAAATGTAAATCAAAATTGGGTAGAGACCTTGATGGGTTTGGAAGTAGGTTGGACTGACCCACTTTTTGGTTGGAACAGAAAACCCGATGGGAAATTAATTTAATTAGGCAAGTGGTTAGGTCGGGGATATTTGCCTAACGCTAAAGTTTGTATATCTTCCTCATCATAATAAATCCTATCGCCAAACAAAGCCTCAGCTAATGCATCGACTTGTGTTTCAGTGTGGTCATGTAAACCCGCTTGCATAAGGACTGCGTGCCCCAATTCATGTCGCAGAAGTGCTTGCACCCTATTTTCGTCAGCTTTGAATATTTTGGGAGACAAAAAGACAATATCGCCATTTGTCATTGCGTAATTTCTATTCTTAGGATATCTCTTTTTATGATCGATTACACATTTTACAGGGAAGTGACAATCCAAAACATCTTCAACTTGTAAGCGTAATGTTTCAAAAATATGTTCGATTTCTGTTATTTTCATTTTTATTCAAAACCCATATCAACGACTTATATTTCGCTAGTCAAAGCTTTAGATTTAGGGGTTGTTACGCAAGGGTTTAGCGAATCCTTGTGCAGCGGCAAGACCTAAGTTCGTTAAACCTAGGTAACCACTAAGAAACCAAGTAGCACTATTTACAATGTTCCCTTTATAATCATTGGAAACATCTGCACTTCTCTTATATCCGTGGTAGCCTAAAAGCCCTGCATTTAAAATATTCAAGAATAGCTTTGTTGTTTTAGCCCCTGAGATACCCGAATCTTTGTAGCTTGGGGAATCTTCTATTTGTTTTATGATTTCAGCACTTGCGACATCTGTTTGCTTATTCTCTATACCACTAGCAAGTGTTGTTATGCCAACTGCTTTGATGACATCAAGACCTAAAACGGAATTTGTGAGTCGTGTAAAGAGTTTATCGGCAAACCAACCACCTAGTGATAAAGCCATAACATCTGTGGTAGTCATTTGTATACCCAAATCGGAATCTTTTGTTGCCATTTGTTCAGCGTGTGTATATTTTTTAGCGATACCGTAACTTGTAGCACAAGCAGCTGCCATACCCATAACGGTAGTTGTCACGCCTGAGAAATTATCACTGAAAGCAATTTTATTGCCATCGAACGCAGGGTAAATTTGGATATTGTAATCCTCATCGTTCTCGATATTTTCTATGATTTCGATTATTTTGGTAGCTTTCTTGATTTCCGCACTTGTAGCATCACCTAATGTTTGGGCGGGAACCCATCTACCCAAAACCTTTTTGCTTTGTCGTTTGCCTAGTATATCTCGATTTATCAAAAGACTTTTGATTGACATAATCATCTCCTTCTAAGTTGGTTTAGTTTTCTTTTTTGTTATTGGTTGGTTTTGCGAAACCCTGTGACACGGCTAAACCTAGGTTACCGAACAATGCCCATCCTAGCATCATACCGATACTTTGGTTGTGTCTTTGATACCCATGGTAAGCTTTTGCGAATGCTAATGCAGACCAAAAAAGGAATTCCGCTTGTAAACTGTTTGTTGCTTTTGTTGAAAGGGTATCTAGGTGTTGTATAAAATCAGGGGTATTTTTCAAAGATTCGACCCAAGAATCTCTTCTCGCTCGATACTCATCATCGGACTCATCTTCCCCTCTTATTGGTAGATTAAGCACTGTTGCCCCTATATCTACGCCAAAATATTTTGAAAATAAGTAATGGTCTAGCGTCAAAGCGACAACCCCCGAACCTATAGTTGCTGAACCCGTCTGTAACCAACTACTGGGTGCACCATAACCCTGTTCAATAGCCTCGTTCCCATACATGGCTTTCCCCGCCATATAACCTAGTGTTGTATCTGCCAAATATCGTAAAGAGATCGAGGTTAAAGACGGTAATTCACCTTTTATGGTAAGAGGTAGGTTATGGTTTTGCATTTCCCCAATTTCAAAATTTAGCCCCCCCAATCCATTCCCATTTTGGGTTATATGATGTTTTATAGTAGCTTTTTTACGAGCACTATCATCTTGTATAACCTTTTTCATAATATTGAATACCAACATAAAATACCCCTTCTTTTCGTTTCCCTCAGTATAGTTTAAAGTAAAAATGTATCCAAACATAATAGTTTAAATAAAATATGAATTTTTTGAGAAAAAATATTTGACACCCACCCCTACTTGATATATGATCTAAATATCAGGGCTTGATAACCCCTGATTCCTAAGTTGCGTCAGTAACTTTCGATAGGCAATAGAAAAAACAGGCACCGAGAAATCGGTGCTTTTTTTTTGCTTGTTGCATACCTTTTATATTATTTCTTTTTAAAGGCACTGAGTGGCAAAAGTGGTTTTCTAGGCATTTGCACATAACCTACACCCATAGGATGAGGATATTGAGAAGGATGTGGTTCTGCTGCCTCTAAATTATCGGGTTCATAATTTACAACAAGAATCTCTTTTTCGTTTTGAAGCTTGTTACCTACGGAAACTGCAATATTGCCGTAAGAATGTTGAATGTTATACATTGTGTATCTGTGTTTGTTATTTTTTATCCATTGGTCGAGAATAGTATTAACTTCCGAAGTAAAAGATGTTTCCCCTTTTCTTTGTATATCCCTAGACAAAAGATTAGACAATGCGAACTTCAAGCCCCTTGCGTCAGCCTCATCCAACCAAGCTAAAAACTCTCTTTCAGTGTTATCATTCCAAATTTTGTTATAACTTGCATTTGTGATTAAATATGGGGGGTCAACATACAAGAAAACGTTTTTCATTGCGGGGTCACTTAGATCAATGTCTTGAAATTTGAGATTAGAAACAAGCACTCGATCATGTCTATTATGGAGTTCCGTCACAAAGTTTATAAGTTTATCACGTAGTGCCATACTAAGACCTGTGCCCACACTATTTGTGAAATCCCCGTTAGGATTGATTTTAACTTGGTTTTGGAATGAAAAACCCACAAGCACATATAAAACAATGGGGTCTCTGTAAAAACGACTACCCTTTTTATTATAAAGGTTTTTCAATGCGTCAAACCCTTTTTGGTTGTTTATGAAGCGTTGTTTATCGGTTAGCCCTTGCCCTGCTCCTATTAAATTATATGTTGTACACAACATATCTATCTTAGATAAAAGTTCGGGCAATGAGTAACACATCAAAGCTTTCAACATACTAACTAGGTTAGTATTGATGTCGTTAAAAATAATGGTATCTGCGTTAACATTGATACCAACATTCCACCCACCTGCAAAAACATCTAAAAAAGTAGATACTTTCTTTGGGAAGTATGGAAATATTTGAGGTAGCAATTCAAATTTACCACCCGCATAATTTAATGGACCTTGTACTGCCGTTTCTTTATAGAATTGCATAATAGACTCTTCTCTCTTGGTTGTTCTTAAATACCCTTAATTTATCCAATACCAAAACACATTGCAAACATAATCCGATTACAAAGATACATTACCGATACCTTTGACATTGGAAAAATATTGTGCTAAAATGTATCAGTTTAAAACTTGATACTACTTACTTTTACTTTATGCCTAATCGACTGACAGAACAAGGATAACACATGAGCGAAGTGCAAAGAATCTTAAGCCTACCGATTAAATCCCAAAAAATACCTGATTTGACAAGTCTATTCAAGAAACCTCAAGGGACAATGCAATTAAGACCGATTCAATCCGAAATCATATACACAGCAAAACTTGCACAAGGCTTACTAGGTCTTGTGGGTGTAGGCGAAGGTAAAACCCTCTCGTCTTTTCTATTACCCCATGTGCTCTGTCCAAACGGTGGTAGGGCACTTCTTATCATTCCTGCAAATATGCGTCAGCAATGCTTAAAGGATTGGCAGACATATTCAGAACACTTTCATTTACCAAAACAGTTGGAATTACGAAGTTACGAAGAAATCTCTACAAGTCCGGGTTTGCTTAGAAACATGGCACCCGATGCGATTATATGTGATGAAGTTCATCGTTTGAAGAACAAAAACTCTACAAGAACAAAGCGTTTGGCTAGGTATATTTCTGCAAGATACAAAGCTAAGAACCCTGTGAAGTTCGTAGGCTTGTCGGGGACAATTACATCTACATCTCTTAGGGATTTTGCACATTTGGCTGCATGGGCTTTGAGGGAAAATACCCCTACCCCTATGTCTTACGCACTCCTTGAAAGATGGGCAAACGTAATTGATAGAGATGCTCGTCCGTCCCATGCGGACAGACAAACCATGCAACCTTTGGTTCAAAAGTTTGGTGGAGATGAAAGGACGGCTTTTCGTAGGCGTTTAACCTCTTGTGAGGGTGTAGTAACATCCCTTAGAGGTCGTCCACCTTGTGATCTTGCAATGGAAGAAAGAACGCTTAAGAATATCCCACCCATGATTGTTGCAGCCATAGACCAAGTGAACAAAACCTATCAAATGCCTGATGGGGAAGAACTTAACTCACCTTTAGAAAAGGTTAGAGTGCTGAGACAGATGATCTGTGGTTTTTATTATTTTTGGAATTGGCCGAATGGTAAAATAGATAAAGAATGGCTAGAAACACGTAGTGCATGGAATAAACAAACCCGTGAATACCTGAAAACAGCCAAAGAAGGATATGATAGTCCTGCACTCGTGAAAAATGCTTGTATAAGACACCTTTCGGGCAAAGTAAAAGAAGATTTACCCATGGCTCTTTTAGAAGCGTTTGTCGATTGGATGCCCCATTCAAAAAAAGAAACACCCCCTGTCGGGGCTAGGTGGATGTCTAATTACCTACTTGAAGATATTATTGAATGGGCATCAAGGCAAAAAGAAGCACCTATTATTTGGTATGAACATATCGCTTTTGCCGCAAGGTTAGGTCGTTTAACAAATTGGCCGATCTTTGCACAAGGCATTAAAGCGGACAAAGCCTTACTTTCCGTGAAAAGTGCAATACCTGCAATCGTTTCTGCAAGGGCTCATGCTACGGGTAAGAATTTACAAGTATGGGGGAATCAACTGATTGCAAACCCTCTTTCGGACGGTGCAAGGTTTGAACAACTTCTAGGGCGTTGTCATCGCACGGGGCAACAAAGACCCTTGGTTACGGCAACGGTCTACAATCACAGAATTTTTGCAGCGGCACTTGCTCAAGCTAGGTTAAGTGCAAGATATATCGAAGAAACTACGGAACAAGAACAAAGACTTAATTATGCGAATTGGACTAAAGTAAAAATATAGAACTATCCTATTCCAATCCTTCAAGAATTTTATGTTTGTATAAGTGGGTTGTTTATCTATAATAAAGGGCATCAAATAAATAAGCTTTTAAGGGGTTTAAAAAATGCCAAGAGAAAACATAGCAGATAATTGGGTGAAAGTAGGACTACTCGTTTCTTCCATTGCAGCACTAACCTATCTTTTCCCAAAGGAAACGAGAGAAAAGAGACTTCGTAGAAACCCAAATGATTCTGATGACGATCAAGATATTATAAGTGATGAACAACTAGAAAGAGATGCTACTGCACAAAGAACAGGGGCTTCAGCTAAGGAATTAGTCCCCGCAAAAAGCCTCATTGGTAAAGAAGTAAGGGTGTTTTATAACTTACATCTACTTACTTTTTCTATCCAAGTAAAAGAAGGGAACACTTGGAGAGTCAAGGCTTATGCCGATTATGTCAAATTGGGTAATGCTAGATTCAAAGCAGTAGAGGGTGGTAGGGATAATGTTCGTAAGTCGGGTGAGAAAAATGTTCATGCTCATGTGTATGGGAGAATTTTAGAGGTCAAGCCCTATGGTACATCTTTCAATGGTGCTAAATATTTAGCTACCAAGATCGACCCTAATAAACAAGCGATGTATTATTACGATCCTTATTGTGTAGATGAATGGTTGGAATTAAAACCCCCCGTAGAAATGAAAACAACTCGTACCTCCAAAACTTACAATATTATATCTAGGGCGGGTATAGAATCTTTAAAGACCGTTACTTGTAGGGATGTTGGTGATAATTGGAGTATTGCACCTAAATACGATGCACGTTCTTCAAGCAGTGCGGGAAGTGTTCCCTATGTAGAAATGGTAAATGCCGACACAGGTGCACTTGATCCTAGAGGTAACAAAATTATTCGCCCACAAATTTGGGGATCACCCACTTCTAAAAAACAATCCAAACAACTTGACCTATTTTAAGCCAACCTATCCTTACAAAAACAATATAAAATTATCAAAATATATTTGACATCAGTGGGATAACTAGATAACCTTGCTTTCGCCTATATTGGCTTTCATTTATGCAAGGAGTTTTAGCATGAATAAAATTGAAATCACAACCATTAAGCATTTGTATTTTCGTTCGCTAACAGAAGCATTTATCAGGAACTATCGTACAAAAGATGTCCTTTATCCTGAGTCTATTATCGTCAACTTCAAACTTAATATGCCTGTTTGTTTGTTCCTAGAGTTGTTTGCATATCACCCAAAGGGTTGGGCTATGGGCAACAATTCCAATAAGTATGATACTCTTTCCTTTTACGAACCTTCGGTTTGGAAAGATTCACAAACAGATGATGTAGAGTTGACCAATTCCGGAACAACGATCAAAGCGGCTGCCAATTCTTTAGGTAAAACACTCGACATTTTAGGTAAATCTAGTGTGGAGATATTAGAGCAATCGAATGTGCTAGAACAAAACCTATCAAGTCTTTTACCTATGTCTGTATATCGTGAGTTTGTCTTTTCAGTAACAATCAAAGACCTCCTCACTTTGCTCGAAGTGATATCAGAAATGTCTTTTGGTTTACAAGAATATGTGAATGGGTTTTTGGATACTTTTGATAGATATTGTCTGAAGGGTAATCGCTTTGAACTCAGCAGGGAGGGTTATTGGATTACTTCGACTTTTTTGAATACGGACGAAATCAACAGACCTACATCTAATACATAGAATTACAAAATTTGTTTGAAAATCTATACAAATTCTCTTAGAAAAGAAAACTGTCATTTAAAACACAAAGAGAGGTTAATAAGAATGAGTTTTAATCCTGATTTTTTAGATTCCAAAGACGCAGCTTTTATTGAGCCCCGTATTATTTTCGATTGTGCAATTACAAACATTGAAGATAGGGGGGAATACAAAAAGCTTTTTTACAGTAAAGACAAACTGAAACACTTAATGGGTGAACATTACCCCACAAAAGATTTTTCTAAGATAGAAAAAGTAATCAAAGATGCTGAATACTTAATTGAACTTGTATAAGGTATCTGTTTGTTAATATATTTGTTCGCCTTTGAAATATTTAATTGGTATATTACGGAACATATTAACAACATTATTCATAAGGTCGGTATCAAATGCAACAACAAACCGAAGAAAAAATTCTAATTTTCGATATGCATATCTTGAATCAACTTATACCGAAAGACCCGAAATTAAGACCAAATAGTTCTTTGACACATGGTGATGCGTATTACAAACTATCTTCTATGCCCTTAGAACAAGTTGATAGTTTTCAATGTTTTGGGGACATCAAAATTATTACTAAACTTGCATCTAGTTTGGAGCAGATTACAGCTTCTACCAAAAGTAAAAACGAACTAAGTGTGGCAACCGTTTTTCATCACCAAACACTTGGTATTTTAAATGCTGATGCGGTTTTAGCCCTTGAAGGTGGTGGTAATTTAAAAAAAGTTGCGGGTTGGGGGTTGCGAGGTAATGTCAAAGAGGATGGTATAACAAGGGTTCGTAACGAATATCCCCCTGAAGACATAACGGCTTTTGAGAAATTATTGAATGTAAGTTTCTATTCCTACAATACTTCGGAACTTCTAGAGTTTTGTAAGGATTATGACAAGCTTGTTATCTGTATTGGGTTACCTATGGAATATATTATTGCTAGAAGTCTTATTTTAAAACCCCTTGCAGATTTAAAACTATTAAACAAAGTAGAGATGTATTTTGTCGCAGACCGATTAGCAGACAGAGACGCAGATTACAAGTATGCGATGGGTTTTTGGACAATACCTTTTTTCACTAGCCTAATTAAGTCTACCCCTGCCCTCATAGATCACACAATGTTTTCAAGTCTTGATTTAGATATTTTCGCTTCGGAAAAAATGCAAGATGTAGATACCCAAATTTTCTACAAGAAGCTATCACAGTATTGTGCATTTTTCATCCAAAAAGACAGCAAGACAAAAGATAGGTTCGCACTATTCATTTCCGATATACCAAAAAATATATACTACAATCCCGAAAAAAGTAACAAAGGTGATTGGTCTATAAGCTACACAGAAACACCTAGAGGGGTTTTCACTGCGAATCCCTTTATAAGTTGTATATTCACGTATGAAGAACTTGGCATTAATGAGGCTTATATTGATGCCTTAGCCAAAGACTCTTCAAATGTCTTTAATTTTGCTTTCTTGTTATTACAAACAGATTTAAGTGAAAACACAGATGCAGATTTCAGCACAAAGAAGAACTTATGGAATCTTATCATGGAAATGAAATTGGAAACAACACCTTTGAGAGATATGATAGAACAGAAAGACCGAAACTCGGCTATCTCAATACCTCAAGGTAATCCTCAAACAGCTTTAGAGTATTTGGTATATATGTCCAATGAGTTCCGTAAAAGGATAGACGCTATACCAAACCCCGCTTGGAGAATACTAAGACATAACCCAAGAAAAGGTAGAAATTGAGTTTGGTATATTTGCTCAGTTTCTTATACTCTAACAAGCATAAACATAAAAGGACACTTAAATGACAAATTCAAAATTAAGTCAAGCTTTGAAAACCCAAATGGGGAAATTAGGAAAATTCCAACAACCCTTTGCAGTAGATACATCAAGAGGGGGTTTGGATAGGATTAAATTTGATGCGAATGCTTTTTTTAACGCTCTTGCAGGTATAAAGGTAGATGAGGATGAAGAAGCTGAAGCAGAACGATTGTTCTCAATAGAGATGGGGGAGAAAGATGCTTGGGATTCATCCCCAATTGATGAACAAGAAGAACCTGAAGTAGAAGAAACAAAAACCCCTCTAAAAGAAACGAAAACAGAAAGCAAAACATTCACACCTATAGATTTGAAAGCAATGTCTTTTGAAGATCAAAAATGGAAATATTTAGCCATGAGGTCTTTTGCAGCTGCTTTAGGTGAAGGGGACATCACTTTCAAAAATACAGAAGCACAAGACTCTTTTGATGCACTCGATTTTGGTATACTTCCAGCCAATACCGACAAATTAGAAGAAGAGTTTGCCCTTATATGTGAAGAAGCATATATACCTACTATCAAAGATGAGGAAGGTAATGCTATTGGGCTTTTCGATAATTTAAATATAACAGACCCCGCACATAGACTGATTTTTGGAGATCATTTTCGTTATGCTGGAGATTTCAGAAGTAGGGTATCCAATTGGGTGAATGTTGTAATGGATATGATAGCGGCCCAAAAAGCGACGGACTCAGGTGATTGGTCTGATTCTGCAGAAAAGGAAGACCAAGAAGCCTCAAGTGAGTCCTTTACCCCCTATTCCTTTGGGGAGGCAGAAGATGTTTTTTTAGGGACAGAAACATTGTTGGATGGGTCATCTATAACAGACCTTTGTTCGGATACCATAAAGCAAGGGGGCTTTGAAAAAGCTATTATTACTGTAAGAAAACAAGACATACTTAATGAAATCGACAAGCTTGTGGAAAGAATCAAAGAGATTGACTATGAAGTCAAAAAACTGAATGACTCTCTTGTGAACATGACGAACGAACAAGCTGAAGAAGAGAACAAAAAAATAGCAGCCCAAATTTTTGAGAGAGAGCAGATCGTAGAGATCATAGAAGGGTCTCTCAAGCAGATATATAGAGATGAAGAAGAAACTTCTGCAACTTCTGCAATCAAAGAGAAATATGCAGAAATAACAAAGCGTTGTTATACACCTGATGAATACGCAACCAAAACGGGTAAGATTTTACGCATGACACATGAACAAGAAGATGCCATGATGGTTTGGGATAAAGGTATCATTGCCGCGGGTGCGGGTAGTGGTAAAACCCGTGTTATTGCAGGTCGAGTTGTTTGGCTGACACAAGAGAAAAATGTTCAAATCAACAGAATACTTGCAACTTCTTTTACAAAAAAATCTGCCAAAGAGTTGAAAGAAAGAATCAATCTTTTCAGCAAACAAGTAAACCCAAACGGTGGGGGATTGCCGGAGAACAGTGCCTCTTCTAGTTTTGGAACAACCCACTCTATCGCCTTTAGTATGTTACGAAATTTGGGCAAAAATGTCAGACCCGAAGACAGCGTTACAGACGATCTTATAAAACTCGCAATACAACAAGTATTACTCTATCCTAGTGAAAAGGTAGCTGACAAAGTGCCATCTTTCAGTGGGGTAAACACAAACCTTGCGGGGATTAATGTAAAAGAGTTTTGCAAAGTAAATGGTATTATTTTTGATGAAAACATTCGCACAGCACAAGTAACGGCTTTAGGGCAATGGAATCAACCCACAAATAGTCCACAAAAGAACGACTTGAAGGCGACAAACTACATCCAAAGAGCACTTGATGATTTTGCAAAAACCTTGGGGGTCGATGTTACCGATTTGTGGAGAAAAGGCATACAAGGACAGAATCCTGAAAAAATACCCGATTTCGCAAAAATTGATTATCGTATTTTCGATTATTACAAGTGTGGTAATAAAACAATTCGAGACTTTGGGTCAGAACCAAAAATACCAAAATCTGTATGGGTGTTGTCAGGTAAAGATTATCCCAACTATGAATATTTCAACGCCAAAGGAAAATCAACCGGAAAAACAAGCACATACCATATCAATAAACCCCTGAACAAATGGTTCAACATCGGACCCGCGTTTGAAGTCGCTGTCACACCATTTGGTGGAATGGGCGAAACTAAAAATGTATCTTTGTATGAAATACTTCAAAAAGTCAGAATAAGTGAATATCACAAGGTTATTAGTGAATTATACCAAGACTTGAAAACGCCTGAACAAGCTTTCTATGAAGTTATAGATATTGGTGGTGCACTTTATCCTCGCTATACTTTAGATGAAGTTGCAGTTTATGCGGCTTTCATAGAAATGTTGGACAACGATGGTCTTTTCAGTGAATATTGTTCTTTCGACAGTATGTTAGTAGAAGCAACAAGGCTTTTATTAAGCCCTAAGAAATCACAAAAAGCACCTTATAGTGGTGGCACTGCGTTAGAGTATGCAGGAAGATTATATGATCATATCATGGTCGATGAAGCCCAAGATTTAAACACTATTCAGCACATATTCTTTGGGTTATTAGCAGGATACCTCGACCCCAAAACCATGTTACCCTACCCTGATAAAAGGCTTAGATATGCTCAAACTTTCTTATTGATTGGTGATGACAAACAAGCGATATATGAGTTCCGTGGAGCAACACCAAAGGCTTTCGTATCTAAATCAAAGATAGCACCACCCGGTGCATCACATAGTGGCGAAAAAGGAGACTTCGATACTAAATTACTCGTTACAAACTTCCGTTCGGGTGCAAAAATTGTAAGTGCAGCCAACAAACTGATTTTGAACAATGACGACCAAATCCGTATGCAATGCATAACAACACCTGCAAACGGTGCAGGTGTGATACACAAACAAGTTGTGCCGACTGTACATGAATATGCGTCTGCGTTGGCAACAGAAATCCTTGCCTACGCACAAAGAGGTGGAAAATACAAGGATTATGGCATCTTGACAAGATCGAATGGTCAAATAGAAAGTTTGGTTTATGCACTAGAAAGTAAAATGGTGCCCACTATTTCTAAAAAAGACCCATACACATCAAAGCCATTCAAGAGCATATTCCCATGGTTAAGGCTCATAGACCTCTTAATCAATAGACCAATGATTTCTTATGATCAAGGAGGTGCTTTGTGGGAAGCATATATAGATGAAATGCACAATCTTTTTGCGAGTGGGTTATGGGAAGGATTACCTTTCAAATTTGGATTCCTTTCAAAAGCTAAAGAAATATTTGAGCAATTAGGTAAAGATGCAAGAGAACTACTTTTACTTCCCAAATACACAAATCAAAACTCCCCTAAAACAATAGTAGATATTATAGTAGGGGCAGTGCCCGGTGTGAATGGGGATTTAGATATAGAATTAAACAGCTATGGTAATTCACCCTATTTCACTTCCGTTGCTGGGAAAAGCAAAGTTAATTTTACACCCTACAAAGCATCGAAACATCAAACAAGTTCTTGGAATCGCTATAAAAAAGCTATCATGGCTTGCTATTATTTTGTGGAGGGTTTATCTAACGACAACAAAGCATATACTGTAACGGGTGAAGATGTATGGAATTTCCTTCTAAAAATCGAAGTAATGGATAAGGATACCCTAACGGAAGAAGCAATAAAATACTACAAGTTACCCAAAACCACTACTTCGCTCACACTCAAAGAAGTATTTATTCCCTCAATGGAGGCAGAAAAAGAAAAAGCAAAGAAAGAAAAGACAACAGAGAGTGATCAAGAATCTGCCGCACTTGAAGTGGTAAGTGCTATGGCATCAGGTGGGGATTCAGGGATAGGTGGGGCGGTGAGTGAGGGTGAAGATGAAGAGCAAGATGCTACAAAAGAAAAAGAAGATATGTTGTTAATCAGTGGTATGGTGCAAACTGCTTTAACAAGCAAGAAGTTATTTAGTGGGTCTATGGATTACTTGAAAATGCGTGCAAGTATCGCTGAGAACAAAAGAACAAGGCGGGATAAAAAGAAGGATGACTCTGATGCACATGAAAACTTTGATGCAGTGTTGGTGGATACCATACACCAATGGAAGGGTTTGGAGGCGAAGTATGTTATCGCATATTTACCCAACTCATTCCCAATCCCTCTTTTTGCACTTCTAAAAGCAATCGAAAAACGTGGTGACATAGACGGTAGATTCACTCGTAGGGCGATATATGAATATCCGAACTTTGTAAGGGCGGAAAGAAGGCTTGCGTATGTTGCACTTACTAGAGGTCAAGACCAAGTTCGTTGTTTTTCAAAACCTAGCGAAACAAGTCCTAATTCCTTGAGTTATTTCTTAGATGAAGCGGGTGTGCCTGATTTCACAGATGTGGAAGATATGGACAATCAAATATTCATACCCCAACTGAAATACTGTGCACTAAATCAAGCGTCCAATATTTCCTTGACAGTAGGTGTCTTAGGTAAGAACGCAACACTCAAAGGTGTGCCTATTTCATACCAGCTTCAATTTGGGCATGGTATGGCTACATCATCTACCGAAATATTACCTAAAAATAGCAAAGCTAGAATAATGCAACCCTACCTATTAACAACAACCCTAGAGTTAGATGTTGCGAGAACGAACCCCCAACTTTTTGAAAAATTACTTGAAACAATCAAAGACAAAATCAAAGGGCAAAATGAATCGATACAGAAACAAAATCAAAAACTTGCTGCACAAGCTTTAAGGGACGAGGCTCTTAGTGAAAAAAGCGAATATAGGTCAGACTTCCATGTGACTACTGCCGAAACCCAAAGACGTTTATTAAAAGAACTTTCTGCTAATACAAAACTTTTGACATATTTCGATTGTTTCCTACTTGGTGGTAAGAGCGATCTTGTTGTTGGTGATTCAAATGAGTTTGATAGAAAGTTTATGAACGAAAATACTGCGGCAATCACAAGGTTCATTGATGCTAAAGTGCAATTAACACAACTGAAAAATAGAACATCCCGAGAAGTTGCAATCGCTGCCCCCACAATAATCCAAGGCTATATTCAAGAATCTTCGCCCACTTCCATAGCGACAAAGACAACAGATGTTAGTCAGGAATTTATGGCTTTAACTGCAAAGTTGTCGAGTGCTAATAAAAAACCAGCCCAAAATACAGAATTCAAAGACCCTCTAAACAATTTAGACCAATACCTATTGAATCCGTTCTTTCATACAATGAATAGTTACCTACGGAAACTTTTGTTTGATGACGATGTCGAGGCTGTAGACCTTTTGAAGGAGTCTAAGGGGGTATTTGAAATGCTGATTTGGGCTACCCAAGAATTACCCAAAAGATTACAAGTTATTTCGGATGGTTTTTCTGTAGTCAATGTAACAGTCCAAACAACACTAGACTTGAGAACATTAATCCTACAAGCGTTTTTTGGGGGACAACTACCTATTTTTGCCGATAAAAAATTCCCAACTTTACAACAAAATGCCAAGATTATATCTGCCGACAACAATGATAAAAGTTGCTTACTCCCAAACATTGACATAATGCAACCCGACTTTTTCTACGCAGATACAATCTCAGGGTCTTTCACGGAATATCTTGATAGAATATTTGATTACTTTTTCCAAGTATTCTTCGTTTTACTCAAATGTAAGATCAATATGGATATGCTCACTTCCCTTTCCCAAAAAGCCACAGAAGAAGAGAAAAAAGAAAAAGGGAGTGAACAACAACCCGTCGCACTATCTCAAAGAGATATGTTAATCATCACTTGTATTCAAAAGCTTTACAATATCAAGCCCCAAGTATTCCAAAAACTTGTATTGGACTTTAGGAAATCCTTCACAGAAGCCAAAAAAGAGTTGACCACTGATATAAAAACCAACCCAAGCCCCCAAGACAATCGCAAAGGGTTTTGGAAATTACTATCTGCTTTAAACGATTACAAAGAACTCATTTGCTTTGGGCAGGATAAACATTTTGTGTGTTTGACACCTAGCCATGATTTCATTGTAGTATCAGAATCCACACCAAGTGCAACTATCCGTAGGCAATTCCTTACGATAGACGGACAAAAATTGCAAAATAGAGATTCAATACAATCTGTGGGGATTGATGAACAATTAGAAGACATACCTACTTGGTTGCAAACATCTCAAATCATGCAACCCGATATAGCAATCGAACTGCCTAAAAAATGTATTGATGGTATCTATGGCTATTTGGATTCCGTAGACGCTAGGATATTAAAACTTCTAGGAAAAAGTCGTTTGAAAGGGGATAGATTGGAAGATTTACGGAAGTCTGCTAATGACATTTTAGAAAGGCTTTGTATTATGCTTGAAATAGATTTGAAAGGGGATTTTGTAACGATCATGGGGCAAAACACTTCCGATATCTCTATTGATGAAAAGAGGGCGTGTTTCTTCCATGGGGATTCCCTTTTTGATAAGTATGGGGATTTAGCACATCGTATCCAAGGGAAAGCTACGGTGCTAATCAAACCCATGAGTATCCCCAAGGGTGTTAGCAAAATCCTTGTTGAGATAGAACTTGCCGATATTATCCCATTACTAGATAACGACACAACCATCATCGGTATTTGTGATCTCAATAAGGTAGAGCCTAGGGACGCTACAACTTCAACACTGAACGACTATTTAACTTTTTATCCTGCACGGGATAGTGAAAACGAGTTAGATTTCGCCTGTGTTGTTAGTCCTGCTCTTCTGAAAGTTCGATAAGTCTTAGTTCATCATCGCTAGGTTCATCTTCAAAATCGACTACACAATCTCCAAACAAGTCAGGGTCGATATTATCTTCAATTAAGACACCTAATGTAATATCACTTTCGGAATCTTTTACTTCACCCAATATAATACCATGGTCGGATTCAGCCATTGCAACGCATTGTTCATCAAATTCAACAAGTTCATAGAACTGTTTATTACGGAACTTTATGGGGGTTTTGTTTCTTTGGGTTTTAAAACTTTTGCGTAGTGCTACCACACAACTTTGACATACCCCCGAATTTTTATTATCCCATCTAATTTGATATTTTTCATGCTTTTGGTCTTTAAGATTACCACCACATACAGTGCAATATGCGATTCTATCAGCAATCAAGCTGTCCGACTTTATATTCATTTTTTTACTCCTAAGAAAAATTTTATATTTTTTTATTTTTTCCTTGACATTTTTACAAGAATAGCTTACCATAGCTTTAACGTTGATAGAGAGTTCAAGAAACTCCACAGCAACCCAACGGAAAACTCAAAAACACTAAACAAAAACACTGAAAAAACAAAGGACGCATTATGTCAATGTCAATTTTCAACAGAGTAGCAGAGGCACAAGCCCTCAACAATTCAACCTACTTCCAAGAAGGTCAATATCTCGTAGAGATTCTCGATGCACAAGTTAAGGAAAATCGTCATGGTTTGATGATCGCAATCGTTGAATGTCGTGTAGAGAAGTGCAGTAACCCATCTATCCGTGTAGGCAGCACAGTTTCTTGGGTATGTAAGTTACAAGGTTCAGACGTTGGTCCTCGTGATCTCAAGACACAATTTTGTGGTATCGTAAATTGCAGACCAAACCAAGTGACCCCTGATCTCTTAGAAGCATCTTTCACTGCTGACGCTCAAACCGGTGTAAGTCCCCTCGCAGGCACTAAGTGCTATGTTTATGCAACATCAGTACAAACCCAAAAAGGTTCAACCTTTACTAAAGTTGAGTTCCGTGGTTTACCCGAAGGTGCAATCGTTCCTGAGTTCCAACAAGCGATTTTCGTAGAAACACAAGCAGAACCTGAACAATCAAATCCCGATAGCGTTTTCTAAAAAGACTTGATCGTTCCCGCATTGTAGGTTAAGCCTCAATTTTTGTCAAGATTGGTTGCTGACTTGATATAACATATAGCAAAACCGAATACCCAACCCCACAGACATCTCAGTCTAGTGGGGTTTTTTATTTCAAATCGCAGCCGAAACACCTCAAACTTTTCCATACAAAACATTTGACTTGACTAAAAGTTTGTCGTAATCTGCGATTTCCCTAACAGAGATAAAACTCTCGCACAAAGACACAAAGCTAAAACCGAATGAATACATCGAGGATTCAGCTTTCGCACTTGCACATTTATGTGTAGAAAACTAGAGGCGTTTATGATCGTATATTTCGATACAGAAACCGAATTAATTGGGGCACAATATGGTTTAGCCCCACCTTTGATTACTTGTGGCATGATTGTAAAATCAAATGTTCAATCCGAACTTGTAGCTTTTGGTAAAGGACTTAGGCAATTATTCCCAAATCAAGATATCTTCGACAAGCACAAATGTAGCTTTTTCATGGATGTCAAAAAAGGGGATAAGCAAAACCCCATTGAGAGTATTGTATTGGTATTCAATAGGGAAGATACTTTGAAGGTCTTTGAATATCTTCTTGAGCAAGATCATGCACATTTTGTTGCACATAATACTGCGTTCGATATTGCAGTTTTGAGTGCAGCGGCGGGGTCTCTAAAATTCCTACACTTGTTGTTCAAAGCATTAGATAATGGCAGAATCCATTGTACATATCTAAGAGCAATGATGGAAACGATTGCCAATGGTGGTTCTTTAAAGCGTGGGTTCTCTTTGAAAGACCTTGTTAAAAGAGCATTTGATATAGACATGAAAAAAGATGAAAATGTTAGAACATCATTTTCTAGTATTAAGCATTTGGCGATTAGGGATTGGCCGGAAGAATACTTCGGCTATTTGTTAGATGATATTTTGTATTTGGAAAGATTGTATCAAGTCCAAGAACAAGAGAAAATGGTTAGGGTTGAGTATAAGAACAGCGAATATGATTGCTTTGTAGATGCTCCCGCAAGAATGAGGGCGGCTTTTGCTTTGTATTTGGTTTCTTGTAGGGGTTTACGAGTAGATACAGATGCAGTAGATAACCTAAAAAATAGCCTAGAACCTGAACTACATCAAATAGAACATAATCTTGTTCAAGCGGGTTTTGCTAATTATAAAAAGAAAGATGATGGTAAGTCATCATTGATTCAACAGAACAAAAAAGCTATCCAAGAGTTTTTGAAAAGTGTAGGCAGAGATACGCTTACAGAAAAAGGGCAGATTGAAACAACAGTAGATGCACTCAAGGGTTGTGGACACCCCGCTCTAGAGGCACTAGCAGATTTTGGGCAAAAGAAAACTGTCTTATCGACCTATGTTCCAGCTCTTATGGAAGCTAAACAATCCCCCTCCAAAATATTACACCCTAGATTCATGCCGTTCTCGGAAACAGGGCGTGTGAATGGGAGAGAGCCAAATCTTTTGAATCTCCCAAGGTCGGGGGGTATCAGAGAGTGCTTTATTCCTAGAGATGGGCATTGTTTTGTCTTTTCCGATTATGATGCTGCAGAAATGAGAACTTTCGCTCAAGCTTTACGTGACATCATTGGGGAATCTAAACTTGCAGATAACTATATCAAAGACCCAAACTTCGACCCTCACACTTACTTAGCGGCTGCATATTTGAAAATCACTTATGGGGAAGCTTTGGAACTCAAATCTAAGGGGGATAAGAATCTCAAAAAGACAAGACAACTTATGAAAGCGGCGAACTTTGGGTTTCTAGGTGGTTCATCTGCTAAGACATTCCTTTCCTTTGCAGAAGGTTATGGAATTACAGATATTTCTTTGAAAGATGCTGAAGACCTTAGAGATTTCTATTTGAAAGTTTATCCCGAAGTGAAAAGGTATTTTGATTGGATATCTCGTCATATCAGCAGAAACAAGTTGGATGGGGATATTTCAGTGTTATTACCTAGAAGTAGGCGTATTGCAGGACATAGACGATTTACCCAAGCTTGTAATATCTATGTTCAAGGTGTTGCTGCGGATGGTGCTCTTAGGTCGTTGTATGAGATCACCAAAGCTTGTTTTGACCCAAAATCCCCTTTGTTCGGCTCAAGACCTGTGTTATTTATCCACGATGAAATTATTGTGGAAGCACCTATTGGTAAAGCGTCCGTTGCTGCCAAAGAAGTCCAAAGACTCATGCAAGAGAATATGATGGTATTTACCCCTGATGTTCCATCTACTTGTTCTCCATCCTTGGCTTTGCGTTGGTATAAAGAGGCTGAACCCGTCTATGATGCAGAAGGAAACCTCCAAATTTGGCAACCTAAAACTAAAGCTTAAACCTAAAAATAACCAAACAAACCCTTTCCAACTACCACATTATTTTTTTATCCTAAACAAGGAATACACAAATGTCGATTTTACAAAGACACCCCCTTCCATTTTTAGACCCTGCCACACTTAGTAGACTTCTTTCCAACAAGGAATTTGCTGAACTTCTAACACCTCTATTAGAATATAGCACCCAACTCATTCAAGCGGGTTCTAATTCCACACAAGGTATTTCCTTTTCTGAAAGCCAACAAGCAGAAGAAACCATCCCAAACCAACCACACCCAATGGGGCAGTTCAAACTCATTACCGATGAAGAGATTGACGCATTTGATCTCGGTAAGTATGATCGTAAAATCCCAATTGACAATGGTGGTTTTGTGCAACTCGTAGATCACATGGGGAACGATGTTTCTGTGGTTAGGGCTGCAAGGGCGAGTTATAACAAAGCCGTGGGTATGTCTTTGACACCCAAAGATGAAAACCTATTAAGTTACCTTTGGAAACATCAGCATACATCCCCTTTTCGTCACGCAAGTGTAAGTTTCATTGTTCGATGTCCTATTTTCGTATTAAGACAATGGCAAAAACATCAAATCGGTTGTGCATGGAGTTTCGAGTTGAACGAACAATCAGGAAGGTATGTTAAATTAGAACATGGTAACTTCCGACCAAAAGAATGGCGTTACCAAGATACCAAGAACAAGCAATCATCTTTTGGCAAACTTCCCGAAGAAGAATCTAAAAAAGCTTATGCACTTTTAGACTTGGCATATTTTGTCCAAGATTATGTGTATTCCGAACTTACTGAGATGGGCATTGCAAGAGAACAGGCAAGAATCCATAATGCAGTTGGTCAATATACTCAGTGTATGTGGACGGGTAGCTTACAAGCAATCATGCATTTCTTGACATTGCGTAACAAACCCGAAGCACAAAAAGAAACAAAAGATTATGCAGAAGGGATTCGCTTATTGACCCTAGAGTGCTTCCCTAAATCTTTAGAACTTATTGGTCAAGCAGTGGAATTTGCGAACCAAAACAATATGCTTGGTAGTCGTCTATAATACTTAAACCCATTTTTCTATTTTGAATACACCTATCTAAAAAATTTGAAATCCGTATATAAATAAGGTAAAAAGTTTGAACACTTGCACCATACCTTCCAAATACGGATATGATTTATGCACCCATTTTTACAACACTTTGAATCCCGATATAAACAAAAATTGGGTAAAAGATTTCCAACTTTTTTTAAGACCTTTGAACATCTCTTGTCTTTAAAAAAAGCTTTTTATACCATCGTTGAAACAGGCACTGCTCGTAGGGCTGATGCTTACGACGCGGAAGGTATGAGCACCCTTTTGTTCGATGAATTTTTGAATTTTGAAGGGATTGATGGGAATCTTATTTCTATTGACATTGACCCAAACAATGTCAGTTTTTCTGCATCCAAAACTTCATCTAAAACCCAAGTTGTTTGTGGTAACAGCATTCAAGTATTATATGAACTCGTATCATCTTTAGATGAAGGGGTTGATTTACTTTACCTAGACGCAATGGATTTAGATTGGGGTAGTCCACACCCTAGTTCCCTACATCACCTAAAAGAGTTTTGTTCTGCATTGCCTTTGCTTAGGGAAAAAACAATTATTGTGGTAGATGACAATGAAAGGGGTATTGGCAAGGGGAGTTATATTCATTCTTATATGAATGATATCCAACAACAACCATTTTTCAATGAATATCAAATCGGATGGGTTTGGCAATCGAACAAACCTTAATATCAAACGGAGTAAAAAATGCACCCATTTATTGACTTTGTCGCAAAGAACTATCAAAGATTCCTAGGGGACGGCACTTTAGATTTTTGTAAAATGTTTCACATGATGTTACACAGAAACAAAACCAATTTCGTGATTGTATTGGTTGGTAACAAAAACCTAGTTGCAGATAATCAGGGTTTTATATCCCTTGTCAAACTCTTCGATACATTAATTAATATGAGAGGGTATGACGGCAAACTTATTGTGATAGATACCGACAGTGAAACTTCGCAAAAATTACTCAACACAACTTCGGACAAAGTGACAGTAGTTAACGATGATTGGGTAACAGTATTAAGCAGTCTCGCCGCAACCCTAGAAAAACCTGTGGATTTGTTGTTCTTTGATGATGGTGCAAATAACTTAGTTGCCAACACCTATTCAAAAAACACTAAACCCATTACAGTGATCGATGATGTTTTAGATGATGGGTCTGTTCTTGTTTTAGGTCCTAGCCAAAAAGATGGCAAACTCGCATCTGAAATTGATGTTTGGGCAGATGATCAAGGGAAAAAGGTTTTAGTCAACAATCGAATTGTCGGTTGGATTTGGTAGAATGCCCCAATGGATAAATTGAATGCGTATTTAGAAATAACAAAAACACTATCCCAACTATCTCCTTGCCCAAGAGCAAAGGTGGGGGCAGTAATTATTCGCCCTGATCGTTGGTCTCCCTTGGCATCAGGGTTCAACGGCACACCCCGAAAAAGTGATAAAAAGCTTTGTGGTGGGCATCGTTGTGAAAGGGATAGGTTCTGTATACCCTCAGGAAGAGATACCCAAATCGGTTGTCATCATGCAGAGATAAATGCAATATCCAACGCTGCGTTTGAGGGTGTTAGATTAGAAGGTTCTTGGTTGATTTGCACAGCCCCTCCTTGTTTGATGTGTGCAAAAATGATCCACCATTCGGGGATCGCTAAAGTTATATATGAGAATACGAATCCTGAAAGATGGGGGGAAATGGAAGGGGTTGGGTATCTAAGAGAAAACAATGTTGAAGTTTCCGAAATAACATCTAAATAAGATATTTCACATTCATCACACACTACTATATTAAAAAACAAGCAAATACTCTTGACTTATCTTAAAATCTAAGATACAAATACTTTGCATTTCGCACACCATTCCAAAATTTACAAAAAGGGAAATCCAATGTCTGATTCTATCACAGTATCCGATAACGTAGGTAAACCAGCTCAAGACGAATTGAAGTTGAGAATTGAAGATTTATATTACACACAAAAAAAATCTTTGAAAGCTATTGCGGCAGAACTCAAAATATCTGCAAGTAAATTGAAAAAATTGTTTGCCCAATATGGGTTAGTCAAGAAAAGTCCTAACAATGTAACTAAAAAAACTTTGGAAGACCTTTACTATACCAAAAAGACCCCTGTAAAGACGATTGCCGACCAACTAGAGATTTCTACTGCAAGTCTTTATAAGCTTTTTGTTAAGCTAGGAATTAAGAAACGACCCAATTCGACAAAAACCAAGACAACAATCGACTTGTTATCACCCAATGCAGTTGAACTACTCAAGACTTTCTATTATGACGAAAAGCTTTCCTACAAAGAAATAGGCAATCGTTTCAACATATCTCCATCTAAGGTTTATAACCTTATTAAGAAACATGGTTTTGAAGAACGAGAATCTGTCCTAAGAAAAGTGAAAGAGAACATTTCCAAGAATGAACTCATCCGTATGTATAGCTTAGAGAACAAGTCCCTAAGAGAGATTTCGGATTTTTACCAAACATCACCTAGGAAGATTAAAAAGTTGTTGATTCACTATGGAATCAGTGAAAACCCTAAACTTGTGAAGAGAGCCTCTTTACATTCGGACAAGGATTTACTTGTAAAACTCTATATTGAAGAAGATAAGACTGCTGCGGCAGTTGCAAGGGAATTGGGCGTTTCTTTACATATATTAAGACAAGCATTGAAGTTCCATGGATTAGAAACCAAGCCTGTTCCTTCAAAGAATAGGCATTTGGACAAAGATGAAGTTGCAAAGTTTTATTTGGAAGAGGGCTTATCTTTAGTTGAGTTATCTGCCAAATTCAATATGCGTTATATCACTATGGCTCGTTTTCTAAGGAAACATAATATTAGGAAATTAGGCGTTAAAGGTGACGCTAACAACAGTATGGAAAATAAACATACTGAACAAGAAATTTAATTAAAAACTTACTGTGCATTGACCCCCTGCACAAGCCGCCTCTTGAACAAACGCAGTATTATCTTCGTATTCTACCATTTCTGTATAATCTACATCTACAAGACTTGCCCTTAGATCATTCCAAAGTTGCCAATATTCTAATTTCTTTTCCCTATGGGGATCGTTTTCTGCAATCTGATCGGGAGAATAAACTCTAACAAAAGGTGCTTGTGGGTAATCATAATCCCCTGAAGTAGAGAGCATAGCAACACCCGTAAAGAAAGTTCTATGTTCCCATAGATATTCTTTTACGGCTGACCATTCATGTGGGGCAACGCTTACTGTGATAGATACATTGTGTTTTAGGTCTTCACAAGCTGTTGGGCGACCTGTTCCAAAACTAACCCAATTTTTTTGGGTCATCAAAGAATATTCCAATAGTTCAATAGCAGAAATCTCATGTGCATAAATTGCTGAATTGAATTCCATTGGGAAAGCGATTACCTTTTGACCCCTTGCCCAAACCGAATCCGAACAAGCTTGGGGATTATTCTTTTGGAAATGTAAGAAAGGTGCATCATTGTCTGTGGATTGAACGTGCCTAATATACATTGGTGCATGGGCGGGGTGTATTCCACTTGTAGAACCTAGAACCAAAGATGCAGTCCCCTCGGGTTTTACCAAAGTAATACGAGAAGATGGTTTCAAACCTAGGATTTCACAATAATTCCTATTGGTTTGGACGGCAATGAGTGCGGCTTCTTTTTGAATATCTGCATTGAGTAAAACTTCCCTATTCATCATCATGCCTGTGATAGACACCCCCAAAAGGTTTTCTCTTTGTAGGATTCTTTGAGAAACTTCAGTAAGGTATCCGGGGTTGGAATAGGTAGTTTGGAATGTGCCCAAAATTGTTGCAAGTCTAGTTGCATCAAAAAAATCATCTTTAGTCTTAATCATCGCACCATTGATTGAAGTTAGATTACAAGCTTGCCACCCACTTTCATATTTGTAACCCAATTCCTTGTAATGCTCTTTGTTATTGAGCATATCCAAAGTATAGTTATCTACCACACATCCATTAGGGTCAGTGATTAACAAGGGGCACATAGATGCTTCTGAACAAGGGTTCAAGCAATAATCTTCATGTGCCAAAAATAAGAATCCGGGTTCTCCCCATTGCTTTGTGCAATCAAAAAGCTTTTCATATACTTCTTTTGGGGTGCTTGGCAAAATAATTGCACTGATGTTCGCCCTTGCTCTTTGTGGATTTTTTATATACCAATCTCCGACCTTAGCTTGGAGCATTTCTTCATCATGTGCGTCGAATATACAAATTGTGCTACTTCTACGAATACCCCCAGAAATCACACAATCTGCAAGGTGCATCATGATGTCAAAACATTGAATAGGTCTTAACTTCTTAGTGTTGGATTGACAAGCATCTTCCAAAATATCTCTGATAGCATTGATTGCAAGTTCTAAGCCTTGATGACCAGGGGCTTTTCCACCATGTCTAAGTTTAGCACCTTTTGGTCGAATGAGGGAGTAATCAAAGAAAGGAACTGCACCTTCGCCCACATAACCTTTGATTAAAGCATGGACTGCATCTGCCCAACCCTCAATGCTATCTTCCACTTCAAAAATGCAAGTTTCTGTGCTTTTGTTCAAAGCTGGCAATTTATCCACATGGGACTTACAAACGGAAAAGCCAGTGCCTGAACCACAAAGCAACAACCACAACGCTTCGGGAAAGAACCTAACTCGGTCACAATATGAAGTTGTGCAGTTGTAGATTCTCCAATTCTTCTCTTCGATTGCCTCACCACCGAATTGTAAGGCTCTTTGAGAACCGATAATTTTCTTATTATTTAAAGCGTTTCTAAGTTCGGTAAAAACACTTGACTCAATTTTCGTGCCTTGGAATTTCTTTTCGTGCATAGCAACCATGCGTTCGATAGCTTCTTCGTAGGTTTCTCTGCGATTAAGATTCCCAAGGAATTTCGCATACTTAGATGTAAAAACAAAATCGGATAACATATAGACCTCGTATTTGTGTTGTATTTTAACCCCAAAATCATAACCAAAAGGGGTTTCATCAAAATAGCAAAATGCCAATAGCTTATCAAGGTCAAAAAAATAGATTTCATTTAATCATAAATTATCTCAAATTTAGTCCCCAAACCTATTCAAACAGAAACCCATACTTCTAATGAAAAGAAAATAAAAATTATGTTGGACTTGCTAGGTCTATTTTTTTATCCTTGTAGTAAATGTAAGTTCTAAAAATATAAGTCTAAAGGAGTTGATAACATGGCGAATTTATCACCAAACTTGTCCCCCAAAGAAGCTCAAGCAGTCTTAGATACTACAACTAAGATTATGAATGCCCAAACTTCTCAAACTAGAAATGGTCAAGTATTCTATCCAACAGTAGTAGCTAAACAAGGTGCAGTTTCCCCCCAAAAATGGTCAAGAATGTCTAATGCAGAAAAAACACTCTGCATTATGATCAATCTTTGTGGAGAAATTGAAATTTCAAAATCTTCTAACCCACAACATCATGGTGGGCATGGGGGTCATGGAAGTTTAGGTGCATTAGGTTATAGTTCTTTCAAAGAAGGTAATTTCCAATCAGGCTCTAAAAAGAGTGCGGCGAAATTTGGTTGGAATGTTAAGAGTGGTGGGAAATATAAATCAGTAACAGACCCACAACTAGGGAAAGATGTGTATGCATTCCAACATTATGCTGAATATTCTTCAGGTTCTTCTAACTCCGGAATCAAGACCGCTAATCCCCCAAGCGATCCTTTCAAAGACAGAACAGATGTGAAGAACAGAGATGGTATTATTGGGCAATCTACACTTGATATGCTTGTTGCAATGAAGAACTCCGGATATCAAAGAGTAAGCAAATCTGCTAACAACATTGCGGCTGCTGGTGCAGAACTTGCTAAAAAACTCGTTGCAAATCTCTCACATCCTGACTTGAATTCTCCTGCCAATCCAGCATTAGTTCCCCAAGAAAACAAAAAGATGGATTGCTCAACAATCAACCAAAGTCTTTTGTTAGCACCTGGTTCAGAAAATGACCCTGCCTTCAAACACTGTGCAGATTATATTAGAGAACTTAGAGCACGTGCTGCGGCATCTAGAAGTTCAACAGTAAAGTCTGTAAGCCCTACACCTCCTCCACCAAAAGCACAACCGAAACAAACAAGTAAATCCACAGATAAAAAAGGCAATAAGAAAACAACTTCAACTACCACCACAACCCGCATCCTAACAACATCTGCAGAAAAACCATGGTATTCAATTTTCACTGAAAACCCAATTATTACAGGTGTAGGTGCAGTTGTAATCATCGGTGGTATCGCTTATGCTTTGAGTGGTTCTGATGAGGAAGTAGAAGACGATAGCGAAGAAACTTCCAAGAAAGATACAAAGCCACAACAAGGACAAATGGGTGGTTACGGACAACAAGGTCAAATGGGTGGTTATGGGCAACAACAAGGTCAAATGGGTGGTTATGGGCAACAACAAGGTCAAATGGGTTACGGGCAACAACAAGGTCAATTAGGTTATGAACAACCTATTTCTACACCAAGACCTGAAATGACCTCTGGCGTAATGAGTAGAGAAAAGACTTTCGTTCCAGCACCAATGCAAGAAGGGGTATCGGCAGGTACAATTAGCAATCCCCGTAAACGCAAAGCCAAAAAGAAATCATCTTCAAGCCACAAGGTAGGTAAGGGCTCTAAGCGTATTGTAGGTGCGAGTAAGAAACGTAAGACTAAGAGAACTTCTTCTAAGAAACACTAAGATATCCCTATATTGATTTAATGAATCCTATATTTAATCTTTCCAATTATTTTTAATTTTTAATACTATTGAATAATAAATCTATTTCCCAAAAGCAAAGGCGGAATGATGTCTAAATTATTCGATCCCGTGAAGAACCCACGAAACATGAGCGTGGAAACCAAAACTTACAAAGGCACTAAACAAACCATAGACTACATGGTGGATTTGGCTAGAGAAGGGCAAGTATCACCAAAAATTAGGCAATATGCAGAATCAGTAGTTAGGGAAATCCAACCCAAAGACTATATGTCCGAACTAGCGGCATTGTATTATGATACTTGTCGCACAATTCGATATACCCGTGATCCTGCCGGTGCTGAATACATTCAACACCCCGAAGTTATCCTTCAAAACAAGGCGGCAGATTGTGATGATATTGCATTGTATATCAACGCATTACTCAAATCCCTTGTAATGTCTGTTGGCAACGAAGCTTATTATACAACTGTCGGTTTCGGTGGTAGAGATCACACCCATGTTTTCTTGACTGTTATTGAAGAACGTTCCGGTAAAAGAGTGATCTTAGACCCTGTTGCTGGACCCAAGACAGGTAAAATGGCAAAACAAGTTGTGAATTTCACACACCACAAGGCATAAGTTGGAGAAAAAATGGCAACAAATAAACCACTCACAGCCCAACCTAGCACCACTATGCCAAACAAGGATGTTATCCTAGCCTTTCAAAATATGCTTGTCATTAATATAGATGAGATACGAAAATTAGGTAGTTCTAATGTTGTGCGTGTAGGTCTTTATTCAAGAGGGGACAAAAAGCTAGATAGTGCTTTTCAAAAAAGTTATGGGTTGATCGACAAAAATGCATCCCCTTTCTGTTCAGACAATGCTTTGTTAGAAATCCAACCCCCAAGAGAAGGTCAACTTGCATTTCTAGCAGAAGAATATGGAAGAAGCACAGGCAAAAAATTTACGGCGGGCAAAGCCTTTGATTTCAAATTACTAGGCAACCAAATACTAGGGCAAGTCAAAGCTTGGCGTGCTTTGATGGGTTTTAGAAATATTGGTTCTGCTCTCATGCCAAAAGGCACTGCCGTAAAAACAGGGTATTATTTGGAATTTCAATTACCCGAAGTGCAAGTGGCGAGTAAGAAGCTACAAGGTATCATCCAAGGGTTGAATACTAAGCTTTATGATAAAACAATGATGCAACAAGATTTCGCCTCAGCAGTTCCCGAAAGCTTAGTAACAACTTGTTTTACCACACCAAAAACACTAAACAAAAAACCCTTCAACCCCCTTTCTAACGATGTTTTGAACCTAGGTAAGAATCTCTTTGATTTTGAAAGTATGGTTCATGTCGGTTATGTTTCCGATAGAGATTACAACGCTTGGACAGATTCAGTAGATAGGTTCTTAGCATCAAACAAAGTAGAACCTACCAAACACACAGGCACAGAAGCACCCACTTTTGAAGAAACACTGAGGGTATTTCCCCAATTCAAAGATGTTTGGGCAGTATCAATGCACCGATTAAACTTAGGTGGTGCTGAAACAAACTTAGCCCCAATCACAGCTTTAAATGGCGAAGAAAAAGCAAAGCAAGATGCTAAGAATGTGCAATATGCTTTATATTCAAATAACAATGCTACAAGATTAATTTCCACCGAAGAAGTTGAAAACAATACTGTTACACCTTTTGTAAAGACTTTTGATTTACCTAATCTTTACACCAATATGTCTTTCAAAGAATTAGGGGAACTCAAAGCATCTGTTAATAAAAAGCAACCTTTGAATGCTACCCAAAAAGCAAAAGTGCAAGAAGCTTTGGCGTATTATCGCTACATAAATCAATGCTTTATTCCGGTAGGAAATGATGTAAATGTCGAAGTTCTTCTCAAGAGCAAGGGCACAGAAAAAGCACAAGGAATTGCAACTACCCTCGAAAAACAAGTGTCTAACAAAACTAAGGGTTTTGAAATGGACTTGGGGGGTAGTTATGCAATCAATCTCTTTGAGAAAAATGCACGTATCATGTCTCAAGGTGCATTACGCAATGACGCTTTGAATTTCGTAGCAGATGATAACTCTAAATTTATGGATGTTCGCTTACCACCCGCATATAGAAAAGAAGGTGAAAGCTATGTCAAACTCCCATTAGACTATGCACTCGCATATAACACCAATTCCAATGTTGTATTATTGGTAAAAACATCTAAGGATTCCAAAGGTATCAACGAGTTTAATAAAGATGAGTTTGCATCTCTTTGGAAACAGTTTAATGCGAATACAGATTTCAAAGCCCTTAGGTATAACTTTGAAGACAAAAACCCACCTTTGAATGGTGTTGAGGTTTTGGGTGAAGTGAAATACAAAGGTTTGAATTGGGCAGATAAAGTAATCATAGATCGCAAAAAAGTAACACCAAGCAGACTCATCTTAGATACTTTCTATCGTATGATGAACTCCTACTTGAATCTTTATGGTAAGTTTTACAGCAATAGTAAATACAAAAATGTCGATAAATTAGATGGTTACAGTGTTGGTATCACAGAAGGGTTGCTCGACCCTGAGTATCCTTTGTTCAAAACACCTTTTAATATGTTTACGGATAAAAAGTTCGTGAATTACACAAATGTTTTAAGGGGCGTTTTGTTTGACCCTAAAACACTTTTCACAACAAAAGATTTCAAAAAAAGCATAAAAAACATTCAAAAACCTTTGCAAGACTATAAGTTAATACCCGGCACAAAAGAATTTTTAGCGGGTTTGACAGCTGAATATGTTCAAGCACAAGAGACGAAGAAAGCAACACAAAAACAAAAACAGAAACAAGCCCAACAAAAACAACAAGCAATCTCTAAAGGTATAAGTAAGGCGACTAGAAGTCCTGGTAGTAGCTTAGGGTTATTGGGTGCAACACCTAAACCTAAAGCACAACCGAAAAAAGCGTCGCCAAACCTTTGTGCGAAATCGTTCCTTGTAGATAGTGCTTTCTTTTCCAATGTAACAGACAAGAAATACCCTGTCCCTCGTTTCTTGCCCTACACTGCTCAAAATATGAAGTTTCCAAAACTTGATGCACTAAACAACCCAAAGACTGATGGTGAATTTCTTAGGACTTTACCATCAAGAACAAGGACAAAACAAACAGATAGGATAACGGCAGACTCTAATACACTGCACAATATTCCAGCACTCATCCCTTTCATTGAAGATGGTTTGAAGTATTGGGGTGGCGTAAAGAAGAAAGCTTTCATCCCTTGTATCACCCCAAAGGTATTCGATGCTTTCAATGATAAAAAAGACATTTTAGAAGCGATTGTATTCTATCATGCGGCGGCGACCAATTGTGGCTCTTTGCTTTGTGCTAAAGATGTGGGGCGTATGAAAGATACTGTTTCCGTATCTACAAACCCTTTCATTCTCAACCCCTACACAGGTGATGCGATTTATGATAGTCCTATTGCGAAAAGCACCTTGCTCACAAGTGCCAAATTTAGGATGTTTGAATCCATCGTTCAACTACGAAAAGAATATTATGCACTGAGATTATTAGCACTTTTGGGTTCATATTTCTCTAGGGCATTTGATAAAGACAAGTTCAAAGGGTTGCCTGCCAACCAAGGCGAAAACAAGGGGTTTATTGTTTATGAAGATGTATTTGGGGATATGGTCAATTTCATGTTGAACGATTTTGCAAATCTAGAAGATGAAACATCTAAAGCTAACCTAAATTATCTTTTGACAAACTTCAAGAAAAAAGGGGACGTAGGTAGATCACGACTAGAACTTGGTAAATATTTCAGTAACTTTGTTTTTAAAGAAACTGCACCTTTTACGAAGATTATCCAAGAGTCTTTTGGGAAATTACAACAATACAAGTATGCAGATGCACGAGTAGAAATGATTTCTAAGTGTATCTCTAAGTCGGAAGTTGATGAAGCTTTTAAAGACAAAGATTTACTTGCATTCATTGTAGATTCTCAAGGGTATAGACCTATCGATGAAAACGAAATATCAGAAGATGCAAAAGAACTTGCAAGAAGGTATTATTGTTCTCTATCTGCTGAACAAAAAACACAACTCAAACAAGACGCACTCAAACTAAGTATAGGTAAGACCCAAGCTACCGTTGCGATGCTCAACCCTGACGTTATAGAACTTGACGAAGAAACCAAAAAAATGATTTGTTCTCAAGTAGGTCGTATGCGTATCATGGATGTTAAGAGTGGGGATGCTTTCATCACAAAACTCAAAGAGATTTATCACAATTCCGATAAGGAACTTCAAGATGCTCTCCAAAAGTTAGCTTGTGATAAGATCAATGTCCAAAAGAACATCAAAGCCGCAGAAGTCGAACAAGAACAGAAAGCACAAGCACTTGTAAAACAAGCAGAAATGAGTGCCCAAGCAGAAGACGCAATCGCAATGTCTTTAACGCCCGGACTTGCTAAACCTTTGTCGGATTTTGAAAACAAGACAGGTATGACACCAACTATGGTTCTTGCGTCTATTGCGGGATTAAGTGTAGCATCTTATTTTGGGTATAAACTTTTCATACAACCAAAGAAAGCGTAGGGATAAAATGCAAGATGAACTCAGTTACACAAGCGTGTTAAGACAACTTTTAGAAAATCCTACACAAGGCAAATTGGCTGCGAAAGCACTTATGCGTGGTAGGAGCACAAGGGATAAAAGATTTGAAGAAGTACCCTTGTCACCTGAAGATATACAAGGCACGCTAGAAGATAATTTGAATTCCATTCCAAACAATTTAAAGCAAAATCGCTTTAGAGACTAATCGGATATACGAATATTGGGGGTTGGTTTTTGACAAAAATATGTTAGGATAAAGTTTTCCATTTTGATAAATTTATAGAAAATAAAATAAAATCAATTTTGTAAGGAGATAGATATGTCTTGCAGTTGTTGTTTAGCGGGCAAGTTTCATGGTTTGAATGGTTTATCAAAACCTAGTTGTAGATGTACTTGCCCACCTGATTGTAATTGTGGTTGTAGAAACCGATCAAGCAGCAGTAAAAGAGGGGGTTGTGGTTGTGGTTCAAATAAGCGAAAAGCAACACTATCAGGCGTTGACTGTGGTTGTGGTTGTGGGGGAACTTGTGGTTGTGGTCCAAAACAAGCTATGGGAAGTTTCAGTGAGTATCCTAGACCAAAGTCCGCACTATTCGACCCTAGACAAATTGATCGAGTGTGGCCCGAACCACACCCTGACCCATTAATCCCCTATGTAAGAGCCAATGAAGGGCTTTTACCATATTCTTCTGTGAATAGGTATAAAGGACAACAAGGTTCTTTGCATGGGTATTTAGCAATGGGAGACGATACCCCACCTACAAATACCACACCCCCTACTACACCCACAACCGATGCAACTAAAATCGCAACCTTAGAATCCGAAGTAAATATGATGAAAGCGGGGATGGTTGTTATGGCATTAGCCGGAATCGGTCTATGTGCCGCATTGTTTGTCAATAGCCGAAAAAATGACTAAATAGCTATTTACCCAATACTATGCCAACAATTCTCAAAATATGTTTGAACTATGAGGGTTGCTTATATAGAATTGAGAAAAATAACTAGAAAGAGAGATATGCACTCATGAAAAGCTTATTTCCTAATATAGACGATTTAGACGAATTAGATGATGGTCTATCAGGCACAGAATCCCCCCAACAAGCAATTCCAAATATGTTTAGGGGTGTAGATAGACGACCAGCTGTTCAGCTATATGGTCGAGAACTTTTCGAGCAAGAATTGGAACAACAAATCCCTGTTTATGTCCATCCCGACGACCCTAACGCACCACTACCCAACGATGGATACAACCCTGTGTTGAATAGAGATTCCCTTGGGGATTTAGATGGTTCTTTGTTTGAAGGTCTTAGTGGGGACGAAATACCCAAGGCGGGGGATCAAGTATATATCCCTACACCTATGGGAAGTTCTTCTAGTCTTGATAGTATGGGCGAGATCGATGTAATGGCATCTGATGAAATCTATTCCTTTGAAGATCAATCAAAACAAATCAAAAAACAATCCTCAAGTAGTCTCGGACAGAGCATTGAGGCACTACACCAAAAGAAAGAGATGAACACTATGAGTAGAGATAGGTTTAGTCCAAACGCAGCTCTTGATGATGGTAGAAACATGGGAATTGATTACTCCGATGATTTCTACGAACATTCAGAGTATGGCGATTATGTAAAAGAAACCCCAAAGGTTGCTATCAGAGAATTGGGTGATCCTTTATCCGAAATCGAAGGGGAATCCAAGAATCCTGTAACTCAATTCAATTCCTTACCCCGTTTCGGAAAGAATATCAATTCTAGCCGTTTCGCAAGTTCTATTACCAACTTCTTACAGAGCGATGGTCGTTTAGATCAAACAGGTTTTGGTGCTTATGAAACCTCCGCAACTCCTGCTCAAGAAGGTGCTATCATTTTTGGAAGTGGTATTGATTATGCCACCGCAAGCATGGGCGAAATTTTCGATGAAGCCGAAGCTGATAGCGAAGGCTTAGGGGCTTTAGAATCTAAAAAGCCCGCTTTTGTTCTAAACAATAAATCTCTTCAAAAACAACTTTTGGCAATTTATAACAAGATTGACAGTCATCAAGATGCTCAAGAACGAGCTGAGACCAAAGTTAAGAAGCTTATTCAAAGTAGAGCGAATGCAAGTGCTATTGATAGTGCTAAGATGGGTGCTTTGATGCAACAATGTGTAGCAATCCAAACTGCTTGTCAGTTCTTGCAACATTGTTCTCAAGCAATCAAGCATTTGAATGCTATGAAATCTCGTAAAGGTTTATCTAAGCAACAACTCAATGCAATCCAAGCTGATTTATCTGTTTTGAACCACCTTTGCCGCAATGTCCTTTCTGCTTGTGCAATTCAATCTAAGGACGCTTGTGAAAAGGCGACAGCACTTGTTCAATATTGCATGAAGATGGCTAAGGCTAATCCCGCAAACAAGAATTTGATTTCCATGCTCAACAATCGCAAAGCAATCTTGAGTAAATGTATTTCTTGTAGGAACTTTTGCACTAACTTCGGTAAGTCAGCAAAATCTATGGGTGCATATACCCAAGGTTCAGGCGATATGGGTCTAGCACGTAAGATTGGTGATTCAATGGGTGCATATACCGCGGGTTCGGGCGATATGGGTCTAGCACGTAAGATTGGTGATTCAATGGGTGCATATACCGCGGGTTCAGGCGATATGGGTCTAGCACGTAAGATTGGTGATTCAATGGGTGCATATACCGCAGGTTCAGGCGATATGGGTCTAGCACGTAAGATTAGTGAATCCATGGGTGCATATACCGCGGGTTCAGGCGATATGGGGCTAGCACGCAAAATTACCGAATCTATGGGTGATTACATCCCCGGTTCAGGTGACATGGGTCTAGCAAGACAAATCGGTGAATCTATGGGTGAATTCGGCGTTGCTTATGATTATGATTTACATGATCGTATTGATTCTTACGACATGGAATCAGACAATGCAGGGTTGGACTTAGCTGGTGACAATTTTTTAGCGTGCTACGGGACATTAGACGACGCAGACCATGATGAAGATGATGATGGTCTCCAAGGTCTCAGTGGCATGGATGGTCTTGATTGCGTCTCAGGACTATCAGCTATGCATGGTTGGATGGAAGATTTGAAAAAAGGTTTGAACAGTGCAAACAAGTCTGTAAGCATTGTTATCAATCCTTCAAGTCATTCAAAAGCAGAAGTAGATCAAGCTAAGAAACTTGTTTCTATGGATGTTGCAAAGAGAATCCAAACTTCCTCAAAAAGCAAGGTTGCAGTGAGCCAAGCTGTTAACCCAAATATCCAAGCATTGAATGCTAAAGCAGATGCTCGTATTAAAGCCCTAGAGAATTCTGCTAAACAGATGCGAGGGGCTCAATTACAGGCAGTTAACAACGAAATCAAACAGATTCAAGATGCCAAAAAAGCCTTGCCAACTCTTGCTCAAAAACTTCAAGCAAAGCGTAAAGAATGTTCTGCACTTGCAGTAGCCGTCAAGAACTTACAAGAGGCGATCAAGAAGGCACCTATAACAAGTGCTTCAGCTTTGAAAGCACAACTTCTTGCCCTAGAAGGTAAGAAAGCACTTTGTGACAAAGAATTAAGGGTGATCGCTGCCGACAATAAGAAAGCACGCATGGCGATTAGTTTCGACTCAGCACAATTCGCCCACAAGCTAAGATTAACCAAACCTGCTTTTGAGAATGTGTTCAAGGCTTATGATAAAGTCAGCCAAAACGCCTTGATCAATAGTGACATCAAATCTGCTATTCAACAACTCAGAAGTCGTGAATTGAGTCAAAGTTTAGCTGAGATCAATTCACTAATTGCTAAAGACAATCAACTTGAAGCGTCTGTAAAACTTGAGAAACTTAGGGTTGCTCATGACAATTTAGCTAAATTCATTGGTGCAGTTGGTAATATCCAACTACCCGTGCTTTTCGCCCCTAAATTAAAAACAGTTGTGAAACCAAAAGTAGCACAACTTGATCCAAAGTTTGTGAAAGTCGCAACACCCCAAGAAATTGCAAAAGAAGCATCTAAGGTAACACAAGCAGTTGTTGCCAGTGCTAAAGCAAAGCAAACTGCACCTACTTCGGCTCAAAAACAAGAAGCTAGTAAGCAACTTGTTATACAAAGCACAAATGCAGTGTCTGTTGCAGAACAAGCTTTGAAGACAATCAAACAAATCTCCGCACAAGCCCCAAGCAAACCTACCCCCGAAGTTGCAGTCAAAAACGCACAAAACGCAAGTGTTATTGTATCTGCAGTCAGCCAAATCTCTAAAGCAGTTAGTCCAAGTGATACACCAAACGCTTCGGCACAAATTACTCAAATCCAAAAGAGTGTTAGCCAAGTTGCCCAACAACTAAAAAACAAAGTCGAACCCACTAAGCCATTAGTTATGCCATCTAAAGTTCAAGTGGCGGCTAATTTGGCAACCAAGAAAGTAGCCTTGGAACCTCAAAAGAGTGTTGCATCTCTTATGAATAAACCTAAGCTTGCCCCTGGTCAAAACACAATCAAACCAAGTGGTGTTCAAACTAAGGCATTGGTAGATACTCGTGACGAAAGAGCTGGAATCCAAAACCTATCCGCTTACCTTAACAGAATGGAAGATTTGTCAACAAAAACCAAAGCGTCCGAAGTTTCTCGCACTTCCGAAGGTAAAGCTTTACTGAATTTCGTCGCAAAGAACATTGGTCAATTAAAGGCAATCATCCTTCGTTGTAAATCAAACATCGAAGTGTTGAACCATTTCAATCAATACCTCTTGAAGAATGCAAAACCCGTCCCCGCCGACTCCAAGAAAGCTATCGAAGTTGAAAAGACAATCAACTTAGACTTGGCTAAGGCGAATGGAGTAATCATTGACCCATTCAAGAAGTTGTTTGACGCATACAAAGTAGCCGCTATCCGTGGAAACGAACGCCCCGTGATTACCGCAGTGCCAACTGTTGTCACCCCACAACAGTTACCTATCGTTGTTCAACCACAAACTTCTACCCCTCCACAACCACAAATCCTTCCTGAAATCAAAGCATCCACCGCATCAGCTACCCCCACCGATGTGAAGACTGCCGAAGTGGTAGTACAACCCGCCCCAACATCAAGTGCCCCCGGTGCTGTTGCTGTTGTTGCCGAAGTTAAGACCCCAGCGTCTGAAATCCAAAGCCAAGCACAAGCAATCGTAGCCGCCCAACCCGATGTTTCTCAAAAAGATATCGACGTTGGTAATAGCTTGTTTGAAAAAGCGGGTATCCGTTTCACAAGTTTAGCACCTAGACACCAAAAATACTTACAACAAATGGCTGTGCTTTTAGCCTCCGATGTTGCTAAAAATGTTTTGAAGAATGACGAAGCAATTCAAATTCTTCAAAATCAAATTGGTAACAAGGTAGCACAACAAATCCAAGAATCTAAAGAAGCTATTTCTGCGGATGTAGGAACTGATTCCGAAATCTCTACTGATTCCATTAGCGATGATGCAGTAGAAACACTAGGTGGTTTGTTGGGTGTAGATTTCAGTATGGATGCTGATGGTAGTTACGGACTCAATGTTTCTTTTGAACAATTCTGGTCTGATGATATTTTGTCCGACGAAGAATACAAAGTCATTAGAGATAATGAACTTCAAAGAATCCACTCTGGCGTTGCTCCTACACTTCCCGCAAATGCGTCTGCCGTTCAAATCGAAAAGATTGTCGCTGCAGAACAAGGCGAAAGTTCAGCTACTTCCCCCGATTTGGTTGTCCAAGAAGCTTTAGTTGTAGATCCTCAAGAGGTTCTTGATACTATGGCTCTGTTCTCTTCAAATGCAGAAGGTAACCCCAATCTTTTAAGTATGTTGCAAAACATTGGTATGCAGAGTTTCGGACTAAAAAGCCAAAGCAATGTAGCATCTAGTGCTGAAAGTTCTAGTGCAAGTGAAAATGTTCAAGCACTCGACGAAATTGCATCTAGTGATTCCGATGTGAGTGACAGTTTGGTTGAAGCCCCCACTGAAGCTACTGAAGAAGTAATGCAAGGTTTTACTGATTGGTTAAATAATATCACCCCATAATAATCTAAGTATAATGGTGGGGTTTAATTAAAATATGTTTTAGGTTTGATATTAAGATTGATATGATAGTCCTATCATAAATAGACAAAGTAGGACTTGCAAATGGGAAACAACGCATATATCAGATATACATTGGGCATGATTCCAAATGAGTTAGATAGTATTGCAGACACTTATGCGAACGAAGCATTACTAGAAATGCAAAAAGAAGATCGTGCGAGAGTCCAAAAGGGTAAGCCTAAAATCACAAATGATAAAACAGAGAAATTCACATCTGCTTATATGAGAAATGTAATGCAGGGTTTGGATTCCCATATAAAAGATTTAGAACAACAGGCATTGAGGTGTAAAACGGATATTCTCAATCTAAGAAAACAATATGAACAACAAGTGTCCGTTCTTAGACGCAAAGAAACCAAACTTGCAAACCTAGAAAAAAGTGATGGGTTTGCTAAATTATTTTGTGGTTTCTTGCAAGGGATTGCAAGTATTGTGATTCGTTTCTACAAAGATATGCTCAAAAATGTTGTGAATATGGCAGTCGATCTTATATCAGGGGATTTAGAAATAAGTTTTTCATCTATTAAACAAAGACTTCTTGATGATACAATACAAGCCGCGGCTAAAGCGAATATTAGTGCCTTAAATTTAGTTTTATCTAATGCGACAGTTGTGGCAGGGCAAGTAGGTGGTGCTCAAGCAATGGGTGTTGTAGCCAAAATCTCTCAAACAGTTCATTCGGTAATCAAAAATGCTTGTTCTGGACCAATACGAGAGGTGGTAGGCACTGTGAAAGAGTTTGCAGAAGCGGCAACCAACCCAAATCCCGCATCTGTGATTGCAGACGATTTACAAGGAAAGCTTGTAACTGTTGGTAAAAAGACTGCTTTTGAATCGGGGAAAAGGATAGCCACGGAAGTTGTAATAAAGAAGATACCATCATCTCAACTTAGGATTATCCTAACTAAAGTTGTAAAAAATGTAACACTAGATGATATTGATGCTTTCTTGTCTGCCGAAAACCCCATAGATGCAGAAAAGCTTTTAGGTCAATTACAGACAAAGGTCAATTCAGAAGTTTCACGCATAAAAAAACAAATAGCGACATATCCCAATAAGGCTCTAACAGACTTACAAGAAAGTGCTAAAAGACAATTACAAAACGAGTTATCTCAAGCACAACTCAAGCTGAACAAAATCAATGAGAGCATTTCCAACTTCCCATCAAAAATTGTAGATAGTGTTTTAGGTTCTTTGCAAGGGGTCAAGAAAGACGCTAAACAATCTGCAAATATTGTGAAAGATGAGGCGACAGAACAAATACAAAAAGAACTTTTCAGCGATGATGCACTGAAAGATTATGCAAAAACAGCGGCTAAAGCTGGCGTGTCGGCGGCTACAAACGCATTTCCACCCGCAAAAGCAGTGTCTGCAGTGGTTCTTGTCCTTTCAACTGCATATACAGAATTTTGCGAAGCATCGGAAGATTTACCCGCCTTAGACCTCGCAGTTAAAAAGGGTAAAAAATCTTATGATGTCGATCAAAAACAAATCACACAAATGCGTCAGCAAATCGCACAAGATTCCCAACAAATCGAACAAACCAACATCCAAATTATTAATACAATCAATAGGAAAGACGCTACTGAGATAGAGAAAGCCCAATATACTTTTTGTGAATTTTTCTTGATCCGATCAACAAACCAACTTGAGTTCTTAGCTAAATCTTTCCCCTACATGACAAAAGAAGAACTTGTTACTGTTTTCTTTTCTAGGATAGGGGAGGATGATTTTGCGAAACTTCGTGTGCTAGTTAATGCCAATATGCTATCTTTATTACTTAGGGCTTTTTTTGCGTATGTAGAGGAAGAACTTGATTATCAACCCACCGTATGTCCTTTACTACCACCCGGACTTCTTAAACAAGTTCAAGCTAGGTATGGTTTAGATCAATCTAATTACTGCAAGAACTTATCTCAACCGGAAGTAAGGGCAATGATTAATGCCTATAACAAATTACCCACGAGTGGTCCGACAAAAGCCACAAGTATTGAAAGTTTGACCAAAACAAATAAGGCATTGTTCCAAAAGGCTGAGGCTCAGTTCATTGAAAAATATTTACCGAAATCGGGACCACTGAGATCAAAAATACTTTCACAACTTGCAAAATCCGACCCCAAAAAGTTCGGTTCAGCAGTCCTCATGAAAGGTAGTATATTGGACAACTTAAATGCACCTACTGTAATTACATCTAGTATTATCCTTGTAGGTTTAGGTCTAGCGGGGTATTATGGTTATAAAACATATTATTCAGCCAAAGATGAGAACAAAGGGGAATAACAATGGATCATAGAAAAGTATGTGTAAAAAGCTTAGAAAGTTTCAATGAATACTTTGGAGCATTAGGGTTCAAAGGGTATAAACTTTCCGTTGAACGTGAAGACCCCACTCGCATACATTTTGTTGGTAAGGGGCGTTTTGGGAATGCAAATACTTGGGAACAAAACAGCTTTCCTAAAACACTTCTTAAAAAAATCACTTATGCAGATTGGGTAGATGTTTTTTTCCTTGTTTCAGATACCGATTGGGATTTTGAATCCTAACTAGAAAAGAGAAGATCATGTTTGAATCAAAAAATGTAGGTAGGGGTTTAAGTGCTGCGACAGGAGGGACAATCGGTTATTTAGTCAATCGTATACAAACGGAAAGACAACCCGCCGATCTATTAGGACTATTCCTAAAAACATCGGCTTGTTATTTCCTAGGACAATATGCCATTGAGAAAGAGAATGAAGTCGTATTACGCAGTGTTATTGGGTATATGTCCTATGAGGCAGTTCGTTCCTTGCCTTACGGTAAAGTTGACGGAAATGCTAACTTAAGTGGGTTGTTCCCTAACGATTCTTTACAAGGTGTCTCAGTTCCACAAGCACCTATAAACACCTATACATATACCCCTTACGAAAACCCAAATGCAATAGGTTCTGTGCTAACCCCTGAGAACCTTCAAAATGTTGGCGTAGCCCTACGGGGGATTAGTTCTTTCATCAATGGATTCCAAGGTAAAAAGGAGTAAGTTTATGAGTAGCTTTGAAGGTTTTATCAAAAATAATCTTGTCAAAAGTCGCTTTGAAGAAGTAGAAGTGCCTTTTGCTCGTCCGAAAACAATATATCGTTTCCGTCCATTAGGTTCAGAATCAAACATAGCCACAGGGGTTTTCGACCAAATTGTCAATCGTACCCTTTATTTAAGTTTCAAATACTTGTGGTTTCCAACTATGCCCCAACCTAAAAATAGGTCTTTCATTGACGTTACAGATGGCTCTTTCAATGTGACAAAATCCTCCGAAGAGGGTTTGTTTTATGTTGAAGACACTGTAACCTTCAAGCTTTTCTATCAAGCGGGGCATTATTTGGATTTAGATTATAACAACACGGGTCTTGAACCGGATAACCTTTTACATTTGAACAATGTGAAATACTTACTATCTGATTTCCACATGACAACATTCGTGTTCTTGAGTGTCCTACAGGAATATATGCAAAATGTTAGCCCTGAAAAACAAGCTAAAGTTTTAGGGTATTTATATTCTTGTAACCAAGCAGATTATGTGAAAACTCTCGGAATAGGTGCACCAATCGCCAAGCAAATCCAAAAAATATTAGATTCTGCTGAGAACTCAAAAGAACCTTTATCTTTGTTACCTTTGGCGGGTTCTTTTGTATCTGCCGGAAAAATAGATAAATCCTTACCTATCAAGCTTTCCCTAATCATACGCTTATTCATTCGTGCATACAGTCATTTAAGTGATGGCTTAAATGACAGTGCTAAGGCGTTGAATGGGACTAGGAAGGGTCTTTATGACGACGTAGTTTTAGGGCAAACTTTGTCAGCCAAAGATTTAACTGCACTAGAACCTGAATTAGCGTATGCAAAAGATGTCCTCAAGGATATGCTATCTATACTCTACTCTAACCTCAAAATGGATTTAGCTAATGATTTCGTTAGTGGTGTAGATACTTCTAAGATAAACTTGAACAAACTGAAGGGGACATTGGGTTTTTTGGCTATTGATAACAATGTTGATGATACAGAGATCAACCCAATTTTGAGGAACGATTGTTTCTATTTTGAAGATACTATCGTCGCAAATAGGATTTGGGCGGGTGAAGGGGAAAATGTTTTTGAAGAAACAGTGAATAATGTGGGGGGTGCAAGTTTTTGGGATGTTGTCAATTCAATTAATGTGGGAGGGGATTCTCAAAACAAAGAAAAGTTAGATGATTTTATAGACACTTTGGTTGACTATACGAGTGCGGGACTGCTTTCAAATCAGTTCGTAAGCAACGTTTACAAGCTATATATCCCCGAAAACATATTCCTATCGGTAGTAGGCACGGAAAAGCCTAAATCTTTTGAGGCTTTCAAACAACAAGCATATAAAATCGCTCAAGGTATGGGTGTTTTAAAAGACACTAAATTTATGCAAGAACTAAAGCGAAAATTTGAAGAAACGAATGCTTATTTGGGCAGTTCTGTTCGTCTATACAACAGTGTGGAACAAAATTTGGCAAGAGTCAAAAGGACTTTAGATAAACTAGAGAAGAGTAAAGTGCAAGACGAATCTACCAAAAAAGCGATTGCTTTTTTGAAACAAACGATTGCAAGAGAGACATTCGACCTTTACTCATTGAAATATGAAATCAAACAGAGAAGTGCATATATCCAAAAACAAGGGTTCGATTTATCGGATACAGTTAGGAAGTTCAATCCTAAAAAAGATGCACTTGGTACATTACCGGCTTGGCTTACGGCTAAGGCAGTCGCACTTATACTTGTATGCTTGGTAGTTGTCTTAGCATCCGTTTGGTTTTTTTTCATACATGAATCTCCCGCAAAAAGAGTGCTTACGAACCTTCAGAATGAACTAGAAGAGGTAAGGGATCGCTTGAAAGATCAATGTGCAGGTCGAAATGATAAATATTGTGATACATTGGCAGATAGGGCAAAAGAACTGCAAGAACTTGTAGATAAAGCTAGAGAAGAAGTAGCAAAAGAGAAAAATGTCATAGAAACCATCAGTAATGAGGCGGTAACTACCATAACCACTTTCGGAGAACTCTCAAAATATGCACTATATGGGGTATTTGGTTTGGGTGTTTTATGGGGGGCAGTAAAGGCTATCGATATCGTTAAAAAGCGTAATGCCCAAGAAAACGAAGCCTAAATACTAACTAAAAAATATTAAAAAATCTTTGACATCACTAATTATTCGATATATGGTCTTATATACCCCCATGCTTTTAAAGGGTAAAAAACTGAAAACAAAGGACTTTTCGTATGTTATACTTGCTACTCTCAATATGGCTCTTTGGTGCATTTTGTATGTTCCTAGATACTTGCCGTATTGTATATACTGCCTACGCTGAACTTAAATGTGTAGAACCTATCATGTTCAATATTTTAGAAACCGAATTAGGGGATGATTCTGATTTATGGAAAGAACGCCTAAACAATGTGAAACAGAATGTAGTAAGTCGCTCTTCTTGGTTTCTCCGTTTAATCCCTTGTGCTTTTACTACGCTCAAAGTGTGGCCGTTAATTCTTTTTTCATTGATCTTCGGTCAAGAGATTTATGAATCAAAAATCAAAGGCTTAATTGTATCTTCCATGTTTTTAGATTTGATCTATGAAGTAAGGTTAAGTTCCCCACACAAGTTACACATTGCCATTACAAATATCGCAACACTCTTCGAGATCGCCACTAGAATTTCCCTTTTAAAAAGCTTCACCCTCATGCTAGAGGCTGACAACCAAGAATCGCATGATGCATAAATCTAACATCCGATTCACTTGTTTCATATCAGTTTGCTACCCCTCTCTGAGGCACTAGCAGACCCTTATCAAAAGCCCTCATGTCTATCATGTAGGGCTTTTTCTTTATAGGAGATAAAATTGAAAGTATTAAAAACCTTCAAACAAATCCTCGCCCCTAACCTTTACACACAACGAAACACAACGAAACACAACTCTAAGACTAGCTACTTATTTACGACATACGAAGAAGGGACAACGAAAAAATGATAGACTTCTTATGTGAAATGGTTGCGGATTACTTCGTACAACAAACAACCCGAAGTGTTAAGAACATAACCCCTTCCTACCAAGCGAGGTTATCGGAACAATACAATCATGATAGTCGTTTCCAAATGAATTGTAGAAAGCTTTTAGGTGATGTGATTGAATACAACGACCGAGTCGATTTGTCTGTGATTGCGTGTGTCGCTTTGAATGAAAGTAGATTCGATTACAATGCAGTTTCCCCAGATGGTGCAAGGGGTATCATGCAAGTTATAGGCTCAAATATTAGGAGATTTCCTAGAAAAAAAGATTGGCAAATTGCCATAGATTACTTAGAAGAAATCGGTACAAGGTCTAAGTCTTGGTGTCATGTTCTTACAGAATACAATACGGGTCGAAATTTTTGTGCTAAGGACAAAAAGAATAGATCAAGGCAATATGCAGAAAAGATACTTGCGTGTAAGCACTTTGTAGAAAAGAAAGCTGCTTGCCAATATTTCGATATTTGTGAAACCCAATTATGAACAAGGTTATCTATATTTAACAAATCAGATAGAGGTCATAATCTGTTTTGTTCTTGAGAAACCTTCTATTATTATATTTTCCTGATTTATTGTTGAAATAACACATCACAAAAGCATACACACGCCCATATCCCCATTGTTCTGCACTCATGCCTGTTCTCGACCCACTTGTCGCATAAGCACCCACTGCTTTGTCAAAGACACCTTTGAGTGCAAGAGGATTCAATGTGGTTTCAATGCATATTTTTGCCAAACCTAGACGCATAGAAACACCTAAATGATCTCTTAAAAGTTTGACTAGGTTTTGAGCCTCGTCTTCAACAAATTTAGGGTCGTATTTTTTACCACTACGATACTTCTCTTCATAGTCTTTCTTATAGGAAGATTCTTGTTTGGGTGGTGCTTGTTTGTCTGATCTTACTTTTTCATAACACTTGGGGTCAGAAGAATCCGCCTTAGCACATCGTTCCCTTTCCACAAGTTCTTTGAATCTCTTTTTGACTACCTTAATTTCTTCATTAGATAATATACCTCTTTTTTTAACATCAAAATATCTTAGAGGTCTTTTGCCCACACCATACTTTTCAGCTAACTCTGTTGTGAGTGTCGTTAATGTATAAGATGAAACTTTCATTGTCATTCGCCTTAAAATCTTTCATGAAATATATGAATTGTATTGTAAGAGCGATCAAGAAAAAATGCAAAGTATTAGTATAGTCATGCTTACCAATAATGGGTAATGCTTTCAAAACACACCAAAAAGTCAAACCAACACCAACAGAAGGTATCAAATTCAAAACAAGCAGTGTGCGTTCTTTCGTAGATACAAATAACCAAAACAAGTATATCAAAAGGACTGCACTTGAAGAGCATACCAAATGATATAGATAAGGACTTGTGGGTGCATTAGAGTAAAGTAACCACATCAAACCCACAAAAGAACCGATTGGTCCTGCGTTATTCTCAAATGATTTCCTAGTGCCAACAGTCCCTTCGCACAAGAAATAAACATTCAAAGCATAGAAAAAAAGCAAAGCAATAAACGACATTTCAATTTCCTTTCAAAAAATGTGTAGATTCACAAAATATTTTGAATAAAAACATTTTGTAAGCGTAGCTATATACCTTTATCCACTATTTAATTTGATATTTCAATTAGAAAGTTAAACTAATCATTCACTTTTGTGAAAAAACAATTGTTAATAAAGCAAAGTCCCGAATCAGGGCTACTTAATCTATAAGGTTCAATAGGTTCGCCACTTCTAGTTAAAGTTCCTTGTTTAAAATAATACAAGGGGGGATAAACACCTGCATCTATATGAAACCAATGTGTAGACCCCGGTGTTTCTTCGTTGAAATACCCCATGAAAAATGCTTTTACTAGGGGCATAAGGGCGATTGCAGTTTCTTTCTTTTTCGACCTTGGGTTTTTTGCAATCCACAACATAGGGTCTGTATAGCTGACGGCAAGACCGATAGCTCTATGTAGATTGGCTGAATTATCCGTACATTCTTTTTTTAATTGTCTTGCCGCATAACCTATGGAACAACGATTGACCAAAGACCAAAGTATTGCAACATATTCTCTCTGTCTTTGATATAGGTTATATCCTGAAGTGAAATCATTACCCTCACAAGCTAACAGACAAGCGAGTGCATATATTATACCCTCTTGAGAGAGTAGTTCATCTTGCTTTATGTATGGGTCTTTCGATATTAGGGTATTGATGGGTATTTTCTTTTCTTTCGCAAGTCCTCGGAGTTTGGCTAACCTCTTTTGGTAAAATTCCGATACTTTGGGAATCAGCTTTTTGAAATCTTTATCTGTTTTAAGAGTTTCTTTTTTTGTATCTGTCTTACCGGAAGCCACCGCTATTTTTATTGCGTTTTCTGCTCTTTTATCAAGCGACTTTGCAAGAAGTCCGTTAGGGATTTGTGCGGGGTTGATATTTTCATCGAACTTGGGTCTATTATTTTTCTTTTTAGCCCATGTTTCATCCAAAGGCACAATCCTTTTATCTTTTTCTTCTTTTGCAAAATAGGTATCAAAGCTTTTAATACTTTTTTCATCCGATGGCATTGCAAAATTAAACATTGCAATAATATTCGTTTCTTTGTCTGCGGGGAAGGCAGCTTTTACCTTTTTTTTCTCTTTCTCTTGTGCGGCTTCAAACGCTTTCTTTTTAGCTTCAATTTCTTCGGCAGAAAGCATCCTATACCCTACAACAAACCTTGTAGGTTCATTTTGTTGAACCCAATTCTTGACTACCCAATCGTCCTCTGTGGGTCTAGGTGGTATGGGATTATCTGTTAGGGTATCTAAATATGGGTAATAAAATTCTTCCTCAACATTTTGAGCGTTTTTTTGAGTGAAGAAATGTCCAAAAAAACCAAATAACTGATTTTTTATACCTAGCTTTTCTGTGTCTGTTTCTTCGATTGCCTTGTGTTTTAACGCAGGTAAATCTTTTAAAACATCCTTTTCAGAGAAGGTATCGACCACCACGCCAGCTTCTTTTTTCTGTAAACCCACAGCTTTGTCGGAACTATCAGTTATGATTGCTTTTGCTTTGTCTTTAGAAAAAATCAAATAAGCCCCCGCCAATACGGATATGCCTAGTGTAACCAAACCTAAATTTAGTTTTGAAGGGTTGCTGGGATTTCTTCGGATATTTATTTGTTTTGAATGTTTCATAGACAGTTACCTCTAAATACCCATTTCATCGGAATAGAATACAACACCTTCCAACCATGCTGGCTCCATAAGTTTTCTAAGACCAATTACAGGTTCTCCATCTAAACCTAAAGCAGATGATGATATCGCTTTCTTTGGGATAGCCAAACTACCCTTTGAGAATATGAAGAAGTTGTTCGCTAAAGATATTTCTGCATTGAAATACCCACGTAAGAAAGCATTCACGAAAGCGATGGAATCGCCGGGTACACCGGTATACAAAGGCAGTTGGTTATCACCTAGTATTTGTAAAACGCTTGAAGATAAGCTTTTACTACCTTTTGCTTGGGACGCCCTATTTATTACAGTCCAAAGAACATTTGCCCAAATACGTTGGCGACGAACACTATCGAAAGCCCCTAAATCCATTGGGCACTTCTTATCAAAGCTAGTAACAGCCAATTCCACGCTTTCTAACAGATTCGCCAAAACTTGACGATCACCTTGGGAAAGACTACTAGGGTCTACACCTAAAAGACCTTTGAGAATTTGTTTGTTGGCAGATGATGTACGATCACCTTCTGATAATCCCCTCAAAGCAACCGCATTAGATGACCTACCTACAACATCTTTTGCAACACCCATCTTAGGTAGTGTTTCTGTGTATGTGAGTTTGGACAAATCATTCTCAGTAAGTAGTTGGGTAAAAGGTATATCGACGTTTATATCAACCTTAGAAGATGTAGGGTATTGATATAAATCAAGAGATTCTTTACCCATATTAACCGATTCTACAATGACCCCACCTTGTTTCATGCCCATGCTTTTAGATTTTGCTTTGCTAGCACCTTCAGGGGGAAATTGTTTTGAGGTGTCTTCTTTTGAAAATACCAAATAAGCCCCAACTACTGTGGCAGTCCCTAGCACAAACCAAGCTAGTTTTGAAGAATTGTCTGCACCAGCGGGATTCTTTCTGTTTTTTATTTTTTTGGCGTGTCGCATTTCGTTCAACCTTTGTTTACAATAATTTCTATAAAATCCCTTTAGATAAGGGGTTAAGTGTGGTGTTACAGAGCAACACCACGTGAGAATAATGCTTCACCTACATAAAGAGGTGTAGCAAAAGAAGTACCTGAGATAACATTCCCATTTTGATCTAGAGTACCTTCAGGTAAAGACCAAGAACGCCATCTTTTGACGTATTTGTATCCTGCATGAACCCAACTAGTAAGGTTGGTAAGTTCTTCTTGGAGATGCCCCTTGAAGAAAGCTTTAACAAACTTTTTGAAATCAGGATAGGAAGTTAGTGCGTTATCCATTAAAGTAGGATCATCGAAGTCCTTGTAATAACCTACGAAATCTGTTCCCGAAATTGTGTTCTTGATTGATTTACCACTTTTTGCAATACGATTCACAACAGACCAAAGCATACCCGCTCTTTCCCTTTGTGCATCGATTTCGGTAATTCTACCACCTGTGTCAGGTCTTTCTTTGTATAGCATATAGGCTAGCATACGGACTTCATCGTTGGTTGGGGTGTATTCCGATTTACTTGACTTACCCATTCTTCTTGCGATTTCCGCCGCAATCACTTCGGGGTTCAAGGATAAACCAAGTGCAGGGGCTCTTTCAAAAGAAACGGTTAGTGTAGGGCTATCTGCTTTGGGGTATGGTTTAGTAAGAGATACTGTTCCGGGGTTTGTATCGATAGTATAATCCAACAGAGTAACACCACCTACAACCCTATCACCCGAGGTTTGGGTAGGTGTTAAAGCTTTTTCGTCTTCGCCCATAGGTGTAGTTGTGCTCTTTGGAACAATATCTTCTCCTTTAGCAGAAGATGGTGTAGGGTCTGCTTTTCGACCCCCCGCAGTATCACTACCCCCTTTTACATTAGACGAAGCTATCGCTTTTTTGGGGGTGAGTAGAAACGCTAAACCTACTGCCGTAGCTAAACCCATACCCCCAAATAGAACTACTTTTTGAGAAGTGCTCATTCGGGACTTACTAGATTTCTTAGCTGGGTTTTTTCTTTTTTGAATATATTTCATTTCGACTCAAGCCTTTTAGATCAGATAGAGCGGGAAGTTTTCAACTTCAAACCATAGAATAGCACACCCGCTAGCCATGTAGGATTGTCTCTTTTGGCTAAGTAATCGTCTACATTGCTCTTATTATTAGGTTGTAGCCAATAAACCATTTCGGAGTTAGGAACTTCACAATTGAAACAACCATCAAAGAAAGCGTCTACGATAGCTCTAAAATAGCGATCAGGACATTTAACTTCGGTGTTGGTTGTTGGCACGGGGATCGGTCTGAGTTCATTAAATTTTGCGATATAGTCTACACAACCATTAAGCGTGTCAACCTTCTTTTCGTTAGGATCATAGAGTTGTACAATCGCCCATAAAGTATTTGAGGCAATACGTTGTTTGTCCAAATCTGTAAGTTGATACAAATTCTTAGCTTTCTCTTGTGCTTTAGCTAGGGCGGCACCAACTTTTTTCACATCCTTACCCTCATAAGTCTTCAAGCGTTTGCCCTTACTGTCGAGTTCGTAAATAGATATTTCGGGATTTTTCTCTTTCAAAACATCTGCACGCCATTTCCAATAATTGAATGCACCTTCAACAACTTTTCTGCAAAGTATCGCCATACGCTCTCTTAGGTTGTTGTCGATTCTCTTATCTAAAGACTCGTTAGACTTCATGCCCAAGCAATCTTTGATAACAGTCATGTTCCCTCTGCGATTCTTTATCAACCCCTCGCTGACAATAGTACCTAGAGGCTGATATTTAGCCCCCATATCATCTAAATCACTTGCAAGACCTAGCCTTGGTGTAAAATTTTCAATGATCAATTCATATTTCCATAAAAAGTTCAAAGGGCTAGGAGCACTATCTCTTGTCACAAAAGGCACATCCACAGATGTTTCATATTTCAACAGTTTAGCACCTTCATACATAATGAAAGGGCTTGTTGGGGAATTTACTTTAACACCGGAACTTTTGGCAACAGCTGCACTATCTTTAGGTTGAGTGTTGGCGGGTAGTGCATCAGGACTATCATATTCAATTACTTCGGTTGTAGTTGTGGTAGTGGTTGTTTCCAATGCATCTCCTGATGCATCTGTTGAACCTTTTTTCTTATCTTTGGTTGCGAAATAAATCGCAGCAGCCGCACCACCAGCGATTGCAGTGCCTATTACAAAATTACCAGCTTTGGACATATTCGATCTCCTTTAGGGTTTGAATTTTACCTTATTTTTTTATTTTATGTTTTAAAAGTCAAACATAAATAGCTAATATTTGCTATATCCCAACCCGCAAAGGTGAAAAAATGAGGCAATAAAATGGCAGATCCAAATAGTAGTTCAGATATGCTCAGTTATGTATTAACAGCTTGTATCGGTGGTATTGCATGGCTTTTTAAAACAGTTTTTAATCATAACAAAGAAATGGTTAACCAAATTATGGTTTTACAAAAAGACACGATCAAGACTCAAACGCTTACACGAGATGCTCTTATCAAAACCCATAATACAATCGAAGCTTTGAAAACCGAATTAACTGAGAATACCGAAATACAACGAGATATATTGGTCGCAATAAAATCACAACCCACTTATTCCGATCCTCGTAAAATTATTGTATCTAGGGATAATCTAACTGCCACAAACGAGCTTCCTAATACAAACAATCGCAGATCGGCAACTACTTTGAAAATGAAAAATACCAACATAGCCAAAAAGAAACAAAAGTCTGAAGATGGTTTGGGAATAGAAGCGATTTAAAAATGAGATATTTCACTTTACTTACAAAGGATATTACACATGAAAAAAGACATTGATAAAGTAGAAGTCCCTGAAAAACTTCTAATCATCGTGAGGGGTTTACCAAGTAGTGGTAAAACTACACTAACAAAAATCCTACTAGCATTTGGTGGGGAATCAATATGTTCTGATGATTATATGACTATGCCTGACGGTAGCTATCAATTCTCAAGGCAAGGTTTCATTGAGTCCCATAAAACCTGTCAGCAAGATTGCGAAACGCTTATGCAAAAGAATATCAGCCCAATCATCATTCATAATAACATGGGTGAAGCATGGGAGGCTGAAAAATATTTTGAATTAGCAAACAATTATGCGTATTCCCCAATGGTTTTGAATTTATATGATGCGGGGTTGAATGACTCCGAGTTAGCATCTAGGTCTATCCATAGTATGCCGCAACACCTTATTCAAAAGGTTAGACAGAAATGGGATATAGATATATTCCCACACAGAAGAAAAAACACACCCAATCAAAACACCAATTTGCATATACTTAAAAGGTTTCAGCACTAAACAACAACCTTAAGGTAAGGATGATAATCGAATGAGGAACGTATATTTAGAAGACGCTTATGTAAGATTGAATCAACTAGAAAACAATCTAATTAGCGAAAATGTTTCGAGAAGTTCTTTGGAAAACCAACTAGATGGTTTATATCTATTGCTTTCAAAATCCCAACAAGTAAAGAAACAACCGACTATTGCACAAGCGATGCAACTAATCGCCCAAGCAACTGCAATGGCAAGAGTATTGCCTGACCCCGTCATGAGTGGTCTAGGTATGGGACCTGTCAATTTCCCCCAACCTTTTTCCCCTGTTGTTGCCCCTACGATGCCTAATTTTTCATATACACCTTTCGTATTCCAACAAACCAGTCAAATGTTTCCCCAAGCTTTCAAACCGGGTAAACCTAGACTTTATGAAATATTAACACTTGTAAGACAAGCCAAAGCGTTGGTTCTTCAAATGATTCGTTATTCTTCTGAAGTTTGATATTGTAATTGAAAAATCAAACATACCTATTTATTTTTCTGATTTTGTTTATATATCTTGTTACCTAGAACAAAAATACCGAATATTGCAGAACCTAACCCTACGCCTATAAATAAGTCTAACAATGTTTCCTTGTTTTTCTCGCCCATCAAAACATCCGTAGTTCCTATTGAACGATCAAGACCTACCACCTCTTCGGCACTACCTACAAGCCCACAGGTTTTGGAGATATAGCATTGTAGTGTGTAAAAAGATAAAATACTGTATAGGTATAGTGCATTAGGGGAAATATCATTGGCTGTTTCCAAAATATCTTTTGGTAAAAACTGCACAAGTGTAAAGGGGGTCATTGGGCTTTCTGTATATTGCCCAAAAACAGTAGCCAACAAATCCATATATGTTGCGTTTTTAGGTATCAAAATTTGAGCCCCAATTTCTTCATTCGGAAGTTCGAGAATACTTTTCAGCGAACAATTAGCTTCATTGAAAACTATATCTTCACGACCTACGACATTTTTAGCATCTACGGGTTTCAATATGTTTTTGACCCAAGCTTTATTATCATAGCTTGTCATAACCTTGTTCGATATCGCAAGAAATATATCTTTCAGCTTTTTAGTATTCGTGTCGAATATACCTTGTAGATTTGGTAATTTACCAAAAATACCGTTCAAGGAATCTTTTGGGGGTGTTTTTTTAACTAAGTCGAGGTTTTCTTGTAGCTTATTTAAGCACATCAATTGTATAGCGAGAACTTGAGGGATAAGCACATTTAAATCTAAATCTTCGCTGAGTAATCTAAGTTGTTCTACAATAGGATTTGTTTCTAAAAAGCTACCGATTTTGGCATTTGCATTTTTGAACTTGTCGGATTTTTTTACTTGTCGGATCGCCTTTTGTAATTGTACAACAGTTAGTGACGCAAAAAACAATTGGAACAAAGCTTCATAACTGAAGTAGTCATTGGCTTTAGGTTTTCGAGAAAGAAGTTCAGTATCCACTGCTTTAGACAAAGGTAGTGCATAACTTCTTGCCTGCTCATAAGACACTGTAAAGAAAGGTTTTCGGAAAGTCCCAACGGATGTGAAATCGAAAAACTGTTCCAAACAAACTACTCTAGCTTTCGCTAAATTCAGCAAATGCACCAAGAAGAGAAGTGTTTGTTGTTCAGTCCCTTTACTGAAATTTGCCGAAATAAGACTAAATAATTCAGGGAAACTTCTTTCTTCCGAAGGTGTTACAATTCCTGTGACTAACAAAGAATCAAGTGCGAAAGAACCATCTGAGCCTTGATAAAAGAAGTCAATTACGCTTTGAAAGTAAGATTGGTCAATCATTACTATTTGCCCATTGTTTTTCTCTTCATACAAAATGTTAGGTGGGTATTTGCTTGTTTGTTCGTTCATTGGGAAGGCAATCAGTTGCCCACTTTTCAAAAATAAGGATTTGATTTTTGGGGATATACCATCATAGCTTTTTATATTGGCAAGAGGTTCATACATCCCCATACAATATACAATTTGAATAGCGTTTAAATAGTAATCACTAAGGGTTTTTGAACCTATACCAATATTCAAATAAGAAGTTAGTAATCTTTCCAACAAAGGTGCTTGCCCTATCACTTGGACATTACCTAAATTTGGGACAGCACCAAATGGTGTTTTTCTTACGATAGTCATCATCTTATCACACAAAAGCTTTCACTATACATGGGGTTTAGCGTCTTTCCCTTTTCTTACTTTTTTTGGGTTGACCCCTTAGGACAAAAACTGCGGCTATAACCCCCACACCACCTAAAACAATTGTAGGCAATACCCAAGAAGGTGTTTTTGATGCACTACTTGACGAATCCCCGCCTGAAGACTCTCCACCTGAAGACTCCCCGCCTGAAGAACTTGCAGTAGAGCCGCTACCTAATGTGCCATAGGTTTTAGACAAATTCCCTAAAGTCCCAATAAGTGCATACTGTAAATCCCCTACATTTTTGTAACCACTTTTGTTTACTAATTCTTTGTTTTGGTTATAGAAAGACTTAGCACTATTTTGAAACTTCAAAAATTTAGGTGCATAAGTGATTTTGTCCAATAGGGACATTTTGTCTTGAACTTTCAAGAGTTTTGGTTTAGCCTTTTTTCCTTCAGGGATTCTTGCAGACATGAAGGCACTAAAAGTTGCTTGATCTTTCAAGCCTTGTTGATTCGCCAAAGCGTCTGCATGGGCTATCAACATATCTGAAGTAATTTGATTTTTTTTGATTCCTTCAAACCCTTCCACATCATATTTTCTTAACACATCTAAGAATAGGTCAAGGGTTTCTTGCCTGAAAGTAGTTAGATTTTGGGAAGGTTCTTGGGTTGCAAGTATAGGAAAAAGCATTTTATCTAAAGCAATAGCCATAATAATCTCCATTTATATTTTTTTATCAGTCTAACAATAATATACCCAACCACAAAACATAAAATATTCAATTATTACAATAATAGTAGGGATTAGCTTTTATATATTTTCTTGTAGAAATAAGCCGCAGTAAGCCCCAGACCACCGAGAACAAGTGCAGAAACAACCAAAGAACCACCACTTTCTGAACTTGTTGTGGTTGCGATAGCAGATGTTGAAGTTCCCTCCGAGCCACCACTTGTTGATCCCCCACTTGCTGCAGAGGTATTTCCCCCTCCGAAAATTTCATCAACGGATTTAAGTTCAGGCTCGTCAAAAGTTTTGACAAGATAAACTAAAATAGTAAAAAACATCGCCTCTACTTCTAAATAGGTGGTATAACCATTTGTCGCACAGAGTTCTTTTTGATCTTTTACGAGATTTTTTGCACTAGTATCGAATTGCAATCTATCGTATGCGTATCCAACCTCATCAAAGATACTAGCATCTATCATCGCTTTCAAATCTATAGATGCGAATAGCTTTGCCGCATATTTCTTGCAGTCTTCGTTGAACTTTTTGAATGTTTCTACATTCTTCAAACCTAGCTTGTTAGCAACATCTGTTGCATGAGTGAGAATCTGTTCCGCCTTGATTTGTTTATCGAAAAGTTTCTCTAAATATGGGACTTTGTAGTCTTCGCCTACATTTACATAGAAATCCAAACCGTCATCCCTAACCTCTTCTACTTGGGCGTTTCCTACTTGACTATACAAAGTAGGCATCAACATATTATCAAAAGCTTGTAACATATTTGTTCCTTTTTTGAGTTTGTGTTTTAATAACCTAAGGTTAACGATTCCACCTAACAATGTAAAACATAAAATACCTAAACCTGAAAACAACAAGGAAAGTTATTTTTTGCGTGTTTTCTTATATAAATAAACCGCAGTGAGTCCTAAACCCCCAAGAACGAGTGCAGAAACAATCAAAGAGCCACTGCTTGAAGTATTCGAGGTCTCAGGTAGGGACGCACCACCACTTGATGTGCTAGTAGTTGAACCACCACTTGATGTGCTAGTAGTTGAACCACCACTTGATGTGCTAGTAGTTGAACCACCCCTTGATGTGCTAGTAGTTGGGCTGACACTTTTACCACCAAGCACTGCGTCCACAGAACCGATTGTTTTTTCCCCATAAGTTTTAGACAAATAGGCTAAAACTGTAACAAACATCTTTTGTATATCGGGATTGTCGAAATAGCCGTTGGCTTCACAAAGCATTCTATTATGTGATATTACATCCTCTAAGGAGTTTTCAAATTGCCCTTTGTCGAAGTCGAAAACCTGTTGTCTGATCCAACCGATTTCGTAATCGCTAAAATCTGCTTCTTTCGATACACTCTCGACATATTTTTTACAATCCCCATTGAACTTTTTGAATGCCTCTGTATTGTCCAATTTTAGTGCTTTCGCAACATTGCCTGCTTGGGTATAGATATTGAGGACATTAAGCTTTTGGTCGAAAATCTTTTGAAAGGGGGGGATTTGGAACTCGTCTGCTACATTCGTGTAATAATCTAGTCCATGGATGGTGAGGTTTATTACTGACATCGGAATGTCTTCGGGTTTAACTTCAGACAATGTTGGGAATAGCATTGATATGAACAAGGATTGTGACATATTACACTCCTATTGGGTTTAACTTCGTTTTTGTTTTTTTTAATCATAAACAAATGTCTTGGCAGTGTAAAACATAAAACCTATTAAATTTCCCAGATACCCCCAAAAGCGAAATTGGATACAAGTAAGATATTGTATAGGGAAGAGTTTTGGAAGGGGTTGGAATTGGTTTTCTTATGCAAGAAAGCTAATAGGGGAACACGCCGATAGGTCCGAATGCGGTATGATGGGGGGTTTGGGTGTTTTGATACTGTTCCCATACTTGGTAAACCACATCGTGTATGTTCGCTATGGGTTTGGGGTCTTGAATGTCCGATTGATAACAATAGAATTTATTGTAATCTGCATCTATGATTTTTGTATAGTCTTCTTGGTATTGCGAATTAAGGAAAGTGATTTCCTTGTTTTTGCCATATTCTAGTCGTAAGCAATCGGCAGAAAGTTCTTTTAGGGTAATCTTGGGGTAATTGTTATTTTCGGTAAGGGTATTGTAAAGCACATCTAGGAAATGTCTTGTTGTTGTAGAATCATCAAGTGGTTTTTGATAACTTGTTTGTGATCTAAGTAAATGCCAATCTTGAAAAGACTTACTATTATTATAGAACCTGCATAACAAATTGTTCAAGAGTTCTGTATCCATACCTGACATATTACAGAAAGTTTGTAATTCCACCTTCAAGTAGTCTAGACCTAATATGTGTGTGAAAGGGATTTCAGTAGCATACAAAATAGGTGTATCATCAACATTGCCTAAAAAGTATTCAAGCACATTCTTATCCAAAGAAGGTTGGATTGTATGAGATGCCGAACACATTGTGGTATATGTGTGGAAAGGGTCAAAGGGGTATTGCCTGAAACTGTGAATCACATCTGCATACGCAGTAGTATTAGAAACACATTCGGCAGAAAGCATTTCCATTGCTGAATCAGAACTTACTTGCTTTTTAGCTAAGAGCCTTGTTTTATATATCGCATACATTCCTGCAAGTGCTTCTTGATAATCCGTGTAGAAATGAACACCATAGGTATCCCTAAAAACGCTTTGGGGTAGTATTTGCCTACTAGGTAATTCTTGGTGTTCTTTTTTGCTTATACCTAATCCCTTTTCCAAACTCCCAATGAAAAAACATTTTGTGGGTTTTTGTAGGACTAACCCTTGTGTATCGAACACTATTTTTTGATCTAAAAAGTCCATGTATAAAAAATCCTTGTGTAAAAGCCATCTTATTTTACGGGGTTTTCAATGTGCCTAGAATATTTGTAAAACACATAACTAGACAATATCGTCAAACCTGTCAAGATATAAAAAGTGTTTTGCGAAATCATCGCAGTTTTAGTTTGAAATGCGTAGGGTGTTGCCGTGCTTTGTGTATTGCTCGGAAACATCAACGCTCTCATGTCGGGTGCTTTCCCTGATTCCTGCAATCTTGCTTGTGCTTTACAGTAATCATCGGACAACCCACTGGCGTCGAGTGCTAAAACATCACTTAATGTCGAGAAGTTTTTGATAATCAAATCCAAAATATGAGAATCGGTAATCAAAGGTGTCAAGATTCCTCTAATGGCATCAAGGTCTTTTTGTTTCTTATTCATGAAATCGGTATCCAACCGAATCGCAGAAAGGTTTACAGGTCGGATAAGTTGTGGTGTTTTCGCTTTCCTAAAATTCTGCCAATATAATTGCAATTCTTGGTCATATAAACTCTCTAGGCACTTGTTAAATTCCGGTGTTCTGTCGGACTCAAGTGTGTGTATTCCAGCCCAAAATGAATCATGGAGCAACGTGCTTATTAGTAATGCTAACTTAGAACGTGTAGTGCTATCCAAATCTGCAAGAGGTTTTTGTAAATCTATCATCTCTAAAGCAATAGAGCGTGCTTGATTTACAAGCAATGGAAAGCTGGGGGGTGTTTTATTTAAATCATCTAGTTGTGTCATTTCAAAAGTCCTTTGCAAAGGTATAAGAAAACGATATACTCTCTTAGAAATTTAACATATTATTGCGATTAAGGAAAACATACAAATGGCACATTATAAAGTAATTAATCAAGGGATATACCAAAGGGCACTCAAAAAAGACAAGCAGGGTGGTAATAGCTTGTCCGAAGATGCTTGTGCAATAAAAACAGACAATAATAATGATTTCAAATGTGCGATACTTGTGGATGGTTCACATATTGACAATAAGATACACGATAATGCGACAAAAGAAACACAGGGATATTTTGCGGCACATACTTTAGCTGAAAAACTTGCAGGATATATAGTAGATACCAATATCAACCCAAGCCTTTTTAGCATATCCACAAAAATAGAAAATACATACACCAATGCCTTTGAGATTCGTGCAATATCGATAGATAAACCAAATACGGATTATAGGGTCGCACTAGCCGTGGTGTTTATCCACCCAAAAACAAACGATCTCTGTGTAGATTATTTGGGTGATACCCAAGTGTTTGGCATTTTTCAAAAAAGAATTGTAGCTTTGTCCGAGTTGACAGATAATAAGGTATATGCGGGACAAACATCGAAAATAAGGCAGTATAACATCACTGAATTTCAAAGAATATATTCAGATTACCTAGGAGACCTCCACGCAATTATTATTTGTTCGGATGGTTTTTTGGAAAATAGCTTGGATTCGGGGTTCATGTATAACACGAATATCTTTCATGCGAATCTGTTACAAATACACCAAATATTTATTGAAAACATTACAAAAGAGTCAAAAGAAAAAGCACTAAAGGATTTCTTAGACCAATTTCAATCCTCGGATGATATGTCGGTAGTGTATGTAGGTTTCAGCGACCAAAAGCCTGACAGTCCTTATTACAAGAACCTTGACCCTAGATGGTTTTCATCGCAACCTATACCCAATACAAGTAACTTGTTGTTTGCGAGACCTCGTGTTTTGCTATTAACTTCTGATGGTATCAATATATCCAACAAACTAGACAACAAAGATCAAATCATGTCAAAGGTGCAAGGATTTTACGAGGATATTTTCAACCCATTCAAAGACTTTGCCCCCCAATTCAAAACAATCCTTACGGGTGTTTTAGGGAAAAGAGATAACTTCCAACTATCGTTAGAAGATACTATTTTGAGCCTAAATCCAGGATATGCCGGAATTATTGAAGCTAAGAATCTATTGAAATTAAAATTTGATGTTACACATTTAATCCTATCCCCCCTTGGATTGTTGGATGCGAATGCCCCATTAGTTCCAACAGAAGCTTTTTTAGACACGGCACTTGTAGATTTCCCCGAAGAGTTAAGTAGAAATTTCGTAAAAGAGTGTTTCAATATCGTATCTAAGAGCACATCTGATAAAAAATATCGCTACCTAAGTCCATATCTTACACCTAAAAATTTAAACGATACCGAAGACTCTAGTGATATTCAGTTAGGTTTAGATGTGCAAGGATTCGATTATATTATTGTAGCTATGAACCCAATCCTTTTGAAGAATATGTTGGGGGACGTGTTTGCGAACAGAGAACCTACAACTCTAGATAAGCAATATCTGTTCATTGTAACCCAAAGAACAGATACCCAAAAAAATGCCTTTGCCGATTTTTGCAAAGATAAAAATTCAGGGTTAAAAGGTCAAATATTCTCCATAACAGACAACGCAATCAATGGTGAAGTTGTGGTCGCAGATCAGCTTTTGGCAAAGGCAGTTCATGGGTTGGCTGTAGGGATGACTGATATGTCAAGCAAATCTACTTTGAGCAGATTGGGGCATGATGGGATAGTTGATAACTTGAAACATGGGCTTAGGATTCTAAGTATAGTCTTGACAAATACCACTGCAAACCAAGACCTAGAAGGTTCGGATGGGCAAAAGGCTTTTTTGACAGAACTAAGAGAAGTAGGTTTGAAGAATAAATTAGGTGATGAAGTTTTCGCTTATAGAGTTGGTATCGCCGGAAGCGTTATTGATGCATTCAAAAAGCTTAAAAATTGGGATAATTTAGCGAAAGACCTAGCACCTAGTGAAATGCGAAACTTCGCGGGAGTGGAATTACAAAAACTACCCAACGAAAATGACGAAGGTGTCATTAAATTAGCAACAGTGTTCGACATAATGAGTAGAGATAATGGGGAAGACTTACTTAAGAATTTCATCATAGCTAACGACGACTTATATGATTATAAAGGAAGTGGAAAGGGTTACCTTGTAAAAGATAACTTCCATTCGGCTATCCGCAGGGACTCTCCTAAGTATCTTAGCGTTTTCATAGGTGCACCGAAGTTTGACGCTGAAATCAATAATACAAATGTTTCATTTTTGTTCAACACATTACAACAAGATAGTGATGATGTGTTTAAGGCAAGGATTAGATCACTGCAAAGCGATCTACAGAGTCATTTCTTCCAAGACGATAATAAAAAGGGAATCAATGATGGTGGAAAAACATATCATCGATACACTGTCAATATGAAAGACCTTTTGAAAGATGGTCGAACCTTAGAAACATCTAAGGGTGTGTTCGGGAAAGTTTTTGCCGAAGGAATCGGTATGAGTGATTTGGAAAACAAAGTGCGAGAGAATTACTTAGATAAGGTAGTGATTCCTGACGTAGAGAAAATATACGATTTGAAGAAGTTTGCATTTGATGTTAGCGATATGAATGATGCACCAAACACTCTTAGGGATATGGTAGGTATCATATCTGCAAATTCATTTGTATCGGATGTTATGAAAAAACTTCTGAATCTTAGAGAACAACAACAAAGTAGTGAAGGTTTGAAACAATATCTTCTTCAGAACAAAGAGTTTACTGATAGAAATTTTTTCAAAGCTACTCCTGATGTCGCAATGCAATCAGGTTTTTCAATAATGGTTACTGATTGGGCTTTATTGAATTTTCACAGTGAGATATTTCGGAGTAGAGCTGGAGTGCCAAGTTCACAACAATATGCAGATATCTTCATATATATTTTGAAGAAGCTATCGACTGATGATGTTGTATCGAAAAGCTTTTTCGATAATTTAGCGGGATTGGGTATAAAACCAACCTCAGACGAAAAGACGAAAGCAAAAGAAAATGGGTATTTCTTGGCTAAGATACCAATTTACAAGCTAAACACCTATAATGGTAAAGATGGTGAGGGTTACGAAGCTGCCTTGCGAAAAATGAAATCCGTTTTCAGTGCAACACAACAAGCGTCCACTTCAAAACCAACCAGCGACATTACTAATAAAAAACTAACAGCCAAGCAAGAATGTTCACAGACTAATGAATTTCTATCATTATTAGATGATATCGAAAAGCTTTATACACTATACAGTTTTGGAAAAGAACTAGGGCGGGTAGGGGATTGGTTGACACTAACACAATCTGATGACGCCTTTTTTCGGGAGCGAATGAGATATTTGCAGAAAATCTTGGGTTTTAGACGAACTGCAGGTAGTAAAGAAAAGTTGACCGATATTTTAGTCAACGAACCCGAAGATACTTGTTTTCACTTCAAACCCAATGGGAGCAAACTTACAGCTGTCGTAGAAACAGGGTGGGGGTTTCCTTTAGACTCCCTACGAAAAGCAATCAATACTAAGAAGCTAAACCTAACAAACTTCCAAGATCAAAATATTGTTTTACAAATTCGTGTCGAAGACCCTCAAGCTAGTCAACCCAATGCTGCCAACGGCAACAAGGAATACGACACTGCTAAGTTAGACAAAACAAGTCGAGAACTACTCAAGGCTAATTTCGATGTAATACCCCCCATGAACAATGTTACACCGAATGAAATATTCAAAAGGCAAGGAAACTACACATTTCAAATCTATTTTTATAGTTTGAATAACTATGCGGGGGGGTATGAGGTAGGGTTAGAAAAGCTGAAAGACATTTTCAAGATATGGACTGAAGAAGCAGAATCTACATTGGTTTCGGGTATGTCCGAAGAAATACTAAAACAAAGACGTACCCTTACTGAAGACTTGATGAAAGATATTGAAAAGCTTTACGCTTTGCTAGGATCCGCAAAACGTTTTAGTAAGATTGAAACATTGTCCGACGAACAGAAAGCCAAAGTCGGACTTGTTTTCCCTAAGAACTCCCCACTAGTAAATGTTGTAGGAGCATTGTTTGGTGTTATAGAAGAACAAGGTATGTCTTCTTTAAAAGGAAAAATATTGAATTCTGCCGAAGGGGAATATTTTACAACAGATACCAGTCAAGACTCACCCAAAGTAACTTTGAATGATACTTATAAAGAATTGTCTCAAGAAGTGTCCACCAAGCAATCCCCAAGAAGTGGCAAAGGTATTTCCGTTCGATTCGTAAAAGGGAACTATGATGTCGCTGAATATTTAGAACTTGCTAGGCGTTTGTTTTATTTTGGCGAAGAGGGGGCGTATGGGTTCTCTACCAACGATGATTGGTTTAAATTTGTTCGTTCAGGAGAATTTGTGCTTACTTTGGGTCTTCATGCACTCAACAGTTACACACCACCCGAAGAGGACGGTACTCCGTCTTATGAAACAGCTATATGGGACTTGGAACTTGCCTTTTTACCTGAAAAAGGTAATCTTTACCGAAAAGATTATATCATAGGGTCAAAACTACCAATGGGTGTAACAGATGTGATCACAAGACAAGCGTCGGAACAAGGTGCTGCTAAGGATTTGGCTTACAGAACTAGGATGAGCGAAGAAGCACTAAAATCTTTATGGCATATCTTTGAAATCCAATCATCTATCATAAAGCTTACTGCCCCTAATGTAACCAATGAAGACTATTTTGGGGTAAAATGTAGTAATGATTATTACGGAAGTTCACTTTTGAACGAAATATCTTATTTTTTCACCCCTCCTCAAAGGCTTTCACAGCCTTGGACGGCATATATTACCGAAGATGTTATTGAAAAAAACGATATATATGATAAAGCAGGTGAATTTAGGAACAATTATTTTGGGTATTTGATACCCGCTTATTACCTACAAGAACCACAAAAAGATGAAAAGTTTTCTGTAAAAATTGCACGTAAGCCTGAGGAGGATGTTTGGGCAACCACGACAAAGCCCATGTTACAAAAATTGGGCATAGAGGATACTAATATTGATAAGATACGTTCCGTAAAATCAGGGTATCATGTCTATACCATCCCTTTAAGCGTTGTAAACAAAGGTATCGTATTCTACAACGACCCCTTGTTCCTTGAAAGTCTGTTTGGGCTTAAAAGCAATACGAACAAAACAAATGATACCAAAAAATCGGATTTGTCCGACCAAGTCATAGCCGAAAGACGCAAAGTGTTAGACGCTTCTTTAATGCCTAACATAAAAAAAGCATACGCCTTACAAATGCTTGGGGAAAAGTTGAGCGATACGCAAGGGCTTACAGTTGAAGAAAGGGCAGAAATCGGTGTCGATAGTCGGGACAACAAAGGCTTTTCGGCGTTTTTGAAAGATATTCTAGCCCAAATACGCAAAGAAAACGGAGATACTTCTAAGCTATACGATGAGTTACTATACTCACCGGAGGGTAAATACTTCACCTTTGAGATTACAGAGGGAATGCCTCGTATAACAATCAATGAATGGTTCTTGACCGTATTGGGTTGGGAATTAAATGCTCTAAGACCTAGTGCACTTCCCACGCCCGAGCCAACTAGACTAACATTTGTGATTTGGAAAATAGGATACTCCGATGAAAACCTTAAGAAAGTAGCCCAAGTGTTTAAAGTTTTCAAAAATTGGGTTTTAGAGGGTACGGAGGCTCAAGAGCACTTCCAAAAAGATAATAAAACAAAAATCATTTTGAACCTATATGAGTTGAATTTGGGTACGAATAGTGCCATACAAAAATATGATGAAACTTTATACCAAGACAACATTCGACGTTTAGAAGAAATACTTGAGGGTGATTCTGCACAAGTCGAAGATATGGCTATAATCCAAAAGAAAAAAGAATACCTAAAGGATTTCTTAGATACAGAGTTCGCCCCCCTAATCGAAAGATTGTATACAATGCAAATCCTTGCAGAAAAACTCAGTGATGTTGAAGATGTTTCACAAGAAATCCAAGATAAGATAGGCATAATGAGTTGTTCTTGGCATTCTGGTGTTAAAGAAAGTCTAAACAAATACTTACCCCTACGGCATGATTTAGGAAGTGCCGAAGCATTCAAGGATTTCTTCCTATCAGATATTCCTAGGACAGAGAAAGACCACTTTTCCATAGATATAACCGAAAGTGTCCATACTCCTGATGGTAAACCGATCCATGTTATTTTGCCTAGTGGGTTGCAGGCTTTAAGAGAGTCAGAAGAAATAACTTCTATGCTCAGTGAACCACAATTGGAACTCTCTATTGGTATAGCGGGTTATACCAAACAGAAATGGGATCATATAACAGATACAATAAAAGCTTATTATGAAGCTTACCCAAGTTCAAGTTCTCATGCCAAATTCAAACCCAGCCTACTTGCACAACGAAAGGTTTTTGAAGAAAAGGGTGAATACCTTTTCGTTTTTCATTTAAATGCACTAAGACCCCTTGATAAACGAACGAGAATTTCTAGCATAAACTATGATGAAGGGGTGGCAATGTTAAAAAAAGCATTTGATAGGAATGCTTTTGCTGGAGAAAAAGGCACATCCCAAAAGACAAAAGCTACTAAGAAAGCTAAAGGGACTAAAACCAAAGAAGATGTATTCTACTTTCAAGAAGGTGAAGATAAGGACATCTATGCCGGACGTATATTCCAAGAAGTAGTGCTCGCGGTAAGCTATGTTACAAAAATTGAGCAACAATGTTATGTTTTGAGTAAACGTGAGCCCATAGATGGTCGTTGGGTATTTCCCTATGGCATAAAGTCTACCGACACATCCATAAAAGATACGACGACAAAAGGTTTTAGGAGACAAATGAGCCATTTCCGAATAGTAAAAAAGGATAGGTGGGAGAATGAACTGAAGAATGACATAGTTCGCCGAGGCACGAGAGGTGTTTACAACTCCAAAGGTGAATTCCAAGATAAGATTTTGAGGGCGATTGTCGAAGGTTATTATTCAAGGGGTATGCCCACAGACCCAAATGATACATTGGTTGTAAGGCTTACATTTTCGCTAGACTCAACCCTTTGGGAGCACATGGATAGAATGTTAAAAAATTTGAGAATGTCAGATCCTAAAACTATCCTAAACAAAATATCCGAAGATCCAAAAGACCCTCTTTATTTTTGTGAAATACCTTTAGGTATTGTAAATGATGGTATCGAGCAATATGGGGAAAATTTCTTGGTAAAACTATTTGTACCTAGCAGACCTCAAGCATCAAGAGACCAAAGAATATTGAACTACATAAAAGAACGCCAACTAACACCTATAACATTGAAAGATGAAAAAGGGCAACCAAAACAATACGAGGTTTATGTAAGATCGGAAGATGAGCCTACCATCGAAATCACAGATTACGAATCCCAAGATTTCAACAAACTTTATATTTTCATTAAAGACCGTTCGATGTGGGCAGAAGAGCAGATAGCTTTGAATGACTCTGCTTGGGAAACAAATACCATGGACTCCAGTGGGGTTTGGTGGTATAAATATAATAAATCGGTAGCTGAGATAGTGGATACACTTTTACCCAAGAGCACCACTTATCAAATAGCCGGTGTCGGTTTTGATATGATACAACCCCCCAGCCTAGATGATGTAACCACTGAAATACGAAATATGGAGATGTGTGCGACGGAATGTACCCAAGAATTATTTTCACAGGTTATGGGATATAATCCTAGTTTCATGACTAAAGACCCAAAACATCCTGTGACAACGCTGAGTTGGTATGATTGTGTATTTTTCTGTAACCAATTAAGCACATTCCTAAATTACACGCCTTATTATACAATAAAAGACATAGACTACTTTATTAGGATAGGTGACACCAAATCTATTGAGAATGCGACAGTGACTATCGTCGGTGGAGATGGGTTTAGGTTGCCTACTGTGGGTGAGTGGTTTGCTTTCGCAAAAGCAGGGAGATCGAACAAATGGGCGAACCCCACTATGCAACAAGAAATAGATGACTATGTGTGGTATAATGAAAATGCGGGATCGACGACACACCCCGTAGCTACTAAAAAACCAAATGAGTGGGGGATATATGATATGCTAGGGAATGCAGAAGAGTGGTGTGAAAGGGGGGCTGAGTCCGAAGCGTGGGCGATTTACATGGGTTCTTATATAAGTTCCAAGAAAGAACAAGTCTTTACGTTTTTAGACAAAGAACCTTCAACCATAGGACCTTGCGGGAAACAAGATGCATTCCGAGGTTTTCGTTTTGCAAGAACGATATCTCCTCAAAAAAACTAACAAAACACTTCATCACTTAGTAGTTTCGTTATAACTTTTTTGATTTCTAGTGTTTGTATTTCTATTGGTAGGTTTTTGAAGTCTTTTTTGACTCTTATCTTTACTAGGGGTAATCCGTCAATTTGAAAATGCTTATGTATTTTATCGATTAGAAATAATCCTTCGCTTTTTATATCGTAATCAGGTTCATATATATCAAATAGAAGATTCAAGGGTTTCATGTTTGACATATTAAGTTCCAACTCAATCTCTTTTTGCAATACATTTAATATTTGCTCATACATATTTTTATACCTTCAGTAATACATTAACACATTAAGAGCATACCCAATATACCTTGTCAAATATTTTATTCGTCATCTTCGCTTTCGGAATAGCTTGTATCATCATCTTCGTCATACATCCCCTCATTTGGGCTTATTGTTCTAACAAAGCGAAAACCTAGGTTATCCAACTTCTGCACAGGATCATAATTAAAGTAATTTAATAGTTCTGTTTTCACAAAACCGACAGCCTCTAAAAGGTCATCCGGCACAACTGCGTCGAAGGAACAACCCATGGCAGACCTTTGTTTCCATGTTAACACTTCTTTTGTGTCTACACACCAAACTCGCACATTACCTAGCATATCGTAGAGCCCAATCGCATTGGGCTTCTTCAAACCGACAACATGGGTATCCCTTTGGGAGTTTCCCGCAAGCCAAGCATAATCTCCTACAAGACCCCCTTCCCCATCAAAGAATAGAAAAGCAATCCACTCTTCTTTTGTAGGTAATCTGAAGCCATTGTTACCTAAAAAAGTAACATCTGCAAAACGTATTACACCACTATATTCATTTCGGTTAGCGTTTGATATTTCATAATATTCAGGGAATCCGAAAGCATTGCTAAGTTTGTTACAAAATTCAATAGCCTCATACCAAGAAACATTTTCCACAGGCTTAGGGGGTATCTTTCTTGCCATAAAATCTTGGGGAGTCCCTTGATTGTGATAGGATGGATTATATCCCATCATGGTTGCAAACAAAGCTTGAGAACATGGTGTAGTTGACATCCATACATTTCGTATGAGGGGTTTCGCCCTAACTTTAGATATGTCATAGATAGGTGGTCGAACCATGGCAAAGTCAATATAATCCCCATACAACGGGTAGTAATCTTCTTTGAATGCCATTTCTTCTTTCAACTTTTCTTTTAAACTATCATCCGTCAAACAGATTGTGTTGATAAAAGAACCTCGCATGATCAAAGGTCTAAATTCTTGTTCATCTTTTAAAAAAGGGTTTTTTCTCATTTTTTGTCCTTAGTTTTGTTATTCTATTGTTCTTGCGAAACGGAAGCCGAAATGTGCATAACGGGAATTTGGGGTGTGATTCGTTTTTACATCAGAATGTAAATTTGTAGCGAATCCCCCCCAACCACCACCTTTATATGCATATTCCCCTGAAATAGATGAGCCTTTTATCTGCTCGTCATCTTCACACCACTCACACACGTTCCCACTCATGTCATACATCCCCCATGCGTTGGGCTTTTTACTGCCTACAAGATGTGTCTCAGCATTAGCATTTTCTTTGTACCAAGCATAATCTTTCAAATCTTCTTCGTTATTTGTACCAGACCATGCGTTTTCTGTTCCCGCTTTTGCGAAAAACAACCATTCACTTTCTGTCGGCAATCGAAACCCATTGCCCCCTACAATCTCTACTTCGGTAGATTCAATCGATTTGGGGTCGTTCCTATATGCCCCAAACTTAACATCGAAAAGAGAGTAATAAGGTGAATAACCTAACCTAATACTTAATTCGTTGCAAAAAGCTATACAATCAAACCATGTAACTCTTTCCATAGGTCTTTTGTTAGAATCTTTTTTATCTTTGAATTTAGAATAATTGAAATGCATAACAGCAAAGAATAGTTCTTGGGTGCATTCGGTTGCACACATTTCGACAGTTACATTGTTTGTCAATCCATTAGGGTTCAGTGTGGGGGGTCGAATCATATCAAAATGTATGCCGTCTAAAACATATGTTGTTTTTGGGATTTTTAACAAATCAAGCAACTCTTGTCTAGTTTGATCTTCTGCAAGTAGAAAATTATTACCCAACGACCCCCTCATCAGTAAGGGTCTAAATTCTTGTTCGTCTTTCAAATACGGATTCTTTCTCATTTTTTACCCTTAGTTTTTTTCTATTGTTCTTGCAAAACGGAAGCCTTGGTAGGGTTCGCTTCGACCAAGGTAGCAATTGTAACAAATCCCTGCTCGCAAAAACCTATCGTTGTCGTCCCAACTACCACCAAGAAGGACACGAGAGGCTGAAGTTCCTGTATCTGTAATATCCCATTTATCCCAAGCCCATTCAGCCACATTCCCGCTCATGTCATACATACCCCATTCATTAGGCTTTTTAGTAGCCACAGGATGTGTTTCAAGGAAGGCGTTATATTCATACCAAGCATAATACCATAATTCATTCTCATTATTAGTACCTGACCACCTATTATTAGTCCCTGCTTTTGCAAAGGTTATCCATTCTTCTGCAGTAGGCAACCTAAACCCATTCCCACCGACAATATTTACTTCTGCATCTATAATGCTCTTTATAAAACCTTTCTTGTCGAAACTAAAAGTGCGATATTTCGTAATCTTAGCGACATCATAGTAAGACGCATAACCCAACATTTCACTTAGTTCGTTACAAAAAACAATGCAGTCGAACCATGTAACGTTCTCTACGGGTCTCGTGGCTGAGTCGGAGTAATCTTCACCCCTAAACCCTGAGTAATTGAAGCCCATAACTTCTTTAAATAATTCTTGGGTACATTCTGTTGTACACATTTCTACATTCATAGTAGGGGGCATAGTCCCATTAACACCCAAAGATGGAGGTCGGACCATATCAAAACTAATACCATTCAAAGTATAAGTTTCTTTTGTTGACGAAGTGAGACGCTCAATTTCTTGTTTCATTTGTAAACTTGTATTCAAGAAATTATTACCAAGTGACCCCCTCATCAGCAAAGGTCTAAATTCTTGTTCATCTTTTAAATACGGATTCTTTCTCATTTTTTGTCCTTAGTTTTGTTATTCTATTGTTCTTGCAAAACGGAAGCCGAGGCTGAGACCGCGAAGGCTAGGGTGGAGGTTGAACCCATTGCCTAAATGTAAATCCTCCGGAGTGGGGGAGTTCAAACTACCACCACGATAGGTACGAAAGGCTGAAGGGTTTGGACCTGTAATATTTCTTTTATCCCAGCACCACTCAGATACATTCCCACTCATATCATACATTCCCCATTCATTAGGCTTTTTAGTAGCCACAGGGTGTGTTTCCTCATTAGCATTTTCTTTATACCAAGCATGATACCATAATTTATTTACTTTATTAGTGCCTGACCATCTATTATTAGTCCCTGCTTTTGCGAAGGCTAACCATTCCTCGTTAGTGGGCAATCGAAAACCATTTCCACCGATAATCTCTACTTCGGCAGATTCAATCGATTTAGGGGCGTTCGTCCTATGTACCCCAAACGTGACACCGAAAAGTGAATAATAGGGTGGATAACCTAACCTAATACTTAATTCGTTGCAAAAAGCAACACAATCAAACCATGAAACATTTTCTATGGGTCTCGTGGCTGAGTCTGTTTTGTCTTTGAAGTTTGAGTAATTGAACCCCATGACTTCTTCAAATAATCCTTGGGTACATTCTGTTGTGCACATTTCTACATTCGTAGTAGGAAACATAATCCCTTTGGTATTCAAGGAAGGTGACCTGACCATATCAAAACTAATGTCATTCAAAGTATAGGTCTCTTTTGTTGTCGAAGAGAGACGCTCAATTTCTTGTTTCATTTGTAAACTTGTATTCAAGAAATTATTACCAAATGACCCTCGCATCAGCAAAGGTCTAAATTCTTGTTCATCTTTTAAATACGGATTCTTTCTCATTTTTTGTCCTTAGTTTTGTTATTCTTTTGTTCTTGCAACACGGAAACCGAGGTCGTGGTCTCTATCGTTAGGGAAATCTTTGAACCAAGAAGCTGAATACAAATTCGAGGCACCCGATTTACGACCACCACCACGAATGATACGAGGGGCTAAAGTTCTTCTATCTGTAATATATTCTCGATCCCAAACCCATTCCCATACATTCCCACTCATGTCATACATACCCCATTCGTTAGGCTTTTTAGTAGCCACAGGATGTGTTTCACCACCCGAATTCTTATCATACCAGGCATAATCCACTAATTCTCCCTCGTTATTATTACCCGGCCATCTGTTATCTGTTTCTGCTTTTGCAAAGGCTAACCATTCTTCGTCAGTAGGTAATCTAAACCCATTTCCACCGATAATGTTTACCTCAGCACTCATAATACTTTTTTCTGCGAACTGTTCCCCATATTTAATCCCAACCATGTGGTAATAAGGGGCGTAACCCAACATCTCACTTAGCTTGTTACAAAAAACAATACAGTCAAACCATGTAACATTTTCTATAGGTCTCGTGGCTGAGTCTGTTTTACCTTTGAAGTCTGAGTAATTGAACCCCATAACTTCTTCAAATAATCCTTGAGTACATTCTGTTGAGCACATTTGAATATTGCTATTGGCTCTTAAAGTCCCATTGGTATTTAAGAGAGGCGTTCGGACCATATCGAAACTAATACCATTCAAAGTATAAGTCTCTTTGGCTTTGGATATGCCCAAAGTGAGATCGACTAACTCTTGCCTTGTTTGTGCATTGGTATTCAAGAAATTATTACCAAATGATGCTCTCATTAACAAAGGTCTAAATTCTTGTTCGTCTTTCAAATATGGATTCTTCCTCATTTTTTGTCCTTAGTTTTGTTATTCTATTGTTCTTGCAAAACGGAAACCGAGGGTGGCGACGTAAATGCTAGGATGCCCGCCGTCCCGAGCCACTGAACGCACAACCCCACTAGAGTCGCTAAAATTACCACCACAACAGACACGGGTTATCTGTGTACCCGATATACTATCCCAAACCCATTCAGACACATTCCCTGTCATATCATACATACCCCATTCGTTAGGCTTTTTAGTAGCCACAGGGCGTGTTTGAAGGAAGGCGTTATCTCGATACCAAGCATATTTACCTACTTCTTTCTCGTTATTAGTCCCTGCCCATGTATTGTTAGTCCCCGCTTTTGCAAAGGTTATCCATTCTTCTGCAGTAGGCAACCTAAACCCATTTCCACCGATAATGGTTACCTCAGCACGTTCAATCCTTTTAGGGGAATATTTGTCACCAAAAGTAATGTTAGCAACATCATAATAGGGTGCATACCCCAACATCTCACTTAACTTATTACAAAAAGATATACAGTCAAACCATGAAACATTTTCTATGGGTCTTTGGGCTGAGTCTGTTTTGTCTCTGAATCTTGCATAATTGAACCCCATAACACTTTCAAATAATCCTTGGGTGCATTCTGTTGTACACATTTCTACATTCGTAGTAGGAAACATAATCCCTTTGGTATTCAAGGAAGGTGATCTGACCATATCAAAACTAATGCCATTCAAAGTGTAGGTCTCTTTTGTTGTCGAAGAGAGACGCTCAATTTCTTGTTTCATTTGTAAACTTGTAATCAAGAAATCGTTACGTAATGCACCTCGCATCAGCAAAGGTCTAAATTCTTGTTCATCTTTTAAATACGGATTCTTCCTCATTTTTTAGTCCTTATTTTTGTAGCCCTAGTGAAACTCCCCTAAAACTACTGATTCCTTTGTGAAAAAGCAACGATAAAATCAGATATTTAATTTCAATAAAGGGCAACGAGTAACCCTTTCGTATAAAGGTTTTCTTTACTTTTATACGAGACCTTTATGCACTAAAAACCCCTTTTAAACGCTCAAAACACAGATTTATACATAAAGGTGTTTTATACGCAATGGGCGTTTCGTATAAAATATAAGTCTTTATACGAAAGGGTTACTCGACTATTGTTTGTTGGCTTTTTTGGGATATTTAGGGATTGATTTTATATTTTGAAAAAGGATTTTTTCTCATTTTTCAATCCTTAACCACTATTGTTCTGACAAACCTAAAGCCGATAGCTGATGTTTTCATGTTTCGCTTTTTTAATGATTTACAAAATTGATAAGGATATGACATTCCTAATTGGTTAGCTGTTAGGTCGCCCCCAATCACATTTACCCCAAGATAGTCGGGGTCAGCACAACGTTCGTCATAAAGCCATTCCGCCACATTCCCATTCATATCATATAACCCCCATTCATTTGGTCTTCTAGTTGCAACTTGTTGTAGGTCAGAATGATGGATTTTCCTATTTCCTTGATACCAAGCATAGTTCCCCAATTCTTTCACATCGTCAGTACCCGCCCATCTGTTCTTCGTTCCCGCTCTTGCAAAAATTACCCACTCATCATATGTAGGTAACCTAAAGCCATTTGTGTTTAGTTCTTTAATGCCCCCAAATGTCATGTCTTGCGTAAAGATACCTGTTTGTTCTGTTACATCTACAAGTATCATCTCTCCTTCTAAAATATAACAAGGTTTGTAACCTAATGCTTCACTAAGTTTGTTGCAAAAAAGGACGCAACTATACAATGAAACACCAACCACAGGTAATAAACCCCCCTTATCCCCCGATGGGTTAAACCCCATAACATCTTCAAATAGTTCTTGAGTGCATTCTGTCGAACACATTTCAACATTTACATCAAAAGATAGGGTCCCATTGACATTTAAGATAGGTGGTTGGATCATGTCAAAGCTAATACTGTTCAAAACATACGTTTCTTTTCTAATATTTGAAGCAAGAACAAGTTCTTGTTCCATTTGCTTTTTGGTATCCAAGAAATTGTTGCCCAATGATCCTCGCATTAGCAAAGGTCTAAATTCTTGTTCATCTTTTAAAAAAGGATTTTTTCTCATACTATGATAACCTAATAAGTTTTTGGGATTCCATGATTAGCATAGTTTAGAATATTATGAAAAATTAGGCTAGGATTTGTTGCTTATCTTAAATTTGTTTGCTTACCAATTATCATCATCGTCATCATCATCGTCATCATCATCGTCATCATCATCATCATCATCGTCATCATCATCGTCATCATCTTCATCATCATCGTCATCCCCCCAAGCGTCATCATCATCTTCATCATCACCATCATCACCCCAATCCTCATGCCCATCATCATCTTCATCTTCTTCTTGGTCTTCATATTCAATGACTTCTACATATTCCCCTTGAGCACCATTCACAAGCGATGTAGCGTAAGGGAAAGAGTTGACGATTGTATCTGTAGCATACGCAATATCTTGATCACCTAATAAAAGTAAGGTTGATAATGGAATGTAGAAAGGTTTCGTTTGGGATTCTGTCACAATAGTTACAGCATACGAGGACATAGCTGTATAGAGTTCTTTTAAAGTATCATCCATTGAAATACAAGCCCTAGCGGAACGCAATTCCACATATCTATTCCCAGTATCCTTTTCGTTTACCACAAATACAAAATCTACATGGGATTCCGCATTAACAAACCCCAATTCACTTGGTAGTAATGATCTAAGAGATGCCCCTGTATTGGTTGCAAGGTATGTACACAGTTGGTAATCTACCAACATCGCACGACTCTTGTTGAGTTTGATAGGTGTTATACCATACTGCACAAAAGGTCTTAGTATGTTATTGCTTGATAACCCCGCTAATATATCCCTGTTGGGGTTTGCTAGGTAGTTGTCTTTGGGGGATAAGAAATTTTTGCTTGATATTTTTTCCATATCGATTCCAGGCAAGAAACTTATACAAGGGAAAATCCCTTTCTCATCCAAAGTGTCATAAGCTTTTACCCGACCCTTTAACCCTTCCCCATACCAAGTTATTCGGCTAAGGGTGTATTTGAAAGGTTTGTCCGAATCATTTGATAAGTCCATGAATTGCTTACTTTGAGGACCACCCGCATTCGCTTGAGCCTCTTTAGCAAAGAACCCATGTGTACCCCCCTCAGTCCCAATTACTACATATAAGAACTTCTTGCTCAGTGTTTCAACTAGAGCCGCGGCATACTCTTCCATTATCAAATCTTTACCTCCCACTGAAACCCTATAAGGACCTGATGATTCGATAGAATCCAAATAGATAATGGAATGTAAGCCTTTTCTATCCATGTAAGAGGATAGTTCACGGAATTTCTTGTCTATTGCGACTTGTGTATTGGAATTTTCTAATATCTTTGAAAACACATCTTTGTTTCTAGTAGCACCAGGTCTTACGATGTCTGTTGCGATACTATATCTATGTAAGGTTTCTTCAAGGCGGGTGGGTATTTGGATATAAGCGGATGTTGCAAATATTCTATCCGAAGTGGTTTTAGGTAAGCCACCGTTTTCTGAAGAATAAACAGTTTCTTGTATTTCGGAAACTTGGAATGTCATCGCATAATCCGAGATCAAGGCACAGTAAACAGAATCTGCACCTGCACCAGCGGGTTTCATACAACAAGAAGATACGATTGTTTCCCCTGTGAAACTCATCAAAGGATTTCCTGCACACAATACATAATTGTGCAAAAGCACTTTGACAGATTTCTTCAAAGGTGCTTTTAGACGAGTTGTGCTAGGTGTTACGGAAATGTCAGTGATTGACCTTAGATTCACAACATTTGAATTTTCATCACCTAGAATATCGAAGGTTTTTATAACAGCAGTGCCTAATTTTTGAGTCCCTCTAACAAGAACACTTGTTTCGGACAAATCTAATCCGAATAGTTCATAATTAGCTTTTTGGCGGGAGATGATGTAGGCAGAGGATGATTGTAATAACAAGTCTTTGGCGTATCTTGTTGATTTTTCTAAGTTAAACCCTTCAGTAAAATCATGTCTAACTGAACCAAAAGAAGGGGATACTGCCGCAGCATTAACTTCTGCCGTTTCGTAATTTGTGATACCTATTTGGTAAGTATCACTCTCAATAAGAACATCTGAGCCATCGGATTTTTGTGCAACATAAGGACTGTAGAAAAAGGAGAATAGGACTAGAGGGTTATTGCTCCTACTCGCAGTATTTAATCTGCCTAACAAACTTTTGTCTTTTACGACTTTTTTATATGAAATGGTTTCTTTCACGCAGTTCAGCAACATTTCGGACATTGAATTAACGATGTCGAGTAAACCACGACTCATGTATTCTGGGAAACCAAAGGGCTCATCTTTTGAAACTTTTAGCATTTCGGTCTGTCCATCTACTTTGAAAACTTGGCTATCAACACTTGATGTGGTGTCGAAAATAGAGTTACCCTCGAATAGTTGGGTAACAAAATACTCTTTGTCTGTCCCATTATTTTGGATAAAGTTGTCTAATAAATAAATGAGTTCATCTTTTGATGAAAAACCGAATTCTAGTAACCCTGATATGATGTAGGGTGAAGCATCCAAAACCAAGTTCTCATCATCATTGAGTTTCTTTTTTGAAGGTCTGCTAGATGGAACACTGCTCAAATACTCGATGTTTTCTATGAAGTTCGCAAAGTGCTCGAAGTATGGGATGCTACCGTCACTGTCTGCAACAAACAAATCCTCAAGAGATGTTGCATTGTAATATTTCAGAAGTGTCTTTTCTTCCATTTTGACTGCTGCTATTTCCTTTGGGCTGATATTTTCAGCCCTAAAAGGTATTAACCTATCTCTTTTCAAAGCCTTGTGCACGATTGCTACGGCAAGGACATCCCTCGCAATAGAAATATCTAACTTTGTATTTGGATCGACAAAATACCCTATGAGTTCTTCATAAGTGATCGCTTGACCATCCATAAAACACTCATATAACTTACGTTCAACATCTTTGCCCTTACCCCACAGGGTCTTGACATAAGCTTCAAATTTTGAAAGAAGCAATGGTTGATAAACCGCCTTTACAACAGACAAAAACTTGGATACTGCGTCTATGTGGGATATGCCAAGTAATGTGCTTCTATTGGCAATTTGTGTAATTGACGCAGTGCCTATGGAACGGAAAGCAGGAATGTAGTAACTGTTGAAGAAACTCTTGTAACCCATTGTTTTGATCTTGGGCATTTCTTTATCCCATCTATCAAGATACAAAGTAATTGAATCTTCCATGGAAGGGGGTGCACCCTCGAAGTCAAATGACATGGTATAAAGAGTATAGAACATTTTTTGATAAAGACTATCAAGGTCTTTCCCCGCTTTACTCCAACCTAAAATTTCTTTCTTCTTACCATCATAAATTGCTAGACGCTTGTTGATTGCAGAAAGTTCTGCATTGCGTATGCTGACCAATGCAGTGTTTTTTGCATCATCCCCCCCAAGTTCTTTGGGGTAACTAAGACCAACACCGAAAAAGTCCCTATCAAAAACATTGCCTAAATTACAGATTGTGACATAGGCTCTAAACCATTCAACACCAATACGAGCACCTATTTCTCTATCAGCACTAGATATAAATAGGTATCTAACAGACTCTAAAGTCTTACCCGCAGATAAGTCATCGAAAGCGAAATGAATATCCTTAACTTCCAACATAAGCACAAAAGGACTTACAAGGGTATATCGATTATCGTAATCGGAAAGTAAAACACTTTCTGTATAGATGTTGAAAACCTCTTCAAGAGGATTGAAGGTAGTGTTTAACCCCGGATATTTTTGGGCAGTCATTTCACAAGTGGCTGTGGATACCATTAAGTTATCATTCGCAATTTGTTGTAGAAAACCCAAATCATCTTCGATAAATGCGTTGCTGGCGGTAGGGTAAGCATTGTCATAAATGTCCACATTGACGCCGGGCGTAGATGATGCGTATTTCCAAGGATTTGCATCCTCGTATGAAGTGTAGAAAGAAGCACCTAACAAAAATCTAGCAGACAAAATACAAAGTTGCCCACCGTTATTCTTAAATTTCACAATTTCGTTTTCTAAGATTTCTTCACTTGAAGGTGCATAATTCTTTAGACCTAAAAAGAAATTTTTCGCTCTTTCCGCAGCTCTTTCGTTGTAGGATGTAATCGCTTGACTTCTTTGGTGCTCACCCCTTGTAACTTCTTTTCTAATTGTTTTAGGACCACCTTTAGCTTCGATCACATATTCGACAGAGATTTTTTCATTCTCTGTTTCAGGGTCGCCTTGGTAACTGAAGAATTGTTTGGGGTCTAAATCTGCCTTGCTAGAAAATTTGTTTTCCCCTACAAACCTTTCATATTTGCTTGAGATAACATCTTTTAGGAACTCTTTCTCCCTCTCTATAATGTTATCATTTCTCTTTTTTATGTAGAAAAGGTAACCAAAGGAACTGAAGTAACCCGCGATACTATGTGGGTGGAAAAATCCTAGAGTCATTTTGAACGCATGGCAAACATTTGCATTAGTGCCGGATTGAAGTCCAAGTTTACTATGGGTGTTAAAAAGTTCTTGAGATACGGCATCTTCAAACTCAAATGTCTCCCCATTCTCGTTATCAAACATTGCAATGCTTGGAATATCCCAAGCACGATTGATACCCTCTAAATAAATCTTTGCGTAATTCTTGCCCTTTGTCATTGCTCTTTGGAATACACAAACGTCTTTCAACAATAAAGCAACTGCCACAGACACGGAATTTAAAATCAAACCCCTAGGTAGCTTTTGGGTTGTCTCAACCACATTGTATGATGCGAAAGCACTGAACAAGACGGTTTCTTTGTAAAAACCGGTGCAAAGCAAATAATAGATCAGAAATCTTATTGCGGGGTTATATTTAGACGCTTTTGGCAATAGGTCTAAAAGGCTTTCTACAACAATTCTAGTATGGTCGTTTACCTTATAGCTAGAGATGGGGGCTGCCTTATTATAATCTTGACCTAGAAGTTTTTCATATAAATCTTCCGCAGTTGCAGCATCAGTCCAATCCGAGATAACTTCTGCATAAATCTGCGGAAAGCCATTTTGTTCGTTCAAATCTCTGTTGATGTCTTGCAGGATTTTGTCGATAGGCGTACTCGGAACAGGTTCGTCCACAGGGTTTCTTCTGAACTTCTTGGTGTTGGGGGATTCGACAATCTTCCTTAATGTACTCATTTATACCTTCTCTTTCCATCGGATGTCTTATATAAATTCATTACTAACCCTAGCATATTAAAAAAAACTCTTTCAGAAATAAAGGATATTTTGAGTAATTATATGACCTTGATCAATGTGTTATGTTTGACTTATTGAAGTATCACCTCCTAATATGTTAGGTGTAAAAAGTAACTCAAAAACAAAGGTAGTATAAATATGAATGAGAATATTACAAAAGGATTGCTATTATCCCTTTCAACATTAGCGATTGCATCTTTTTTCTTTACATCTTCCACTCGCAAAAACCCTGAAAAGAAAAAGAAGACATGGATTCAAATGTTTGATGGTGATACAAAAGAACCAATCGAAGATAGGGCTTTTACAACGCTTGAGTTCATAGAAAACAATTCCGATGATGGGGAAGTGGATGAAACCGTTTTAGAAGCTCTCAATACCCTGAAAAAAGACCCAACCACATCTGTCTCATTTTTCGCGGGGTTTGGAGGTTCTGGAAGTTTTATTATTAGGGAAGCTATCTTGGATGTCGCCAAGTTAAACCAAAAGAAAGAAAGAGTTGGTATTAGCACAAAGATGAGGGTATCTGAGTTCTTTGATATGTATGGAGATTTGGAAAAAGAAATAAAAGATGTGTTAAAAGGTGCAGAAGGGTTGAAAATCAAAAAAGAGGATGGGGATGTGGTCTTTGTATCTTTGGTAAAGGATTTTGACTTTTAATATTGATTCTTAAAAAGGCACTTTGCTAATTCAAAAAAATATTGTATGGTAGTGGAAGTAACACATTGGGTTTTATACACATTTTCTTTCCAACGGCAAGGATACATAAAATGCAACACTTCGAGAATTTAGAGAATTTAGGGGAACACGATTGGGTTCTTTTGTTAGAAGCAAGTAAAAGGCTTGTGGATATTGGCGTAATCAACCAAGTGCTCGTGAAACCCTTTTTCATTGGACTTGCACATAGGTTAGAATATGGTGCGACATCTACACTAAAAAGCGAACCTTTTTTGGGTTATATTTCTGTGGATTGTGCTTATGAGTTCTTAAAACAAAGACCCCAAAACCAAACGAGCCACATAGAATTGCCTACTTTAACACCCTTAGGTTTTGTAGCATTTTTGACAATGACTACAATACTCTATAAGGCAATTCGAGTAAGTAACTCTAATTCTGCTATCACTATTGAGGAGTGTATGGATATGTTGGCTCAAGATTTGTCTAACAAGGTAAATGCCGATGATGGTATTTTTTTCAAAAGCGAATCTTTACGGAAGATTATATTACCCACATTTGAAGCTTTCTTTTTGAAAGAAGAACTCTTTTTTGCACAAGATATTTTGAAAGATATTCCATTCCAAGGCGATGTATTATTCCATGTTGAACGAGAAAAGGCGATACTTCTTTTCTGTATTCATGAAACTGCTTTGATACAAAACAATAAGATTGACCAATAATTTATTTGACATCCCCAATCGATCATGATAAAAAAATTAAGCCTTTGTAAAAGCAATGTATTAGGTTTTTAATCCTTTCATCTAATATGTTGTGTTGGAAACACTGAGGGTAACTTGAGAGTAATAAGAACGGGAAGTAACGCATAGCACTTTATCCAACACAAAGGCACCTATCTTATTTGAATATGTAATAATTCGGATTTTCAATTCTAAAATTCAATACAGAACCCCTTATATTTACACCCAAACACGCATTCCGAGATAAATTCTTGCATTTTCAAAAGATTTTTTGAAAAAGTGCTTTTTTTATGTATATTTTTTGAAAGTTTATTTTTATTTATTTTTTATACAGAGGAAAAATGCTTGTCACACCCTACACAACCCATACCGCCGTTTTCGGTGCAGTGCTTTCATTGCTCAGGGAAAAGAGGAAAATAAAACAAGGGGTTTTTGCGAAGAAAATTGAGATGTCTAACCCATCTATCTCCAAAATAGAAAAGGGTGATACACCTCTAAGTTATGAAAACCTAATAAGATGTTCATCTATTCTAGGGCTGAAGGCATCTGCTATATTAGATATTTGTGAAAAAATAGAGGATAGGTTGGTTGAGCGAGGTATTCAAGTTCTCATGGAAGCACCGAAGGGAGATGTCCTAGCGAAAGACTTGATGCACATGGAAATGTTTGGGCGAATGCTTAGGGAATATATCAAAAATTCTAAGTTATATGAATATGTAACATGAACACCCCTAGCGAGGAGGGGTCATGTTACCAATATTAGACAAATAAAAAAATTCCAACTGAACCCGCTGGTTTTTATAAAAGGCTTGAGCCTTGCAAATAAGCCGGTCTTAGGCTTATTTGTGATACTCTAATCTTGCATAATAAATAAAAGAAGCTTTCTATTTATCTGAAAGTCTTTGGTTTAATAAATATAAGAAAGTATCATGGGCATTTGCAGTAGCCATCAAGTAATCATCTAGCCCAAGAGATAGGTTACCGATTTCTTTGATCTTGGAATAAGTAACTTTCAAAGCCTCTTGAACGGTTTTTTCTACCACAAAGGCTCTTCTAATGGGTGTTGTTTCTACGGAACAGACATCATTCACAAAGCCTAACAAGAAATAAGCTTGTTCTAAAGGATTCACTGCTTGAACGCCAAATTCCCCTACCATTTTTTCAGCAAGTGTATCGATCTCTTCTGTAATTCCTGTGTAAAGTCTTTCTAGTAATAAATGGTCGCCATAAGAGTTCTCACCTTTGACTTGCCAATGGGAAGTCCAATGCATCCAATGTGCAGCTCTTAGGAAACCTAACATAAGTCGCATTAATGCACATTTTTGTTCGCCCTTATCTTTTCTTACTGCCAAGTAAGAATCAGCCATTTGAGAAAAAGCTTCTTCAATTAATACGCTATCTGTACTTAGTGCAAGCATGATTTCGGGGTCGGGTGTTGTTGTTTTACCTGACGCAAGTTTTTCAAAACCTCTTTTAGTTGCCTTTTCAATATCTAAGGAAGCAGGGTTTTCACGTGGTCCATAATCTTCTTCAAACTCAAAACTAGAAAACATTTCGGACATTTCATCAGGTGGGGTCTGTTCTGTGTTTTTGTTCTTCTTTGATCTACTAAGCAAAGCCATTTTCAACTCCAATCAATTTGTTTAAACTTTCCTAAAACATCTTAGCATTTATACCCAATCACTAAAAGCATAATCTATTTTAGGATATTGAGCTTTTTTTGCAAATTCTAAAACCAAGAGAGTTGGCAATATTACTAGGTGTTACTAAAAGCACCCCTTCTATCGCACAATCGGGTGTGCAATTCATGTAACTTCCACCCTTAATAGGGTATTCTTGGTTATCTGCGAGATTCAAGATGTCGATGGTATTCGATGGCATACACCATTCCCATACATTACCCGACATATCATACAACCCAAACTTGTTGGGACTTAAAGCACCCACAGGGTGGGTTTTACATTTCGCAAGTTCTAGTGCACGAGTAATCTCTTCATCTGTCTTTTCCCAAACAGAGTCGGGTAATACACTTTTACCCGAATTACCACAATACCAACCAACGGAAGGTAAATCATTAGAACCCGCAAAATATGTCTTCTGCCCTGCTTTTGCACACATTTCCCATTCTTGTTCTGTAAGTAACCTATAACCGCTTGCATTCATATCAACACGCACTTTGTTATCTTTTTGGAAAGTATAACAAGGGTCGAGCATTTCGGATTCACTTAAACGATTACAGAAATTTAGCACATCAATAAGGGCTACACTTTCTACAGGATTTTTGTCTTGTCTGAATTCCGAAGGGTTGCCACCCATAATGTGTTCCCATAATGCTTGGTATGTTAGGTATTTTGATACCCAAAGATCATTTGGGCAATACATTAGCGTCAGCTTATTATTCCCAAAAGTATGAAGTTCTTGGTCACCTATCCTATAGTGTGTATCTACTTGATAGGATGGTTGAGTTATGTCGGTGGGTATTTGTTTGATGTTTTGTTCTACAATCGAATTTTCAGTCAGTGCTAACTTACTAAATGCTTGGCATATATGGAATAACCATAATGGGTGTTCGTATAACATTTCTATACTTGTTAGTTCTTTTGCATTTTCTGGTGCAAAATACCCTGTCCCTAAATTGCAAACATACATCCCATTATCCGTTAGAATATCAGCCCCTGTTCCTGCTCTAAACGGACACAAGGATGTAGGCAAGTCTAAAGATTCCCCACAAGAAAGAGGGATTTCATATGCAAGTCTAGGTAAGGGTTTGCTAGAATCAGTGCTTACGTGTTGTAATACGAACTTGTTTTGAATACCTAGTGCATCACTTTGCTTGGTTAGTTTTGCTACCCTAGATTTTAAACCTTCAAGTGTGAAATCCCTAACCCTAAATACCAATTCATATTCGTTTTTGGTGGAGAAGAGTTGTGTAGGATCACTAAACCCATCCCATTCTTTTGTATCTTCCGAGTATTGTATGTTGGGGTTGCGTTTAGGGTCACAGTCAATCAAATAATCAAAGGCATCGGAAAGTGCTTTATCATAGGGTAGATTCTCGGAACACTTGTCTACCGAAATGTCAAAATATGCCCCCAAATCATTGTATGGATTTAAGGTATCTAGCATGACCTTCTTAACACGCTCTATGTCAGCCCTTGAAGGGACTAAGATTTTCAAAGTGCCGGATGCGGGATTGTTGGTTTGGGTGTTTGGTGCTGACTTGTGCCCCGCAAGGTATTCTTGAAGTAGGTATTCAGGATATGCCCTAAGTGCTCTTACAAGATCGGAGAAAATTCTAATTGCAGGTTTATATTTCTCATCATACGCAGTTGCAGTATGTCCGGGCACTGCTTCCAATTTAATGGATATTTGCCAACGATAATCGGGGTGTCTTTGGATTTGTTTATTCCATGACATTCTGAAAGAACCCGCATTGAAACAAGTTGCATTAACTTCAAATCGATTCACACCATCAACAGTGTAAATGAATTGTATGTCCTCTTGTTTGAACAATTTGACCAAAGGCACAAGGATTTCTTCTTTGCCTATCTCTTCATCAGGTCTTGCAATAAGGTAAATCGTAGGATGGGCTAAACTTCTGTCTTGTCTTTGACTGAGAAGGAGTCTTGATAAGGTTATGAGATGTGTTAATCCTAACTTATCATCTAAACCAAAGGGTGCGTCCCCTGGTCCATAAATCACATCTTCCCCCACAAACTGTTTTAGGATAGGGTAGTTTTGTGTTGTCGCTTTGACCCTTGTATTGTTGAAATATGGGATAGGTGTTTGTCCATCCCAATTCTCTACAACACCCAACTTAGAAGTAGGTCTTGTTTGGGGAACTGTGTCATAGTGAGCGATAAATACAATCGGTTTTGCATTGTTTACAGTATTCAAGCTTTCAATCTTTAATATAACATTTGAGCATTCATCTATTGAAATACTAAAGGTGTTTTTGGCTTTCTTAGGCAGAGAACCCACCCAATAATCCTTTAACTTTGTGCTGAAACGCTTTTGGTCTGTTGTTGTAGGAATTGTTTTAGAGAAACGGTCAGAGTTACTTGGCAGACTGACAAGATATTTCAAGGTATCAAATGCTTCTTTTTTAGTTGTATCAGGATTCGCGGTAGGATCAACTAACCCTTCTATTTCAAAATCATATAAAGCTTTATCTTCAAATGGATTCTTGGGGTTTGACCTATTGGTATCCGTTGACATAAGAATACCTGAACCTTCATCGAAGAGCATTTGACTCATTAACCTAATATATGTAGGAGATGCGATAGGTAGGTCTTGTATGATGCGAACTTTACCACTATCTAAATTAACAAAAGTGAAATACCCATAGGCTTTGTTACTGAAGAACGCACGGAAATCTGCAGCACACCCTATTTCGAGTCTCAGTCCCTTAGAGTTTTCTAAAGGCTCTTTACCTAAAGTGCTTACTGATATGTTTGGTATGCCGATGTTTTTAGGGTTTGTGGTATAAGTTTCTTTTAGGTTGATGAATATATGAGAGTTTTTGTTCTTCTCCAATATATATTTCTTGTGATCTTCCAATCTATTTTGGAGTTTGTTCATGTAGTCTTTTACAAGGTTAATACGAGGGTCTTTTATGTTCCCAAAATCAATTACAGAACTTAAATTGTTTAAAACATCTTCCACTTTGTCTAGGAAACCATAAGAACCTATAGGCTGATCTATATAGAAATAATCATTTTGGGTATCTTCTATATTCGCCTTTTCAAACCCAAGTGCTTTGGCGAGTGCACTATTTATTGGGAAAGTGCCTCTAGGTGCTTTGGTATAGAAATAGGCTTCACTCGAAGGTGGGGTATCCTCATTGAAAGAAGTAATTTCGATGAAATCCGTAAGTTCATAGGGGTCGTTTTTACTACCGATTCGGATTTGTGGTTTGAAGTTAGGCTCAAGGTCTTTAAATACTTCACGCAAAAGCCCCAAGACTCTTCTTGCATCATAAAAACGATCCCACCAAAATTCTTCTTGACGTTGATTATCGTCAAGTTTGAGAAATTCAACTGTTTTCACTAAGGGGCTGCCTAACCATTTGTTGTTTATGCTTGTGATTGTTTTGTTTGTTCGGTCTAAGAGTTGCAAACCTTCAATATACATATCTACAAGCCCACTGTTAGAGTCTGTATCGCTTGAGTCATCTGTTACCTTTGTGAATAATTCAAAAATAGAAGTTTTGCCTTGTTCTCTTAGTGCTTTTTCTTGTAGATCGACTTGCTTGGAAGTGAATGGGCTTTCTGCTTCTAGATGTAATTCGAGTCTATCGCTTTTCAAGATGTCTTTTGTCAAATCCCCTACTTCAACCCGCTTGTCTTCTCCAAGTGTTCGGTAGATAAAGTATGTAGATATCTTATTTTTCCTAGGGAATTCACTCCAAGCGATTGTTTCTATATTGTAAGCAAGTCCCTTCATTACTTGAACATCGGATTCAAGTGGGTCAATGATTTTTTTCTCGTAAACATCTAGGTATGAGGGAAACTTGCTTTGCCATTTGAGTATGTTCCCCGAAACAACATTATCCCAAATATTTCTCACAGATTTGATAATACCCAAGTTTGTGATAGGTGTTGGGATACAGAAATATCTATATCTTCCACCATCTGTTGTAGATGTTTCACGGGAAAGGATTTCTTGTACAAAACCTAGTTTGTTCAAAATAGATAAAACTTTGAAAATTCGTGTAGGGACTTCCTTATCGAACTCAACTGAAGCTACAAAATAAATTGTGTTTAGTGGCGTGGTTTCCATATCATTTGGAGATGAGGATGTTGCTGGGTCAAATGGTCTTGCGTCCAACACAATGCTGAGAGGTATTCTTGGCTCTCCACCCAAGGGGTTATAGGTTTCTTCAAGTTTCTCGAAAATATCTCCAATAAGCTTGTCTGCAGTGCCTACTATGGTTTGCCATTTTTTGCCTAATGCCCCTTTGCGGTCTATGGCAGTGGTCGGTTGTATTTGATAATTCGTGGGAAGAAGTTTTTCTTTTCTCAAACCCAACTGCAATTTTAAAGATACGTCGAACAAGTAAGAAATCAGTTTATTTGTTTCTACTACATTGAACAGGGATTTTCTTTGATACCCTATAACACCCGATGAGGTTGTTTGGAAATCAAAATATTTACTTAAAAGACCGATTTGATTGCTTTCAGGTAAGTCCTTTTGTGTTGTGCTTATTGCTATCCTAATTCCCCTATTCGCAATCGCAGTGCTAGAAGTTACACTCTCCCCAATTTTTTGATTCTTATCATCAACGAGATATACACTGAAAGACCCTGATCCAAAATAACTAAGCTTACCCAAGATAGTCTTTAGGTTACTTATCAATTTGTTTACCACTTCAATATCCGAAGAGGTCGGATTTGAAATAGTGTTGATCTGATCTAATGCGATATCGATTTCTTGAAGAGAATCGATATCATCTAAAGTGTCTACCGTTTGATAACACACAATATCTTGATCGTCATCCCCATATTTGACAAAACCCAAACGTTCTAAAATATTTACCATGTTTTTATCGTCTTTGGAGATCAATACCATGAAGAAGGCATCTTCTTTTTTAGGCACAACATCAAATATTTCATAGTATTTCGAGACAGTGTAAATTACATTTTCTGTATCCTTAACAGGCACTTCAATGCCCGCTGCTACAAACACATGAGAATTTTTATCACCAAAAGCGACTAAAGTATTACGCAGATATGATTCTAGCATAACTATGCCTTCGTCATAAACTTCTTGTATTTCAATACTCGTCAAAGCTTTAAGTGACTCTAAATCTGTTTTCCTACCCAATCGGTAATAAGGACGAGCATTTTCGGGATATTGGTCATCAATATCTTCTTCAATATCTTCTTCAATATCTTCAGGAGTATCTTCGATCTGTTGCCCAAAGAAAACTTGATTGATATTTCTTTCCAATGTATCCAATACACTGATGTCCGAAAGGGGTTTATCTATGTAGAAACATACCCAAGTTGTTGTGGTGGTAGAATCAGGTGTCTTATACTCTACAAAACCTAACTTTTTCAAAATAGGTGCACCTATGTTGTATTCTATAGAGTATTGCCATTTGTTTATGGGTTTTAAGGTGGCAAGATAAATATCGTCTAAAGTATGCTTGTTTTGGTTGATATTTGTGCTTCTAGAAGCTAAGGGGTCTACCACTAAATCCACAATAGCACCTTTTTTGCGGGTGTCAAAAGCACTTATAGTAGCAAGTTGTGTGTTGAGTTTGGTTAACACTGATCTTGCCTTGGCTAAAGTTTCGTTGAAATCCACGGATGTGCTTGAAGGGGGTGGTGTTTGTTCTTGCTCAGATTCAGACGAATCTTCATCAATGCCACTTAAAGGTTCTTCGCTAGATGTTTCGCTAGATTCTCCTCCCTCAGGGGCTTGAGGGGTTTCTTCACTAGGGGTTTCAGATTCATCATCATCTGCAGAAGATGTGTCTTCAAAACTATCATCATCTAAAATATCATCGGAAGGTGTATCATCTTCTGCTTTAGGTTTATCTAAGACGACTAAAGCAGTATTGACTCCAGTCTGTCTGTCGGATTCGAGGAATGACCCCGCGGGTAACATTTCATAATACCCATAAGCATTAATCAAATCTTGGAATGCTTTTGTCTTTTTGTCTTCTCTTTGTACAGCCCCTGAAGATACAATGGCAACAAGTCTGCCACCGGGTTTTAGGTTGTTTTCAAAGCAATAGGTAACATGGTCAATGTCTTGCTTATTCTCAAAAGGAGGATTCATTACAACTTTGTCATAAAGTTCCTTGTGTTCTAAACAATCCTTACCTACAACATTGTAACCGAATTTCGTCAAAAAATCTCGTAAGTCGTAGTCGTATTCAATTACGGAAACCTTACCACCCGCATCTTCGGCAGCGTCTGCTAAATACCCTGTCCCCGCACTAGGTTCTAAAACATTATCACCATCTTCGATTCCTGCAACTTCCACAACTTGTTGTGCTAAATTCTTAGGTGTGGGGAAAAACCCTGCTATTTTGTATTTTGCAAGTTTTGTGCGTTCTGTTTTCTTTTCTTGATCTTCTGATTTTGTTTTAATACCGCCACCCGTAATTGTCTCTAGAATAAAACTCGCAAATTCTCTTAGGAAAGTCCTTGTCACAATGGGACTGTCGGGTTCAGAGTCTATCACACCGAGACTATAAAATGTGTCCATAGTATCTTTGTTGGACAATACTCTTTCTTTCACTTTAGATAAACTACCCGTGTATTTCTGTAAAAGTTCTATGTGGTTGCGGCTTTTTACATACTCGTCCCAATTACTTGTCCCTGTGGTGGTGTCCTTTTTAAAGGGTATTTGTTTTGTTTGTTTAGCGGCTTTACCAGCTTTGTTACTAAGCTTTTCTAAGAAAGCATCAAGTTTAGGTTTGTCTTTTACGGGTATAACTTGCTTGTCCTTAGTAAATGCGTTGTATATACCCATGTCGTCCGAAAAATTTTTAGGTCTACCCATAAAGCCTTTTAGGAGATAAGGGGCTACGAAGAGTCTGTATAGGTCTTTATCTTCAAGTTTAGTTGTATAAAAATCTATTGGACGATACCCTACCCTTTTTAGCGAATCGATTGCGAGTTGCAAGAACTCTTGTCGCTCTACTATATTCTCATAAGAAGGGTAATCTTCCCAATAACCCTTCCATTTTGTAGCTTCTTCGGGGGTCATTGTTTCGTTTTTTACTGCTTCAGTGACTTTTGTTTCCATATCCCTCTTGAAACCCATAGTAAGCCCCATTAGGTAGCTGTATATTCTTTCTACTTGAGTCAAGTGCTTTATCTTACAAACAAAAAGATAAGCAGAAGGGTTGCCCTTACAAGCTACTAATATGTTCATAAATAACCTTATTAGGAACATCTCCCTTGCGATACTATTTCTACTACTTTCTGTCTCTCGCATTCTTTTCCATGTGTTTTCCTTTCTTTCCTTATTGAACTCGACATCCAAAGAGTCCCATTTTTCTTGGAGTGTTTGTAGTTTTTTATCGATTGAATCGGTATCAACAAGCCCAAGACTTTGTTCTGCTTTGGAAGATGCTTGTTCGGCTTCTTCTTCTTTTGCTACTTTGTCTAGATATGCTGTGGTTTCAGCTGCGATCTCTTGTGCAGTCTTTTTAACAATAGGTTCGCCATCTTCGGTAGTTTCTGTTTCAACTTCCTTTATCTCTTCAAAAGGTATATTGTGGTTTTTCACGATGTAATCTACCAATTTTTGAGCGTTAGCTTTACCATTGTCTGTGTAAGCAAATATCATACCCCCTTGAGTAGACTGAGACCTACCCCCAGAAAGTGCTCCGAGACTTTTCGCTTTACGCACAACATCCCAATATACATTCTTTTGCAAGTCCGGTATTTGTACAGTCCAATATGGTCCCACATTAGGTCTTGTGTCCGGCATTAAAACAAGCCTAATGTGTGTTGTAGATTTTTCGGCTTTAACTTTAGCTGATGTCTCCCTATTTATTTTGCCAAGTGCACTGATATTTGTTCCTTGTTGCTTTTTGGTTTTGTTCGCAATGATCTCTGCTTTTCTTTTTTCTTCTGACGCTTCTTTTTCCTTCAATATATTTGCTAATACCTTTTCGGCCGCAATCCTATCTAATATCGCAAGGACTTTGGAAGGGACTTTTTCTAAGTCTTTTCTATCATCATCGCTCAAAGATGATTTATTTATATCGCCCTTTGCTAATCTTCCATCTGTCCAAGCATAGCCCTGTTTTATTACATCCTTCGCTAAAAGGTCTTGTACGCAAGCTTCTGTCGGTTCTTCAAAACACTCTTTTTTAAGTGCTACCAGTAAATCCCTTTGACGTTGTTCTTCTGCTTGTTGTTCTATGAATTCTTCTTTAGTGAGAGCCTGACCCGCTTGGATTTTTCTTTCTAAAGTAGCCAACTTCCTTGCTGCTGAAGTATCACTTTCCATATGAAAGTCTCCACTTTGATTTACCCCCACCCCATTTTTGAAGCGAACACTTCTCGTCAAATGAGATATAAAATCGTTTTCAAAAACATGGTCTAGCCACCATTCTTTATTTCGCCCACCAGATGTAAGAGGTAAGCTTCGTGTAAATCTCTCTAGGAGGTCTTTTGGATATTTGTCCAAAAACCCGATTATCTCAACCTTTTTGCTGAAAATATGTTTAACTATTGCTAAGGACGTTTCTCCAGATATATCACAGTTAGAAATCTTTTCTTGGAGTTTATTTAGATATCTCCTTAAAGCTTTGACTCTATCCCTCTTGATTTCCATAGAAGCTCTACTAGGTAGTGGCACTATACACTTATCAAATTCTAGTGTATATTCATTCGTGCTTCCACTACTTGCTAGGACTTGATCTTTGATATGTAGGCTATCGTCTGTAATAGCGTTTAAAATTTTTTCTAAACAAGCCGTTCTAAGAGCCATCACAGATGTGAGTTCTTCTTGTTCTTCTTCGACAAAAGATATATTCCTTAAAATGTTCCCAAGTATTAATTCAAAAACATCATCTTTATCGTTACCCGTGTAGGCTAAACGATTCGCAACCCAAGAACCTGAAAGTTCTCGATATAGATTGGCAATGGGTATATTCAATTTCACGGAAATGTGGTTTATGAAATTGTTTCTTTGGGCATCGTCCTTAGCGATTACCGACAACTTCTCCAAACCCGCTTGTATATCTTTTGATGTGTATTTCC